>Ga0181520_10005016_pt1 | contig 21531 bp, 9 predicted proteins | sample PEATcosm2014_Bin_29_FD_132451 | JGI IMG/M metagenome (GOLD analysis project Ga0181520, IMG submission 132451) | Peatland microbial communities from MTU Mesocosm Facility, Houghton, MI, USA - PEATcosm2014_Bin02_30_metaG | ecosystem: Environmental > Terrestrial > Soil > Wetlands > Peat | place... | reverse complement strand
GTCCAGCCCGGCGAAACCCTGCGCCATCTGGTGGAGCGCACCGGCGGCTTTACGCCCAATGCCTACCTGTACGGCTCGGAGTTTACGCGCGAGTCGACCCGCGCCATGCAGCAGGCCAGAATCGATGAATACGTGCAGAGCCTGGCCATGCGCATTGAGCGAAGCAACATGGCCCTGGTGTCCTCTTCGTCTTCAGCACAGGATATGACCGGCGGCGCCGCTGCCCAGACCTCCGAGCAGAGTCTCATTGCAAGTCTGAAGCAAATCCGCGCCACGGGCCGCATCGTGCTCGAGATCAAACCCAACGACAGCGGCGCGATGAAGCTTCCCGACGTGGCCCTGGAAGATGGAGACAAGTTCACCGTTCCTTCTGTTCCAGCCAGTGTTAACGTGGTTGGCGCGGTATACGATCAGAATTCCTTCCTGTACGTGCGGGCGCGAAGGACGGGAGCCTATCTGAAGTTGGCTGGCGGCCCCAACAAGGACGCCGACCAAAGGCGTGAATTCATTATCCGCGCCGACGGAGAGGTGGTAAGCCGCGACAGGACCACAGAAATATGGAGCAGCAACCCATTCAACAAATTGCGCATCAATCCAGGCGATACGATTGTGGTCCCGGAGAAGACTTTCAAGCCGTCCGCACTGCGCGGTGTAGTTGACTGGTCGCAGATGTTCTCGCAGTTCGCACTGGGCGCTACGGCGCTAAGCGTCATTAAATAAAAGAAGCTGGAGCGCCATTCTTGCCATATGCAGCGGGAATGCGCTCCAGTTCCGTAACCCGGCAGGAATCCATTGCGGCCGAAACCTCACTTTCCGAACTGAACGATGTCTCTGACCGCATCATTTCAAGCCTCGTGATTGGGGTTTGTGCTCTCCCAGGTATCAAAATCGGGATCTCCACCCCACGGACGAAGACCTGTTCGTGGGAACCCCGGACCTGGCGCACGCAGCATTCGTACAACTTCAAACGGTCAGTGAGCCGAGTGATCGCTATCCGAGATAGTTTAAGAAACAGATATTCAAAGCCGGTTTACGCCCACCCTGAGCCTGATTTTCCGCCTTCTCGCCGCCCCCCTACGCCATGTGGCTGGAATTCCTCCCCGTCCGCTGCCGCCTGCGGTTAGGCAATCTGGTATTTCTGGACACAACGCGACCGCTGGAGCTGGATGGATCAGGGCTTGCTGCTGCTTCTGGTCTCGGCCATGTGTGCCCCTTATGCCTATTGATCCGGCCCGTAAATACTGCCAAGTGGGTGCCCCATCCTTTCCGCGTTCTTTGCGGAAAGGATGGGAGAGAGTAACACTATTTGAGGGCCGGATCGATAGTTCACCGAAGAAACCATGGTGCTTCCGGCGGCACTGTCCGGGCTTTATCGAGCGGCGGATTCACGGCGTTCGCTTCTTCCGATTGGCTTGCTTGGTGGAATCGCCCTCATCGAGGTTCTTGCCGGCGTCCAGTTGACCACGCGATTCTACTTATGGACCACCCCCGCATGGCTTGCCTGGTATCTCTATGCAACCAGAGGCAAGGGCCGGTCCGCCGAGGGAATCCGCTTTCGAGGAAAAACGCGGAAAGAATGGGAAGCCAAGACCCAGTCTTTTCATGCCGGATCAATAAGCAGCCCTCGCAGGTAGTCTGCGCCGAGGAAGGCGATATCTTCCGGCGAGACATGCAGGTCGCCATACAGCGCGCCCAGAGAGTCCGGTTCGTCGGGAGAGTAGCCGAAGCCCTCGATCATGAGCAGGCCGTCGTAATCCATCTGGCGCAGCGCCGCCACGATTCCGAGGAAGTCCACATGACCGGAGCCGAGCAGTCCACGGTCGTTCTCGCTCGCGTGCAGATGCTTGATGCGCTGGCCCAGCGAGCGAACCGCCTCCGCGATGTTCTTCTCCTCAATGTTCGCGTGGAATGTATCGATGGTGACGCCAACCCTGGTATGACCGATCGCCTCACACAAAGCATTCGCTTCCGCCGCGGTGTTCAAGAAGAAGCTCTCGGAACGATTGACCGGCTCAATGGCCAGCGTCATCTGGTTTGCGTCAAGCAGGCCGCCGAGCGCTTGAAAAGCCTCGATCGCCCACTTCCATTCATCTTCATTCCGGCGCCGGCCGGGGAGATAGCCGATGGGCGCAAACAGCGGTCCGCCCAGCAGGTGCGCTCCCAGTTCCGCTGAGACTTCGATGCACCTGACCAAGTGGGCGAGGGACCGCTTCCTCACGGCAGCATCGAGACTGATGGGATTGATGCCTGCGGGCAGAATGGCGCATACGGTCGGGATCAGGCTACTGGCCTCGAAAGCCCGGCGAAATTCGGCGGCGGGAATCGCGGCCGGATCAAACATGGGAATCTCAAAGGCATCGAGGCCATGCTCGCGGATCGCGGGCAGCAGGCCAAGATGCGAAGCGCTGAAGTTGGTGGTCCATGCAAATGCGCTTACGCCGATCTTCATATTGATCCCCTTGAGTAACATTCGTTGAGGCAAACGGCCGTCTCATCTTCTTGCTCTACCAGGTCATTGACCGGATGATTTTGTTCCGGTTGAGGTTTGTGCGATCCCAGGTTAGGCGCAAAAACAAAGACGCGCCGAACCTGGGGCACCCCAGCGTTGGTACAACTTCACGTGTCAGAGACCTAGCTCTTCACCAGACGGCGCTGTAGCTCTTCCAGGGTGTGGCCCTTGGTTTCCGGATAGAACAGCGTGACCACGATCAACTGCAACAGCGTGGCCGCGGCGAAGAAGATAAACGGCGCGCCCGATCCGTACTTCAGCGCCAGGACCGGGAAGGTGAGGGCGATGACGGTATTTACGATCCAGTGGCTGGCGCCGCCCACGCCCTGCCCCTTGGCCCGCACCGAGGTGGGAAAGACCTCGCCGATATACACCCAGATAACCGCGCCCTGCGACAAGGCAAAGAAGGCGACATAGGTGACCAGCAGCGCCAGCAGCGCCGACTGGTGACTTTGCGAAATGAAGATCCAGGCCACCCCCGACAGGCAGGCCGCGGTGCCGGCGGCGCCCACCATCAGCAAACTTTTGCGGCCGAAGCGGTCGATCAGGCTCATGCCCACCAGGGTGAAGACCAGGTTGGTGGCGCCGATGGCGATGGCCTGCAGATCGCCGGAAAGCTGGCTGAAGCCGGCGGCCTTGAAGATGGCGCCCTGGTAATAGAGGATGGCGTTGATGCCGGCCAACTGGTTGAAAGCGCCGATGGTGATGGCCAGAAACAGCGGGAAGCGGTACTTCCATTGAAGGACCGGCTCATGCGCAATGGCGTGTACCGACTGGATCGCCGCCTGCATCTCGGCCACTTCCGCCTTGGGATCGGGCGCGCCCATCTGCTGGAGCACTGCGAGGGCTTCGTCGATCTCGTTGCGCGAAACCGACCAGCGCGGCGAACGGGGAATGCGGAACAGCGCCACCAGAAAGATCGTCGCAGGAACCACGGCCACGCTGAACATCACGCGCCATTCCACCGCACCCAGATGCGCCAGGCGAACCAGAAAATTCGACGTATACCCCAACAGAATGCCGAGAACCACATTCAACTGGAAGGTGCCCACCAGCCGCCCGCGCCACAATGCCGGCGAGAGTTCGGTAATGTAGACAGGCCCCAGCACCGACGCCGCGCCAATGGCGAATCCGCCCACAAAGCGGGTGGTCAGCAGCATCGGCCAGCCGAAGGCCAGAGCGTTACCGCATGCGGCCAGCAGATAAAGCGCGGCGGCCCAGCGCAGCGCCGTTCGCGAGCCCAGCCGTTGCCCGATGACCCCGGCCGCAAAACAGCCCAGCACCGTGCCCACCGGAGAGACGGCCATCGTAATGCCCTTGCCCCAGCCGCTCAATCCATAAAGGCGGACCACCGAATCGATGATGCCGGAAATGACCACCATATCGAATCCGAAAACCAGCCCGGCCAGCGCGCCGGTCAGTGTGGCCTTGATCAGTTTGGAATTGGGTCGCATTATTTCTTGCCTCTCAAAGCTTATTTATTGGACTGGAACGAGATTTCAGGGATTTACGTGGTGAGCCGGTCAGCGGAAATGGGCGAAAGTTGCCAGACCGACAGGCTCGCAATGTTGCTGGTGTTGCCTGCCCATTGCAGGCGCGCATCTCTCTGGCTGTTTCCCGGATAGTAAAAACGCTTGGTGTATGCAGCCAGACCATTCACCAACACTTCGATGACCGAGCCATCGATATACAGATGAAGGTCCAGGCGTTCTTTCTCGCCCAGAGCCACAGGAAGCGGCGTACCGTCTATCGAAACCTGACCCGGGTGAAGCGGATCGTATTTCACGGTGAGCCAGGCTTCCGCGCCGTCTTCAATGCCGCACAGGGACAGAGCGAATGGTTCCGCGCCTCTCTGCGCCGTGCATGTAATCTCGCCACAGGTGGCTTCGATGCGCAGTGCCTTGATCCGGCGCTGATTCTCTTCTTCATCGGCGGCAAGATGCAGGACCTGTTCCTCCCTGCGCAGTTGATTCACCTCGGCCGCCACGCCGGTTCTGAGCCTTCCATCACCGCCCATGGAAAGCACGCGAGGCAACGACATCATGCCCGCCCAGCCCGCCGCCTTGTGTTCTTCCAGCTTGCGGGTTTCTGTGATCCAGCCCCACAGAATGCGCTTCCCCGCTTTGTCCAACTGCGTCTTCGGGGCATAGAAAGATCCGTAGTCCAGAACCCCGGTGGTTTCCGGATGAAACTTCATGGTCTGCGGATCGAGAGTGCCGGCTAGCCAGTACGCCTTGCCCGAGGTGGAATAGATCAGCACATGTTTGCCGCCGAGGGCGAAGAACTCCGGGCACTCCCACACTTCGCGCTGCGCCTGGTTCTCTATAGCCAGGGCGATGCTGCCCTCGCGCTGGGCAAGGATGTGCAGAAACTCCCAGTGGCGCAAATCCCGTGACTTATACAGAAGCACTGCGCCGCCCTTGCCCTCAAGGCCGGAACCGAGAACCATATACCACCAGTCGCCCTGCCGCCAGGGAGAAGGATCGCGGAATCCAGTAACCGCCAGCCCATCAGGGGGCGCGGCAATCACCGGCGCGGGCAGCTTCGTCCAGGTACGCAGTTCGGGATCGTTCGATGTAGCCAGGCATTGCGTTTCAAGCAGGCTGTGCAGGCCGTCCTTGATGGTGGCCTGCGCTTCCGGCACGGATCGAACGCCGGTATAGAGGATGACGGCCTGACCATTCTGAACCACCGCGGTTCCGCTGAAGCAGCCATCCACATCGGGCGAGCCCGGCGTTGGCGCAAGAGCCACGCCGAGGTGCTTCCAGTGCACCATATCGGTGCTGACGGCATGGTCCCAGTGCATGTCGCCCCAGAAAGCTCCATTGGGGTTGTACTGGAAGAACATGTGGTATTTGCCGCGGAAATAGATCGGACCGTTCGGGTCATTCATCCAGTTGGCGGCGGGAAGCAGATGGAATTGCGGCCTGCGGGGATCGCCGGCAAGGCGGGAAGGCACGGCTGAAGCAAACACTGGAGCCACTCGGAGGCCCTTGCTCAGGGCCGAAACTGCGGCCGTGCCCAGCAGGCCGGCCAGAAAATCGCGACGATCGAGATGCATCATGGTTCTGCTCCAGAAATGGCGCACCGGCTGGGTCAGCCTGAAATGCAGTCGCCGGTGAAAGGTCGCAATGGCCAAAGAGTAACAGGTGCCTGGGAAAAAAGCCGAGGGCGAGGAGCACGGATTGCGCCGATGCTTTCACCCTCGGTTGGAGGAATCCGGTCAGGAGGAAAGACCGCGCCTGGCCGGGCAATGCAGGAACATACTTGCTGCCGCGCGAGACTGTGCAGGTTATGCATCAGCCTCGCGCGCAGGGTTAAAGTGCATGTGGAACAGCTCAGGAACGCCTCTTAGAGCATTTTTTGAAATGGTGTAGACCGAAAATGTGTTTGGTATCCCACCCTTTCCGCAAAAAACGCGGAAAGGATGGGGCACGGAAGTCTACAGCAAAAGCCAAAATGCTCTAGAAGGTGAGCCGCAATGCGAACTGAACCGTACGCGGCATGTTTGTCTGGTGGGTCACCTGACCGAAGGCGCCGCTGCCCACAACGTCATTGGGCGCAGCGAACTGAGCGTGGTTGAAGAGATCGAAGATCTCGGTGCTGAACTTCAGCTTCGTGTTCTCCGTGAATGCGAAGGACTTGTTGATCGAAGCATCGAAGTTGTCTTCGCCTTCCGACTTCACCGCGGAATCAACGCGGCTTTCGTTGCCGAAGGTGTAGTTGGCCGGCTGGGTGAAGCAGGCGGTGTTGAACCACTCATTGACCCTGGCCGCGCTATGCGGAGCGCCAGAGAGCTTGCGCGAGCAGCCCTGCACGTAATTGGGCCGGATGTTTCCGGGGCCAAAATAGCCGAGACTGTTGCCCTGCGCCAACAGGCCGAGAGGAAGACCGCTGTGCATGGTGGTGATGCCGTTCACGCGCCATCCGCCCAACGCCTGGTTGGCAAACCCATTGATGCCGGAAAGGTACTTTTCTCCGTGGCCAATGGGCAGATCCAGTCCGTAGTTGATGACCAGATTGTTGGCCAGATCCTGTTCGCTGAGCGACTTTTCAACCTTCAGGTTGGTGTTGTCCTGGACAACGCCGAAACCGCCCTGTCCATCCTGGAACGAGCTGGTGTTGTCGGTGTTGCTCAGCAGCTTGCTCCAGGTATAAGCGCCTTGCAGAGTTCCGGCATGGTTGAAGTGGCGGATGTAGGTGACCTGAAGCGCGTGGTAGGTGGAATCGCCGTAACGCGGCGTAACCTGGTTCACGCCCTGGTACTGCGGGTAGGGCTGCAGCAGGTAGCCTTCCATGATGGTCGGCCCGCTGAAGTTGGTGCCGGCGGGAACGTGTCCATAAAAGGGATTCGGAACCTGCTGAAGCAGTTTGTCGCCCAGCGCGTGGTACTGGTCAGGAAGCTGATTCAGATTCAGGCCAGTGCCGGTGTATCCGCCGCCGAGGATGAGGTGTGTGCCCTTGGAACCGGCATAAGCAACGGTGACCGTGGAGCTATGATCCAGCGCACGCTCCAGAGCCAGGTTCCACTGCTGCGAATAGCCGTAAGGCTGATCGGGCAGACGGCCTCCGATCCAGCTTCCCAATTGCGAATCCAGCGTGGCCTGCTTGCGGCCGGAGGGCAGATTGATGCCATACGGCAGCGGGTTCTCCACCGTGGCCACAATGTTCCCAACCGAATTGCTGACGTTGGTGCCAGCCGAGTTGATGGGGCTGTTGCCGGGTGAATCGGCGGTGATTTCAGCCGGGAAGAAGGAGATGCCGTATCCGGAACGGATCACGGTTTTCGGATCGGCGCGATAGGCAAAGCCCAGGCGCGGCGAGAACAGCATCCAGTGCGAATTTTCTTCCCTGCGCGAGGCGTACGCCGCGCTGTCCACAAAGGCCAGTTGGCCGGTCAAGGGGACGGCGTTTCCGCTTACGGGGTTGGTGATGGAGGTCAAGCCGCTGAGATTCACAGAGGCGTTGGGCTGAAGAACCGAATCCAGGTTGTTTTCTTCCGAATAAGAACCCGGCTGCTCCCAGCGCAGGCCGGCGTTTATGGTCAGTTTCGAGGTCGGCTGATAGGTGTCGGCCACGAACAGACCGTAGTTGTGCAGGAACGCGTGCCAGGTTCCGACCGAGCTGATGCCCGTGCTGGAAGGCATGTTCAACAGGAACGATGCCAGGCCGTTGCCGGTGGTCTGGTCGGATGCTGTGGAAGCGGTAAAGAACGTGTTGGCGTTGATGCCGAGGCCCTGGCTGTTGCCATAGTTCTCCCACAAAACCTGACGCCAGACGCCGCCCGCCTTGATGGTGTGCTTGCCCAGAATCTTGGTTACCGAGCCGTTGATGGCCCAGACGTTGTTGTTCCAGTAGAGCTGCGAGAGTCCGGCGCCAATGCCGTAGTTCTGGATGCCCAGTCCGGGAAGCAGGCCTTCCTGGCCCTGGCTCTCCGCCTGAACGGCGCCGTAGGCCGAGCTGATCGACGACATATTGAAACCATCGCTCAGCGGGTATTGGAAATTGTAGTTCTCCAGGTACGACATGCGCAGATCGGCGATGGTGGTTGAATTGAAGGTGTGGGTATCGTCCAGCACCGCTTCCTGCGTGTAGTTGCCCGTGGGGCCGGCGCCGGTCTTGGTGCCGAACGGATCGCTGGGACCATTGTGCGGGTTCCAGAAGGTGTAGCGTGCGAAGACGTTGTCTGACTTGCCAACAGCGGCGTCAATGCGGGCGTTGAACTGGTTCTGGTAGCCCTCGATCGGAGCCGAGGCATGGAAGTTGGTGGTCTGAGTCTTGGTCTGGTCCACTCGCGACTCATTGGGCGACTCGAGCTTCACAATCGCCAGGGCCACCGGGTCGATCCGGCCGGCAATGCTGTTGTTGGCAAATGGCTTGTGCGTCACGGGATCGTAAATGACTGTCGGATCCTTGGAGAAGTCGCCATTCAGTTCCGCGGTCGTCGGCACCGTGGCCGAAGTGGGGCTCGCGGAGATCAGAGACTCATGCTCCCACGAGAAGAAGAAGAACATCTTGTTCTTCAGCGCCGGTCCACCGAGATTCAAACCGTATTGATTCTGATGCAGCGGCGACTTGCCCAGGTTTTCGTTGTTGCTGAACCAGTCGTTGGCATCCAGAACGGTGTTGCGGAAATACTCATACGCGTTGCCATGGAACTGGTTGGTGCCGGCCTTGGACGAGATCTGAATCACGCCGCCGCCGTAACCGCCAAACTCGGCGCTCACGTTGTTGGTGGAAACGCGGAATTCCTGCACGGCATCCTGCGTCAGGACAAGGGTGTTGACGTTGTTCTCGGCGATGTTGGAGCCCACGCCGTCGATGAAGAACAAGCTCTGGCCGCTGAAAGCGCCGCCAATCTGGTAGTTGCCGTATGCAATGGCCTGCGTCTGTCCGCCGGCCTGAAAGTTGCCGCTGCCGCCATTGGCCGTGGTGCTGCCCTGGGTTCCGCCGCCGGGCGTCACGCCGGGGACAAAGTCGAGCAGGTTGTTCACGTTGCGGCCGTTCAACGGCGCCTCAACCACCTGCTTGGACTCAACCACGCCTTCCAGCGTGGCGCTGTCGGTGTGCAGGTCGCTAGCCACGTCGGTCACGGTCACGGTCTGCGTCACATCGCCAACCTCAAGCGTGAGGTTGACGCGGGTGGCGCCGCCGATCTGGACATCGACCTGGTTGTGCGTGGATGACTTGAATCCCTGCTGCGAAACGCTCACGGCATAGGAGCCGGGATTCAGGTTGATGAAATTGTAGGTGCCGCCGTTGCCGGTTACGGCTTTCTCGGTGGCGTTTGTGCCGTTGTTTTTCAGCACCACCTTGGCGCCAATCACGGCCGCGCCGGTGGAATCGGTGACGGTTCCCACGACGGTTCCATAGCTGGTCTGCGCCTGGACGCCCAGGCTGCCGGCAAGACCGAGCAGAAGAGCAACCAGCAGTGACGCGACGAAGGAAATGGACGCCCGGGAGCAGAGAGCCTGCAGCCACGGGGCGGGGTGAAATTGACTTCCTGGCCTCAGAAGAGATCGCTTCGTTGTCATGTTCAACTCCGAATCAAGCATTTTTCATTGCCATATTGGCCCTTGAGAGCGGTATGGCTTCTGCCGGTTGAGCCGGACTGCTACCTGGCGATGTGCTTGGTAGCAGTCCAGCGAGAGCGACGGAGAACTGAGAGAGCCGGCTGCTTCAATCTCCGCCGAGGTTGCCAAACCTGTATCTAAATTTGTCAAGACAGATTCAAGCACAAGACAACCATGCCTGAACTGTCCGCAGCCCTACCATCCGCCGCCCTTTTGCACTCCGCAAAAACTACACGGAAGCGCCGCAAAAGCGCGGCTAATTCACGAAAAGCGCTTCGCAAATCTCTGCCCGATCCCCTCTCAAAATCTTTTTCCAGGAGGGCGGTCGATCCGGAACGGTATTCCGGACAGTGTGGAGATTAGATGAATTGAAATATGATTGTCAATAAAAATATTGACAACTACTGAATTTATTCTGTAATACTTGTAATCACAGGTTGCAGAGGATTCGTGACAGCCTCTCCCGCAAGTGGATTGACAGGCTCCCTGGCGGTCTTTACACTCCTCAGCAAGTCGCGAGAGCGGGTTCAAATCGCTGTAGAATTGTGGAGCGTTAAGCTTCTGAATCAAAAGCCTTTTTTCTGCAAGCCAGGTGGAAAACGGGCGCACGATGCAACTGGCACAGGGATCATGAAAGGGCAAGATGTCTGCCAAGGAAAGCCTTACAGGCGCGAACAACGGCCCCAAATACAAGCGCATTTACCAGAAGCTGCGCGAAGTGCTGGCGGACGGCACATACAGCGAGGGCAACAAGCTCCCCAGTGAAAGCGAACTGGTGGAGCGCTTCGGCGCCAGCCGGCCGACGGTGCGCCGGGCGCTGGCTCAACTGGAGTCGGAAGGCCTGATCCAGCGCCGCATGGGATCGGGCACTGTGGTCGCACATCAAAGCGCGCACAAGCCCCTGGTCTTCGGGCTGCTCATCCCCGAACTGGGCATGACGGAGATCTTCGAGCCCATCTGCCAGGGCATCTCGCAGGCGCAGGTCGGGGGCCAGCACGATTTGCTCTGGGGTCCGACGTTCAGTCAGGGCAGCTCCGAAGAGGCCCAGGCCCAGCATCTGTGCCGCTACTACATTGAGCGCAAGGTCTCCGGCGTCTTCTTTGCCCCCATGGAACACTTCGCCGGCGAAGAGGAAGTGAACCTGTCGATCACGCGCGCCTTGGACGAAGCGCAGATTCCCATCGTCCTGCTGGATCGCGACGTGGCGCTGTTTCCCGCGCGCAGCAAGTACGACGTGGTGGGCATCGACAACGTTCGGGCCGGATACATGCTGGCCGAGCACCTGTTGCTCACCGGCTCCCGCCGGGTGGCGTTCCTCGCCCGTCCCTACTCGGCATATACCGTGGACGCGAGGATCAAGGGCTATCAGGCGGCGGTGCGCGCTCACTTGGGCGAAGAAGCACCCGCGCTGGTGAAGTGGGTTGATCCGAGCGATGTGGCCGCGGTCCGGGAATTCCTCGATCTGGCGCAGCCCGACGCCATCCTCTGCGCCAATGACTACACCGCGGCGCAGCTTTTGACCACCCTGAACGAGCTGGGCGTACAGGTTCCCTCCCAGATCCGGGTGGCCGGAATGGATGACGTGAAATATGCGCACTTGCTGCAAACGCCGCTGACCACCATCCATCAACCATGCCAGGACCTGGGCGTCACGGCGCTGTTTGCCATGCTGAATCGCATTGCCAACCCCACGGCTCCAGCCCGGGATTTTCTCCTGGACTTCCAACTGGTGATCAGGAAATCTACCGACCCCGACGCCGGTATGCCATCGGAAACAAAGGCCGCCAACCACAACGGGAATGGGGACGCAGCAATGGGATGGACTGCGAGCTCCGAATCTCGCAAGGACGGATGATCGCTGTTCGTCCCATTGCGACCGACAGCGGTGCGCCCGTTGCTGTGCGCCGAAGAGCCTGCGGCAAGGCTTGCTGAATTGAAGAACCGCTATAGAGCGGTTCGCCAATAGATGTAGCCCTTTTTAGAGCATTTTTTTGAAATGGTGTAGACCGAAAATGTGTTTGGTATCCCACCCTTTCCGCAAAAAACGCGGAAAGGATGGGGCACGGAAGTCTATAGCAAAAGCCAAAATGCTCTAGACCGTGCAAGGTGGCTTTTTCTTGAGGAAAGAGCCACTCGGCAGCAGTGGCTTCGGTGTACAGCAATTGGGGAACCGCTATAACTGACGGGTCCGCTCGCCCATGGCGCGCGGCCACTGGAGAACAATAACTTGCAGATTCTTACCATCGGCGAAATCTTGTGGGATGTGTTTGAGCATGCCGAGTACCTGGGCGGCGCTCCCCTGAACTTTTCCGCGGCGGCACAGCGGCTGGGCAACCCGGTCGGCCTGGTGACCGGGTTGGGCGACGATGCCCGCGGACGCAAAGCCATCGAGTCCATGACCGCATTGGGCCTGTCTACGAAGTTTGTGCAAATCCTCTGCGGAAGAGCCACCGGCACGGCGCAGGTGACCACCGACAGCACCGGCAACGCCAGCTTCTTCATCCAGCGTCCGGCGGCCTTCGATCAATTCCATCTTGAAGCAGCGCAACTGGCGGCCATCGCGGCCCTGCAGCCCGGCTGGATCTACTTTGGCACGCTGGCCCAGACGCACGCGCCAACGCTCGCGCTACTCGATGCGATTTTCGAACAGCTTCCCGGCGTGAAACGCTTTTACGATATGAACCTGCGCGAGGGGCATTGGAATCTTCCCCTGGTCGAGCACCTCTCCAGCCAGGCCTCGATTTTGAAACTCAATGACTCCGAGGCGGAAACGCTGTTTGCCCTCACCCGCCCCTCCGAAGCCTTCTCTCTGGAAGAGTTCTGCCGCACCTGGTCCTCCACCTACGGCATCGAGACCATCTGCGTCACGCTGGGCAGCAAGGGATGCGCCGTGTTCCGCGAAGATGCCCTGCATCTCTTCCCTGGATTCGCCGTAGACGTGGTGGATACCGTGGGAGCGGGCGATGCCTTCGCGGCCGCCTTCCTCCATGGCCACATTCAGGGCTGGCCGATGGCGCGCCAGGCGGCCTTTGCCAATGCTTTGGGAGCCCTGGTCGCGAGCCGCGCCGGCGCCACCCCCGCCTGGACGGTGGACGAGTGCCTGCAGATGATCGCGAACCACGCGAGTTGAAGAATTCTTCGCAAGGTTTCCGCCGCATCAGCAATTCAATCCCATCCTTGCCCCAACCGGTTAGCTGCTTCTGTCTTTGACAGAAGCAGCAGCGCCGGAAGACAAGTCCAGCTCCGGGGCAAAGATTGTCCTGTATGTTCTTTGTGCCGTTCGCCAGATCAGTTCAAAGGCAAATTGCAAAACGCCTGCTGCGGCGCATTGCACGCCGGAATTAGAGCGTTGTTAGTGTAAGCTCTGGGCGGCGCAGCCTTGGTCGCGTGCTGCTTCAGATCCGCATTGAGCAACTTGTCTGGATTCAGTTCCGGCAGATAGCTGGGCAGGTAGAAGACTTCGATTCTGGAGGCATGTTCGGCCAGCCACTGCTGCACGGGCCTGGAGATTCGGAAAGATTGCGCGCCAGGTTTTGACTCGGGAATTCGCGGGCGGGGCGTCGTGTTTGGCTTGCAGGGCTACAAACCGGCTTCGCCCGGAACGCCAGCGCCACCCAAAAAACAGGGGAACAACGGGCCGATCCATGCGTTTCTCAACATCCTACCGCGATCCTGCTATAGCATTTTCGGAATTGGTGTAGACCGAAGCCTCGCACTCAAGTAGCTTTTTTCAAGAAAAAGCCACCTTTCGATGCACTCAAAAAGTCCACGTGTATTCCGAAAATGCTCTAAGCAACGGCCGGGACCAGGATCTCATCTGTCATGGCCTTGTGACTCGCCGCATCAACCGTCGCAATTTGATAAGTGTGCGCAGTCATATCGTTGACGGTATCGGCAAACTCAAACGGCTTCCTGCTGATCTGTGGCCGAAAGGCCACCTGGTTGACCATCTGGCGATCCCGCCAGATCTCATAGCGCGTGATCGGTTCGTCGCCGGCAAAGGCCGTCTGCCACTTCAGGCTGACCACGCGTTTGCCATCGCGCATTTCCTGCCGGACCAGGGCATCGCGGGGAGGCGTCAGATCCTGCCTGGGAAGCTGGAAAGAGTTCGTTTTGCCATCCCACGGCACGCTGGCCAATTTTTCGATCTCCTGCCGGTCGGTGGCGCTGAGTTCTCCCGGCGCGATTTGCGTTGCCCGGAGATTCTGCTGAAGCTGGCAAGCTGCGGGATCTTCTGAGATGTAACCCGTGCCGATGATGACCGTGCCAACGCCCGGAGTGGACAGCGCATATTCCACCAACCGCCGGCTAGGCAGCGAATCGCTGCCCACGTTGCGGAGGACATGTTGGGGAGTGTATGGCCTGACTTCCGTATCCTTTCTGTACATGCCGCCATCGGCAAACACTTTCATGCCGATCACGCCAAGGCCTTTTGCCACAGCCACCGGAATGACGTTGTACTGCATGTTGAAGTGCTGCCGGTCGTTGGCGTTGATGGCCACGAGCATGCCATCGAAAACATTGCGCTCATCCCGTTGAATCATCTCGATCATCACCGGCGGCGAGTGATGGCCGGAAAACCCGAGGTGGCGAATCAACTTTTCCTCCTTGGGGTTGAGCCCTGTGCAATTGGTGCCGTCGCGATAGTCCAACAAGGCCGCGAGCGCTCCGATGTCTTCAGCGCGAGGGTCCGGCTTGTCATAGCCCTCAAACACCGCCTCCATGTCGGCCGCATAGGTAATGTTGTGGAGAAGAACCATATCCAGATAGGCGCCGGGCGGATAATAACCTTTCCCATCGCCAAAGACCTGCGTCAGAGTTCGTTTCAGGTCATCGATGGCGTGAAAACAGTGCTCGCCGTCGCTCTCGTTGATCAAGCCATCCTTTGACCAGCCGCCCTTCGCCCAACGCAGCATCGTCTTGCTGGTCAGGAAGATCTCGCGCCGCCGGCGTTCGTCGTATCCGGGTTGGCCGGGTATCAAATCAAGCTCCCGGAATGCCTTCCCAAAATACATCTGGCTAGGGCCGTACTTGTTTGAGGTATCGAAGTAGTTGATGCCCAGGTCGAACGCTTTGAGGATGATTTTGACGGAATCGATGTCGTTCGCGGTCCACTGCAGCGAGGCTTGTCCGCCCAGTCCGAGCGTGGTCGCCTCAAAATGCATGCGGCCCATGTCGCGCCGCAGAGGCTGAGCGGCGGCGGTTCTGCCAAATCCCGAGCGAGGGACCAAAGTCACGCCCGCTGTAGCCGCACCGACAGTCTGCAGGAACTGGCGGCGAGAGACGCGAAGATGAGTAGTCATAGCTGGAATCCTCGGACACGCGTGTGCATTCGATCGGGGAAGCACTGCCCGGTCGCAGATCATACTGCACTGATCGGCGCTTCAATTCTAGTTACGGTGGGGTTACGGACAATGGAAACTGCCGAATGAATTGCGGAGTCTCCTTGTTTTCAGCGCGAAAGCAGCGCCGCGAAATTTTGAGCCGGAGGGGTGTAACGCGGATGTAACGCCTCAAGGCATCTACCTGGCGAGAGACGTTGTTGCCACACATGATGACCTGGGATAGACCGCAGACTTAACCCGTCATGGCTGCGATGCCTTCGCATTGCCCACTTCTCGCGTTTCAGTCCGCGTGGATGAGAGCATGTGAACCGCAACCAAAGTGACGCCGAGGACGTGGTAGCCTTTTTCGAGCCGCACCTTCAACAACGCCTGAAAAACCGGGAATGGCTTGTCGCCGGTGTTGCCCGGGAATTGGATCGCCCTGGTCAATTGATCGACCCCAGGCCTTGAGGTGGCATACAAGACAGCGCCTTCTGAGCCGGTCGTGTCGAGACCGCCAAAATCTGCGATGTACCGTCCGGGCACAATCCCGGGCTGAATCGTAATCAAGCTGTAATCCGCGCTCAAGACCTGCGTGTTCGGGTCGCGTTCCGTGCGGTAGGTCGACGCTTCGTCGGGGCGGGGATGGGCGTTTACGATGACGCCTCTCCATTGCTCCAGGCGAGTGTCGAAATCCTTGAAGCTGAAGTCACCCAGGCTGCTGAAGTGGGCGACCGCGATGTTTTGCGAGGATGAGCCAAGCATGATCACGTTATGCTGCGTTAGATCGTCAACGGTAAGTTCGCGGCTGGGCTTGACGATCGGCTTATACCCCATCTGGCCAAAGAGATTTGACAGCATGCCGACGGCCTTGAGCTCGCCAAAGCCCAGGTACGAATTCTCGTAATAAAGCTGCCCGGCTCGTGCAACGAGAGCCGGATTCGAGGCGAATTGCTCGGCCAGGTGTGAGTCGACCGGAGCCCCGCGGTAATCGGTCGCGCCGTGCTTGAAGCGAAGCAAATCGTTGTAATTGTCGAGAAGAAACACAGCATCCGGGTAAGCAATGATCGGAGTTGGGTCGTTGCCGACATACCTGGCCCAAAAGGCTATCACCGGATCGGAGGACCTTGCAGGATCCAATTTCGCGCGGCTGGCGCTCGTCCTGCCAATGCCCAGTGGAGCCCATCTGTCTCCGATCCATAGACCGGCAGCGAAGGTGGCGATGGCCGCTGCTATCGCAATCAGGGCAGCTCGCGAGACCAGGTTGCCCGTGCGGCGCACTTCACGATTGATTCGATCCGCCGCGCTTTCAACAAGCTGATCATTCGATAAGACAGCGTCGCCCGCGGAGACGGACTTGCCGCTGGCAAGGGCTTCGACGCTGCCCGAGCATTCAAAAATGGGCAAGTACTGGCCCTTCGGAATCTCAATCACGACGGCATCGTGACGCCCGTCTGAGTCGTAGAACTCTTTCAGCTTTTGCCGAAGGCGATGAATCTGGACGCGGACGATCGGGTCCACCTTGGGATCGAAATCCAGGGGCCGGCTCAATGCCTCCACGCCGATGGTGTATTCCTTCAGCGCCTCGGCGCCGGGATCGAATGCCTTTTGTGCGAGGTACCGCAGCAGTTGCTGCAGCATTGAGGCGTTGTGAAAACCAGCCGATTGCAGGACTCTCTGGACCTGCAGTTGGCATTCATTCCGGGGAGGGGTTCCCATCGTGATATTCGCTCGCGCGCTCACTTGATAACGCCTCCCAGAGACACAATGCCTTGAACCTGATCCTGTCTGCGCCAGGTCTCGCGGCACACCCTTTTTGTTCATCCGATTGTTCTTGCGAGCCGGCTCGGTATATCGCAAGAATTCTACAACGGATACGTTCCAATGGCGAGCGCCCTGCAGCCACGTGCCAACTGCGTCTGTAAACAGCTCCCGATGCAGCGCCTGCGGCTCGTGTGCCGGCAATGGGAGCGGGCGCCGGGACGAAAAAGCTATTTCCCAATAGCGGAAACATGCGTAGCATGACGCCGTTTTCAAGTTCAAAAGAAAGGAGATACCGAGAGTCTGGTGTTTTCCCATTCTTCCGAAAGGAGAATGAATCATGCTCGGATCGAAAGGCAATGGAACACCGAACGCGCAGTCTCCCCCTGGTTCCTTCTCTTTCGGCCGCCGCGAACCGGGGCCCTGTGGATCCGGCAACTGAATCCTGTGTGCGGCGATTCGAAGTTACAGGCCCTTTAACATCCAGGTAACGCCGGGTCCTGCAATGATCGAACTCCTAGAAAACAATGATGGCTGCGCTTCAAGCGCCATGTTTCAAAAGTCCCGTAACCCCGCCGTTACTAGTCAATGAGTGTGTCCCCGCTTCAGGATAGGCGGCGGTATACGGGGAGCATACTGGCACGTGTTGTGACACCGCAGTTGCGTAACAAGGGACTCACCCCCTCCCTTGGAAACGTTAACATCGACGCGCGCCGAGTGCCGCGCGCTGACCACACACGGAAAGCTTAGGAGGCAATATGCACAAGCAATTGATAGTGCGCATTGCAGCCATCGGGCTGCTGCTTCTGGTTTCGCTCTGCGCGAAAACCAGTCTGGGACAGGCTGTGACAGGAACATTGCTCGGGACCGTTCAAGACTCGACCGGAGCCGTCATTCCGGGCGCCAACGTAACGCTTACCAATGAGGGGACAAACGTCACCAACAAAACCATCTCAAGCCAGCAGGGCTTCTACACGTTCCCGAACCTCCTGCCGGGACAATATTTAGTCACGGTCGAAGTCAAGGGCTTCAAGACCGGTATCGCGATGCACAACCAGGTGAATGTGGAGCAATCGACGCGCATCGATATCACCCTGTCGCCGGGCGCTGTGAACGAACGTGTGACGGTCGCCGGCACGACGCCGATGGTTGAGACCACAACTTCCGACCTCGGCCAAACCATTGACTCGACACAAATCAACAACCTGCCCGTCAATGGGAGAAACCCGGGGATGCTGATGCAGCTTGCTCCCGGATCCACGCCCGCGGCATGGGGCGCTGGCAATGGCGAGGATTCGTCCACGGCATCGACAACGGCGCCGGGCGGCGGCGGCGGCGGTGCCTACACTTCTACAAACGGTTTTCCTTTCGAGTCAAATCTCTATCTGGTGGATGGCGTCAGCGACGTCGAATTGGAGAACGCATATCAGGGGCTCCAGATTCCATTCGACTTCATTGGCGAACTGAAGCTCGAAACCAGCGATCCATCGGCGGAATACGGCTCCTTCGGCGCACAAGTGTCCAACATTACAACCAAGAGCGGAACCAACAAGTTTCACGGCCAGGTCTTTGAATACAACCGCAACACCGACTTCAACGAGCCGGACCACTTCAGCAAGACGAACCCGCCGTTCCACTATAACCAGTTCGGCGGCGAGGTGGATGGCCCGATTTTCAAGAGCAAGCTGTTCTTCACAGCAGATTTGCAGTGGCTCAAGCTCGCCGAGGGATCTTCAGGCGTCGTGAGCTTGCCCACGGCGGCGGCCCGCAGCGGCAATCTTTCGGGCTTTGTGAAGCAGGGCGCCGGCCCGATCACCAACGCTGCAGCCTGCAAAATCAGCGCGGCGGCAAACGGAATTGCCAACGCGGTGCCTTGCACGGCCAGTTCGGCGGTTACGGTTGCCGGAACCTACGATACGGTTCCCGCGGCGGACATCGTTCCCATCGCGGCGAACTTCTTCAGTTCCTCGGTGTGGCCGTTGCCCAACCTGTCAGGGCAGACGAGCAATGCCACCCAGGTGGTATTGAACGATGCATCCGAGCCGCAGGAAGACGCCCGCGTCGATTGGGAGTTCTCGCAGAGCGACCGCTTCTTTGCTCGCTTCGGGTATAGCAACCGGACGCTCAAACAGCCAGCCTTGATTGGCACCGACACGAGCCCGGCCATCTTCATGAATGCCGGCGGAAACATCAACGCAACCAACCAAACCACCAACGACGTGCTCGGTTGGGACCACACGTTCGGCGCAAAAGGCACCATGATGAATCAGTTGCGCCTTGGCTACAGCCGCTTCGCCACCACCGCCTTCACCCCCGCGTACGGGGTTGCGGAGAACAATGCTCTGGGCGTTCCCAACGGCAACCTCGTCGCCTATGGGGATACCAGCGGCGTTGCCGCAGTCAACATCAGCGGGTTCGAGGGCACGGGAGACGCGGGCTGGGTGCCGGATACGTTGGGCCGGCTTTCCAATATCTTCCAGATCAACGACGCGTTCACCCTGGTGCGCGGCCGCCACAACCTGAAGTTCGGCATTGCCATCCAGCCCATCCAGGCGCGCGTCTACAACTCACAGAACGATCCTCGTGGGCAGTTCTGCACCTCCGGCAACTACACGGGCACCGGCTCCAACGGCGCGGCCATCGCCGACTGGCTGGTGGGCGCTCTGGGAAATGGCGGCAATTGTCAGGGGGCAGCCGTCGCTCGCGACCAGTTCTTCGACCATCCCAACACGCGGACCCGCCAAATCGGGGAGTTCGCACAGGATGACCTGCGACTGACCAACAAGCTGACCTTGAACCTGGGCGTCCGCTACGACGTCTACACGCACCCTGTGGATACCAAGAACCTGCAGAGCAACTTCGTGACCACCGGGCCCAACGCCGGCCTGATTCAGGTGGCTTCGTCCAGCAACCGCGGCCCCAATGTGAACACCTATTATGGCAATATCGCGCCGCGCCTGGGCTTCGCCTACACGCCCGACAACGGCAAGACGGCAATTCGCGGCGCGTTTGGGGTGAGCTACTTCAACGGCAATTTCGGCGCCGACGGCGGCACGCTGGAACGGAACTTCCCGGAACTCGACATGGAAAACAACGCCGCACCCTTGAATAACTGCTCAACCCCCTATACGGGAGCGCCGGGGAACGTCAATCCCAATCCGGCCGAGTACTCGAACTGCGGCTCGCTCATCCTGGCCAACGGCCTGCCCGGCAACTCGACCTCCGGATCGCCGGTGTACACGCCGCTGGTTCCGCTTTCGGTTGCGCCGGGTGGGACCATCGCATCGCCTCTGGGTTTCGGCGTCTATGAGGTGGCCAGCAACTTCCGCCCGTCCCAGGCTTACAACTGGAACGTTAGCATCGAGCGTTCGCTCGGCGCGAACACGTCGTTGCATGCCGCGTACGTGGGCACGAAAGGCGCCTATCTCTATAACGATTGGCAGCTCAACCAGTGCAACCCGACGTCGTTTACCCAGGGTCCGACGTACTCCCAGCTTCAGACCCTATACGGCACGTCGGAGTATCCGAACTTTCCGCAATGCACGCCGTATTACGGCATCGCTCCTGGCGTCTCCACCCTGGATTTCCGCAACAGCGGCGCCAAGTCGCACTACAACGCCGGTGAGTTCGTGTTCGAGCGGCGCACCGGAGCCAACCTGACCTTTACCGCGGGATATACCTGGTCGAAGCTGATGGATAACTACTCCAATCAACTCGATAACTACGACCTGAAAGAGTACATGGATACGGTGGGCTGGCACCACAACAACTTCCCGCAGACCCTCACCCTCACCTACGTATACACGTTGCCCATCGGCCGCGGACAGAAGTTTGCAAACTCGATCTCTTCCATCGAGGATGCTGTCGTGGGCGGGTGGACGATCAGCGGCGTCACCTGGTTCCGTTCCGGCGCGCCCTTGCTGATCTCCGCGAGCTCGCAATACCTGCTGGGCCAAAACAGTGGACAGCGCGCCAATTACAACTGCGCTTCCGCTGTCAACCCGCACACCACTGCCGAATGGTTCGACACCAGGTGCTTCTCGCAGCCGGTCGGATTCGTCTTCGGCAACGACAGTGTCGGGCAGGGTAACGGGTACGGACCGCGCTACCAGAGCTGGGATATGTCCTTTGGCAAGGCAATCCACCTGGCCGAGCACAAGCAGCTGCAATTCCAGGCCCAATTCTTCAACATTTTCAACCGCATCAACTACCAGCAACCGGACCAGAGTGTTTCGGACTCGAGCTTCGGGCAGATCACCAACGACTTTCTGCCGCGGCAAGGCCAGCTCGGATTGACCTTATCGTTCTGAGGCGTCCTGTTGCCAGAAACAGTGCAGTAGCGATGAGGGCCTATATACGACGATGTATAGGCCCCCATCGGCAGAGTTTCCCGGACTGCACCCCGCACCGCTGGATTCATCCAACCAGAACTGGACACCACTTCCGCATGAGAATAAGCGCGACAAGCAGACGGCGGTTTGTTTTCCGCAGTAATTGCCATTTGCTCAATAGTGCTGAGGTGAAGAAATGACGGCCAATTATTCTCGCCGAAAAGTAATCAAAAGCGCGGCAGCAACGGTTGCCTTGATGGGATTGCCCAATGTGCTTGAATCGCAAGCGCCCGGGGAAGGCACCACGCGGTATAACTACGCTCCGAAATCGCGCAATGTGCCGTTGGGTAAGGCGCGCGGCGTTCATCCCGGTCGTGTCGTTTGGGTACACGATCCAAAAGCGGCGCATGGGAACGGCAATCGCAAGTCGGTAGCCGACCAGTGGTGGATGGACACGAGCACCGATCAGGCGCGCGTCGACGCGATGGTCTCGCTCCTGATTCAGAAAGTTACCGGCGCCAAGACCGACGATG
>Ga0181520_10005014_pt1 | contig 21538 bp, 16 predicted proteins | sample PEATcosm2014_Bin_29_FD_132451 | JGI IMG/M metagenome (GOLD analysis project Ga0181520, IMG submission 132451) | Peatland microbial communities from MTU Mesocosm Facility, Houghton, MI, USA - PEATcosm2014_Bin02_30_metaG | ecosystem: Environmental > Terrestrial > Soil > Wetlands > Peat | place... | reverse complement strand
GATGTTGTGCTTGCACATTCTATAAATTCATATATCCCTGTTTATGAATGGATCCCGATTATTTATTTTCCGCTTGGTTCAATTTCCTGTATAATAATTGCACTTAAAAATAAACCGAAAAAATGGCAGGCGTTAATTCATATAATGCTGATGATAACAGGCGTAATGGTAGGTGTAATCGGAACTGCTTTCCATGCAAACGCAGTATTGAATCCTGCAGGTTATTTAACCTGGTCATGGGTTGTTTTCGGCTCGCCGATATTGGCCCCGCTTGCTTTTTCAGGAATTTCATTGCTGGGGCTTTATGCAGTAACTGAAGAAGTGGAAAACCAACCCGGGGTACTAAATATTCCCGGTCTGGGAACATTTAAAGCCCCTATTTCCAGGGAAAGGCATTTTCTCTGGCTTGTGGGACTCGGATTCGGTGCAAGCGCGATTACTTCAATTATTGATCATGCGCAATACGGGTATTCATTTTACAAAATGATTGCAATTATATTTGGTTTATTTTCAACTTCTGTTGTGCTTTATCTTTCAGTAGCACGGGAGTGGACAAGGGGAGACGGGCTTGTATATTTCTGGACTATGATCACTGCCGTGATAATAGGAGTACTTGGTTTTGGATTTCATCTGTCTGCCGATCTTGCAGGTACAGGAGCAATCAGTATGGAAAGAATATTAGCCTTTGCCCCTGTACTGGCTCCATTATTGTTCAGCGATTTGGGTATGCTGGGGCTTTTGGTTGTTGCCCTGCAGAAGCCTTAAAGGATTAATCAACTGAAAAGGAGGGAACATGGAGAAAAGTGATTTTAAATTATTCAATATGACACAAAGTTAACAAAGCTAAATACTTATAGGAATGGTCATCCAAGCTTGCATATGCCGGATTTGCAGGCTTCAGTGTCATAATGATTCCTTTATCCTAAAATTTTAACAGTATTCTTTGAAGATACTTTTCTTAACGTAATCCCATTCACTTTTTAGTATGCTGTAGTATATAGTGTCTCTTCTTCTACCGTCGTGCATAAGGGTGTGGCTTCTCAATACTCCTTCCTCAACTGCACCGATTTTTAAGATTGCTTTTCTTGACTGTTGATTCAGAACATCTGTTTTTAATTCCACCCGTTCAAAATTAAGTACTTCAAAGGCAAAATGCAGAAGAAGAAATTTACATATTTTATTTACTCCCGTACCCTGATAATTCTTCCCGAGCCATGTAGCACCTATTTCCAATCTTTTATCTTTATCAGATATGTTCAAATAACTGGTTGAGCCCATTACAACATTATTATTCTTGTCTATTATTGTAAATGGGATGCGTTCATTCTTTTCCCTGAGTAAAAGTGTCTGATCTACCCAATCTTTCAGTTCATTATCGTTTGAAATTTTAGTCGGATAAAATTTCCAGAGATCCGGATTCAAAGCTATGTCTTTGAAAAATGTTATATCCTCTCTTAATAGAGGGCGAAGTAATATAGTTTCAGATTCCAGAATTATTTTTTCTTTGAAAATGTTCATGATAATTTATCAAATTATTTGTTTTCTAATAAGAAGTGTGGATTTTCAATAATACCAAAAACATTTCCAAACGGATCTTTAACAGCCGCCACTAAAATTCCCTCCCCTACATCCTGCAATTTTTCATGAATTTGAGTACCAGTATCTAAAAGTTTTTGCAATGATTCTTTTGCATCCTTAACACCCCAGTAGGTTACCACTCCCTCTGTTTTAGAATTTATTTCTATTTTATCCGGAACAAGCCCAAGCTCATATCCACCAATATTAAAACCGACATAATATGGCTGATCAAAATATGGTTCCTTATCTAAAACACTGCTGTACCATTTTTTAGCTTCAATAATATTATCAACATGATATATTGCTGTTCTCAACCCTAAAAACATTTTACCTCCTTTATTAAAAGTAGCATCACAAAGTTAGAATAATTGATTAATTATAAAATTGATTTTAATTATAATGAATAAAATTTAATAATATTGCTGTATAAATCAATCTTTTTTAATAATCACAATAACTAATGTGTTGAGTAAAAATTTAAATCTTCCGTTGCTTCTCGATTTATAATAATTTAAATTGAATTTATATGAAGATTAGCCGAATGACATTTGTGTTAATAATATAGTAATATATGATTGTTATCTTTATGTAGTTAGAATACAAATATTAATAAATCGTTCGATTTCCCTTCTAACTTTCATATGAACGGTTTTATGAAAATTAAATCATTTTAAGTTACTTTAAAGAAATTTTTGCTCTCAATCATATCAGAATTTTTGAGAGCTGATGAAATACGATTCCACCGTATTAGAAGACATAAATATTTGGTGCTGTTAATAAAAAATGAATTAAAAGGAAACAGCAATGTCATTTCTTTTAACGTTGATAATTCAAATTGCAGTTATAATAATTGTATCCAGACTAATAGGCTTTTTATTCCGTAAAATTAATCAACCGCAAGTAGTTGGTGAGATGATTGCCGGCATAATACTTGGACCTTCTATTCTTGGATTGTTAGCACCTAATTTATTTGTATTTATTTTTTCGCCAGCTAGTTTAAAATATTTAAATGCCCTGAGCCAAATAGGCCTCCTTTTGTTTATGTTTATTATAGGCTTGGAATTTGATCAAAAGCTTTTAAAGGGCAGAGGCCACGCCGCATTATTAATCAGTCATGTTAGTATAATACTACCTTTTATGCTCGGTACGTTAATTTCATTATATCTCTATCCTTTTTTGTCTAGTAAACAGGTGACTTTTACTGCATTTGCCTTATTTGTGGGAGCATCAATGAGTATTACTGCATTCCCTGTATTAGCAAGGATATTAAGCGAAAAGAATTTAATTAAGACAAAAATCGGAACGATTACGATAGCCTGTGCAGCAATTAATGATTTAACAGCATGGAGTATATTAGCATTTGTGGTTACGATTGTACGAGCGGATTCGAATAACATTCCACTTTGGCTGACTTTAACCGGGGCTGTTGTTTTTATATTAATAATGATTTTTGCAATACGCCCCCTAGCAGCTAAACTAGAAGTATATTATGAAAACAAAGGGAATGTACTAACCAATGATATCTTGGGAATGGTAATACTATTAATGTTATTCTCTGCATGGACAACAGAGTGGTTGGGAATTCACGCTTTATTCGGGGCTTTTTTTATGGGGGCAATGATGCCGCGGAACAAATATTTTATAAATTCTATTGTTGAAAAACTCAATGATATTACCGTTGTTCTTCTTCTACCAATTTTCTTTGCCCTTACAGGGTTGAATACAAACGTTGGGCTTATAAGCGGCACTCAAATGTGGATGTTTTTCGGGATTATACTGGCAGCAGCGGTTATAGGAAAAATGGGCGGATCAACAATTGCAGCAAGAATATCTGCATTAAATTGGCGCGAAGCTGCCGGGCTTGGTATATTGATGAATACGCGGGGTTTAATGGAGTTAATAATTTTATCTATCGGATTGGAACTAGGTGTTATTTCGCACGTGCTTTTTACCCTGCTTGTATTGATGGCTTTGGTAACGACTTTTATGACAACGCCGTTTTTTGATTGGGTATATCCCAGAAAATTGCTAAAAAAAGAGTTGGAGGAAATTGAAAAAGGGGAAATTAAGTCAGGAGTGTTAATATCAGTTTCATTTCCATCATCCGGACCGGGCCTGTTAAAGATAGCTTCTTCCATAATACCCAAAGATGAATTAAAAGTCTATGCCTTACATCTATTAAGATCAAACGAAATATCAATAGCTGATCTAGGCGAAGAAAATAATAAAAAAGACTATATAGAAGCATTTAAGCCATTAATGAAATACGCCAATGAAAATTTGATTGCCGTAAGCCCTATTTCTTTTCCCACCCGTAATGCAGCTTATGATATTAATAATATTGCAAAAATAAAAGGAGCGAATATCATAATAATGGGCTGGCATAAACCCATACTAAGCGAGAGTATATTGAGCGGTACAGTTAATGATGTTATGCGCAACGCCAAAGCAGATGTTTGTGTCTATCTGGAAAGGCAATTTAATCCATATAAAAATATTCTGGTACCTTTCAGGGAAGGTGTGCACGATAAAGGAGCCATGGAGCTGGCGCATAAAATAGCTGTTAATATTAATGCGCAGGTAACGATCCTTCATATTGTTAAACCCCAAAATAGCGATTCTGGGAAAACCGATAATTCCTCTCAGATAAATGAGAGTGATCAAAAGGTTATTGTAAAATCCGGAGGTGTTGAATACTTTCCGGAAGAACATATAAAATTGCAAGTAGTTGAAAGCGATACTCCGCTTGATACTATCATAAAAATTGCGAATCGTAATTTTGATCTTGTGGTTGTAGGTTTATCTGAAACTTGGGGCCTGGATCCATCGTTATTCAGTAAGCGCCATGAAAGATTAGCACGTGAATGTCCCGCCTCATTACTTATTGTGCGGAAATATATTTCCCTAAAAACAAGCTAAGATCAGTTCTGGCTATAAAAAACCTTCCATACGACCCAAGCTCTATTATTTAGCTGATAGGCTGCCGGCTCTATTTGTTCTAACTACTCTTGTATATAATGATATTTTAGGATCGAATAAAAAACGAAGCCACAATTTAAACCAGGATTTATGGGAAACTAAGTTATTATACACTTCGGGAACGGCTGCTTTTAGTTTTGGAAGTCTGTTCCAAGGTATTGAAGGAAAATCATGATGCTCATTATGGTACCCTACATTCAAAGCAGGAATATTAAGGATTCCATAATAGCTGTAAGTTTCTTGAGGCGGGCTTACTATAAAATGTTCCTGTATCCACCTTGCACCTAAGGGATGAAATCCGATCGAGAAGAAAAATGAAAATGTTAAGTATAAAAAAGATAAAGGGCTAATAAATATTATTATAAATGCATCAAAACCAAAAACAACAATCATATTTAAAATTGTCCAAATGCTAAGGAATTTAATTTCTTTTAACCGTGGAGGTCGTAGACCCTGAAAAACCGGAAAAAGTAATTCCCATAATATTTTCCCGAATGGAGTATTCCCAATTAATTTTGCTTCCCATTTACTGGCTATGTCGGCGTCAAGAGCATAATTTCCCTGAAAGGAATGATGTTTTAAATGATAACTTTTAAAAGAAACAGAACTTGGAATGACATTTGGTATATCTGCAATTATTCCTGCAATAATATTGAGCACATTTCTTTTAAAAATAAGATGATGAGCTGCTTCATGAATGAGAACGAACAAACAATGGTTTGCAAAAGCACCGATAAAATATGCTGAAATTAATATAATCCACCAGTGTTGTCCCCGGAGTATAATTGCAAAAATTAATTGAAAACCAACAATAAATAAAATCAAAAAGAAACTTAGCGGATTTCTCCCAATAAGCTTGCGTACTTCAGGGTGCTCAATTAGAATTTCTTTTGTACGCTGCTTATGTGGTTCACTAAGTTCTGTATAGAAAAAGTCTTTAATTTTTTCACCCATATAGAGTCTCTCTAATTGAGTTTTAATACTTTAATATAAACTACTAAAGTATCCGGTAAGGTCAAAACCAAAATCTCTGACTTGTGCGCGCCGATTTATATATTAATTTGTATAAGTTTTCTGATACAAAATCATTAAAAACGATTGAATATCAGGTTTTTTTATTTATTAAATATAATCTTACCCAGTAAAACAAAGAAAACCTTTGTGAGCTGGAATATTGAAGATACATGTTGCTCCTAAAGTAATTTTAATCTGGAATTGCACAAGAACACAATGCCGTGTTAGAAATATCATGGTATGCATACCTTCTTATAAATTTTTTTTATTTTAAACATTAATATCTAGAAACTTTGAAAACGAGCTAATCAAGCGAAATAAGAAATTAAGTTATTAAATTCATTATCAATAATGAACCCAGCACAAATTATTTCTCAATAACTTATCTTCATTTTTAAGTTGTTTCCTCTTTGAGTTATAAATTAAAATTAATATTAAATAAGAGACTAATTATGCCTTATTTATTAGTGAAGCAAAAAATAATAGACTTTGAAAGATGGTATGCAGTATTTAAATCCGAAGCAAAAGCACAAAAGGAATCGGGTCTCCATGATATCATAATTTTTAGAGAAATAATTGACGAAAATTTAATTGTATGCTTATTTAAAATTGATAATCTTGAAAAAGCAAAAGCATTTACAGATTCTCAAAAAAACAGGGGAATTCTTGAATTATCCGGTACAACCGGAGAGCCTGAAATTTTATTTTTAGATAAAGCGTAATCTTAACACGGAAAAATAGTTATTACCAACATCTTAAAATGTTCTTGACTATTGATTTTTTTAAGTTTATATTAGCTTTGTAAATCAAAGTACTTTAAATGGAGCTTCTAAATGGATGAATTAAGCGCTCAGGAAGAATTAGCTTTTATAAAGAAAGTAATTCAAGACAGCCATAAAGTTATATATGCAGACGGAAAAGAATTTATTTATTGGGGAATCATAATTACTATCTGCCTGATATTTACTTACTTTACTGCACGATATCCGGTAAAAGGCCCTATAAATATAGTCTCTGTCTTTTGGTTTCTCATTGTTTGCCTGGCAGCGCTTGGAAGTACCTTCTTCATTAAAAAGAAATACAAGTCTTCGAAGACAAAATCTCTGGTCGGCCAAGTGCTTGAAAAAATTTGGTTTGCAAACGGAATAGGTATGATGCTGGTAGCTTTTGTGGGAGGGTTTTCTGGAGCAATTCAGGGTATTTACATTTCTCCCCTGATGAGTTCTTTCCTGGGAGGATCTTACTTTATAAGCGGTTATATTTATGGTAAAAAATGGGTTAGTTTTTTAGCTTTTATTTGGTGGATTGGAGCAGCAATAATGTTTATTTTTCCAGGTTTGTATGTTTGTCTGATGATGGCGGCAATGATGATTTTATTGCAGATTATTCCCGGGATAATTTTATACGTGGATTCGAAACAAGTAATTGCGACGATTGAATAATGAATGAATTTGATTATCAGCAATTGGATGAGATAATTCATTCCAGGATACGGCTTGCAATTATGGCTGTTTTAATTAGCGTTGATGAAGCTGAATTTACTTTTTTGAGAGATAAAATTAATGCTACAGATGGTAATTTGAGCACACATTTAAAGAAACTGGATGAAGCCGGTTATATTGCCGTTAATAAAAGTTTTGAAAGTAGAAAGCCTGTTTCAAGGTATTTACTAACTCAAAAGGGAAAAAAAGCTTTTGAGATGTATGTGGAACGCCTTGAGAAATTAATAAAAAAATAAAATTTTTTGCTCTGATACTTTGAAAAACAAAGTACTTTTATAATTTAGTGGAAGTTTTATGAACTCGGTATTATTTAGGTCATCAATATTAGTGCTTACATTAATGTTTGTTTTGTCCCAAAACGAATATTCCCAGAAAGAGAATTTTAACGATCTTTTAAATAGTGGAAAAACGTTTACTTATAAAGCACTTGTTTTACATGATAAGGATATGCTTCTTGAAGCACTCAATCAATATGGAAAAATATTAAAAGCTGATACATCCAATCTTGAGGCGCTTTACGGATTAATTTTTGTTGAATACAGGTTCCTTGAATTGAGTCTTCAAAAGGGAAATGATAGTTTATTTAATCAATACTACCAGTCTTCATTGGTTAATGCTGCTAAACTGATATCCGCGAATAAATATTTATCGGAAGGTAAATCGCTTTTAGCCGGGATATATATGATGAAAATAGCTTCAAGTCCTATGTCGGCAGTAACGCTTTCATCAAAAATAAACCGCTTGCTGAATGATGCAGAAGAAGCGAATCCGAAAAATCCCACGACGTTTATTGTACGAGGGGAAATGAAATATAATACGCCGAAACTGTTCGGAGGCAGTATTGAAGATGCAGTCAATAACTTTAACAAAGCTGTTTTGATTTGCGAACAAAATCCTGATTCTACACTTGTTGACACCGAATGGGCTTATTTGGAATCACTAGCGTGGCTGGGTCAAGCCTATGCAAGGATCGATAATTATGATGCAGCAAAATTTGCTTATCAAAAGGCGCTTAGTATTCAGGCGGATTTTAGCTGGGTAAAATATATCCTTCTTCCTAAGATTGAAAAGAAAGAGCAAAATTAAAAGATGAAGAAGTTTCTATGCGAAAACTAGTATATATGTTAGCAAGATTAAGCAAAATTATATTTATTATAAGTTTTATGGGAATACTCAGTAACAACTGCTTCGCTCAATCGAAAACTATGATAAAGGGAATGGTACATGATGAAAACAATAAACCGCTGCCTTTTGTTAATTTATTTATACAAAATTCATCCGATGGAACAACATCCGGTGATGATGGTTCGTTCAAATTTTTTACAAGTACTCAAGGGAAAATCAATTTAATTGCGAGTATGGTCGGTTATAAAAAATTTATACAAGAAATAGATCTTACAAAGAAATCGAATATTAATTTAGATATTAAACTTGTTGAGAGTTCAGTAACTATGAAGGAGATGGTAGTAAGTGCCAGTTCCTATGGAACTGACAAAGACAAAGGATTAATTATTAGCAGCCTGGATATACTTACAACGCCGGGAGGTGCAGCAGATATTTTTCAAGCATTAAAGACAATGCCCGGATTAACACAGGTTTCTGAAAGCGCTGAATTATATGTGCGGGGCGGTGATCCTATAGAGACTATTACGATTATAGATCAAGCCCCGGTATATCATCCCTTCACATTTGAATCATCATATGGAGGAATATTTTCAAATCTTAATACAAGCGTTGTAAAAAGTTTGTTTTTTTCAAGCGGAGGTTTTTCAGCTAAATATGGGAATGCTTTATCAGGAGTGTTAGAAGTAGAAACCAAGAATTTACCCCAACAGGTCAGATGGAATGTTGGGCTTTCACTTGCAAACGGTTCAATAGCTGCGGATTTACCCATAGTAGAAAACCGGTTAGGTTTGTATTTTGATATCAGGCAGGACTTCACAAAGCCCATCTTTTGGCTTAATGGCGGGATGGATCGTATGGTTGATGCCCCCAATTCTGAAAATGGGACAGGAGGATTTGTTTATTCGTACTCACAGAACGGGAGATTAAAAATATTTACTATTCTTGCCCAAGATAAAGAAGGTGTTGAAGTTCAAAATGCAGAGTATAATGGAACTTTTAATGGAAGTTCTAAAAATTTCTTTGTAAATATTCAGAATTCAGATATTATATTTAATACTTTAGTAATGAAAAACAGCTTATCATTCAATAGATACAATACAATATGGCAATTAGGAGTCCTGGATTTGAATACTACCGATAGAATATTTTCATTCAGAAATGACTTTGAATTCATGATAAATAATAATCTAAAAATATTATCAGGATTTGAGCTTGAGAATCGCTATATAGATTACGAAGGAAATATACCTCTTTTAAATTATGACATCCGCCCGGATGCAGGGGCGAAATATTTAAATTCGGAACTTAAGAGCAGCCGGGCTGGAGTATATTCCGAATTACAATCTTTAAATGTTCTTGGATTTGAAGGTACTTTGTTATCAGCCGGTGTTAGATATGATAAATTTATAAAGCCAAGCAGAAACTGGGTGGATCCACGGTTATGTTTAGGTTATAATATAAATGAAAATTCGAAAATTAGGTTTAGCTGGGGCATTTTTCATCAACTGCCTGACTTGGCATTATTCCGTCCTGAGGATGGTAACCCAAATTTGCAGGCTATGAAGACAATTCATTATATTATGTCATATGAATATTTACTAAATGAACAAAATTCCTTCCGGTTAGAAGCATACCACAAAAAGTATTATAATCTTCCACTTGATGATCCTGTAATTAACTATAATAATTCAGGCTTTGGTTTTGCAGACGGTCTTGATGTAATATATAAGGGCGACTTTCCATTTGGGATTACAGGATGGGTTTCTTATGGATATATTAACACTAAAAGATTTTGGATGGACTTTGATCATTATACTTACAGCTCTTTTGATGTACCAAACAATCTTTCCATAATTACCAAATATAACCTTAATGTAAACTTCCAATTAGGACTTAATATTAAATATGCAACGGGCAAACCTTATACGCCGGTTATATCATCAGAGTATAGTAATCAGTTAGATATATATGTACCTAATTACTCATTTACAAATTCCGGAAGATTTCCGGATTATAAACGTATTGATTTAAGGATTACATATTTTGGACAAATGTTTACCGGTAATTCATTGATTGTTTATATGGAAGGGCTGAATATTTTTAATTTTGAGAATATATTCGGTTACAGTTACACACCTGACTATTCAAAACAAGAAAAAATTGAAAGTTATTTCGGCAGGCGTATGTTAGTATTCGGATTAAATATTGGAATTTAATAAATAAATAATAACTAAAATTTAGTCATTATATGGAAGCAGATGAAGGTATATTTTATCATAAATTGATAATTCCTAAACCAGTTTTGTATTTATGTTACATTTATAGGGGTGAGATAATCAAAGTAGGCCTGTTTTTTTACTAAAATCCAAACAGTTTTGTTCGATAATGGATTTAGGATGATAATGTTTCATTTAATTTATGATTTTTAAACTATCATTCAGAATGAACAAGTTATTATAAAGTAAAAAAATGGACCAGGAAAATATACTAATTGAGAATAATGATGTTGGCGACAGCTCTCTGGCTATGCTGCAGACATCCAAGTTTAAAAACCTGTCCAAGGACTTTTTTCAATTTGATTCATCGAAAGAAAGAGATCCTTTAAAAAATCTAAAAGACTATTCAAAATTCTTTACCTTTCGTTTACCATATGAAATAAGCGATTTCTTCATTGGTTTTGAAGAAGCTCCATTATACTGGATTATTAAATCACCTTTAAGCCTTCATATTGAAAGCGTATATAAAGCATTAATACAAGTTTCCGGGCCTAGTTCTTATAAAACTATAAAAGAATTTTATACAAAATGGTTTGTAATAAATTCCGAAGATGAGAAAAAGTATTTTGCTGCTTCTGTTCTGAATATTGCAGAAAAAAAATCTTCAGGCAGGGGAAATTTTCCATTTATAATCCTGGAAGCAGTAGTTCTGGGGTTTGACAAATATCTGTTCAGTCCGGGTAAAGCATTGGAAATACTTGAAAATTCAAAAGAAGTTTTGAATGACAATAAAATAAATAATGATTTTAGAGAAGAATTAGCATATCTAATTCAGTTGTATTCGGCATTTGTACATATAAATCAAATGGATTTTGCACAAGCAAAGGCCAAACTTAATGAAGCGTTTACAGTTAAGCCTGTAGGAATCACATCAAAATTTTATCAGGCTTTGATTGAAGTTCAGGAAAGTCAGGGAATAGTTCCTCCTGATTTTTTAAGCGATTTATATAATTACGACATTTCAAGACTTGAATATGCTATAGAATCAAATAATACATCTATGTTCGATTACTTCATTAAATTCCCGGTAACGCTTAACTTATTTTATCATAAAGAATTTGCGCCTTCATTTGATATAATTGCAGATTTTTTCCACACCGCACGCAACAGTGTTGAAACAGATATTAAAACTATCCGGACAAAGTTAAGTGATCTTAAGGATTTAAATCTTACCGAATTTTATAATTCCAAAATACTTCAGGACATAGATTTCCTTGAAAAAATCGTTCATAGCTATTTGGAATCTAAAAATCTAATTTTCTTGGGAACCTTGGGGAAACTTCGTGAAAAGTTTAATAAAATTATTGAAGCAGTAATAGAAATCATCAGGCAGAAAAATTTTATTGTTGTTAAAGAAAGATTGCTAGTATATGATAAAGGGCTCCAAGATAAGTATAATGAGATGCAGATCCTTGCAAAAAATCATGAAGATCAAAAATCAAAACTTAAAGAGAATCTTGATATAAATCTTGAAATTATAGAAAAACGTGCTGCTGATAATGTAGCCATTCTTGAAGAAAGGATTCAAAATCTTCAATATATTCAAAGTTTAAATCCCCGTGCAACCTTTAGGAATGCAATGACTTACAATCTTATTTTATCATTTACTGTGTTCCTGTTGGGAGGATGTGCTGGTTATTCTAACAGTGGAATAGATGATCCGGGTAAAACAAATGGAATATTAGCTGTTATAATAATTTCTGGATTTAAATGGGGGATTATAGCATTTTTAGTGGGAATCATAATTTCTGTAGTTGCTGCAGGACTGGCATTACTTGAATTTACGAACCAAAAACAAAGGCTGCTTCAGACTATTAACGCGGTTAAAAACGAAAAAGAACATCAAAAAACTTATTTCAAAAAAGATTTTGAAAAAGCGATAAAGGATCTTGAAGACCGTTATACGAAGATGCTTGATGAACATAAAAAGCAGATGGACAATTTAAAAGCTGAACGTGATAAAAATGAAAAAGCTTACAAGGAAGATGCAGAACTGAAAGTCCGTGAGGAAACCCAACATTTGAGAAGTTTGATAGATTCGTAATTTACTTTTCCCCCTTCTTATTGGCTATTATTAGCCAGCTTTAGAAAATAAACCAAATACAACCACTTCTAAGTGCCTTAATGTCTATTAATTGCTCTGGTCTGATATTGGAATAAAAATGTATTTAGATACTCGCTTAAATCATAACGATTTAGGCAATAGATTTAAATTAAACTAAATATTTTAAGCTTTATATGCCTTTAAAGATAGATTATTTAATTGTTGGTTCGGGGCTGACAGGAGGAACTATTGCGCGTTTATTGTATGAAAAAGGATTTGAAGTATTAATTATAGAAAGACGTAACCATGCCGGAGGGAATGTTTATGATCATTATCATCCTTCAGGTATAAGAATCCACACATATGGCCCTCATTATTTTAGGACAAACTCATCTGGTTTATGGAATTTTGTCAATCGTTTTTCTGATTTCTATAAGTTTGAAGCATCATTAAAATCATTTGTTGACGGTGAGTTCGAAAATTGGCCTATAGCCGGAAGCTATATTAAAAAAACAGTTGGTTGTAATTGGGAATCTCCATTCAAAGGTGAACCGGATAATTTTGAAGAAGCATCATTAAAGATCATGCCTGAAATAGTATATGAAAAGTTCGTTAAAGGTTATACTGAAAAGCAATGGGGCATTGAAGCTAAAAAACTTGATGCGGCTCTTGCAAAAAGATTTGATATTAGGGAAGATGATGAGCCCAGATTGATGCGTCATAAGTACCAGGGAATACCGGCAAATGGTTATTCCGAATTTATGAAAAATTTGATTAAAGGTATTCCTCTAATCCTTAACCTGGATTATCTGCAGAATAGAGAAATGTTTGATGTGAAAAAAAAGCTGATTTTTAGTGGACCAATTGATGAGTTCTTTAATTATAAGTATGGAAAGCTTAAGTACAGAGGGCAACAAAGGATCCACTCATATTTAGAAGATACACAATTTTTCCTGCCTTGCGGGCAGGTTAATTATCCATCACCCGAACAAGGTGAATATGTACGAATTCTTGAATGGAAACACATGCTGCCGCCAGAATATTTAAACAAAATAAGAGGAACTGTGCTAACAAAAGAAATTCCATACACTCCAACAGATCCAAATGAGTTTGAGTATCCGTTTCCGGATATTCAAAACCGTTCTGTTTATAATAAATATGAAAAAATGGCCCTGAGTAATTCCAAGTTTTTAATTTGTGGCAGGCTTGGAGAATATAGATATTATGATATGGATCAGTCAATTGAGAGGGCAATTAGTCTTGCAAATAAGATAGTAGAAGAGAAATGATGCTAAAAAAAGATGTAACAATATTAGTTTATCTTCATAATAATGTCTCAACTATTGAAGCGTGTCTAAATTCAATAATATATAAGTCACATCAAAAATTCAAAGAAATAATTGTGATAGATGATGGATCGAAGGATGGAAGTTATGAATTATTAAATAGTTATAACAATATTAATATAATTAAGCATGAGTTTTTAGGAATTGCAAAATCAATAAATTTACAATTAATCAGAATTGGAAGTAATGACTTTGTAAGAATAAATGCCAATGTGGTTATTAAGTCTAATAATTGGCTTGAACTATTACAAAATACGGCTTATCAAAACGAAGAAATAGGCATTGTAGGAGCCCGCCTTTTGTTTGCTGATGGCATGATTGAATCAGACGGTAGAAATTTTATAAATGGTTTAGGTTATGAAGAGAGATTTATTAATGTAAATAAATTCAAATCCAATAATTCGTGTAAACCTCGATTAATAGAAGTTGATTCAGTTAACAGTGCATTTTCTTATTATAAGAACGACGTATTAAAAAAAATAGGCTGTTTTGACGAATATTATTTCCCACTATTTACAGAGGACGATGATTACTGCATCTCAGCGAGAAAAAACAGTTTTTCCATTGTAGCAGACTCAGTTATCCAGGCTTATCACTTCATACCGACAAAATCTCCTACGGAGATAACACTAAATGACGATAATGAAAAATTTATTTCAGCTTTCAGGGATAAACAAAGCTTTATTCAAGCCGAACACTTTAGGTATTGGAAAGAAAAATGGATATGGGATTTAAAATATCCTGATTTGAATCTAATAAGAAATCTATATGGTAATACAAAAATCTGCTGGAATATTGGTGAAAAACTAAAATTTAGCTCTAGTGAAAAATACCCATCAGTTGATTTATGTATTGTTACATGGAATAATCTTCCATTATTAAAAAGGATGATGGACAGCCTTTCTAAAACCGAGTACCCAATTGATAAAATTAATGTTTACATTACTGATAACGGAAGCAATGACGGTACGGTAAATTATTTAAAATTTTTGAGTACTAAATTTATATTCAAAGTTCACACTGAATTTCTTTCGGTTAATAGTGGAGTAGCATACGGATTAAACATTGCTGTCATAAAGGGAAAAGGAGAATTGGTTGCTCGTATAGATGATGATGTTATTCTTACTCCGGGGTGGTTGGTAAACCTGGTAAAAGTTTTATTAAAAAGACCTTATTGCGGTATGACCGGTCCTAAAGTTCTGAATGACAATTCCATAAAATCAATTCAGTGCGCTGATTTTGTAATATTCCCATCATATTCGACACACGAAAATGAGGAGGATCAAGGTCAGGCCGATTATATTAGTAAAGCTTCGCACCTGAGAGGTTGCTGCAATCTTTACAGGCGGGATGTATTTAATAATTGTGGATTATTTGATATTAGATTCAGTCCGAGTCAATTTGAAGATCCTGATCATCAGGTAGCTATTCAGGCAAAGGGTTATGAAATAATTTATAACGGGCATGTTAGCATAATTCATAAACTTACAAGCGGTGCGAATAATTCTTATGCAGCATTAAGCAACATCGAGGGGAATAAATTAAAATTTGCGGGCAAATGGGGAATTAACATTTATGAAATACTTGATAGGTCTATAGCATTATCAATAGAGGGAAGAAAAATTGACATAGACGCAAATCCATCCTATAAATTAAATGAAAACGTAATAATTAACTATTCATTAAAACAGGAATTTTGCAGTTCCGCAGAAGGTATTATCAATTTTAATCAGGAAAAGCAAATCGAACTTAATTATTTTATTGAGTCCTCTCTCAGTAATGCAATAGATCAAATAAAATTCAATTCTCTCAAGAATGCATTATCAATTTTGCACCTTGCAATAAATATTGATCCTGGAAGAATTTCAACAGTATTATTACTTTATTTAGTTTACTACAGGATCGGAGATGTTGAACAGATGAATCATTTTAAAGATTTATTGGGGATATTAAATAAAAAAAATATAGATAAATTGAACTTACAAAATAATTTTTATAAAGATAACTATTTTAATAAAGTTATATCACAATTGAATTTAAGCCCGGGAGAATGCTCTTTGGAGGAAATTATAGAGCGTCTGGTATTTCAGAATCAATTCAACCTGGCACTATTTATATCTATGTTTTTGTTCGAAGAATAATGTGAAAATCTGGAGAAATAGAAGGCATTCAAAGTTTAGCTCCCCTTATTTTTGCTGATTAATAAATCTAGATACACATCTAATTATGGCTATTATTAGCCAACTTGGGAAAATAAACCAATAATAAATTGTTTAAAACGTTAAAAAATGATTAAAAACTCCATGGTATGGATTTAGCGTATTAAGAACGAATCAATACTTGATTAGGTAATCATTTTTGATTTATAAAAAAGAATAAGAGAATATTCAATTGTTCGCAAATGACTGTTCAATGGGAAATATATGATAATTTTAACTGAAAAGTTAAGGAGTGAAATACATAAAGATTAAGATATTTTATTTAAACAAGAAAGTAAAATGATGTCGATTTTATACAACTTATCTAATAAGATTTAGTACGCTATTAAGAAATGAAAAATTATTCGTATAAAAACCTGGAATTTCTGAAATCATCTTTTTCGCCGGAAGGAAAATACCATTCAACCGATGATATTATAAAATGGCTTAAAAAGATGAAACAAAGTATTGAAATAAAAATTGAAAGGACATTATTTTCAAAACTTGATAAATGGGCATACGATGAAAAATCAGGTTCGATAAAACATCAAAGCGGTAAATTTTTTTCTATTGATGGGATAAATGTTCAAACAAACGGGAATTCAGTTGGTTCATGGCAGCAGCCTATAATTAATCAACCGGAAATTGGTTTCCTTGGTATCATTACAAAGGAAATTGAAGGTGTTTTGCATTTTTTAATGCAGGCCAAAGTCGAACCGGGAAATAAAAATTATATACAATTATCTCCAACATTACAGGCAACCAAAAGTAATTTTACCCAAATTCATGAAGGAATGAAGCCTCATTACTTAGACTATTTCCGATATGCAAAACCTGAACAAGTAATATTAGATCAATTGCAGTCTGAACAAGGTGCAAGATTTTTAAGAAAAAGGAACCGCAATATAATTATCAAAGTTGAGGAAGAAATTCCAGTATATGATCATTTTAGCTGGATGACACTTGCACAGATAAAAATGCTAATGCAGAAAAATAATCTGGTAAATATGGATGCCAGAACAGTTATATCCGGAATTACATATGGAAATATGGATGAAGGTGTTGTGGATTTTTTTAATTTTCTCGGTCATGAAAAAAAAGGAGATGCTGTTGAGAAAGCTGTCTTAAAATCGGCGTTAGCTTCGGAAGGAGCTTTACATACTACAGATGAACTAATTTCATTCCTGACAAGGTTAAAAAGCATGAATGAACTTGATATAACAAAAGTTCCTTTAAAAAAGCTTGAAAGATGGGTTTACAATGATGAGGAAATTAGGCATGACGAAAACAAATATTTTAAAGTAATTGCCGTAGATATTGAAATATCAAACAGGGAAGTAGTTAAATGGTCTCAACCGATGGTTGAACCTGCACAGGAAGGAATATCTTCATTTGTCTGTAAAGAAATTAACGGTATACTACATTTTGCTGTTCAAGCAAAACTCGAATGCGGCAATTTTGATGTTATTGAATTCGCCCCAACAGTACAATGTTTAACTGGAAATTATCGTCAATCAAAAAAAGGGAGCATACCTTTTTTAGAATATATATTAAAGGCACCGAAAGAAAAAATAATTTTTGATACTTTTCAATCAGAGGAGGGCGGAAGATTCTTCAGAGAGCAAAACCGAAATTTGATAGTTCTTGCTGGTGATGAAATTTCAATAGACCTGCCACCCGATTTTATTTGGATGACATTAAATCAGCTTAACGAGTTCCTGAAATTTAATAATTATCTAAATATTCAAGCGAGAAGTCTACTATCTGCAATTTCATTTATCGGAAGCAACTATGGAAAAAATTAGGATAGGTATATTAGGTTGTGCGAATATAGCCAGACGCTCAGTTATACCTGCAATATTTAGGTTGAATTCGAAATATATCATAACAGGAATTGCGAGCAGGGATGATAAAAAGGCAAAAGAATTTTCAAATCAATTTAATATTGATTCCTCATATGATTATAACACCATACTTAATAAAGATTTAATAGATATGGTTTACATTCCTTTGCCGAATGCTCTTCATTATGAATGGATCCTAAAATCCATTGAGCGCGGAGTTCACGTACTTGTTGAAAAGCCGCTTGCTTGTACATTTAATCAAACTAAAGAAGTAACAGAAAAGGCACGAAAACGTAATATAGCAATTGTAGAAAATTTCCAATTCAGGTTTCATCCACAAATGAATTACATTTTTAAAATATTAAAAAATGGTGAAATTGGTGAGTTGCGCAGTATAAGAAGTTCCTTTGGATTTCCTCAATTTGCCGATAAAAATAATTTCAGGTATAATAAGGAACTCGGCGGCGGTGCCCTACTGGACGCCGGGGTTTATCCTGTTAAAATAACACAATTGTTAATGGGGAATAACGTTTTGGTAAATGCAGCAAAACTTTATTATGACCCCGAACTTGGTGTCGATCTATGGGGCGGTGCATTTTTATCATCAACGAGTTCATCTTTATTTTCAGAGATTGCCTTTGGATTTGACAATTATTATCAATGTAATCTTGAGTTGTGGGGTTCTAAAGGCAAAATTACTGCGGATAGAATTTTTACTGCCCCCGCAGAATTTCAACCTTTAATAACAATTGAAAACGAATTTGGTAAGAAATGCGAGCAGCTACCCTCTGGCAACCACTTCATAAATATGCTGGAATTCGTTTTTAATTTAATTACCAGCGGGAATTTTATGGAAGAATATAATCAAAATTTAAATCAGGCAAAATTAGTTGAAGGTATCAGGAAAGCAGCAGAAAATAATTAAGCCGATCTACGTTACTATGCCCTCACTTGCTCCATTGGAGGAATATTCCGGCCTTCTCCAAAAAGTTTGGGAGAGTGGTATTTTAACACATAATGGACCATTGGTTCAAAAATTTGAGCGTGAACTATGTTCGGCACTAAAGTTAAATAATATTGTTGCCGTTACTAATGGTACAATTGCATTGCAAATGGCTATCAAAGCGCTCAGACTAAAAGGAGAAATTATAACCACTCCATTCACATGGATCGCAACAATTAGCTCAATTATATGGGAGGGATGCATCCCTGTTTTTGCAGATATTAATCCTGAAACACTAAATATTGATCCGAATAAAATTGAAGAAAAAATAACTAAAAAGACAAGTGCAATAATACCAGTTCATGTTTTTGGGAATCCATGCAATGTGCCTGAAATTGAGGAAATTGCAAAACAAAATAATCTTAAAATTATATACGATGCAGCACATGCAGTTGGGTCCAATGTCAAAGGAAAAAGTATACTGGAATTTGGTGATATTTCTGCAACAAGCTTTCATGCTACAAAACTATTAAATACGGCCGAAGGTGGAGGCATTGTAACAAATGATGTTGAACTTCATGCTAAATTGAAAAGAATACGTTTTTTTGGACATAACGATAATAAAGAAGTGATCGAAGACGGTTTTAATGGAAAAATGACTGAAGTACATGCAGCTTTAGGCTTAGCAAATTTGAAATATTTTAAATCGGTATTACAGGACCGGAAGGAAAAATATTTGTATTATAGAGAGAATCTTGAGAAGCTCGGATCTTATTATTTTCAGAAGTCGGAATTCGGTGAGCAAAACTATTCATATTTCCCGGTTATTTTTGAACGTGAGAAAGACCTCCTTAAAAAAGAAACAATACTGAACCGGAAGAATATATTCCCGCGAAGATATTTTTACCCATCTGTAAATGTATACAGGAAAATTTTAAAGCCGTCCAATCTTCCGATTTCCGAAGATATTTCTAAGCGGATAATGTGTTTGCCTTTATATTTTAATTTATCGTATGAAGAAATCGATTTAATAATAGAACTGATGAAATAAAAAATAAACAAAATAATTTTAGAGATTAATTAACTGCTAAATAAAACAAATGTATTATAATAAAATAGCAACATTAAATATAACCTGAGAATTTAAAGTATAATTCAAAAAACTATGTACAAAACTTTTTTAATAATATTAGAATTAACATGTAATATGCCTCTTTGTTTTATAAGTAAAAAATTATGTTCTGTAACAAGGAATTAAGATTGAGTTAATAAATGAAAATTGCCATTATGCAGCCATATTTCTTTCCTTATGTCGGTTATTACAGCCTGATAAAGTATAGTGAGCGGTTTATTCTTTTTGATACTCCCCAATTTATTTATCATGGATGGATAGAAAGGAATAGGATTTTAAAACCAATAGAAGGGTGGCAGTATGTAAAAGTTCCATTAATCAAGCATTCCAGATCATCCGTTATTAAAGATGTATTTATTAAAAAAAATGAACAATGGCAGGAAAAAATAATTGCACAACTCCAGCATTATAAAAAACAAGCTCCATTTTTTAAAAGTACAATGCAAATTATTGAACAAATAAAATATATGGATTTCAACAACATTGTTGATCTAAATATTAAAATACTTGAATTAACTTGCTCATATTTAAACATAGATTGCAATTTCAGTGTATTTTCTCGAATGAATTCTGTGATTGAGGATGTAAAAGAGCCCGATGAATGGGCATTAAATATTTCAAAGGCTATCGGAGCAAATGAATACGTTAATCCGCCTGGTGGACAAGAATTTTTTAATAAAAATAAATATGAAAAAAATAATATAAAGCTTACTTTTTTAAAAAATAGATTGAATCCGTATAACCAACATAGGACTACTTTTGAAGCCGGTTTATCTATTATAGACGTTATGATGTTTAACTCACCAAATGAGATTTCAAAAATAATAAATGATTATGAGCTGATTTGATATGAAAGCAAAAGAAATTGGAGGGTATTTCGGGTTAGAATTGAACAAAGGTAATGAATATCATAATATGGCAATACATTTAAATACCGGGCGAAACTGTCTTGAGTATTTAATTAAAATGTTAAATATAAAAAAAATATTTGTACCTTATTATAACTGTGAAGTTATGCTGGAGCCGATTAAAAAATGCAAAGTAAATTATGAATTTTATCATGTTGACAATAAGCTTGCACCAATTGTCAATCAAAAAATTAAAAGTAATGAAACCTTGCTCTATGTTAATTACTTCGGTTTAAAGCAAAATATTGTAAATAGTCTTTCATATAAATACAAAAATTTAATAATAGATAATTCGCAAGCATTTTACTGTCCGTTAGTAGAAGGAATGGATACATTTTATTCTGCCCGGAAATTCTTTGGTGTACCGGACGGTGCTTATTTGTATACAAAGAAGAAAAAAATAAAATTATATAAAGATGATTGTTCAAGCTCAAGAATGCAGCATTTGTTAATACGATTGGATGAGGGTGCAGAGAAAGGATATAATAATTTTAAACTTGCCGAAAATTCTTTAAACAATCTTTCCATCAGGAAAATGTCAAATATCACTAAAGCATTACTCTGCAATATAAACTATGAATATGCAAAATCTGTTAGGGAACAAAACTTCTTATTTATATATGAAAAGATAAACCGTTTAAATAAAATT
>Ga0181520_10005013_pt1 | contig 21544 bp, 34 predicted proteins | sample PEATcosm2014_Bin_29_FD_132451 | JGI IMG/M metagenome (GOLD analysis project Ga0181520, IMG submission 132451) | Peatland microbial communities from MTU Mesocosm Facility, Houghton, MI, USA - PEATcosm2014_Bin02_30_metaG | ecosystem: Environmental > Terrestrial > Soil > Wetlands > Peat | place... | reverse complement strand
CGTCATCGGGCGGACCAACAGGGTTAAGCTTCGGCATCGTTGACAACGGCGTCACCTGGGCAAGCCTAGGGCCGGTTCCGGCATGGTTTCTAACGGGTCCAATCATTGTATTGGGTTGCGAACCCGCAAGTGCTGCATGCCTCACCACCGAAAACGTCATGGCCTCCGCCGTGGCGTCGTTTGGCGACCCCGCCGTTTATTTCGTCCCCGAATGCAACACGTCAGTGCCTTGGTTGCTAGGAACCTATAATAACAATCCGACCCCGGGGACGCCAGCGCAAACTCTCTCCAGCGTCAACAACTTCACGAGCGACATCAATGGCACCGACAGCATACACCCAATGGAGTGGGCGCTCTTTGAAATGATCGCTTACGAGGTCGGCGCTATTAGGCAGATCATCTACCCGTTGATCGCTCTCAATGCTGCCGGTTTTGGCTCGGTCTTTCACTGACAAACCAACTCAGCGCCAATTGCTAGGCCCCTCCCTAATCCTATGGATCAGGGAGGGGCTTCTTTGCGTTTGAAGCTTCCGTCCGGTACCATCTTTCGGTGCAGTTGCCGCGCCTCCCCATTTCTATTTGGGCTGGGCCTTTGTCCGCAATTTCCGCATGGGGATGATGATGTCGTTCGTGCGGAAGTCGACGACCTCGCCCCAAGGGAGTAGGACCGCCGCATCCCATCTGCGTTGCCCGCTTCGGAATGCTGGCGTGGCGATTTCCGCCCAAACCAATTGGCCACCGGCGACGACCTGACACGGATCGCCGGGCCGGTAGCGTGCGGTGGGATTGACGCCGATAGCGTCGACAACGCGAGCCCGGTGCCGCCGCTTGTTTCGTTTCACCTTTCCCCGATGCGTCGCGGCGTATGCTTTTGCGGCGGCCTCCACCTTTTCGGTGTTGGCCATCGAATATGCCTTGTTTGCCGCCCTGATGCGGTCGCGGACCCCCGGAACGGTTTTATACCGGTGGCGTTGGTAACAGGCCGTGCAAAACCCCTTGCAATAGGCCGGGCGTCCACAACCGGGGGTTATGCACGTCTTCACGGTTCCCAGTGCATTAGTTTCTCGATCTCCGGCGGCACTTCTGGCCGGACGTTCGGGGCCGTGGTGCCGATAGCGCCCGCTACAATGCGTTGCATCTCGGCATAGAGCCACCGGGCCGCCTGTAGCATCCGGGAGCGGTCGCGGTCGATTTTAGCGATGCCCACCAAGAGGGCGTCAAACGCTTCGCGGCCTTCTGGCACGCACATAACCCAGTCGCGGTCCTCTTTCCGTGATCCGTTGGCCGCCGTTTCGAGACGGATCAACCCGTTAACCCGCGTCACCCGGTACCACGTTCGGCCATTTTCGACCCATTCGGCCAAAACCTCCGTCGGGCATTTCGCTAACCACATGGCATGACCTCACCGTCGACGCCACCCGCAGATTAGACAGCAATCGTCATGTCCGTCGCGTTGAACGCCGCACCCACACCGCCAACCCGGCGGTAGATGAATGTCGCTCCATCCCCTGGATTCCGACAACCAGCGAACGCTATGGTCGCTTAGATCGTGCCGGTACCGAATTTGGCCACCGGGCGCGTCCGATACGACGACGATGGGGTGACCGAATTGGACCGCGTTGATGGCCGCGACCATGTCCCGGCGCTGTTGGGCCGACATCCTGTTCATGGCCAACATGATCGGATAGCCGGGGCGAATGCGGGGGTCGAGGCATAGAGGGCAACCGGGCTCCTCTAGGCTGTGGTGGCAACCGCATAGACACCACCATCCGACGCCAACGACCGGAGCCCGTCCGCCAGGCCACACGGCCCGGACGCTAGCACAATCGCACGCCGGGTAATCCGAGCAACAAAGGGCCGGGTCGGGGTGCGTGGTAACGCCACGGGCGGGCAGTGCCCTAAATTGAGATCGCCAGGCGGCGACAACGTGGTCGCCGTTTTCCTCGGCCTCGCAAATTGGGCAACCTCGCCATTCGCCGTTGGCCGAATACTCCCACCGGTGCCCGGGGCATTCGTACGCCCAATCGTTGGCCACCATTTCGGTTGTACGGAACCCGCCGAAATCATCCAATGGCCTCATGAACGTCAACCCGGTGCGTTTGACCATCACCACGCCAGCAACCATGCCGAATTTGACGTCGGGTTGTATCTCGCGGAAGATCCAACACCCGGCCGCCATGTAGTCGAGAACCCAACCGATTTTCAATTGTTTCGCCTCCATTCCCTGACTTTGATGACCACGGCCGCCACGACGATCGCGGCGGCCACGGAAACAAAGAACACGGCCAACACCCACACCGCACGCAATAGTTCGGGGGCCGAATTCGCCAATGATGGGTCGGTTTTCATGCGGCCGCCTTGGCTTCAACCTGGGCCGAAATTTCGGCGATGGCGAGGCCCAACCAATACGATTTGGTTTCGTATTGAACACCCGCCGCCGAATAGGTTACGACCCATTCGCCTTTTGAGCTCGAACCCGTCGACCCCCACGCCATGGCCAACGCGTCGCCGTTTTTGGTCAAGAACTTCATTTGTTGTTTGAACCCGGTAATCATGCCGCCTCCAATTCTTCGTCGGGGCCGTCGCCTACGATGGTCGCACGGGTCACGGGGTCTCTAAAGAGGTGGATTGTATGGTCGGCCACCTCGGACGTACCCTCAATGTGGGAAATGAGAATGATTTGGTCGAACATGCCCTTTAGGCCGACCATACAGTCGCAAACGGCCTGGCGTCGGTCGGCATCGAGCGAACCAAAGATTTCGTCGAGGATTAGGAGCGACATAGGCCGCCCGGTCCGCTGTTGGATCATGCCGCACAACGCCAGGCGGAGGGCTATGTCCTTGACATCCTCCTCGCCGCCGCTGATGACGGTTTTGGCGACGTCGCCGTCCATGATGCTGACGTTGAAATCGCTGTCGAGGTCCAGGACCGTGTAGCGGCCACCCGTTAGCATCGAGAGGATTTCGGACGCCGCCGCCGATAGTTCTGGGATGATGGAGGCGTTCAGCTTCACCCGAAGCGCCTTCAATTCCTTCGCCAGGGTTTCGTTCATGGCGGCCTCGATCTTGGCGGCCTTTAATTCGCCCTCGCGCTTCTTGCTCTCCTCGACCCGTTGGCGGGCGCTGGACAAGGCGGCGGCGGCCTGGGTCTGCCGTCGCTGTAGGCCGGTGTGTTCGGTGTCCAGCGTCGCGGCCTGGGTGTTCAGGGTGACCAGGGCGGCAGTGGCCGCCTCGGCGTCTGCCGGCACTGCAAACCCCAGCCCAGCCCGACGGGCACGGTTCACAGTGTTGGACGCCTTGGCCTTGTCCAGGTTCAGCGTAGCCTTTGCCACGGCGGCGGTCGCCCGTTCCATGCGATCAGCGGCACCGGCCAGGCGGTTGTACTGATCGTGTCGGGGTTTGAGTCGCCCTAATTCCTCCGTGACCACGGCGTCGCGGGCCGCATCATAGGCGGCGGCCAGCGTGCCCAGTTCGGTGTTCAGCGTTTGGATAAGCGACTGTTCGCGGGTGCGGTCGCCCTCCAACGCTGTTCGCCGGTTAATGACCCCCTGGGTGTCCTCGATAGCCTTCTCGAATGCTTTGGCCGCCGTGTCGGCGTCGGCGATCTGCTGGCGGATCTGCCCCAACGTTTCCGGCTCTTTCGCGTCGACCACCTTTTGCGCCGATGCGACCACGTCGGTGGCCAGGCGTTCAGCCTCTAATAGTTCGCCGACGGCGGTCGTCATCGACTCCGGGAACGGCTGGCCACACCCAGGACATAGGCCGCTTTTAATTTTGGCCTCGGCGTCCTCGCGGGCCTTCTTTGCGTTGCGATGGTTGGCCATTGCAGTGGCCAGGGCCGACGTCGCCCGCGATCGGCTATCGGCCCATGTCGTGTTTAGGGTTTCCAGTTCCCGACGGGCACGGGCCGCCGCCTGCCGGGTTTCTTCAAGCTGGCCGCGAACGGTTTCGACGGGTACAGCGACGACCAGGTCGTCGAGTTGGGCTGTGATGGTGATGACCCTGCGGCGGGCGCTGGCGACGTCGGTCGTGATCGTCTGCCGACGTTCCACCTGACCTTTCGCCTTGGCGATCTCCTTCGCCTCAGCCTCGACCTCGGGGTAACGCAGGGCGTCCGGTTCCAGGGCTGTCCGTGTGGCGACGTCGGACCCGGCGGCGATAAGTTCGTCGTTTGCCGATGTCAGCGCCTCGGTTAACGCCCCGTGGCGTGCGGCCAGGGCATTAATGCGGTTGCCGACCTTGGTGTAGATCCCGGAGCGACGGGCCGCGTGTTCGATGGCTGGCCGCTCGCTTTCGATGGCTAGTCGGGCGCTCGCGTTGACCCGCATTTCCTCGACCACGTCGTCGTAATCCCGTTCGCGGTCGCTAACATCGCGGGCCAACAACGTCACGTCGCCGATGACCATGGCCAAGGCTTCGACCTTCGCTTTAGTCGTCTTGATGCGTTCGCGGGCGGCGTCCTCGGCGATTTGGACTTTGTCATATCCCAACATGGCGGCGAGCTTCTTTTGTCGTTCGGCTCTGCTACCGAATTGGAGGAAGGCAATTTCTTTCTGCCGCGACCAAAACGATGTCGCGAATTCGTCGAAATTCATACCCAGCCGCTCCTCAATGGCCTTGGTTACGGCTCCCAACGATGTCGCGATTACGGTTTCGTTGCCGCCGGTCACGTCGGCGAAAGCGGCGGTATCGCTCTTTCGCGTGACCTCTAAAACATGGCCATCAAGTTCAAAACGAAGCGTGACCTCGAATTTAATCGACGTCGCGCGGCCCTCGATTTGGCCCCAGTAGAACGGGATTGTTTCCTTCGCGCCTCGCTGGACGCCAAAAAGGGCGAAGCCGATCGCTTCCAGCACCGTGGACTTTCCGGTGCCGTTAGCACCCATGAGACATGTAAGGCCGACTCCGAACTCGATGTAGGTGTCGGCGTGCTGGCGAAAATTCTTGAGCCTGATCCAGTGGAGCTTCATCGGTCAGACCTCCACGGATTGGACGGGCGACCGCTGACGGTGCCGGGTAGTATTTCTATAGCTTTCATGTGAACCCTCCATCGGTTCCTTAAAGTCAGGGTTGGGCAACTCGCGGAAACGAGACCCAACCCGCCAAGCATACCGCTGTTCGTCATCGACGAACAGCGGGCGAATGCGATGCCGACTATAATCCCAAAAACCCCTGCGTAATAGCCAGCAAGGAATCCGTTAAGCCATCCTTGCATGAACCATGGGCTTTCTCTCATGCCGCCACCGCCGTCGCGGTTTGGGCGGCCTCGCGGAGGAGTTCCAACCCGGACATGATGAAGGCGTCGCGGTCGACGTCGGCGGGTAGTTTGGCCGCCTGGGCCTGTTCGACCCAAAGCGCCTCGATGCTACCGGCGCTAATTACGCCCTCGGTCGGCGTTTCCTTCGTCGGGTCCGCCTTGCCACGATCGGCGGTCGGGCCATCGGTTTTGACTTGGTAGTTTAGCGACCGGGCCATAAGATCCCGGACGCATGACCCCGCGAACACACGGCGGCGGTCGGTGGGGTGAAGGTTGGTTATGCGTTGGCGGACGATGGGTAACCCGTCCGTCGGAACATCGGCGTCGAATTGGGCCAACATGCGGGCCTGGATGTCCTCGATACTCACACCCTCGGCGTCAATCGGCGCAAGGTCGACCACGGCCCGCGTCGCAACCGTAACGTGACGGAGGTAGCCTAGATCGGTGTCGAATTGCACCCACCCCTTGGGCGTTCCGACCTCCTCCCAAATGTCGGTCGTGGTGTAGTCGGTCGACCCGCTAAAGCAACAATTCGCGGCGTATGGGGCGTGGACGTGATAGTCGCCGAGGGCCGTGTAGGTGAACAATTGGGCGGGGATGTCGTTGACGTCGAAGTCGGCATGGTGTGAATCGGCGGCCTTGGGTAGGGCCTGGGCGCTCATGCCGTGCATCGTGAGAATCGAATAGGTCCGGCCAAGGGTAGGCCGCATGGCAACCTCTTCCCGAACGACCAACGAATTCGACGGGACGCAAAGGACCTCGGTGTCGAATTCGGGCAGGTCTATGACCTCGGCCAGGTTGGCGGCAAAGCGGACCCCAGGGATTAGCGTGAACAACCTTTGTATGTTCCCGCCGACGGCCTTGGGGCTGTCGTGGTTGCCACCGCAAAGGATGAACGGAAGGCCGCCCCGTGCCTCCTGGAACTCCTTGACCGCTTTGACCCCCTGGAAAATGGCATCATTGTCGGGCTTGACGACGTGAAAAAAATCCCCTGCATGCACAACAATATCCGGCGCGAATTCCAAAATTGATGCCAAGACACCACGGAAGGAATTAACCACGTCAATCGACCGTTGATTAACCCCCGAGGCATGTGTTCGGCTATAGGCTCGAAATCCCAAATGCGTATCACTTAAATGTGCGATCTTCATCGCGGTCCCCTCCATGTGCGTCCCTGTGCGATGTCCCCGATAGTTGATTCCGAAACGCCGTATTCAACCGCAATCGACTTGCGGGGCATGCCGCCACCAATGGCTTTCCTTATCGCGGTTACTTTGCGTTTTGTCAGCTTCGCGCGGGGATGGTTTTCTTCGCGTACGATCCGTCCTTTCCTGCGGGCGTCATGTAGATTTTCCGTGTGCGTTCCGATGAATAGATGGTCCGGGTTAACACACGATGGATTGTCGCACCGGTGGCAAACCTCAAGTTCACCCGGCGTCCAACCGTTATGGATCGCAAAGGACACACGATGAGCGAGGACGACAGCAAACCGCAGGGCTGGACCGCCGTTTAGCTTCCCATAGCCGCGATTGTTAGTCGCGCCTGCCCAAGTCCAGCATTCACCGCCCTTATGCACCAAGGCCCAAAATCGTTCCGCGATAGATTTTGGGTTTGGATGCCTAGGTCCGCTTTCTGGAACCGTTTGGCAAATGGCCGCAGTCAGTTCGATGCAATGATTCACGACGTCGCCCCCTTCCCGTCTTCGTCCCAAAACTGGTCAATCAACCGCACCATGTCGCCGAAATCGGTGATTCCCTTCTTGCGGGCTTGCATCATTACGAACGTGACGTTAATGCCACCCGCGAGCAAAACAAGCTGGCTGAACTGGGCCTCGGTAAGATGCTTGCCACCCCAGTCGGTCGCCGCATCCAGTTCCGCCGGTGTGGGGTCGCGTTCCAACAACACATAGTTGTTGACCAACGACATGTCGATACCGCCGCCGGTCGCCGGGGTCGTGCCTTTGCGCCGCTTGGCCTGTGTAGGCTTGGGGGCCGGTTCTTCGGGCTTCTTTTCCTCGACCGGTGCGGGCGCTACCTCGGCGGGTTTCGTCGGCTCCTCGACCTTTTTGCCCGTGACCGGTTTGGTTTCGACGGGATTGGCTGGCTTTGTGATCGGGGTTTGTTCGGCGTAGGGATCGCCGCTGGTTATAACCGGCTTGGCTTCTTTCGTCGGCTCCTCGGTGCCGTGGTAGGCCGCGAGCGCCTTGCACATAACCTCGTTGCAGATCGCCCATTGTTCATGGGTTGCCCGTTCGCATAGCAACACTAGCGACGGCGCGTCGATTTCCACGCCGGACGCTTTGGCCATCCTGGCGACCAAGGCCGGTCGCCCCTGGTCGGTCGCGAAGATAGTCTTTTGGCACGCCCGGAAATAGTCGTCTTTGCGTCGCCCCGGAACCTCTTGCGCCGTTAGCGTGCGGATGTCGCGGAGGTCGGCGGCGGGTGTGAATTCCGCCTCGGTTACCTCGCCGCCCTCGGTCGCCTCGATGCGGTCGACCTTTTCGTCGGCGACTAGAACAGCCTCGACGACCTCGGGGTCGCTCATGTCGATGGGGGCCGGTAGTGCCAACTGGCTGGCGTCCTGAATGCCCGCCGTTAGAATCCCTTGGATTTGGCGAGCGCCGAGGGCGATTCCCTTCGGATGCTTTAGCACCGGCGACCAAATCGGGACGACCGTGCGTTTTAGCTGGTTGTCCTTCTTGTCGGGGTACATCTTCGATTGATAGGACAACGACAGATGGAGGGGCACGCCAATCAATTGGCCGCCCGTTAACCGTTTGATGGCTTGCAACGAATCGACGAACACGCGGGCGCTATTCACCGATCCGAACCGTAGCCGGTAGGGTAGATACCCGTCGGGGAACACGATGTAGGGCTCGGGGTTCTCGCCCTCGGTCCATTCGGCGAGCGCGAACGGGATGAACGTGACGGCCTTGCACATGTCCAACGTTTTGGCGAATTGCGGGTCGCTCGGCAGGATGATCTTTTTGTTGACCGCCCCGTCGACCATTCGCATGACCGTTAACCCGTTGTGATCGCCGAACACCTTGACCGAACCGTACGAACAAAGCATTTGCTTCATACAGTCGGCGATATTGTTGGACAACATCGTAATGGTCAGGGCGAAGCCGTCCGATTTCGCGAGGGCCGCCTTTAGGCCGGGGGCCGCCCCTGTGTCCTCGTGAATCCTCATTTTTCCATCGCGTACGACGCTTGGGTTCTGGGCACCGGGCTCCTTCCAACCGGCGCTAACCGTGGCGGCCCACATACGCAAACCCTTCTTGGAGTCGTGGACCGCGATGCCTCCCTCGGCTCGCGGGTCTAGTAGCTGGACCGTCTCCTCCACGTAGGGGGCGATGGCTGTTTCGTTCGTTTTTGCGGGTGTGTTGTCGTTCATGGCTTTGTTGGTTCGTAAGGAAAAATCTCGGCCGCTTCGACGGCGTCCATGGGTCGGTATTCGTAGGGCCGGTTCGTTTTGCTGCCGACCACGTACATGATGAGGTAGGAACCCTCCGACCCCGGTTTCGAGGCAAAGGTCCAGTTAATGGGCTCGCCAGCGGCCAACGCCGCCTTTGTTTGTTGGCATACGGCCAGGTTGGTGAAATGGGATTCGGGGACGGCTTTATAGGCGTAGCAACCACCCTTCTTGAATTCGATGTAGTAGTTTTCGCCGGTGGTTTCTGGCCGGTAGGCGACGCGGTTGGCATAGTTCGACTCGGGGTCGCAATGATGAATGACTAGGGGTTTCTTTTCCATGTTGGTTACCTCGAAAACAGGATCGCCAGGCCGATGATTAGGGCGAATCCGACCCAAAGCAATAGGACACGCGAACAACCGTCGTACCATTCGTTTCGGCGGCGTTCGGATTTGATGGCGGTGGATTGGGCCGCGTAGTATGCGGCGCTTTTGCGTTGGGCCGGCACGTTGGTCACGTCGGTCGATGTTAACGGGCGGGTTTCCACGTTGCGGGCCGTGCCACCGTATGGGGTGGGCGATAGTCTAACGATCGTTTCCGTGGTTTGCGGCCGCCGGCCGATCGATGCGAAGAAACGGCGAAGCCGCACCACCAATTTGGGGGTGCGTCCGCCGATGCGGGTTCGGGTTTTTCGGTTCATATAATTGGAACGGATCGGCCACAGGCGGCCATAAACGCGACCGACGTTTCGGGGTCGACCCCGTCCCAATCGGCATCCATGTGAAGGGCAACGGACGAAACCGCCCGGCCGACCTTGGCGTCGACCGCGACGATTTCGCGACTGATTTCGAGCAATTCGGGAACGTCGGGTATTACCGTTCGGATCAACCACGCCTTTTCCCGGGCCAATCGAATGATGGCCTTTAATTCGTCCATGTGGGTTTGGGCTTGTGCCGGCGTGATCGCCATTAGAATGCACCGCCATAGAATTCGTCGGCGTCGACGCACCAATCGAACATGTCGTACCGCGACCGAAGGCCGGGGCGGAATTCAAACCGGGCCGATCTAAACGCGGCCTTCGCCTCACGCAACACGCCAACGGCCGCGACGTACGCCAAATACAATTCGTGGGTTTCACAGGCTTGGGGGCCGTCGGGGGCGAATGGGTTGTATTCGACGCCGGCGTCGACGCATGCCCGGTACAACCGGTTGACCTCGGTTTTGGCGGCGTTGATGTCGGCCCGCATTTTCGATTTGGCCGGCACGATCGGGTTGGATCGGGTGAACGATCGCGGGGCGGTCGTTGTCGTTGGGCGAATGGCGATCGCGGGGCGTCGCCGTCGAATGATGCCGTTGCCGGCCAATGTTGTCGTGTTCGTCATGTTCGTGACTCCGTGCCCATATCAGGGGCGACAAGGGAAGCTTAGCGCTATTCAGGCGATCCAGTCAACAAAAAGTCAACAAAAAGTCTAAAAATAGTACAATTATTCTTGGCGGTTGCTTATAATCAGCCATGCCCGAAGAAAGCATGCCCATCACGGGTCGAAAACGAGGAGCCCCGAGGAAACTAACCCCGGAGGATGAGGCCGATATGATTCGCCTCTATCACCAGGACGACCCTAAACTAGACCCCGCCGACGTGGCCCGAAATTTCGGCGTCAGTCGGCAAACGCTATTCAATGTCCTAGCTCGGCATAAGGCCCCATTGGCGTGAGGCGGCCGACCCTACGATTTGCCACGCTCAAAATTCCGCTTACCGACAAACAATCGCGGATAGCGGCATACAAAAGCATGGGAACCCCGGAGGTCTGATATACCAACCGGGGCAATTGTCACTTGGGCGGACCCGAGTACACGACATCGGCAGTGTACTTCGAGGCCGCCCCACGAAAGCAAATGGAGGCCTAGCTCTTGAAGAAAAAACCAGATCCGGGGACAGAACTAACGTTCATCCCGTTAACCGGTGCCTTGATAAAAGCCGTGCTTGCGAATGTCTGCGCCGTCCCGTTCAAAGGGGATGACAGTTGGCCGCAACGATCGACGACGAAATCGACACGGAGGAATAATGGGCGACAAATCGAAAATCGAATGGACTGATGCGTCATGGAACCCGCTGGTTGGTTGTTCCAAGGCGTCGGGGCTGTGAGGGAGAGGCGGACGCCGGGCGGTTGTTGCCGTGTCGTCGAATATGGTTGGATCGAGGGCGACACCGTTCTATGGTTCCCCTTTGATATTTGGTGGCCGCCAGGACCCGACGAATATGTCCACCGCGACGGCAAGCGCTACATCAACAACGGACCCTTCCGCGACCCCGAATGGGAGCGTCTTGAATGCGGTGTCGAGCGACGGGTCCCCCGCCGTGGCCAACCCTATTACAACCGGTCGCGCCGTTGCTTCGTGCCGGTGGTGGCGTCGTGAAGGGAACCAAGGCCGCCGCATTCACCATGGCCGACATCGTTCAATGTCCTTGCGGGTCCAATGTCCGCCGCACCCTTCCCGGTCAGACCCGATGCCCGAAATGTATTAGCGCCGGTGAAGCGCCGGACGCCGGTCGACCCCGCGAAAAGGTCGATTGCATACGCATCACGGTCCCGCCGAGCCTCTACGACCTATGGCACACCCTGCCCGACGGCACAAAGGTCAAGACGGCTGTCTACCTGGCGTGGGAGTTCGAGAACATCGACCATGTCCGCGACGCGTTTTGGTGGCTATCGGGACGCGTGGGCGTGTTCGTCACCGTGTTCGGCGGCACCGAGTTCAACGAAGCCCGCGACCTCGACAACTGCTTTAAGGCCGCCCAAGACATCATCGTCAGCAGTGGTTGCATACGCGACGACAGCGTCCGCCACATTATCGAAATCGGGTCGCGTTACGTCGACCCATCGACCCCGCCGACCCCGGCATACGCCACGATTAGAGTCGTGGCGCTAAGGAGCTAACAACACATGGACGTAGGCCCACTACTAGCCGTCAACATAATCGACGAACCGTTAACGCCTTCGGCACTTGCCGCCACGCGGGCAAACAAGAGGCGGAAATGATCGCCCCTTTTCCGTACTTCGGCGGCAAGTCGGTTATCGCCCATGAGGTTTGGACCCGATTCGGAGACGTCGCAAACTATGTCGAGCCTTTTGCGGGCTCGCTCGCGGTCCTATTAAACCGTCCGCACCCGGCTAAAATCGAAACCATCAACGACCTCGACGGGCTCGTTACTAACTTTTGGCGTGCGCTCCAGCACGATCCCGAGGGCGTGGCTCGGCACGCGACCAACCCCGTCAACGAGTGCGACCTTCACGCGAGGCACGCCTACCTGTTGAAAGTTAAACCAGAATTCGAAGCACGACTTTGCGGCGATCCCGAGTTTTATGACTCGAAGTTAGCCGGTTGGTGGGCGTGGGGAACGTCGTGCTGGATCGGGTCCGGGCTGTGTTCAGGTGAAGGCGCTTGGCAATCTGTCGATGGAATGCTCGTAAAGCTCGCCCCCCGAACAGGCAATAAAAAGAAACTGCCGCACCTGGGGACTGCGGGGACCGGTGTCACGAAGCAACTGCCGCACCTGGGGGATGCGGGGAAAGGCGTCACGAAGCAACTGCCGCACCTGGGGGATGCGGGGAAAGGCGACGAAGAAACGGCTCCCGGACCATTTGACCCATCTGTCGGCTTGCTCGACTGGATGTATGCGCTCGCCAATCGCATCCGCACGGTAAGGGTTTGCTGCGGCGACTGGACACGTGTTTTAGGTCCTTCGGTCACGTCCAAATTCGGACTGACTGGCATATTCCTCGACCCACCTTACGGCCACGACATGCGGGCAGCTGGGCTCTACGCTAACGATTCAGTCGATGTAACGGCGGCGGTTGGGGAATGGTGCAAATCCAATGGGAACAACAACCTGTTGCGGATCGCATTGGCGGGATATGAAGGTGAATATGATCTACCAGGATGGAAAGTTATGCCATGGAAGGCGCGCGGGGGAATGGGCAACCAGGGCGCAGGGAGAGGCCGAGACAATGCAAGTCTCGAACGGATTTGGTTCTCGCCCTATTGCCTCGGATCGGGGTTGTTTGATGAGTGATAAGGGGGACGACAATTTGCAACGATTCGAGGCGTTATTACGCGAGGCCGAACCGACGGTACGGTCGCTACTCGGTCGCATGAGCCGCGACCGCGAAATCACCGAGGACGCCTATCAAAGGGCCTGTATCCGGGCGTGGGTAGCCTTCCACCAATACCGGCCCCAGTCCAAATTTTCGACATGGCTATGTACGATAGCCCGGCGCGAACTCGCGGGGATAATGCGGCTATCGTCAACCAAACACGAAGGGCAAAACGTGGCCCTGCACGACGACGCGGGCAAACTTCTCTACGACCAGGCCCCGAAGCCGCCACCAGCCGAGGAGCCGGAATCATTGCCGCTGGCCGTGATCGTCGAACGTGCCCGCCAAACCCGTCTCGGCTTTGGCCTTGACGACGTCGACGTCGAAATCCTTCGCCTTCGCGCCCAGGGCCTAAAGGTCAAGGAAATCGCCGCCAGCGTGGGGTTAACCTATTGGGCGGCCAAAACCCGGCTCTATAAGGCCGTCGTCGAATTGCGGTTGATGGTGGCCGCCGATCTAATCCAACAGCACGAAGAGGACCAATCGTGATATATTATCGTTTGTTTGTGCCCGCATTTTTTGGCGGTGATCTCTGATGCCCAACACATCGTTGTGGTTTCGACTCAACGTCGACTGGCACGAAAGTCCATGGCTCGCGGCGTTGCCCTGGGAGGTCCGTGCCGTGTGGCCCGTCCTCCTCGGACACATCAAACAGCACGGGCACCGGGGCAGCATCCGCACCCCCATACCCAGCCGATTCTGCGCCCAATATGACCTCCCCGAATCCTCATACTCCGCTTTGATCGCCGCTGCGACAGAGGACGGCGCGTTACGGATAGTAACGGATAGTAACGGAAAATCGTTACGAGTAACGGAGTCCGTTACGGTCGTTACACACTGGGAGGATTACCAATACGGCGAGCCGCTTTCGAACGCTGAACGGCAGAAACGCTACCGCGACAAAACCCGCTCCGTAACGGGCGATGTCACCGAATGTCTACCTATTTTTGAACCTGAAACCAGTCGGACCGTAACGGACCGTAACGGGACCGTAACGAAGAGTAACGACAGTAACGCACAGGAGAGTAGAGTAGAAGAGAAGAGAAGAGAAGAGGGTGGAAATAGTAAGTTGGTTAGCGCGAAGACAAGTCCCCCCTCTGTTTCGCCTAACGGCCTGGGAGATGCCGATCCGGACCCGGAGGCCGACCCCGATTCGCCGGCGGAGGTTGCCAAACGGCGGCTGCGGATGCGGAGGCAATTGGAGGCCAGCAGGCAGTGACCCACGCCGACGCCCTGCACAAGCTCATGGAATGGACCGCCACCGGGTCGAATGGCATATCGACCCGGCAGTATCAGGCATGGTTGAAAATCTTCGCCGACTACCCCCCGGCGGTGTGCATGACCGTCGTTGACCGCTACGGACCCAAGTACACCCACATGTCCAGCGTGCCGATGGGAACCATTCGCGAGGCCCTGTACGCCATCGCACCCCCAAAGAAGAAATACACACAAGCGTCTACTGCTACGACAACGGGATGCAGTCGCAAGATTTCGGCATGGTGGGGAGCCGACGGCGGGTGGGGTGGCGACTGGGCCGGGGCCACGCACCCCGTCCTAGTCCGCGTCTGGGCGGAAATGGATTACGCCGCCCTGAAATCCAATCGCGACCGCGTCGATGCGTTCCGCGAGGTGTGCATCACGGCGGGCATAGTGGGCGCGACTCTCGACGCCGCACGGGCGGCCAGGGCGGAGGGCGAACACGTTCTCGGCAGGTTCCTGGCGGAGACCTACCAACACCGCCGCTAAGATTTCTCGCGTTTCAATCGCGCCCTAGCCGGTGGGGAACACGGTTTCTTGCCGTTTCCGTTCACGCTGGCGACGTTTTAGGGCTTTTTCAGGGCATTCCACACGGCACGGCACCGTTAACGGGCCTAAAATCGCAAAAATGGCGGCACGATCCCCGGACCCGGTATAGGGACCGTTTGCCCTGCCCTTGCACAATCTGCGTCGTGAGTGCTACAATACGACCGATGGATATTTTCAGACTCACGAAAGAACATATCGACACCGCCGGTTACTATATCGGCACGACTGATGTGACCAACTATGCGGGCCACATCGAAATTGAGGCTAACCTAGGATGGGTCCGGTTCCGGGGTTCCGTCCGCGTTAGCGGCGGTTTGGACATCGAGGCCGGTTCTGGCATCGAGGCCGGTGAGGGCATCGAGGCCGGTGAGGGCATCAAGGCCGGTTTGGGCATCAAGGCCGGTTTGGACATCGTATGTAGACAGGAACTATCGTCCGGTAATCGGTTGTTCGCCGGTATTAGCCTCTACATCAAATCGCCCACTCCCGATCAACTAAAAGTCGAATGCGGGAAACTTGTCGCGGGCGAGGTTTGCTACGGCACTTTGGTCGAGCTAGGGTTACCGGAGGTCGCATCCGAAGGCGGCCAGTAATGGCTGACGCGACCCCGCTAACGACCGAGGAATGCGCCGCCGCCCTCGGCATCGCGATCAAAACCGTCCGAAAGCAGGTCGAACGCGGGAAGCTAACGGCGGGCCGGTTCGGACGGCAACTAACGTTTGACGTCGCGGAGGTCGAACGCTACCGTCGTGAGAATCTCGGCCGCAAAGGCAACCCCGCGTGGAGGCGGTCCGAATGAAGTATCGTTGCCGTGCCTTCCGAATACCGGCGAAAAAAGCGACAGAAATCCGTGAGGTCCAAGCATGAACATAGAGAGCCTAAGAGTTGGAGATACGTTCACGCACGAGCCCAGCAGGATCAACGGCGTCGTGACCGGTATAAGTGCTCCTGACAAGAACAAAGGCCATGACGTTTGGAAGGTTGAGATGCGTGGCCATAGGCTTCTAATCACTTGGATCGGCTTCGAGATGTGGGGTCGCGTTGAGAGGGACGGCCAACTCCTTTATGAAGGTACCCACGACCCCGATAAGTGCCGAGAAGGCATCATCGAGCGGAGGTCCGCATGATCTGCTCTCTCTGCAACGGCAACCCCGCGTGGAGGCGACCCGAATGAAGTATCGTTGCCGTGCCTTCAAAGCGTCAGACCCTGAGCCCGCGAGAAAGCCAACGTGCGATCCACCACGAGAACCGAAGCAGAGCGCTAGCAATCCTCGACGGGATGGCGAAGGGGATGTTATGAACCGCCTCGACCTCGGCCCGTTGGACTAACGCGGGCGAGACGTTCCGGGAGCGTCAAGCGTCACCACCGATAGCCAAGGAACGGAAGCGGCGGCACTGCCCATCCTAGGATGGGCAGTGCCGCCGCAGACTCTTGAGGCGGAGGACGAAATGCCAACCACACCCGGACTCGACACAACTGATGCTCTCTCCTCGCTCGCCATTCTGCAACTAAAAAAGTTGGGGATTGGATTTGTAATTAAATATTGTTCGGACACCAGTTTGTATCCGAACAAACGCCTAACCCACGCCGAACGCGCCGACCTCGTGGCCAATGGGATCGCCTCCGGCTTCGTTTTCGAGCGGGGCAACACCTACGACTATTTCAGTGCCAGCCAAGGCGGAATCGACGCCGAGACGGTTATCGCCTACTTCCAACTCCTGGGCGTGCCAGCGGGCAAAAACATTGCCTGTTTCCTTGCGGTTGATTTCGACGCGACGATAGCGGAAATCAACGGGGCCATCATGGCCTATGCCACCCGTTTCCATGACGTATTGAAGGCCGCCGGATACCTAACCGGCGTCTACGGATCGGGCGATACCTGCCGCATCCTAAAGGCGGCTGGCGTTGTCCACTACACATGGAAAGCGCAGTCGACGGGTTGGGGCGGCTACGCCTATTTCGGTTGGGACATCCGGCAGAACCTCGGGGCCGTCGAAGGCCTCGCCAGCGATCCCGACGAAGCCAACAACATGGATTGGGCTTGGGGCGTGGCGGAGTAATGGTTAGTTTCGATCAGGTTCCCGAAACATCGCCGGACAATGTCATGTCCAAAAAGTCGATGAAGAAAACGCGGCGTCTGTCCTGGGCATCGCTGATAGTGGCCTTGACCACGTTGGCGGCGCTATGGCCACTAATCGGACCGGCTTGGGGTTTTGCGTCCGGGATCGTTGCATCACCCGCCGCCAGCGTGGTCAACGCCAAGGCGATCCTTGAACAAAAGGCGGCCATCGAGAAGGAGCGGGCCGACCGTATCGCCGCCGTCCAACAGGAGCGGAACGAACGCACCGAGGCCGAGACAAAAATCCTCGAAATGCAATCGAAAATGGACGGGAAGCTGGACGTACTAATCGGTCGTGGTCGATAGCTGCGACCCAGGCTTTCCGACATTCGCATACAGGGCCACCGTCCTATTGATTTGGACGGTGGCCCTTTGCTTGGTCGCCGCCAACGTTTTTGGGTGACCATGAAGCCGCTACCGCCAAAACCGCCGCGACGCATCAATCACGTCGCGCTCGCATGCGTCGGGACCTTTGCAACCGCAACCGTTTTCGCCGCCGCGAACGGGGTCCACGTCCCCGCATGGCTTCATGTCCTCGCCCTGCTAGTGGTCTGGGTCCAACACCCTACCAAGGAAACCAACACATGAGTACAGCTGCCAAAACGTACGCCCTCGTTATTGCCGCCACCGGCATCCTCGCCAAGTCGTTAACGGTCCCGATCCCGCAGGAATCGGGCGTCGTCGGGTTCATCGAACAGCAGGCCGAAAACCTGGCCGTCGGCGAGGCCCTCAAACTTGAGGTCGACCTAACGTTCACCGACACCGCCGCCGGTTTGGTCGGTGCGGCCACGGTCGACATCGGCCCGCTAAAGGAGTCGTTTGGGTTCACCGAACACATTAGCGGCGTCGAGAACCTATTGGTCGAGGGGGCATTGGGATCGGGCAAAACCGAGACCTTCACCGCCGACGTCGTCGAAACCAGCTAAACGCGTGGCGTGGGTGGCCGCCTGATAGCCACCCCAACCTACCTATGCTAGACACACACGGTATTTGCGTTCGTGGCGAGAACGGCCAGCCGCTTGATTGGCTGTTCGGCTACAAGGTTCCCAAACTCGGCAAGGCCACCACCGGCTACGAATGGGCGATCTACACCAATGAGGACGAAGCCAACCCGGACCCAAGGGCCGGAGCGGTGAAGATGGCAACCCATCACCTCGACGACCTGAATTTCGGGGCCTTGGTCGAAACCCTGGCCGTCCAACTATTCGGCCTCGATGTCGCGCCGACCGTCGGTTATGTCGTTTGGAATGACGAACACACCGACGCTAGCGGCCAGCATGACGACGGCGCATTGGGGCACACCAAAGGCGTCATCGGATTCGACACCAAGTCGGACACGGCCTTTTACCTCCTTCACTCCTGGCCGAAATTCCCGGACCCGACCGCGACGGCGATGCCCACACCCGACTACGGGCAAACGTTCATGGCCCTCGCGGTCGATATGGACACGGCGGGCGCTATGGCCGAGGTAATGCGACACCACCACGAACCGCAGATAACGTACTCGCGGCTCCCCGATACCCTCGCGGCGGACCATCCGCTCCGGCTCCTTGTCGAATCGCCGGTACGACACAACGACCCCGCGTCGACGTGCATCGAGTGCTACACCCTCGGCGGCATGAAGTTCCTATTTTTTGGCAAGAACCGGGAATGGAACGGCGATATGTGGTGTGGTCTAGTGGAACCCCGGCTCGGGGTCGACCTTCGCGTTGAGACATGGATTCGCGGCCCCATCGCCCCGGTCATGTCCCCCGACGGTCATTTCCGAACGTTCGACGTCAAGTCGATCAACCTGGCACCGCTCGGCATTCCCTACTCCTGGCCGGAAACCGCCGACCATGCGAAATGGGGCATATCGGTCGACGCTAAATGGATCGTCGTGGCCGACATCAACCGGCAAACGAGCCAGGCCAAACGCGGCGGCGGTTGCGTGGCGTTCCAAAGCCCACGCCTCGGGCTCGCGCTCGCCCAAACCGACGTCATCACGGCGGCGGCGGGCATGACCCACCACGAGGCCAAAGCCGTCCTCAAAGGCACCCATCCGGTGAAGTGTTGACGCCGGAGTTTTTTGGGGGTGAAAACATTACGGAATCGAACCTAAATAGGGGCGAAATCCGTGTAGGCGCAGACTATGGCGCTGACGTATCGTTCGCGGTGCTATTGCAGGTCGAAACGGGTCCCGATGGGGTCCGCATCAACCGCATTTGGACCGGCGACGAAATACTATGGGAGCAACCATGAAACGACTCTTCATTGCCTTCGCGGCGGTCGCCGCATTCATCCTGTCGGCACCGACCGCCGCCGCCCAAAACAAGGCCCTAATCAACCTGCCTTTGCAACATACGACCATCGTGGGGGCGGAACTCGACATTTGGACCGTCCGACCCGTCAATCGCTGGCAATGGTTTAGCCTTAGCGCCCAGTCGTTCACCGGCGAGGACCTGGCGACGAACAAGGCCGCCGCCGGTGGGTCGCTTGGCATCCGTGTCGACGGGCTCGGCGCTTTCCTATTCGCCGGGTTCTCCGGGTATTCGGAACCATCGACCCCGTTGGTGTGGGGCAAATTCACCGTGACCATCGGCGGCAGATTCTAGCCATGGTAAACGGGCACACCACGGAGGCCGGCGGCAACATCTTGTTGTCGTTCGCGGTTTTCCTGGCATGTGTCGCCATCGTGTTCGGTGCCGCCGTGGTTTTCGACCGCGTGCGGCGTCGGAAACGATGAAAAACGGATCGGGGCCGGCCACCGCAAACGCCGTCACCGATCCGAACGTCGACAATTGATTGCGTACGCTTGCATAACGTTATGTTTTGATTCACAGTGATGGCATGGCCACCGCCGCAGAACGACAGAAAGCGGATCGCGGACGATGCAGTCGGTTTGCCGACAATTTGCCCGAAGACATGGGCGAGAAGGTCGAGGAAATGATTCGACGACTGCAAGGCGCTCGGTTGGTCGCGTGCCGGATTGACACCGATGGCAACCAAGGAAAGGCGAAACTCAAAAAAGCACGTAAGGCGGCATCGGGCGCTATTGATTCGACTGCGGCGGCTGGCTAGACGCCAGGCCGCCCAAGACGCCCGCGAGAGCGAGGCGTAGAAATCGCAGAACTTGCGGGCCTGACTGTCCGGATCATCCCAACCTCGCTCGCTCATGTAAGCAGCGACCTCATCTGAAGTCGGTTTGGCAAAGCGGCCAGATCCGGTTTTTTCGCAGCCGGCGGCAATAGAACCGTTAGGTTCTTCTTTGCACTCTCGCTTTGGCTTTGTGCTACTAGCCATGTACATTTCCGTTACAGGGCTGTTACCATCACCGTTACATCCGCCGTGTAACAGCGTTACACGGGCGTTACCGGCAACTTCTCGCGATCGCGACGCCCTATATTTGGCAACACGCTCTCTTGTCGCTTCTCGGTTCGCTTCAACCTCCGCCTTCGTCGTCTGGTAAGCACTCCATCGCTCAAAGGTAACCGTGAAACCTCCCTCAGTTTCTCGCCAAAGGTCGACGTCGATCATGCTCCGAATTACGGCATCGACATTAGGAATTCCAATGCCGATCAGCGCGACCGCTTCATGAGGCACGAAGCCATCCAGAAGATGCTCCTTTGAGTACATCAGGCCCTTGAAGTAGAGCGTAAAGCCGTTCGGCCCCGTCACCAAAAACTTCGAATCTGTCAGAGCCTGCGTCGACGCCCGGATATAGATCAAACCACGCCCCCAACATCGCAGGGGTCCCTGCGGTCCCACCTAGGATCAAGCGCAGGCACCCTGCCATTTCCGAAAAATAGCGCGAAGTCCGTATCCCTCAATGTAAAGTCCACGGCCCTGCCGGTGAAATCCGGTAACTCCGCCAAGGGAAGATCAGGCAATTCCCCAAGATCGAAACCGGCACCTACGCCCACCGAAGTCCGTCCCTGCTCAGGCGCTCGCACCTTCCCCTCGCGCCGTCGCCAAAAACCGAAGCACCTCGTCACGCTCAAAGCGCTTGCATCTGCGGCCCAAGTCAACGCTTCGGATGCGTCCCTCCCTCACGAACCGCCAAAGAGCGCTCCGCGATATCGAGAATTGGGTGCAAACCTGTTCACCAGTTAACAGCAAGGGTAGGCCCGCTGTCGTCTTGTATTCTAGAGTGTCAGTACCGTTCATATCACCGTCCATAATTAAGCAGGGACCCGCGCAGTCGAAGCCGTCACGGGTGTCACTGGCAGAAAATGCGATGACGACGAAATCCGAAGAACGGACCGTGAAGCAAGACTCCTTCGTACTAGCGAATGCGGCCTCATATGCCAGACGCCAGGCCGCCCAAGACGCCCGCGAGAGCGAGGCCGTATCATGGATTAGGCCATGAACACACCCGAATTCAAAATCGTCCGCGTCGACGACCTTATCCCCTACGCGGAGAATGCCCGCATTCACGACGACGCCCAGGTCGCGGAGATCGCCGCCAGTATCACCGAGTTCGGGTTCATCAACCCCGTGGTGATCGCCGCAGACAACCCATTGGTGGCCGGACACGGTCGCGTACTCGCCGCCAAGCTCTTGGGCCTTGAAACCGTCCCCGCCGTCGACGCCAGTTGGCTGACACCCGCCCAGGTCGAGGCCTACCGGCTGGCCGACAACAAGATCGCAGAGAATTCGACCTGGGACACCGGGCTTCTGAGAGTCGCACTTGGAAAGCTGGAACTTCAGTCATTCGATACCCGCCTCACCGGCTTTCGACCGGGCGAGGAGAATAAGCTCTTCAAGCTGGGCAACGATAAAGTTCCTGATCCAAAGCTAGATATCGCTGAT
>Ga0181520_10005012_pt1 | contig 21544 bp, 19 predicted proteins | sample PEATcosm2014_Bin_29_FD_132451 | JGI IMG/M metagenome (GOLD analysis project Ga0181520, IMG submission 132451) | Peatland microbial communities from MTU Mesocosm Facility, Houghton, MI, USA - PEATcosm2014_Bin02_30_metaG | ecosystem: Environmental > Terrestrial > Soil > Wetlands > Peat | place... | reverse complement strand
ATGGGCCGGCCTCGTGCCGCCGAACAGAATTGAACTGTTGACACATGGATTTTCAGTCCATTGCTCTACCAACTGAGCTACAGCGGCCTACGACGGGTAGTTTTATACCCGGATACCAGGGCCGCGTCAAGGCCTGCCCTTCGCCGGCCCGGGGCCGAGAGCGGGCTCACTCCCCGATTATCTTCACGAGGACCCGCTTTCGCCTGCGACCGTCGAACTCGCCGTAGAATATCCGCTCCCAGGGCCCGAAGTGGAGCTCGCCTTTCGTAATCGCGACCACCGCCTCCCGCCCGAAGATCTGCCTCTTTATATGCGCGTCCGCGTTGTCCTCGCCCACATTGTGGCGATACCGCCCGACGGGCTCGTGAGGCGCGGCCTTCTCCAGCCAATCGAGGAAGTCGGCGTGCAGCCCCGACTCGTTGTCGTTGATGAAGACGCTCGCCGTGATGTGCATGGCGTTGACCAGGCAGAGGCCTTCGACCACTCCGGATTCGGCCAAGGCCGCCTCGACCCGTTCCGTGATGTCGATGAATTCGTAGCGTTTCGCCGTCTCGAACCAGAGTTCCTTCGCATAGGACTTCATGAAGGCAGTATGACCGCCCTTTTCCGCGCGATCAACACACCTTCCTTGACAAATTGTGTCATATGCATTATATGTGTAATGCATATGACTGCGGCGCACAGCAAGCCGAAGGGCGCGGCTTCTCCGGTCAGGGCCTTCCGGCGCTCTCTCAGAGCCTTGGAGCGCGAGGTCGAGCTCGCCCTGGCTTCGCAGACCGAATGCTGCGGCGTCACGAGCGCGCAATGCCATCTTCTCCTCGAGATCGACGAGCGCGGCAGCGCGAGCATCGGCGAGCTGGCCGACGCGCTCGAGCTCGACCCCAGCACGCTGAGCAGGACCGCAGACTCCCTGGTCCGCGCCGGGCTCGTCTCGAGGGCCGACGATCCGGCCAACCGGCGGAGACAGATACTGGGACTGCTGCCCCAGGGCAGGGCCAAGGTCGAGTATATAAACAGTCTCTGCGACGAGTACTACGAGAGCGTCCTCGCCGGGGCGGAGGGATCGAGGAAGGAAGGACTCGCCGAGTCCCTCGACTATCTCGCCCGGGCCATCCGCGCGAAGCGGAAAGGAGGCCTGGGATCATGAAGCTCACGCCGTTGGACAAGGATCGAAAGGCGCCCCTTCCCGGCTACGTTACGGGCCACAGGGAAATAGCCGGCCGCCTCGTGCCGGTAGTGTCGCCCCGTCTCACGGCGCGCGACAGGCTGGGCGATTGGGGCGTCCGCTGGGACATAAGGCGGAACGACTACAAGGTGGCTCCGGGGCTCTACGCGGTCGGCGATCCCGGCGCCTCTTCGCCGATCCTGGTGACCGCCAACTACAAGCTGACCTTCGACAGGCTCCGCCGGGAGCTGGCAGGCGTCGACGCATGGATCGCCGTCCTCGATACGAAGGGTGTCAACGTCTGGTGCGCGGCGGGAAAGGGCAGCTTCGGCACCGCGGAGCTCCTCGACAAGATAGCGAGGCTCGGGCTCGGCGACATCGTCGCGCACAGGACGCTGATCCTGCCCCAGCTCGGCGCGCCCGGCGTCTCCGCGCCGGAGATAGCCCGCGTCTCGAGCTTCCGCGTCGTCTGGGGCCCCGTGCGGGCTTCCGACCTCGCGGCTTTCCTGGCCGGCGGAATGAAGAAGACCGAGGAGATGCGGCGCGTCCGGTTCCGGCTCGCGGACAGGATGGCCGTGGCGCCGGTCGAGCTCGCCCACGCCTGGCCATTCGGGCTCGGCTCCGTCGCGATTTCCTTCCTCGGCGCCCTTCCCCTCGACGCCGGTTTCGGGCATCGCTTCGCCTGGATCGCCGTCGCCACGGCCGGATCCGTCCTCGCGGGATCCCTCGCCTTCCCCGCCCTCCTCCCCTTCCTTCCGACGAGGGCCTTCTCGGTGAAAGGCGCCTTCCTGGGCGCGCTCTGGGGCCTCGCTTCCTCCCTCCTCGGAGGCTTGGGCATCGGCCTCGGAGCCGCGCTGGTCCTCTCGAGCGCCGCGATCGTCTCGTTCATCGGCCTCAACTTCACGGGTTCCTCCACCTTCACCTGCCAGAGCGGCGCCGGCGCGGAGGTCGAGAAGTCCGTCATCCCGATCGTCGCCTCCCTCGTCTCCGGCATCGCGCTGGGAGTCTTCTCGCGCGTATTCGGATTCCGATAAGGGACGAGGAGAAGCGACATGACCGAGTTCAGCTACATCAAGAACGGCGAGACCCTGTCGATCCGCGGCGAGACCTGCACGGGCTGCGGGGCTTGCCTGGAAGTCTGCCCCCACGGGGTCCTGGAGATACGGTCGGGCAAGGCCGAGATACGCGACCGCGGCCATTGCATGGAGTGCGGAGCCTGCGCGCGCAACTGCCCCTTCGGCGCGATATCCGTATCGGCAGGCGTCGGCTGCGCCGCCGCCATAATCATGGGCAAGCTCAGAGGCGGGACGCCCTCCTGCGGATGCGGCCCCGAGAGCGCCTGCCGCTGAAAGCCTCCTCTCCCGTTAATTCCGCGATTGCCTCGCGTCGATAAAATAAATATCCTCAAAACTAAGGAGTTCCGAATGAAAAGAGCCTTGGCGATCCTGGCGGCGGCATTCGCTCTCGCGTCTTCGGTTCAGGCACAGGCCGTGCTCACGGCGAGCTCTTCGACACCCGCGATAGACGGGACTCTGGGCGCCGGCAAATACCAATTCACCACGACGGTCTCCGGGATGACGATCGGAGCCACGCTCGGCTCGGACGGCAACGTCTACCTGGCGATCCAGGCGCAGACCGCCGGCTGGGTCGCGCTCGGCGTCGGCGGCAGGAGGATGAACGGGTCGCGCCTCTTCCTCGGCTGCGACACGGGCTCCCAGAAAGTCTTCAAGGAGCAGAAGGGCGCGGGGCATTCCCACGGCGACGTCGACGATCCGGTCGTAACCAAGTGGGCGGTCGCGAAGGTTGACGGAAAAATGACCCTCGAGCTCACGCTCCCCGAGAAGGCCGCCGTGACCGCGGGGAAGATCGATCTCCTCTTCGCCTATTCCGACTCGAGCTCCTTGACCGCCTACCACAGGGCCCGGGGCTCTCTCAGCATCTCGGTTCCTTGACGGGTGAAGGCTCTCCTCGTCCAGCCGCCCTTCGTCCAGCTCAACGCGCCCTACCCGGCGGTCTACTACCTGGAGTCCTTCCTACGAGCCCGAGGCATAGACGCCCGAGCGGTCGACCACTCCATAGAGCTGTTCCGCGCGATATTCTCGCGCGCCGGAATCGCGCCCGCCTTCGATGCCGCGCGGCGGCTCCTCGACGCCGCGGCTTCCGGAGGCGAAGCCGGCGCCGACCCGATAATCCTCCTCCAATTGGAGCGCTACGTCTCGTACGAGCGGCTCTACCTGCAGTGGATCGACGGCATAGTAGCCTTCCTCTCGGGGAGAGACCCCGCCTTCGCCCACCTTCTCGCGCAGACCGTCGAGCTGCCGCGCGGCCGGCGGGCCGAGGCCTTCCTCGAGGCGCGCGGCGGCAGGATTGCCTCGCACGAGGCACGGGGACTCGCGACGGCGGTCCTCGAGGATCTCGGCGACCTCGTATCCTACGCCCTCGATCCCTCCTTCGGGACCGTCCGCTACGGCGAGCGCATTGCGGCGAGCGCGGCCCTTTTCGCCCCGATACGGGCGGCCCTCGACTCTTCCCGGCTCTTGAGCTCGGCGTACGGACCCCTGCTCGCCGCGGAATGGGAAGCGTCGGGCGGCGCTCCGGACCTCCTCCTCGTGTCCATACCTTTCCCGGGCTGCCTCCTCGGAGCCCTGGCCTGCGGGGCATCGGCTCGGAAGGCATTCGGCCCCCGGACCAGGATCCTGTTCGGCGGGGGCTACGTATCGACCGAGCTCAGGGGCATGCTCGACGGAGGCATCTTCGATTTCTGCGACTACCTCTGCTTCGACTCCGGCTACGGATCGATAGATTCCATCCTCGAGGTCGAGGCCGGCGCGGCCGCCCCGCGGCTGTACAAGACCATGTACAGGGACGAAGCCGGCCGAGTCGTCGCGGCCGGCCTGGACGAGCCGGACGAGGCCGCGGAGAAGGGCGCGAGGGTCGGGACCGCCTGCGACCAGGCCGAGAGGCTCCGCTCCGCCGAAGCGAAGGCCCTCGCCTCGATCGCGCCCGACTACGCGAGCTGCGACTTCGGCCGCTACCTGCAGGTCGTCGATTCGGACAATCCCATGCATCGCCTCTGGTCGGATTCGCCCTGGCTGAAATACGGCCTGGCGCGCGGCTGCTACTGGCGGCGCTGTTCCTTCTGCGACACGAAGCTCGAATACGTCTCGCTCTTCGTCCCCGCCGACATCTCGGCCCTCGTCGCAGCGGCCGACTCGGCGTCGGCACGGACGGGGCTGTACGGCATCCATTTCGTGGACGAAGCCATGCCCATGGCGAGCCTTCTGGCCTTCGCGCGGGAAAACGGGATCCGCGCGGCGGCGGGCAGGAGGCCCTTCCACTTCTGGGGCAACGTCCGCTTCGACTCGTCCTGGACCGAGGACCGATGCGAGTATCTCGCCGCCTCGGGTCTCGTCGCCGTCTCGGGAGGTATAGAGATAGCGACCGAGGCCGGACTCGAGATGACGGACAAGGGCTTCGATCTGGCGGGCCTGGCGCGGACCCTCGTCGCGATGAAGCGGAACGGCCTCCTCGTCCATGCGTACCTCATCTACGGATTCCCGGGGCAATCGCGGACGGACATCGTCGAATCCGCGGAAATCTGCCGGCAGCTCATGGCGTCGGGCCTCGTGGATTCGGCATTCTGGCACCGTTTCGTCCTGACGCGGCACTCGAGGATGTACGGCGAATGGCCGAAGCTCGATCCCGTCGACCGGCCATGGGACTTCGCGAGCAACGACCTCGGCTTCTCCGGCGAAGAGAAATTCGACGAATTCGACGGACCCTTGGCCGCGACTCTCGAGTCGTGGATGCAGGGCGAAGGGCTCGAGAGGGACGCGCGCCGAGGCGCGGAGCGGCAGCTCGAGAAGGCGGGCCTGAAGCGGAGGCCCCGCGGCTCCCCGGACCGCCCCGATGAAGTCCCCGTCGGCCTGGTCGAGAGTCTCATAGCGAAGGCGGAAGCCGAGCTGGACGAGTCGAGATCGGGGCGCGCCGGACAGGCGCATTGGCTCGCGGGTCTGCCCGCCGCGCGGCGTCTGGACGGACCTCGGTCGCGGCTGGCCTGGACCTATCGGGGCGAGGGACGCGAACTGGTCCTGGCCGGGGCGGCCGCGACCGAGGCGGCGAGAGTCCTCGCCGAACTCGCCGCCTCGAGCGACGGCGCGCCCTTCGCGGAGCTCGAATCGCGGCTCGCGGGCGAATTGAGCCTGGGCCCCGAATCGATCGACGAGTTGCGCTCTTCCGGACTTGTGGTAATATAGCGATAAAATGCGGACGGCGGCCAAGCCGCAGCTCAAGCTTAAAATGATCGGAGACACCCATGGTTCGACAGTCGGGCATATTTCGCCTTATCGTGGCGGCGGCGGGAATCGCCTTCATCGCCGTGATCGCCCTGGCCCTCGCGCTTTTCCGCGACCCGAGCGCGGAGGCGCCCAAATCCCTGACGGCGGTCGGCGCCCCGGGCGCGCTCTTCGTGCTGGCGATCCTGATCGCGGTCGGTCGAAAGGCCAGGGTCTATCGTCTCGATTTCCTCGCGAGCCAGGAGAAGCCCGAGCGGTACAAGGCGGCGCTCAAGACCCTGGGCTCGGTCCCGCTCAGCTCGCTCGCGGTCTTCATGGGCCTCCTGCTGATCTACCTCGCCGTCCTGTTCTTCCTCGGCGGGGCGCTGGGTCTGAAGCCGGCGGGACGCCTGCCCTTCTTCCTCTTCCTTCTCTCCACGGGAATGCTGATCGCGGCCTTCCTCTTCATCCTGGCGGATCGGCTGGGCTGCAATTTCCTCCGCGGACTGCGTCTCGTGCGCTATCCCATCGACCTTCGCGAATCCCGGCAGCAGCGGAAGAATTTCATCATCCCTACCTTCATGAGCCTCATGACCTTCCTCTTCGCCGTCGCCGTCGCGCTCTATGTCATCGGCTCGATGGAGAGCGGCAGCGGAACGGTCGCCACGGGCCCGCTGTTCGCGGCCGTAGCGGCCTCGTGCGCGTTCTTCGCGATCTCAGTCCTCCTCGTCGCGCTCTGGACCTCGAATACGGCCCTCATATACCGGTCCGTGCTCGACCAGCTCGAGCAGCTCTCGGCCGCGGAGAAGGACCTTCGGGGCCGGATCTCGATCATATCCATAGACGAGCTGGGGTCGATCTCGGGCATGGTGAACGCGTTCTGCTTCGCCTTGTCCACGAGCATGGCCGGCTTGAAGGCGGCCCAAGGCAGCCTGTCCGGACTCGGAGAGGAACTCAGGAAGAACGCGGACGATTCGGCGGGGGCCGTGGCCCAGATCTCGGCGAACGTGGGGCGGGCGAGAGAGAAGACTCGATTCCAGTCGGAGAGCGTCATCCAGTCGTCGAGCGCCGTAGAGGAGATAGCCAAGAACATCGAGTCCCTGGAGAGCCTCATCGCGGACCAGGCGACGAGTCTCACCGAAGCCTCGGCGTCGATCGAGGAAATGGTCGGAAACATCGGCTCGGTCACCTCGTCGATCGACCGGATGGCCGAGCGCTTCGGTTCGCTCCTCTCCGCCGCCGAGGAAGGCAAGGCGACGCAAACCGCCTCGAGAGACCGCATCGCGCAGATCGCCGCCCGCTCGGAGGCCCTGCTCGAGGCGAACAAGGTCATCTCGACCATCGCATCGCAGACCAACCTCCTGGCGATGAACGCGGCGATCGAGGCGGCGCACGCGGGCGAGGCCGGGCGGGGCTTCTCCGTCGTGGCCGACGAGATCCGGAGACTGGCGGAGACCTCCGCAGGCCAGTCGAAGACGATACGGAACGAGCTGGCTCAGGTGCAGAAGGCGATCGAGGAAGTGGTCGCCTCCTCGAGCGACTCGGAGAGATCTTTCGGGCGAGTCGCCGAGCAGATAGGGGAGACCGACGCCCTGGTCCACGAGATCCAGCAGGCGATGCTCGAGCAGAAGGAAGGCTCGACCCAAGTCCTGGAAGCGCTCAGGTCGATGAACGACATCAGCTCCCAAGTCAGGACGGGATCCAGCGAGATGAGCGTGGGCAACAGGACGGTGCTCGAAGAGACCGAGCGGCTCCGGGACGCCACGGCCGATATCGAGGTCAGCATGGAGGAGATGAGCGTCGGCGCCGTCGGCATCGCCGAGAGCGCCAGGAAGGTATCGGAGATGGCGAAGGATACGATGGAGACCATCGGAACGATGGAGGAGGCGCTCGGCTTCTTCAAGACCGAGTGAAGACGGGCCGGTTCAAGGCGATCGCGACGCTGGGCGCGACGAGGGAGAAGACCGCGATGATGAGGAACATCGCGCGGATACCGACGGCGTCCGCCAGGATTCCGCCGATCCAGGGCCCCGTGAACATCCCGACCGCGTAGATCGCCTGGTGGATGCCCATCGCCGTGCTGCGGTGCGCCTGATCCACGCCTTGAATCGAGAGGCCGAGGAGGATGGGGAAGAAGAGGCCGTTCGCCAGCCCCATGATGACCGTGGAGAAGAAGAGGAAGGGGAGCGACCTGCCGAGCGCCGCCAGGACGGCTCCCAACGCGAAGACCGCGAAGCTTCCATAAAGGAGGGGCCGCCTTCCGCCCCTGTTGGCTATGAAAGTGGCGAAAAGGTTGGCCGCCGTGTTCGCGGCGATATTCAAGGTCATGATGAGGCCGGTCGCCACCGCGCTCGCCCCCATCCGACGCGCCAATAGGGGCATGAATCCGAAAGTGAGGGCCCAGACCCCGAACTGGCAGATGGCATTTGTGACGGAGGGCGCCAGGACATCGCGCCTGCGAAAGACCGCGAGGATCGATCGCGCCGTGGCCGAGCCGCGATGCTCCGATCCGCTCTCCGGCTGTTTTACGAGGGCGACGATGAGACTCGCGAGGATCGCAAGGCCGGCGGCGAAGTAGAAGGTGAGACCGTAGCCGCCCAGCGTCTCCAGGAATCCCGTCAGGCCCGTACCTATCATCTGTCCCAGCGACGAAGCGAAAGAGAGGAGGGAAGTCGCGAAGACCGTCAGCCTGGGAGGGAAGAAGCTCGCGAACACCACCATCATGGGCACCCAGGCCGCGGCGGCCACGCCGGTGAGCGCGCGGCCGAAGGCCAGGACGCCGAAGGACCTGCCCGACGCCATGACCACGGCCCCGACGCCGGCCATGAGCGTCCCGCCGACCAGATAGGGCTTATTGCGGCCCGTCGCGTCCGTCGCGACGCCGAAGGGCACCCGGAGGACGGCGGTCCAAAGGCCGTACATCGAAAGGACCAAGCCTACAGCCGCGAGGTTGGGCGTGCGCTCCGCGACGAAGGCCGGCAGGATTGGCACGTACGAGTAGAGGGAGACGAAGTACAGGACTGCCGCGGCGAGGAAGGCGGCGATGCCGACTCGGTTCATAAAGACCGATAGTACAGCAAGCGGATGGTGTTATCATATTACCAGAGAGGATGGACCATGAACGCACACACCGCTCTGGCCGACCGAGACCACCTGGAGAAGACAATCATCGCGATCGGGGCCCGAGGAATCGCGGCCGAACTCGCCCAGACGCGCAGGGAGGCGCCCATGGCCAAGACGCGCATTTCGCTCGCGCTCACTCTTTTCCTGGCGGGATCCCTGGCCTTCGCCCAGGAGTTCGACGCCAAGGCTTTCAAGGCGACCTACGACGACGCTATGAAATCCGGCAGCAAGGCCATCCGCGAGGCCATAAAGACTCTCGACGAGGCATTCGCGCGGGATCCGCCGGGCCCCGAAGCCCTCGTCTTCAAAGGCAGCCTCTACGCCAAGCTCGCCGATGTCGACTTATGGTTCTGGGACAAGCTGAGCCACGTCAACAAGGGGATCGATCTCATGACGAAGGGAATGGATCAGCTCGACGGCTCGGCCGGAGAGTCGGTCCCCGAGGAGCGCAAGATCGTGATGTACGCGGTGCGCGGCATCACGAGCGCCTTGATTCCCGCCTCGTTCAAACAGACTCCCGTCGCCATCTACGAGTTGGAGCGCGCCAAGAACCACAAGGACTTCCCCGAAGTCGACGCGGACGTACGGGCCCGAATTCTCGGCCTGCTCTCCAGGCTCTACCGGAACGGCGGCAGACGGGATCTCGCCGCGGCCGACCTCGAAGCCGCGATCGCCATCGATCCGATCGTAGCCGAGAAAGCGGCGCGAAATTGAGATCCGACCTTTCCTCATCGGGAAGGCCGGAAAAGTCGAGACTTTTCCGGTAGAATTGTTGGCGGGAACTCCAGGAGGTCCGCGATGCGTTCCCCTGCCTCGCCTTTTCCCATCCGCCTCTTTCTCTTCTTTCTCGCTTTCTGCGGGCTGGGCTCCGCGTTCGGCGAGGATGCGACGACAGCGGCCCATGTCGCGGTCCTCCCGTTCTCGAACGAGACCGGGTCGGCGTCCTACGACGCGGCCTGCGGCGCGGCGACCAAAACGCTGGCCCTGACCCTGCGTCAGCTCGAAAAGTACGTCGTCCAAACCGTGGACAGGCCGAGCGGAGGCGAGGCAGGGCTTCTCGTCTTGGCGAAGGATCTGCGTCTCGATTTCATCCTGTCCGGGACGATGTCCGCGTCGGAATCGGGGGCCGTCAAATGCAGCATATCGGTCTTCGATCGGGCCAAGAGGAAGACGATCCTGTCGCGCTCGCTCGACGCGGCGGGAGCCCAGGATATGGCCGCGGCGACGGATACATTGATCGTCTCGGCGCTGGGATCGATGACGGGTACCCATTTCGGCTTCGGCGCGATACGGTTCAAGAACAGGGGGGAAGTTGGAGACTACAGGGTGCTCGTGGATGGGTATCCCGCGGGAAGCGACCTGGAGAGCCTGGACAAGGTAGTGAGCGGACAGCGGACAGTGGCGATAGCGCAGACGCGAGTGGGCGGGTCCCGCACGATAGCGAGCTCGAAGGTCGTCGTGAAGGAAGGGTCGACGGTCGAGTTCGATTTCTCGGTGCCCTCCCTCCTCGAGGACGAGAGAGCCAAGCTGGACCCTCTGGTGGCGGCCATCAAATCCGGCTGGAACGACGAGGCGGCGGCGGACGACGTGGACGCCAAAACCAAGGAGCTCGCATCGCTTCTCGGCGGCGCATCCTCCAGTCCGAAGTTGGCGGAATACAAAAACGAGGCGACTCAGCTCGAGGGCGAGTGGGCGCAGCGCAGGATTCGCTACGAGATCGAGAAGTCGGCCTGGGAGCCGAAGCCCGAAATCCTCGAGGCGGGCTCGGCGACCTATCGGAACGCGTTGTCCTATCCCGACCCGGGGAGAATCCGAACCGGCTTCGAAGAGAACGCTCGGCTCCTGGAGACGCTGATCGAGCTCAAGGCGGGGAAGGCCCTGTGCGACGATGATTATAAGGAAGGACTGGAGTGCTTCGAGAGTGCGCTTCTGGTCTCGAAACGCCGTCTCGGCGGCGAGCGCGCGGCCGATTTCGAGTCGGCGATTGCGGCGCTGAAGGATTTCGAGGAGAAGGCCGGGAAAGAGGACGCGGAAGGGATAAAGGGGAGCGAGGATCCGGTCGAGTTCCTCGGCGCCTTGATGATGGCGGGGCAGCGGTTTTACGACTTGCGCGCCAGAGTCGAGACCGGCAAGGCCTGCGCGCTCGTGGCGAGCGACTTCGCCGCGAAGCTGAGCGTGGACGGCGGCGATCCGCAGGATGCGCCGCTGGCCCTGAGCCCGGCCGCGGCTTCGCGCGCCGTGAAGATCCAGCCCCAAGGGACGGACGGATCTATCGCCCTGACCGTCGCGGCAGGGGAAAGACTCCTTTTCGCTCAAGATGGGCTCTCGCCCTTCGGGAAGGCCTCGGGCGGGACCGTCCTCGGCTCGATCCGAGTCGAGGCGGACCGCGCCGGCGCGAGGGTCTCGCTGGATGACGATGCCCGCGTCGATGCCCCCCACCTCTTCGAGAGCGTGACCCCCGGCGCGCACAAGATATCGATCGGGGAGATGCTGATCGGGGGAAAGATATATCCGGCCGTCGAGAAGAGCGTCGTAGTGGAGGCCGGCAAGCGCTCCGAGCTCCGCCAGGCCCTCGAGCCCGGAAGCGGGAAGCTCCGCGTGGAGGGACTCCCCGAAGGCTCGATTCTGCTGGTCGACGATGCCGAGCGGCCTCTCGCCGCGAGCGCCGATGGCCGCCTGGCCTTCGAGGGTCCGATCGAGGCGGGGATCTCGAAGATCGAAGTCGTGAAGGGGAACACCACATGGAGCACGGATGCCCGTGTCGGTATGGACGGATCCGTGACCTACGGTTTGAAGGATATGGCCGCGCTGTCCACGCTTCCGCAACGCGAGCTGCGGCTGCGGGGGAATTCCGCCGATTGGGCGGGGATAGAGCCGATCTTCAAAGGCTCGGGATTCACGAAGACGCCGACGATCCCGGGCAGCCAGATCGCGGGCGGGAGTCTCTGTCGCGACGGGAAATACCTCTACGTCAAAATGGATTTCGCCGACGGAAAGCCTCTCATGTTTCCCAGGAGCATCCGGCAGCTATCTTTGTACCAAGACTCGTCTCGATTCCGGCGTGTCAATCTCGAGGTGGATGCCTGGCCCGACGGAACGATCCATCCCGGCATATGGGTCGAAAAAGAAAGGCAATTCTACCCGGCGGGGTCCTACGTCGCGGGAGCGTCTTTCATCGAGATGAAATTCCCGATCTCGTGGTTCTCCGGCTATCTCGATTTCTCGAAGCCGATCCGGGCGAAATTGCAATTCTTTTTAGTGAACAATTACGGACCGACGGCCAATTACTCGAACACCATCGGGATCGTCATCGGGAAGTGATCAGGAGTGTCCCATGCGAGATAGAGTATCAGTGTCGAGGAATGGGGCCAAAAGCGAGCCCGGGCGATGAAGAGCCTGCGCTACGTCGTCATATCGGACCTTCATCTCGGGGCCGCGAACAGCATACTGACCTGCCTCAGCGCGGACAAGCGCGAGACCCGCCCCGACGAGACGAGCGAATTCCTCGGCCACTTCGCGGCTTGTCTCCGGGAGCTCGCGGGCGCGCTCGATGACGGACGGCGGCCGACCTTGGTCCTCAACGGCGACATACTCGAGCTCGCCTTGGCGGGGACGAACGAGGCGACGATGGCCTTCCGCGATTTCATCGAAGCCCTCTGCGGCCCCGGCGGGGACTGGCCCTTCGACGGGAAGGTCTACTATCTCCCCGGGAACCACGATCACCATATGTGGAACGTCGCCCGCGAAAAGCAGTACAGGGAGAACTACCTCGCGGGCGCGGGAGCGGGCGAGTATCTGAAACCGGAATTCCAGACCACAAACATGCTCTTCGACGACGCCCTCAATCCTATTCCCTGCGACTTGCTCGACCTCGCGGTAAAGCCCCTGCCCTGCGCCTCGGGGCTCTCCTTCCTGACCGTCTATCCGAACTTCGCCGTCCTCGATCGGGACAGAGGCCGCTGCGTCGCCTTCCATCACGGCCACTACGTCGAGCCGATCTACTCGCTCATGACTACCTTCAAGAAAATGCTCTTTCCGAGGGACGGGGATCCGGGCCGGATCTGGGAGCTCGAGGCCGAGAACGGGGCCTGGATAGATTTCTTCTGGTCCGCCCTCGGGAGGTCGGGCCAGGTCGGGAAGGACCTGGAGCTGGTCTACGACAAGATGCAGAGCGAGCGCGAATTCGAGGGGATGCTGGGCCGATTGGCGAGGTCGCTGGCGCCCATGATCCCTCCAAAGCGCGCTTGGTCCTCTCCGCTTTGGGCGCGGTTCATGGGTTTCGCCTTCAAGCATCTCGCCGGCTCCTTCGCCGTGCGAGAGGTCCATCGGACCGGCTCGGTCCTGAGCGAGGATGCCCAAACGGGCCTCGCGAAGTATCTCGAGACCTACCTGGCCGGAGAGCTCGCCCGGACTATGCACCGGCAAGTCCCGCAGGACATGACCTTCGTGTTCGGCCATACCCACAAGCCCTTCGAGGCGATCCGCGGCTTCAAAGGCTTTCCGAGTCCCGTCAAGCTGCTGAACTCCGGAGGATGGGTCGTGGATACCCCGAAAAGCTCGCCTCTGAAAGGCGGCGCCGCGATCCTCATCGACGACGAGCTCAACGTCGCCTCGCTGCGGATGTACAATGAGCGCGATCCTCAGGAGCCTTCCCGCGTTTGCGTCAACGCGGCCGAGAGGAAAGACAACCCGCTCTTCCTCGGCCTCGACAGCCGCATCGATCCCGAGGCCGCGATATGGAGAAGGCTCTCGGAGCTCGCCGACCAGGCGATCCTGGCCCACAGGCAAAATCTCCTATTCCATATCTCCGCCGACATGCGGGGCTGATCCGAGTCCGAAGCCAGGCGTCAGGCCTTCCTGAGCATGGATGCGGAAATCCTGGCGACGAGGGGCCGGGGAGAAAGCCTGATCGAGAAGGCCATCACGGCGTTCCGCCAGCCCGCGATCCGGACGCGCCGGCCCCCGAGCAGAGCCTTCACCGCCGTTCGGGCCACCTCGGGAGCGGTGCTCGCGTTTCTGAAAAGCTTCGACGCGCCCATGGACGCCCGGTCGGCGAAGCGAGTGACGGTGGCGCCGGGACAAAGGGCCGTGACCGTGACTCCCGTACCCGCGACTTCCTCGGCGAGAGCCTCGCTGAGACTGAGGACGTAGGCTTTCGTCGCCCCGTATCCGGCCATGCCGGGGCAGGGCGAGAAAGACGCGGTGCTGGCGACATTGAGAATCCGCCCCGAGCCCCGGCCGATCATCCCCGGCAGAAAGGCCCTGGTCAAAAGGGTCAAGGCGGTGACGTTGAGCGCGACCATCGCGGCGAGACGGGCGGGTTGGGCCTCGGCGAAGGGGCCGGAGATGCCGAAGCCGGCATTGTTGACCAGCACCGCCAGCGGCCTCGCTCCGACGAGTCCGACGAGGGCCGCGACCGAGCTTTCGTCCTCGAGGTCGAGGGTCTTGGTCTCCGCTCCGGCTCCCGCGGCCCGGACCCTCGCGGCCACTTCGGCGAGACGCCCGGCGTCACGGCCGGTGAGGATGAGGTCGTGACCCGTTCGCGCCAATTCGACGGAAAGCTCGGCGCCGATTCCCGATGAGGCTCCAGTCACGAGGGCCAGTGGTCGCGCTTCTGTCATAGGAACTCCCTGCGGAATAGTTGGCGTTCAACACACAAATATCATACTGACCCTCGAGCATTGCGACAAAGGAAAATCGGGAGTCCATCAGGTTGTCGCCGGGCGCGACGGCTGGGCCTGGGAGATAAGATCGAGGGCGATGTCGAGTGCGGCTTCCGATATTTGCTCGGAGCTCGCCTCCAGGCCCAGGGTAGGTAGAATGGGACTGGCACTTACGAAAAGCACAAGCACGGCAAAAAAGGCGCGAAGTTGATCCGTAAGATTCGCATCGGGGTCGCATACGAGCGCCTTAATCCTGCGCACCATGGAAAGGTTCTGCTCTTTCGTGTCGCGGCCCGCATTTACCGTCCCCATCACGGTGCTGTTGGCCTGGGCGAAACGCAACAGCGACTGCAGCCGATCCGAGACGATAAATGTCGCGATCCGATGCAAAAATTCCTTCCGGGATTCCATGGAGCGAGGCTGGCTTTCGCCCCACTCTATAAGCTCGTTTACCGCCCCTACAAGAGCCTCGCTGATAGAGCGGAGTATCTCCTCTTTCGACTTGAAATAGTAATAGAGCGCCGCCTTGCTTACCTCGAGACATTCGGCGATCTCGCGCAGCGAAGTCTTGTCGTAGCCCTGCTTCGTAAAGAGATCTATCGCCACCTCCTGGATTTTTTCCTTCATGTCACCTTGACGCTTGTTCATTTATCCTCCCGATTGACCGAATTCATCAAATATTACTTGACGACCGGTAAGTATTTCTATATTGTTCCTTTTGTCGAGTATACAACTAACCGGCCGTAAAGTAAACAACGTAGCAGATGCCGTTCAATGCAGGTCGTAGGGCCTGTGTGATGTCGAAGTACGCTCCTATGAAAAGAGGAATATATGGAAGAGAGCAATGCACAAACAAATCCAGAGCTGGCAAAGGCCGTACCGAACTCGCGATTGCGGTATGTAGTCATTTCCCTGCTAGTCGCTGCCGTTGTCGTCGTGGGAATCTGGGGGTACAACAAATTATTTGTCGAGGGTTTCGAATCCACGGACGATGCCCAGATCCAAGGCAACCAGGCAATCATCAGTTCCCAGACACTTGGTCAAATCAGGACCCTCGAGGTCGACCAGGGGGATAGGGTGACTCGGGGCCAGATTTTAGCCACCTTGGACGACCGCAGCCAGCAGGCACAACGGGATCAGGTGCTCAACGCGATCGAGCAGTCGAAAGTGAACCTCGATCGGGTGAAAGTCAGTGTGGCCGGCGGCTTGGACAACGTCCATTTGAACGAGGTTAAGCTTCAACAAGCGAAAAGCGACTTGGACCGGGCTACGGCCCAGCTGGGCGCGGGGATCCTCCCCGAGGAGCAGTTCGATCATATAAAATTTGCCGCCAATACCGCCGCCGCATCCTACGCCATCTCGGTCGGCCAGCAGCATCTCGCGGAGGCGGAGGAAAAATCGGCCGAGTCGCAGATCAAAAGCGCCCAAGCCCAGCTCGAAACGGCCGAGGCGAATATGACCCACGTACTAATGACGGCGACCATCGACGGCGTGGTGGCGAGAAAGTGGGTGCTGCCCGGAGATGTAGTCCAACCGGCCCAGGTCATCTATACGCTCTTCGATCTCAAGAATCTATGGGTCGACGCAAACTTCAAGGAAACTCAAATACGGAAATTGCGCATCGGCGATCCGGTCAAGATTTCCATCGATGCCTATCCGGGTCTCAAACTCGCGGGAAAGATCGAAATACTCGGTGTCACGACCGCAGCTCAATTCGCTCTTATGCCGCAAGACAATACAAGCGGCAATTACACCAAGCTGACCCAGCGCGTACCGGTTCGCATTGCATTGATTTCGGATCCATCCAGCCTCGGGAAGAGAGCGGCAACCGACCCGAACCCCGTTTTACTCCCCGGAATGTCGGTCGAAGTAACCGTCCGGACCTCCATAAGGTGATAGGTATGGAAACTACGACTGGAGAGAGGAAGCACGTCAGTCCCTACCTGATCCTCTTCATAGTGAGTCTTGGCATGCTGATGACGTCTCTGGATTCCACTATCGTCAATGTCGCCATCTCGAAGATTCAAGTGGCCATGGGCGCGACGACAGACGCGGTTCAATGGGTCATTACCGCATACCTGCTCGCCCTGGTAATGGGACTTCCGGCCGCGGGATGGATTGCGGACAATTTCGGCTACAAATTTACTTTTAGATTGGCACTCGCTCTATTCACGATCGGTTCGTTGCTTTGCAGTCTTTCCGGAAACCTAGTCACGCTCGTAATGTCGCGTATTTTCCAAGGGTTTGCGGCCGGACTCTTGAGTCCGCTCGGATCCGCCTTCCTGCTCCGGGTTTTTCCGCGTGAAAAGCTCGGTCTTGCTATTGCCCTGTTTTCCATTTCCGCGGTCGTGTCGACATCCTTCGGACCTACATTAGGCGGACTGCTCATCGACAATTTTTCCTGGCAAACCATGTTTCTCATCAATATTCCCGTCGGTATCGCAGCCATCCTGTTGGGCACATTGTTCCTTCCGGAATACAAGAAAGACGGACGCGGTCCTTTTGACTTTCCAAGCTTCTTTGCCATCAGCATAGCTTTGGCCTTCCTGTTATTTGCTCTTTCAAACGGCAACGCGGCTTGGAACACCGACGGTTGGACTTCCTCTCTGATAACCACTTGTTTCTGTCTGGCGATCGGAGGATCGGTCCTTTTTGGAATCTTCCAAAGTACCACGAAGCATCCGTTGATCGATTTGTCCCTATTTAAGAGTTATTCGTTCTCGCTCGCCACCTTTGTCCTGTTTGTTTTCGGATTCGGCCTCTTCGGGAGCGATTTTCTGTTGCCACTCTATCTTCAATTCGGCTTGGGTTACACTCCGACCCAGACCGGCTTGATCTTCATTCCCTTCGGTATCGTGATGCTGATTACCAACATCGTCGGAGGAAGGCTGACCGACCGGATAGGTCCCAGATTGCCTGGACTGATCGGCATCGCGATTCGAGCCTACGGAATGTGGCGCTTCACTTTCCTGACGCCCTATTCCGACAGCGGCGAAATCATTTTGACCGTCAGCTTTCTCGCGGCCGGGATGGGTTTCCTGATGACGCCATTACAGACGGCAATGCTGGCGTCGCGTCCTGTCGATAAAGCCGCCCAGGCGGCCGGGATCAATCAGATCGCACGTCAGCTCGGGGGGAGTTTCGGTGTGGCGATTCTGAGCACAGTCCTGGTCAGCCGCGAGAAGTTCCATGTTGCGGCCTTCGGCCAAGCGATAAACGCTCAGGACTCCATTTATAAGGAAACGGTATCTCGGCTGTCCTTACACAGTCTGATGGCCTTCGGGGGCACCGTGAGCGACGCGATAAACCGAGCCGGCGGCATTATTCACGCCAAGATGCAAACGGCAGCTTTTGTCGCCTCAGTCGACGACGTGTTTCTAGTCGCAATGCTTGTCAGTATCGTTTCGAGCATTCCCTTTCTTTTCCTCAAATCGGCCCCACGAGTCAAGAAAACACCAAGCGGGACGGCAATCTCAGCGGCGAAGTTGGCAGTGAACTCGCCAACCGGAGATTGATCATGAAACGACATTCTAAGAGGTTAGTGATGAATAGGAAATATTGGATTTTGATTACGATCGCGATGGCGATGCTCACTTCGAAGGTATTTTCTCAGCAAGAGGATCAGCCGGCGGGAAGCGCGGGAGTGCACGTAGACGCCGAACAGGCGATCGCGAGATCGGTGACAAACCAGCCCCTCATTCAGGCCGCCGAGGCCGCGGTAGAATCCGCTCGCGCAAAACTCGGCCAGGCCCGGAGCGCGTACTATCCGGATATAAGCGGAACGGCATCGTGGGACCACGTTATTCCCAACGAGCAGCTATTGTTCGGCGGAGAGCTGTTTACTCTCGCGCCAACCGACTATTGGGATTTCAACGTGGGCGCAAATCAGTTGATCTACGACTTCGGAAAACGGGAGTTCAATGTCAAGCTCGCCAAATCCGGCATCGACGCGGCACTGATCAACGTCGACCAAATCAAGACGAATATCGCCTTCGAGACGCTTCGGACTTTCTATTCGCTTCTCTTTCTCGGCGAAGAAACGGCCAGCTTCGACGAACGGATCGAGAATCTCGAACAGCACCGCCGGGACGCGGAGAGTAGGGAAAAAACGGGATCAGCCACGCACCTCGACGTGGTGACTACGGAGGTGAACATCGCCAAGGTCAAGGCGGACAGGATCGATGCGGCCGACCAGCTGGAGCGACAGAAAAGCAGACTCCGGCAACTGCTGGGGCTCGATCCGGATGAGCCATTGGTAGCCGAGGGAGACTTCATTTCCGATTCCATCGGGGGCGACGCATCGAGCCTTGTCGAGAAAGCGCTCAATAATCGACCGGATTTATTGCGAGCCGCCAACTCGGTGGAAATGGCAAGTCTCGATAAAACGCTCGCCGTGCTGGGGAATAAGCCGTCGATCACCGCCGGTGCCGGTCTTGGCTTCAAGAACGGACTATTCACGACTGATAATACCGACCTCAACGCGCTCGAGCTCAACTGGAACGCGGGCCTTACGCTCAAAGTGCCGATTTTCGACGGCTTCATGACGGCAAACCGGACCGCCGAGGCCGAGGGTAGTCTGGCGGCCGCGAAAGACCACGTCGAGGATCTCAGGAGAACTATCGAGGCACAAGTAGTCCAGGCAGTCCGGAGTCTCGCGGCGAGCCGCAGCCGGGTAGAAAACTCAGCGGACCAACTGACTCAGACCAAGCAAGCGCTCGACATTGCCAGGACCCAATATACATTGGGCGTCATCACGAACCTCCAGTATCTCGATTCGCAGACCTCATTTGAACTAGCGACGCTCAATAGATTGAATGCACTCTACAAACAAGCGCTCAGCGAAGCTGATCTGGAACAAGTAGTGGGAGAGGATATTTGGAATAACGAAGGAGGAGAAAGATGAAAGTCGTCGCGATCAACGGCAGCGCGCGCAAAGACGGCAACACGGCAATTCTGATTCGTCATGTTTTCGAGGAACTCACGAAAGAGGGAATCGAAACGGAGCTCATTCAGCTGGCCGGACACGCAATTCGAGGCTGTACCGGATGCGACAAATGCAAGGAGTTGAAAAATGGAAAATGCGTTATCGAGAACGATCCGGTGAACGAATGCATCGCGAAGATGACAGCTGCGGATGGAATCATCCGTGGGCGGCGCAAATGGCCATCTTTACAAACGCAAGGTCGGGGCCGCGGTGATCGCCCTCCGGCGGCGCGGGGCACCCGATGGGTGAAAGCCGTAAACATGGCTTATGAGTGCAGTTTGATTGCCAGGAGGGAATTATGACAAACAGCGTAGCGAAATCAAAAGCGAATTATGGCTTTGATGGTTCGCCTTTCGGCGTCACCTTAATTTGTTTTGCGGGAGTAGTTGGCTTTGGCGGGGGAGTTGGCTTAATCGCTTCCCCCAGTCTCAGCCTGAAGATTTTAGCCTTTGTTCTTATGTTTTGCGGTTTGTCAGTGGTTTTTGTTTGTGGATCATATTTTTATTACATAAAGTTCGGCAAACTACACCGCAGGGACAAAATGATCTCCATGATCGATTGGAAAGGAAATGAAAATGTCCTTGATATAGGCACCGGACGGGGACTTTTGATGATCGGCGCCGCCAAAAAACTGACCCTGGGAAAGAGCATCGGCATTGATATTTGGAATTCGGGAGATATGCATAGCAATACCTATCAAAATACCATGAGAAATGCCGAGCTTGAGGGGGGCCTTGAAAAAATCGAAGTGAGAAATGAGGACGTGCAAAGCATGTCCTTTCCCGATGAAACCTTTGACGTGGTTTTTTCCAACCTCTGTATCCACAACATCCCTACCAAAGATGGACGAGAGAAAGCCTGCCGGGAAATAGCAAGAGTCTTGAAACCGAATGGAACGGCGATCATTACCGACAAATCACACACAAAAGAATACGGTGGAATTTTCGCAATGGCGGGGTTAACAGTGGAGTTTTTTCGTCCTTCTTTCGACGGTTCACTCCGCGGGATGGTGAAGGCGGTCAAAAAGTGACGCTCATATTCGATACAAAATTCTTCAAACCTATTGGGGATCGTTCATTACTCCCGCACAACTCGGTGCGGGCGAGCTCGGACGGCGCCTGCAATCGCTCGAGCTGTCTGTGCTAGCCCTTGCGCGGCGCGATCTCCCTCCTTAAGCTGCGCGGCAGGCCGGGAAATACCTCTAAGTGTACATCGACAACTGGCCATCGCCCGGTAGATGGAATACCGGATACTTCGAGCGGCAATGAAGCAACGCGCTTCAGCCCGATGTACGGTACGGTACCGCACAGAACTGTCCTGTAGGTTTTGTTTAATGTGTAATTACGGGTTCCGACTCAGTCGACGGAAGCCGGCACCCGGAATCTATCATGTCTGAAAGAGGGAGGAAAATTCATGAGGAGAATAATTCTTGTTCTTATTGTTCTGGCAATATTGCCGGTAGTGGTCTTTGCCGAGTCACCGTCACTGATCTCCTTCGGAATCGGTCCCGCCGTGTTCTACAAATCCCCGGTATTGATCGGTCAGCCGGTAGACACGAATAATCTGAACGTCAACCAGTTTGATTTCGGTGGTGATGTGCGCTTCAAGGCAAGCGTGTTCCAGGCAGAGGCGCTCGTACTTTATGCGGATGGCAATGGCGTTACCGGCTTTAACACGTATTTGGATGCCGGCTTGGCGGTGGATGTGGCGATTCTTCGCTTAGACCTTGGAGTTGGCCCGAACTTTGTCTACAACTCGGGCAACAACAGCGGTGGACAGGCCGGTCTTAACGCCAAGGTCGGGGCGGATGTCTTGCTCGGACCTATCTCGGTCGGCGCTTCCTACATCATGGAATTCAACTTCAACAATGGCGCTCAAGTAGGCACCAGCTCCGGGCTATTTGGCCTCGATGTCTTGTTCTGGATTTAGCGATTTCGGTTTAGCCCGCTGTTCCGACACTAAGTGACGGGGTCCCCTTTTTCTCTTGTATAATCTGTTTTGCCACAGGCGGATGTATAGGAGAGAAGAGGACCCCGGATACAAATAGAGCGTATATATGCGAACAGAATCATCTGGGTATCCATTGGCCGACGAACGAGGTGGTGGCGCGGGATTTCCCCCCTGACGGGAGGGCGCAGCATATCTGCCACCTGTCTTGCCGGTTGTTGTTGACTATCCGTTTGACTCAAATAATCTTACAAGTATGATCGTCCTGTCCGCCTTCGCCTTCACGTTCGGATAGGCGAAAGGAGTGGCATTCAGATGGGTATTCGAATGAATCTTCGAGACGCATCGAAGGCGGCCCTCTGCGCCCTGCTCTGCGCCGTCTCGGTCT
>Ga0181520_10005010_pt1 | contig 21547 bp, 10 predicted proteins | sample PEATcosm2014_Bin_29_FD_132451 | JGI IMG/M metagenome (GOLD analysis project Ga0181520, IMG submission 132451) | Peatland microbial communities from MTU Mesocosm Facility, Houghton, MI, USA - PEATcosm2014_Bin02_30_metaG | ecosystem: Environmental > Terrestrial > Soil > Wetlands > Peat | place... | reverse complement strand
GTCCTGGGGCAACGGCGTTATCGAACTCGGAACCTTTCTCGCAATTATTGTTGGCACGGTGACCGGCGCAGCCCTGGCAGAGCGCTTCCATGGGCGCGAGGTTTATGCCGGCTACTTTCTTCTAACTCTCGCGGTTATTGGCTTTTTCACAAGTCTCGGTATTGATCGAGTTCCTGCAGCGGCACCAGGCAAGAAATTCCGCATTAACTTCCTCGGCGATCTTTGGCATCAGATTGGGTTGATGCGTCGGGACAAGGCGCTCTTTCTCGCCGTCGTTGGTAATACATATTTTTGGTTTCTCGGTTCGTTGCTATTTTCGACGGTGGTTGTCTATGGGCCGGATGTTTTGCACATCGGGCAGACAAAGACCGGATACCTGAATGCGGCCCTCGCTATCGGCATCGGCATTGGCAGTATGATCGCTGGCCTTGTCAGCGGCAGCAAGATCGAGTACGGCCTTATTCCCCTCGGCGCAATCGGAATGACCTGTACCGGACTTGCGCTGGGCGGAATGCAATTTGGTCTTGTTGGTTCAGGAGTGTTGCTCGCACTTCTCGGCTTCTGGGCAGGATTCTATGCGGTTCCGGTCAATGCGCTGATTCAGCATCGCCCCGCGGAGAAGGACAAAGGTGGCATCATCGCGGCTGCAAATCTCTTGTCCTTCGCCGGAATCGCGCTTTCGTCGGGCGTTTACTACATCTTTACCGCGTTCATTCATCTCAACCCTCGCGGAGTGATTGTTGCCGCTTCTTGCATTACAGCTATTGGCACGGTGTATGTGCTGATGCTGCTACCGGAGTGGTTTGGACGTCTCATCTTGTTCTTCCTGACTCATACCATCTATCGCGTGAAAGTCTTGGGGCGCGATAACTTCCCGGATAGGACTGGCGCGCTGCTGGTGTGCAACCACATGTCATTTGTAGATGTGTTGCTGCTGATTGCTTCAACTGACAGGCCCATACGGTTTCTGGTGTACAAGGGAATCTATGACAACAAGTTGATCAAGCCTTTCGCCAGAGCGATGAAGGCGATTCCCATATCGAGTGAACAGCGGCCCCGCGAAATGATTCACTCACTGCGTATAGCCAGCGAAGCTCTGCGCGACGATGAAATCGTTTGCATCTTTGCCGAGGGCCAGATCACGCGAACCGGGCAACTGCTTCCTTTCCGCCGTGGGCTTGAGCGAATCATGAAGGATGTTCAAGTGTCGATCATCCCTGTCAATCTCGACGGTGTGTGGGGCAGCATCTTCAGCTTCGCGCGCGGGCGCTTTCTATGGAAGATTCCGCAGCACATTCCCTATCCAGTTACCGTGAGTTTCGGCCAGCCGATGCCGCCATCGTCCACGGCAATTGCGGTTCGGCGCGCTGTGCAGGAGTTGCAGGCTGACGCCTTCCAGCAGCGCAAGCGGCGCATGAAGACGCTTGACCGTGCCTTCGTCCAAACCGCGCGGCGCTTCCCGTTGCGCTTCATGATGGCCGACGGCAAAACGCCCAGGGTGACCTTCAGCTCGGCGCTTACCAAGACCACCTACATCGCACGCAGACTGAGTCCACTCATCGGTGAGCGGCAGATGATCGGTCTGTTGCTGCCCCCTTCAGTCGGTGGTGCGCTCACCAACTATGCGCTGATGATGCTTGGCCGAATTCCGGTGAATTTGAACTATACAGCTTCCAGCGAGGTTATCGCCTCCTGCGCCAGCCAATGCAACATAGACGTGGTTATCACGTCAAAGGCATTTGTCGAGCGCTTTCCCAAGCTGGCGATTCCAGGACGAACGCTTTTCCTTGAAGACGCATTGCAGGCGCCACACTTAAGCGAAAAGCTGCTCTCACTCGCACTCACCTGGCTCGCCCCACAATGGTTGCTGTACAAGGCAATCGGTGCAAAGCGCAACAGATCCAAGGCCGCTATAGACGATCTCGCAACCGTGATCTTTTCGAGCGGCAGCACCGGCGATCCAAAGGGCGTAATGTTGACGCACTTCAATATTGCGTCGAACATTCAACAGGTCTCGCAGGTTTTTATGCTCGGTGGCAGAGACAAGATACTTGGCATCCTGCCTTTCTTCCATTCTTTTGGATTTATGGCGGGGCTTTGGATGCCTGCAGTCAATGGCGTGGGTGTCGTCTATCATCCCAACCCACTGGATTCGAAAGTCATCAGCGAGCTCGTCGGCAAATACGAGGTTACGTTCCTGATCGCAACACCAAGTTTTTTGCAGGCCTATATGAAGCGTTGCTCGCCGGAGAGTTTCGGCAGTCTGCAGTTTGTTCTTGTGGGCGCTGAAAAGTTGCCGGAGCGTGTTGCGCTGGCCTTTGAAGACATCTTCGGCATTCGCCCGCTGGAGGGATATGGATGCACCGAGTGTTCGCCTGTAGTCACCGTGAATGGCCGCGATTTTCGCGCACCGGGATTCAGACAGGTGGGTTCCAGACGCGGCAAGATCGGGCATCCTCTGCCGGGCGTCTCGGTCAAAGTGGTCGATCTCGATACTGGCGAACCAATCGCGCCCGGCACACCGGGAATGCTGCTGGTCAAGGGGCCGAACGTGATGAAAGGCTATCTCGGCAAGCCCGAGAAAACCGCCGAGGTCCTGCGCGACGGATGGTACACAACCGGCGATGTCGCGACAATCGAAGAGGACGGGTTTCTGACCATTACCGACCGTCTGTCGCGCTTCAGCAAGATTGGCGGCGAAATGGTCCCGCACATCAAGATTGAGGACAAGCTACAGGAATTAGCTGGAGTCACGGAGCAGGTCTTCGCTGTAACTACCCAGCCCGACGAGAAAAAGGGAGAACGCCTTGTGGTGGTCCACACGCTGCCAGAGGAGAAGCTTGCGCCGGTACTGGAGAAGCTCGCACAGTGTGATCTGCCTGCCCTGTGGAAGCCGCGGCCAAATCAGTTCTTCCATATAGATGCGCTGCCGGTATTGGGGACCGGAAAAATTGACCTGCGCGGCGTTAAGGCTCTCGCAGCGGAATTGCCATAGTCATCATCGGCCTGGCTAAGTTCGCAATGCGACTCGAATCCGTTGCCAGTCTTCGTTTGGGAGTCGCGTGGTCATTCAGCGGATTGCGTGCCGCGCGGCTGGAGTCCGCGGGCGATCAATCCGAGTCCTCCTACCAGCAGTACCAGCATCACGATGGTGTTGAACAGACTTGCCGGCCGGAAGAATATGTGCAGGTTGGCGAGAATCCCCGCGAAGATAAACAGAACGCCGGCAATGGTAAGAAACCACCCGACCACGCTTCGGCCGCGCCAGAAAAGCAGACCGATGCCGAAGAGCATCGGCAACAAAGTGATACCAAAGGTGTTCTCTCCGTAGAAATTCCAGAAGGAACCCACCACCGTCACCTGATTGATCAGCAGATATCCGCCAACGCACGCCATGATGAAGCCCAAAACAAAGTGGCTGAGGCCGCCTGGCGTTCCGCCTGCATCCCTGAATGTGCGATTGTCCATGGCCGGAATCATACCAGAGGAAGGAAGCAGGAACGAGATAGTTTAACCCTTCGTGTGATGCTGCTCACAATTGCCGATGCTCAATCAGGATCGGCGAAATCGGCCTCCTGGTCCGCTCGCCTGAATATGCGATTTCTCTTGTTGCTGGTCCATGAACCGGTATATCCTCGTTGCGACACCCCCAATGCCCCAAATGGCTCATCTCGATTAAATTTGTGCGGGAGGATTATGGCAGGCAAACATGGATTTCTCGACACCCTAAAGTCCGTCGCGTTTGAAGACGAACCGGCGCAGCCGGAAAAGCACACTCCGGCGCCTGCGGCGTCTGCATTTTCTGCGCCCGAAGTTTCGCCAACCATGGGAAATGGGGGCTCTGCATTTTCGAATGCCCTCCCGATTGACGCGGGGGTTGTGCCAGATAACGATGCGGTCTACCAGACGCTCCTTTCCAAGACTGATTTCGAGGGCACCTCCACTGCCGCGACAATTCACAAGTTTCTTGATCCGCTCAAGGCCATCCCAGACACCGTCATGCCCTCGAATGTGAAGTTCAAGACCGCGGTGGTTCAGGCCACGGCGCAAGCAGGATTGACGGAGGATGGAATTCTGGGAACCTTCGACACGCTGAAGACAAAACTTCAGCAGGAACACGATGCCTTCGGCCAAAAATCGCAGCAATTTGTTGCGCGTGAGGTTTCCGGACGGCAGGACCAGATTCAGAAGATCAGCGAAGAGATCACGCAGCTCCAGCAGCAGTTGGCGCAATTATCGAATGAATTGGTTGACGCACAGGGCAAAGCTGCCCATGCGCAAAGCCAATTCGAAGCGGCCGTACAGCGCCGCGGCAGTGAACTTGAACAGCAGAAGGCGCTCTACGCCTCGATGCTGAAAGGATAAGAGACTCCTATGGGCCTTTCGCCGGTAACTCCCAACTTTACACAGAACCTCCAGGGCTATACTCCGAAATCGTTTTGGAAGCGGCCCGAGGGCCCGTTTGGCATGGTCGTGCTTGCGGCCTTGGTTATCGGAGGCGCGATGGGTTTGTACGCCATTCTGCCGTTTCTGATCAGCCTGCTGACAGACACGCTGCACGCGGTCGCGCTGGGCGCTGTGTTGATCGCGATCCTGTGGCTGGTTTTCAATCCAACCTTCCGCACGGCGGTATCGAATTTGTTCCAGAATGCGGTGCGGTTCTTCGCGTCTTGGGTAGTGGAGACCGATCCGATCGGGATTCTTCGCAACAACCTCGATGACATGAAGAAGGCCAAGTTCAGTCTCGATCAGACGCTCCAGCGCTTCTCCGGCAGCGACGAAAGGCTTCAACGCAGCATCGCCGCGAAGTCCGATGAGATCAACAATCTGGGGCGAAAAGCCGCCAAAGCTCAACAGATGGCCGCCGCTGCCACCGATCCGATGGAGAAGGAGCGGCTGCAGTTGGAGGGCCAGACCTTTCTGGAGCAGGCGGGAATGCTGATGCAGGGCGTCAAGCAGCTTCAGGCGCTGGAAGACCAGACCTCGAAGATGCTCAAGACCTTTCAACACTGGTCGCAGATCGCCGACAGCAAGATTCAGCGGACGGAAAACAAAGTCAACTTTCTGGCTGAGCAGCGCAAGATGATTCTGGACGCGAAGGCCACGCTGGGCGTGGGACAGCAACTACTCCGCGGCAATCCGGAGCAGTTGAAGATGGTCGATATGGCTCTTGACTATCTGGAAGACGACACATCGCGCACACTGGGCGAAATTCGCGAGTTCTCCCGCTATACCGACAAGCTGCTGACCGACGACCAGATCGAATCTGGCGCTGCGGCGGACGAGGCTGCGGCAAAATTCGCCGAATTCAACCAAAAGCTGCTCACATCGGGCAACCAATCCACCGGGGCGGATCAGATTCACATCCCGGGAATGGATGTGCCGGCGCTGGCCAAGATGCCGACTACATTGACCAGCGTAGCCGCCTCCAGCACAAAATCCGATAGCGATTACGACAACATGTTCAAGTAGTTAACGAACAACGAATTCATTGAAGGGAAGAAAGAAATGCCGCGTTTGAAGCCGCAAGCGAAGTTATTCCTGATCATTGTCGTGGGTGCGGGCGCGATCTTCGGATTGCGCTCCGCCATGCAGCATGGCCTCATTCCAACCCCAGGCATCATGAAGTCGATTGTCGCTTCGCGCGTGACCCTTCCGCCTCAGGAAGAGGCACAGGTGGCCAACGTGCAGGCGCTTCCTTATCCGTCAACCTCTCCTGCCAATGTTTCGGCCACGCATATCCAATTTGATGTGTGGGAGTGGAATGCGATGTACGCGCTTATCTACGCCAATGGCGGCCCGGATACGACCAAGGGTTCGCTGATGGAGAAGTACGGCGTGAACCTGACCCTGCACCGCGAAGACTCGAATACGCAGATGGGGAATGACCTTACTGACTGCGCCAAGCAGCTCCATGACGGCGAGAAAACCTGCTCCAAGGGAGCAGAAGCAATCATTGTAATGGGCGACAGCGGCGGCCAGTGGCTCTCTAATTTGAATCCGATTCTCAAAAAGCTGGGACCGGAGTACCAGGCCGTAATTATCGGCGCGGTTGGGCGCTCGAACGGCGAAGACGCGCTGCTCGGCCCGGCAGAGTGGAAGTCAAATCCGCAGAGCATGAAGGGCAAGACGGTGGTTGGCGTCATTCGTGACGGCGACTGGAATATTGCGCTGAACTATCTGGGATCGAACGGCCTCAAGAACAACCCTGATCTGAAGACATACGACCCGGATGCGGTGAACTGGATTGCGGCTCCCGATGAGGATTACATCAAGGCCGTCACCGACGTCTTCATCCCCAATCGCTGCGAAGATCGCAAAGTCGTGAAGGATGGCCGTCCGACGGGCGAGACCAAGAATGTCTGCCCTGACGGCGTTGTCACCTGGACCCCGGGCGACGAACAGGCCGTGCATGGCCGTCCTGGAACCACAAAGATTGTCTCCTCGCATGAGTATGCTTCGCAGATGCCGGCAGTGATCCTGGGCATCAAGAAGTTTTTCAACGATAACCGCGACGAAGTCTCCGGGCTGCTGGCTGCGAGTTTCCAGGCCGCCGACCAGGTGAAAGCCTTTGACGCTGTTCGCCGCAAGGCTGGGGATATTTCCGCCAAGCTATACAACGATCAGACTGGCGATTACTGGTACAAGTACTATGGCGGCTTCCGCGATCCCAACTCAGGCCAGATGCTGGGCGTTTCGGCGGTCTTCGGCCTGGAAGACAATGTCAATTACTTCGGCCTGGACGGCAAGCATAACAACAATATGCGCGCCACCTATGAGACCTTCGGCAAGATCGCCACAATGAACTATCCGGATCTCTTCAAGAACAGTCCGATTCCGCCATACAAAGAGGCGGTCGACACGTCGTTCCTTTTCAGTGCTCAGGCCCAGTTGAGTACCAATAACGTGCAGGGCGCGAGCGCGGAGACAGTGGATTACGCCAAGGAAGCTCAGAGCGGCACAGTTCTCGGCCACAAGGCCGTCTACATCAATTTTGCCTCGGGTTCCGATCGGCCTTTGCCTGATAGTGTGCCCACGCTGAACGAGTTGAAGGATTCGCTGGCCATCAACTCACAGTTGGCGCTCGAGATCGACGGTTACACCGACAACGCCGGCAGCGACGCAGTTAATGTGCCGTTAAGCGAAAAGAGAGCGCAGGCCGTCAAGCACTACTTCCAGCAAGTGGCGCCGATGAGCTTCCCGGACTCACGTTTCAAACTGGTGGCGGGCCATGGTTCACAAAGCCCCATCGCTTCAAACACGTCGGCCGGAGGCAAGGCGCTGAACCGCCGCGTTGAAATTACTCAAATCGGTCAATAGTCTACGTCCAAATCGGGGAGGCGCAAGCCTCCCCAAACCCTTCTATCCGTGTGCAAATCATGAATCATACTGTCGCGGTGTTTTCACCGAATGCGGTTCTGAACAAGAGTGCTGTGCGTATCCTGGTTGCTACCCAGGTGGTCATAGTTGCCTTGTTGTGGGTCTTCAGCCCTTTCGTATTGCTGCCCAAGCCGGGCGAGGTTCTGAACGCCCTTGGGGACTTGTGGCAACAGGGGCTGGGAGCGGAACTGATCACGAGTTTCTATCTCAATGTCCAGGCCATCGCCGTAGCCACAGTCGTTTCGCTTCTGCTGGCCTATGCGACGGTGATGCCCTTTTTTCGCCCTGTCGTTGCCTTGCTCAGTAAACTGCGTTTTTTGTCGCTGGTTGGCTTGACCTTCTTCTTTACAGTGATGACCAAAAGCGGCCATCAACTCAAGCTTTCACTACTGGTCTTTTCGGTTTCGGTCTTCTTCGTCACGGGAATGGCAGATGTGATTAATGACGTTCCAAAGGAAATGTTCGACCTGGCGCGGACGCTGCGCATGGGCGAGTGGCGCGTGGTGTGGGAAGTGATCGTTCTTGGCCAGATTGACAAGGTCTTCGACGTGCTTCGCCAGAATGCTGCGATTGGCTGGATGATGCTGACCATGGTAGAGGGCATTGTCCGCTCCGAGGGTGGGGTGGGCACGATTCTGCTGGATCAGAACCATCATTTCCGTCTGGCCGCTGTATTCGCCATCCAGTTGACGATCCTCATGCTCGGTCTCTTTCAGGATTACAGCATCGGGCTATTCAAGAAACTGCTGTGCCCTTATGCGTCACTGACGCTGGAGCGGAACTAATGTCAAGCGCATCGTATAGTTTCGGCAAAACTCTGTTAAAGATCGACAATGTGTGCCTTGAGTATGACGGCCGCCCAGTGTTGAGCGGCGTCACCGCCGAGGTGCGCGACATCATCGTGCCTGGCAGAGTGCAAGGGCAGGTGGTAGGCATTCTCGGGCCCTCTGGATGCGGCAAGACCACCCTTTTCCGCATCATTGCCGGCCTGCACGCGCCCACCTCGGGCCAAGTATCCGTGAACGGATTTAATCGCCCGGTCAGGGCAGGAGAAGTCGGCGTCGTCGCGCAGAGTTATCCGCTCTTCGAGCATCGTTCCGTACTCGGAAATCTGATGTTGGGCGCTAAGAGAAAAGAAAAAGACTCTAAGGTTGCGCATGACAAGGTCATGGCCTTGCTGGAAGAGTTTGGATTGGAAGACAAATACAACCTCTATCCCGCGCAGTTATCGGGTGGGCAGAGGCAAAGATGCGCCATCATTCAACAGATTTTATGCAGCGAACACTTCTTGCTGATGGACGAACCGTTCTCCGGCCTCGACCTCATCATGTTGGAGAAGACTGCTGATCTAATCTCCAAGGTCTCCGATATGGATGACCTGAACACCATCATCGTAGTGACGCATGACGTCGCCGCAGCTTGCACAGTGGCCGATCATCTTTGGCTTATGGGCCGCTCTGCCGATGCGCAAGGAAATGTTCTTCCGGGTTCCAGAATTGTGAAACAGTACAATCTGATTGATCAGGGATTGGCCTGGCAACCCAACGTCACAACCACCGCACTATTCAACGACTTCGTGCGCGAAGTAAAAGACGAATTCAGGAGGCTGTAAATGAGCGGCAAGAACGAAATTGAACTTTTGGTTTGTAAATGCAAGGAATGCACTCACTGGGAGATTGGCAAAGAAGTTTTGATCTGCAAAACCTGCGGCCTGACGCTTCCCGCGAAGATCACAGTAGACGACCACCATATGCTTCATTGGAAGAAGCACGAGCGGTAATTTGACAGCCGTTATTCCAGGCACCGATCACGACTAAATACACTGTGCCTGAAGCGCTCCGGCGTGGATGGAGTCTTTCCGGGGCGCGGCACAGACTCATGCTGCGCCACGGTGAATTATTTCTTTGCAAATGGATACCCGCGTTGGCCTCTCGATAAGCCAGAAACTCGCATTCTGCAGATCGCCCAAGTCACGCTATCAATCACCATTTATAACCAGCCAACGCAGTCAGCGACTTCCGTGGGAGGGCGAGAGAGCGCGATGAATAAAATCAACTCAATTAGAATTTGCTGTCTAAGGCGTTCATCTAAGAATTAGTGTTCTGAAGTCGGATCGTCACGGCTGTGAGATCAGCGCTGTGTTCGGATAATAATGGGAAAGAATCTCGCGGAAACTGGCGCCCGATGCCGCCATGCCTGCCGCGCCGAATTGACACATTCCTACGCCGTGGCCCAGGCTGTGGCCTTGCAGTTGCCAGAGGCCGCCATCCGCGGTCGCGGTAAAGTCGCTGCCGGGAATCGCGCTCCATCCCCATTGGCGCGCCTGGGCAATCCGATGGCCTTCGTCTCCCGGCTTCGGCGCTTTCGCGCTCGATCCGATTGTGCTTCGCCAGGTGAAAGGATGCCTCCGACACCAGGCGCAGGTCACAGCGTAATAGGGATAGGTATCTCCGGGGTCCATGCCAACATCGTGCAGACTGTGCGTTTGTCCGCCACAACGACTGGAGTACATTGCGGCCAGCGGCTTGCCCTGGTACGCGAGGACGAGCCCTCGCGTAGCTTCGACGGCCTTTGCGACGCGGCTGGTCGGTAGAGGCGGAGACTTGAGAAACTGGCAGTGGGTTGTATCGCAAAAGTCAAAGTCTCTGTGCCGTGGGCCAGCAGCCAAAAAGGAGCGTGTAACCACGGCTTGAGCCTTGAGGGCTTCCATAGGAGTGCTATCAAGCATCTCCGCGACGACAATTGAGGCTACCGCAGTTTCCTGGTCCATCGCGACCACGGCCATGAGTTCGCCGTTGCGGGCCTGAATTGTGAGGCGACCGGAGTAGACGCGGCTGAGTTTGCCTGGCACAGTAAGGCGAAAGGTGATCGCGCTGCCATCGCGTGCAGAAGCCGTCCAACTGCCGGCGGGACGCGAACCGGCAACAACCCGGTCGCCCGCGGCACGGAAGACAATCTGACGATGGCCGGGTTCGCTATTGAGAAAATAAGTTGTGCTGCTTGCGATGTCTTTCGCAGACACAGAGAGAACCTGTTTACTCTCCTGCTCCAGATACAACTCTTTGGGATGAAAGAGTCCCATCACGCCAAAACGAGTCTCTCGCTGCGCCTGAGCAAGCAAAGTTGTCGATAGCAGCAGGAGCGGCAAAAGAGAGATGAGCCGGCGTTTCTTGACTCGGGACATGATAGGCATCAGTGAAAGCATTATCGCTCGCCGGCTCCGAGGGAGAGCAAGATGGCAACAGCGGTCTTTGCGCTTTCAGCGCCAGTTACGCCATGTACGCGCACGAGGAGCACGAGGCGCGGCTGCGCGGCCGGATATAGAACGACTGTGAAGCCATCGGCGGCGGCTTGCGGCTTGTGCGAGCAAACTGCCGTTCCAGTCTTGGCCAGGGCTGCGTTGCTGCCCAGGGCCGCGTCGATTGCGCGCGCCGTGCCACGCGCTGCCGAACCGTTCATTCCTTTTATTATTCTGCTTTGCGTGGACGATAGCTGTTCATTTGCGAGTTGCAGGTACGCTTTGGCCAAGGCCAGCGGCGATTCTTTCCATGCGCTTCCGAGTCCCACAAGACTTTCAGCTGTGGCCGCCGCAGGAGGACCGGAAAGTCCATAGCGTGCGAGGGATTGCGCCGCGCGCGTCCGATTTAATCCAACCGCAAGCTCCAGAAAATAAGCGTTGCAGGATTGCGTGATCGCTTCTTCAAGTCCGAGAGAACCGTGGCCGTGCGGAAGCCAGCAGCGGCTGCTTGTGCCCAGGCAGTGCACCGTAGGAAAGCGTCCACCGTGCTGTTCTCCGTAAGCGATGGCGAGAAAGGGCTTAACCAGGGAGCCGGGGGAGACAAGCTGTTGTGTGGACCATCGCTCGGCCAGGACGTTTCCTGACACATCCAACAAGAGGTAAGAGAGGTTTGCGCTGGGAAAGCTGCGATTGAGTACGGCTACTGCGGATTGAGAGAAGAGTTGCGGATTGGCGGGCGCGCGTACGGCGACGAACAACAGAAGAATGCCTCCGAGGATGGTCGCACGCATAATCCATCTGCGCGAGGAACGAAGCGCGAAAGAGCTTCTTGGTTTTCCACACACGGAAAATTTCTGTACGGGAACATTGCCGTCGCAATCGCCCTTCATTTGCGGGTCCATTGATAGGTGACCGTCTGCAATACTTTTGCGCCTTGATCCTTCTCTTCGATGCGCTCAGAGTCCAGTCTGGAGAAGACGCGGCTGAAGCTTGCAACATTTCCGGAAAAGAATGCCGAAGACTCGCCGGCGGTTGCTACCGCCTGATCGGTTGTGCCACGTTGGCCAGCGAGGTCCAGCTGAGCCATCAACCGGCGAAAGTTGTTCTGCTCTTGCGCGTGGCGGAAAACAGCCGCATACGTCACGCTGTCGTTGTTCTGAGCAGACCTGGACTTGTGACTCCGCGCGATTAACTGATCCATTAAGATCGAATCGTTGGCGAGCAGCAGTTGCCTGCTGTTCACCGCTTCATAAAGGGGCACAGCGCCATCGAGTGCAAAATATTGCCCGTCGGCGCTCGAATGCTTCTCCCAATTGACGCCGAGCCTTCCGGTTGTGAGATTTGGCATCAGTGCTTGCGTCAGCGCCTGACGCACCGCATCTTCATCCCACGCTCGCGAACTCGAAACGACAAATCCCGTCTGCAACGCTACATAGACGCTATCGAGCGGAGGGCGCGTGGCAAAGACTTCAAGCGATGCATCCGGCTGCTGTGCGAGCAGCAGTGCGCGCAGCGGTGCGTAAGCATCTGCCTGGTGTACGGCAACTGGTGCGCGATCGATGAAATCGTCAAGCTGCGCTGAGCTGCCGGCGTTTTCTGCAGAGGCCTCAGAGGGAGCGGCTTTGTATGTTGCAGCCGACTGTCCTGGTTTGATTTCGAGTAGATCGTCTCGCAGAGTTGCGAGCAGATGCCCCGGGTCCGGTGAGGCCTGCGCCATAAAAAAAGCCGCGTCATCTGGAGCTATGGCCGCTATTGAACGAACGTCGCCTTGCAAGAGAGCAGTGGCTCCTGCGCGGCGCAACAGCACTCGCTCTTCGCGATAACTCCCACTAGTGCGATACAAATCGCTGACAGCAGATGCGAACTGCTTCATCTCGGTGACGTTCTGCTGTACCCAATAGCTGCGGAAATACGGCGTGCGCACAATCTTCTCCAGGTTCAAGACCATGCGCAAATCGCCGCGCTCGCCCTCCGCTTCCTTCACTGCTTCAGCAAACCACCCTTCGCTCGCGAGGTTCTGTGAAGCGGTGCCGGCCAAGCGGTCCAGCACGCCAGCGACAAGGTCTTCCTTCGTGGCGAGGATCAACCAACCATCTTTGGCTGCAAAGGCCGCAACACGCGAGGACTGCTCATCCTTGCGCACGTAAAACGCAGTTCCGGCTTCGGTGCGCTGTTCAAATTTACTTCGCGTCTGCCAAAGCGGCGTGCCTTCAATCGCTTTCTCATCGAGGCGCGTAATGTAGACAAATTCGAGATTGCCGATGTCGTAGAGAGCCAGGCAGCTCTCCTTGCCCGCCACTTTACCAAGCAGGCTTTCGTCTGTGGGAAGTCCAGCAGCAGCAGAGAATTCATCCTGCGCCTGAGAGAGGCGCGTAAAGAGGCGCGACGTGCTGAAGGCCGCGTAGTTGTCGCTGGTGAGCCATGTGCGCTTCTCTTCGGAGGAGTTCCAATCGTGGAGCAGCGAGCTGAAGTCGCGCGCCTCGATGGAAAGCAATGCGCCCTCGGGCAGCAGCGACGGCAACTCAGGCTTGGGCTTGATCGCCTGCTCCAATGCGCCGACGGCGAATACCACCCCGCAGCACGCAAGCAATACTGCAATCGAAATCCAGAGGCGTCGTTTCATTCCGCATCCTCCTCGTTATTCGCCTTCTTCCGTTGAACAAACGGTTCACCCGGCAGAAGGCACGGGCGCACAATTCGATTCTGTTCCAACTCATCGTGAATCTGCGGAGCGCGCGCTTCGTTTTCTGCTGCGCGGGCCGCTTCGGTCTCCAGGCGCTTCTGTTCTTCTTCAAGAGCGTGGTGACGCGCGGAATTCTTTTCTGAGGTCAATGCACTCCGCACCAGCGTCAAAGCCTCGTCCGCCTCGTGGCGCTTCTCTCGTGCGCGAATCGCAAACCATGTCAGCTTGTTTGCCTCTTCTGGTTTCAGAGTCTTGAGTAATGGAATCCTATTCTGTCCGTAATAGCCCGCGTTCTCGAAGGAGTCATTCTCGTTTGAATAGCGCTGGCCGTAGAAACTGCCGTCCTGAAGAATCGGTTCGGCTGCGATAAGCGCACGAGCGTTTTGACCAGCCTCAAACGCCGCGGACACGTACTTGAGGCGCAACTCTAGGCCGCTCGGTGAGGCTCCAATCGCGGCAAGCAAAAGGCGCGCCCGTGCGTTCTTGTCGGTACTGCGGGCAGCCGCGGAACTGCGCGCCTCAATGAAGAATGGTTTGCTGGCTTCTTCTTCGCCAGGACAGCTGTCGCGTGCGAGCAGGTTCAACTCCGCGCTACCAAGATCCGCGGTTGACGCACCGTGGCCCTTCAATTCTTTTGCTGCCGCGAGTCGCTCCGCATATGTGGCCTTTTGATCGGCGGCCACCGCGGCAATCGTGGCCAGGACCTGCGGTGCCTGCGCGTTCGTGGCCAGCATCGCAGCGGCAAGTCGAATCTTCAAACTCGCACTCCATGGGGAAGATTGAGCGAGAGGCTGCAGGAACTGAATTGCCTCGGAGTATTTGTGTTGCGATTCCAGAAGGCTTGCGGCGGAATCCGTATCTGCGTAGAGATCGCTGCTGATGAGCGTCAAGCGCTTGAGCAGCGAAACAGCGCTGGGAACATCGCCTTCATCCATATCGATGGCCGCAAGGCCAAGAAAGTTCGGTGCGGTCAACGCGCGCGCATCGAGAGCGCTCTCATAAACGAAGCGCATCACGATTCGCCTGGACGGTTCGCTCAGCAGGCGAACCGCATTTTGCAGGTCGCTCGATGCTGGAGCGCTGGAAGGATGCTTCTTCCACTGCGCGACCAACTGCGGCAGGCGCTGCTCGGCCTCAGCCACGCGCAAATCCGCATCAAGCCACTGCGCAGATTTCAGCTTTTCCTCCGGGATGTGCGCCAATTCTGCACGCGCCTCGGCAAATTTCTTTTCGTTGAGCAGCGCGGTCACCAAACTGGATTCCGCAGATTCAAGTTCATAGTTGGATTGTTCCTCCTTGGTTTGAGCCTTGCGGCGATCCAATTCAACAACGTAAGCGAGGAGTTGGCTCAGTTGACCCTTGGCAATCCAATTGCTTTGCTGCATCGTACTGAGCACACTGGATGGATCGCTGGCGGCGGATGTGATAGTCAACAGCCATTCCATTGAATTGCCGTGAGCATGATAGCCCGCCTCAAGCAACGGCTCGACGCGGTATTCGCCGTTGCGCGCTAGATAGATGCGCAACATTGCATCCACCTGTTCGTTGATTGCGGCATACTGACCGTGCGCAGCAACATCACCCAACACTAATGCGAAGTCGCCCCAGAAGCTTTCCGGAACATGGCGAGCATCCATCTCCGCGGCCAGTCGCTTGACGGCCACCTGCCACGCGGCCAATGCATCGGCTTGACGGCCCTGCTTCCATTCGAGCGTGGCGAGGCGGTCGAGCACACCGGGCTGATCGCTCTTGAGGTCGAGCGAATGTTGATAATCGGCGAGCGCGGTATCGACGTGGCCGGCTTGCGCGGAGTAGTCGGCAAGTTGCTCGTAAGCGTTCGCGCTTTCTGGAGTGTGCTCCAATTCAGACTCCAAATACCCTTCAGCTTGTGCGTCCTTTTCTTCGTCAAGATATTCGCCGTACCTCGAGCCGTAGTAGAACCAAACTTCGCCTGCCAGTTGCTCGTCGCGATTTGGCGCGTGCGCGATGCGCTCGCCGATAGTCAAGTCTCCACCAAGCGCGCCGTCAAATCCCTCCCGTACCTGCGGAGAATGTTTGTGCAGATAGAGGCCGGTCAGTCCGGTGTAGGCCTTCTTCCACACGGGCTTCATTCGAGACGAACGCACATCGATGCCCGCAAAAGCCTGGTCTGTTTTTCCACTCGCGATCAAGAGTTGCGCTGCGCTGTCCCAGGAAGCCCGCGCAATCAATGCCTGCGGCCGCTGAGTTAGTAGCAACTCATAGTAGCGCGGCCAAAGACCACTGTTATAGCTGGCATTTACGACTAGCTTGTCCATGACGCGCAACTCTCCGGCCCTATCGCCCAAAGCGCCATAGACCTCGGTTGCGCTACGCCAAATCGATTCGCGGTTCCGGGGTTGCGCGGACGCCAACGCTTCCAGCTTTGCTCCCACACTGTCCAGTTGTACGCGCTGCCGTTGCAGTTGCAGCCATTCTCTCAGCTCGCCGTGGTCGTGATCACCATTCTTGTTCGCAAACTCCCAGAGCAGATCGGACTCCATATCCAACAGCCCAGCGGCCTGCATCGCGGGCAGGTAGACAACGCGCAGTTCGCTTCCGTCAGCGGCCGTCGCACGCTTTGTTTGCAACCACGCGGCAAACTGCGCCTTTTCTTCTGGCGTGTAATACTCGCCCGCCACCGAAGCCATGGACTTCAATGCCTGCGCAAAGCCGGACTTTGCCTGCTCAGTGCGCTGCTGAACGCGTTGCCTGCGCCAGTCCTCGTTGGTAATCGCTCGAAAACCCTCCTTCACTACCTGCTCTGCCACCGCAGAGAGAGGAACAGATTCCGCCTGTTGGCGCGCGATGGCGAGACGAGTAAAGGCCGCATCGGTTTGACGCAGGCGCGCCATAATCTCCGCATAGACCACTGCGCACGACTGATCTCCCGGATAGACCAGAAGGTCAGAGCCGGCGATCGTTACGCATTGCTCGGCATAGTTGCGCGCGTCGTCCATCAGGCCCCACTGCTCCAACCGCGTGGCCACTTCAACATAATTTGTAGCGCGTGGCGGGCGGCCCGTGATCCACGCTTCTTCGAGCGCCTTCACCGCATCGGCATTGCGGCCTTGGCGTGCTCGAGTTTCCGCCACTTTCACCATCCATTGCGGATCGCGGTAACTCAGCTTGTAGAGCTGCTCGTAATCGGCAACGGCATCGTCGAGCTTGTAGAGGCGCTCTTCTAAATCGGCCTTTGACTCATACAAATCCTTTTGCTCGGGGCGCACATGAATCGCCTTGGAGTAGGCATCTATGGCCGCTGGATAATCCTCAAGATCAGTCTCAAGACGAGCCAGCACAATGCTCCATCGAGCGTCGCGCGGTGAAGCATCTACCGTCTTGCTATAAAAAGAGATTAGCTTCTCGCGCTGCCCATGCGCGCCAGAAACCAGCGCGGCCTCCTCGGTGAGCGCGGCGTCCTCAGGATATGCGTTGATCAACTCAATGTATTGATCCGCCGCATCGTTCCAGTTGCCGAGATGCGTGGCAGCGGAGATCATGCCTCGCCGCAACTGCGCAATCCGCTCGGTCTTTTCAGCGCGCTCAAGAGGCGCAGCCTTCACCACGGCCAACTGAGCGCTATAAAAAGATTCAAGCCCGGCCTGATCCCCAGAGTGCGCATAGTTGTCGCCCAGCGCCGCTTCGACGGCGGCATCAAGCGGCTTCTGGCTATGCAACGGTTCCAATAATTTCTTCGCGCGCGGATATTCGCCCAACTCCGTCAGCTTGCGCGCGGCTTCCAATTGGAATTTCTGTTTAAGTTCCGGATAGGCTGCATCCGCTGCATCCAACAGCGCTGTGACGGCCTGAGGTTTGCGCTCGTTAGACCAATCGAAATCCACTGTGGACCGCACAACGCCGAGCACCTTTGAGTGCTCCCGATAGATTGCGTCAACTTCCACCGCCGCCGCTGTCTGATTGTGCTGCTGCAAGAGGCTTACCAACTGATAGCGCAACTCAATCGCACGTGGAGGATCGGTGGTGAGAGCGATCTGGCGGCGAAGAGCCATTTGCTCCACTTCGGGCAACGAATGAGCGCGGGCCGCTGCGGTCACGGAGTCGAGCACGTCGAACGATTCAGTCTGCGAGACAACCTGCTTCAATTCTTGCGACATGTCAGCAGTGCGATGCTCAGCATCGAGCACGCTCACGCGCAGGTCAATCATCCCGCTAGCCGGCGCTGCGGTCTTCAACAATCCCGAGGTTTCGGCCTCGACGGATGCGAGCAAATCATGCCTGCCCGCCAGCGTCAGCAGACGAGCGCGGCTCTCTTCGGATGGCTTGTCCCCGAGCGAACTGGCGACATATTCCTTGATCGCTGCAGGCAGATTGCCCTGGCTTTCTTCGATTGCGCCAGCCTGATAGCCGAAGAGCGCAGGCTGCGCCAGCCGTTCGCGCCCTTTGCGAAGTTGTGCTGATGCTGAAGCAAAATCGAAGTAATCCCAAAAGACCGTTGCCGATTGCAAATAGCCGTCGGCTTCGCCGGGATGCACCTCTGCCATGCGCGTCCAGTAAGGCGCGGCCTCAGCCATGCGTCCGCGGTCGGCATAGATGTCGCCGATGCGCGCCAGTGTCTCAAGATCATCCGGCCACGCGCTCAGCAGGCGCTTTTCAATCGCGATGGCTTTATCCGTATCTTCAGGATGAAAATACGCGAGCGAGCGATGAAGCGACGAGGCCTGACGGCCCAGTTCTCCATCGGCGGGAAACTCGGCGGACAACGCATCTGCCGCGCCAACCGCGTCTTCATAGCGCGATTGCCAGAGGCACGACTCCATCCAGAAGCGCTCCGCTGCGGGATTGGATTGCGCAAGAGCGGTCCAGTTCGATTTGTCGATCTCCGGCGTTTGCTGGCGCAGCACTTCAAGTTCCGCATCAAGCCTGCCCGAACTGCTCAGCAGCTCGAACAACTGATCGCGCAGATCAGCGGACTCGGACCAGTGCGCCCAGAGCAGCTTCTCCACCTCCGCCGGCTGATTGTTGTGATAGTTTTCATACTGCAGAATCAGATTGCGAACGAAGGTCAGATCATGCGGGAAGCGGTCATGGGCGTAGCGATCGACTTCCAGAGCAAGCGACCAATCCGGCGCGGGAGCGTGCTTCAAATATTCTTCCAGCTCGGTTCCCGAAAAAATCCCCGTGACCTTGTGCGAAAGCGCACTGTAGTCGGCGTTGCGCCTTTGGCGCAGATAAAAGCGGGCCAGCTTGGCGTACCAACCGGCGCCGAAACTGGTGTCTTGAAATTGTTCGATAGCCCGCTGATACACCTCTTCTTCGTGCTCATTCAATCGATTCTGTTCAAGAAAGCCGGCCAGTTTTTCATAGAGGCCGGGGTCCTGAGGATTGCGGTCGAGTTCTCCGCGGAGCAGTTCCAGCGCATCGGGCAAACGCCGCAGGGCGACAAGCCGTCCGAGATAGCGATCGAGGACTTGCGCGTACTCGGCAGAGCGCGCGCTTCCCGCCGGCTGACCGCCGAGGGTCTTGCTGTATGCGCTTCCCGGCTCTCCCAGCGGAACGCCGTCGGCCTTATCCGCCAGCTCTTTCAGCAGTGTTTTGTAGAGAGCGAACTCTTTCTCCGATCGATCGGTCCGGCTATAGAGATCGCCCACTTCGAGCGCCACTTCCACACGGCGCGCGTCAGCAGGAAACTGCGTGAGAAACGAAGTGCCCTCGCGAATCACGGCATCATTTTCAGCGTAGGCCGCGTAGGCATGCATCAGTTGGAAGTGAAGCTCGGCGCGCTCTGCGGACTGCGGAAAACGCCTGTCAATCTCCGCCACGAGCTCGGCAGCTTTGGCGCGATGAAAGTAAGGCGCGGCGAGCTGATTCTGATTGGAATACTCTGAATCCGGCTGCTGCGAATTAAAAAAAAGCGAAAGTATTCCGTTCAGGTAGCCCGGCCCACGGTCCATCGTGGCAATGTTTTTGTAAAGCGCAAGATTGCCCGCGCCCACGCGCAGTGGCTGCTCCGGCGCAGTGAGCAGGATGCGCGCAAGTCCAGCCAATCCCTTTTCGTTCGCGTCAGGAGTTTGCGTCTTCGCGGCCAGAGCGTAGTAGTAGCGCGCAGCTTCTGGAAAATCCTGTACCGCTTCCATGAGCCGACCGAGCGTGTACAGCTCATCATTGCTCCACGAGGCTCCGCGCGCGTCCTTGCGCTCACGGTACTCGGTCAGCACAGCCTTGGCCGTTTCAAGCTGGCCTTGCTGCTGAAAGATGTAGAAGAGCTTGGCCGTATCCTTGAGCGCACCCAAGTCTCTGTAGCCACCGTCTGGCGTAGCCGCTAATTTTGCGCGCAGCGCATCGCGCGTTCTCAGCGTTTGGTGGCCGCTGACGAGCAGATCATAGTAGTTTTTCACCAGAGCGGCCGGCCAAAGCGGCTCAAAGCTGCGATCGAAGACGGCCAGCCCGTCCTTCGCCGAGCCGCGCCCGGCCGCGACTTGCGCTTCGGCACTTACCGGAAACTCCTGATCGCTGGGGAAGGCTTTGCGATAGCGCGCAATCAATGCGGAGGCGGAATTGAAGTCCTTGCTTTCCAGATCGAAGCTTAGCTCGCGCTCATAGATGGAGGGTTCCTGCGGGTAGCGTTGCTCCCAGCCGGCATACTCGCGCACCGCATCCACGTGCGGCAATGCGAATTTGTCGATCACGGTGAGCGCCTTCTCCCATGCCTTCCACGATTGTTGCGATTCCGATGCGGTCCAGCGTTCACGCGGGCTTGCGGGAGCCTGGCCAACAGACTCCAGAGCCGCGAGTTCTTCTTGCGGCTTCAACCGGCGTTCATAAAAGTTGGCCAAATCCAGATTCGCAGCGGGCTTATCGTCGGCCTTCTGCGCCCAGCTCTTCCAGTCGCGCTCGGCGGCGTCAAAGTCCAGCGCCTTTTCGTCCTCCATCGCGCGCAGCGAGTAGAGCGCCGCGCTATTCTGGCTGGCGTTGATTAACGCTGTCAGCTCCGGCCGCGCCTCTCGCGGTGAGCGCCGATAGAGCGCCTCGCCGCCGGGCAGCTTCATCATTCGAAAAAGCGCCTTTTCAACGCCCGAACCAGCCTCGGCGTTTTCCATCCAGCGGGAGAGGCCATTGCCTGCACCGAGCAGCAAACCGGGATTCTGCCAGACGATCAGCGAGGCCGAAGCAGTCAGAGCTGCGGCTCCGAAGGTGATCGTCCCCAGAACAATCTTCAGCCCCGACGTGCCGGAGTTTTTTTCGTTCATCAAAATTTTGCGCTCAAGGAACCACTTCAATTCGCACCTCCGCACTTCCCAGGTTGTGCGCCATATCTTCCGCCGTCACCGCAAGCAGGTACTCGCCAGCGGGCAGAGCTTGCGGCAGAGTGATTTGTCCCGTGCTTGCCTCAGCATCGCGATTCCAGCGCAGGCTGACCGGAGCCAGTCCCTCCACTCGCGCTGTTAATGTCCGCGTGCTCTCGGAGGCGCTCACCTTTAGCGGGATCGTTTCGCCCGCTCGAAAGCGCGTCCGGTCCAGCCGCACTTTGACCGTGGGAGGAGTCGAAGCAATTACAAAGCTCTTCGATTCGCGATAGACCTGCCCGTTGACATCGCGCAGCAGCAGCCGCACCGGGTAGCTACCGTCCTTCATGTCGGTTGGCGCAAGAAAGCGTGTCTGCCACACATCCTCTCCCGCGAGGTAGCGCAGCGGCTTTTCCAGTCCAAATGGAAACAGCGCAATCACTGAGACGATGGCCTTGTCGGTGTGTACGCGAAGCACAGGGTCGCCAGGGCGAATCACGCGCGGACGCAGCAGCGCGCGCGGCGCAGCCAGAAAAGATGTGTAAGGCGTGACAAATTTATATCTGCGCGCAAGGCGAATGATCTCATTGATTGCCGCCTCTGTTTCGCCCTCACGCTCAATCTGCTCCAGCAGCGCCTGCACGCGCGCGCCGGCCCACAAGCGCGGCAGTTGATCGTGTTCCATCGCCTGCGCCGGCAGATCGGCTTTGGTCGCGGCATTCATTCCGCGCCCATCCTGGTTGCCGCTCACGCTGAAGCTCACGCCCTTCTGCGGCCTTGTGTATTGGCCCACCCAGCGCGCTTCACCGCCGTCGAAGACCGCATCTTCCAGTGCGTAAACTTTGTCCACAGCAGCCTGTGGCGCAATCGCTAGCCGCAGGTCTCCAATCGGAGCGCGCCCCACCTTGCTCAGAAATGCATCCAATTTGTAATCAACAGGCTCGGTGGAAAGCACCTGCTCCATCACGCCGCCGTTGCGGC
>Ga0181520_10005008_pt1 | contig 21565 bp, 18 predicted proteins | sample PEATcosm2014_Bin_29_FD_132451 | JGI IMG/M metagenome (GOLD analysis project Ga0181520, IMG submission 132451) | Peatland microbial communities from MTU Mesocosm Facility, Houghton, MI, USA - PEATcosm2014_Bin02_30_metaG | ecosystem: Environmental > Terrestrial > Soil > Wetlands > Peat | place... | reverse complement strand
CGTCACCTCCTCCATGGTGGATGGGGAGAAGAGGCCGGAATCAGTCGTTTGCCCGAAATTGGCCGCCACACCTCCCAGCAGGATCCCCAGCGCCACGGCCGGAATCATGGCGCGATATTGAACTGTCCGAATAAACATGCACGCACTCCCAGGGTTTTGGTTTGAAACGCCCACGCCTTCCAGCGGCCGGAGACAGTATACAACCGACGCGTCTCCCCCCACGCGGGGGGGTTAACAGGCTGCGGAGAAAACCTCGGTGAAAATGGATGCTGTAGCGGCGGGTCCAGTGTGCTGAGTTCTGTAGCACAGTCACTTTTGGCTGTGAAGGGAAGGCAACACAGGCAGGAGTGCCTGTGCCACGGCTGACGCAAGCGGCGCTGGCCCCGTGAGGGTTCGATTCTTGTAGCTACCCGACTTTCGAGTAAAACGAGCTGATGTGGGCTCCCTTAGACAAAAATGCACGCTTTGTGTGTCATATAGTTGAACCTGAAAGCGATCAAGAGGAAGCTTTTGCAATCAATAAGGCTCACCACGGACGAAGTGAAGTCGTTGTACCAAAAGCATGGCGCGACGCTGGCGGCGTATGCGTGTTCCTGCGGTCTGGACCATGCAGCGGCGGAGGACGTGGTGCAACAATTATTCTTGAAGATGTTGGGGGAAAAGACCTTCGCCCCACAAGCGCCTGTTGCCTACCTGTATCGTTCGACGCGGAATGCTTCCTTAAATCTGCAAAGGGACCGACGCCGCGAAACCGACTTGCCGGATACAGAGCCGTGGTTCATCCATCCCAACAGCAGTCAGGTCGAGGTCCTTACCTTACAGAAGGCATTGCAGGAGTTGCCGGAGGAACAGAAGGAAACGGTGTTCCTGAAAATTTGGAGTGGGATGACCTTGCAAGAAATTGCGGAGGTGACAGAGACACCGTTGAATACGGTGGCGTCGCGGTATCGGTACGCCCTGGAAAAGCTACGTGACCACTTGGGCCAACAAAACAAGAAATGAGGATTATCCATGGATCCATTTGACCAGGAAACGGAGCGCTATCTCAGGGAATTTCAGCCCCGTGCAATTCAACCCCTGAAAGTCGGGCCAACAGACAAGAATATCTTCTCGCGCCGGTTGGCAGTAGTGGCCCTGCTCGTTTTGCTTGCGGGAGGGTTGCTTTGGTTTGCACATCGTGAAATGGCGCGATCCAAAGAGGCGGCGAATATTCGGCCCGCAAAGGAGAAGGTCACGAGAGAGCAACGATATCCAAGCGCCCTGGCGCTGACCAGACTTGCCTTGGAGGACAACGAAAAACTTGATTCGGTATTGGCTAAACAATCGAGGGAGGTATTGCCGACCGTTCAGGGAAAACAGAGCATGCTGAGAGTTTTGGCGGAGGATTAATGATGAAAAGAGGCAAGCATGAAACCTAACTCATTTTTGGCAATCGCATTGATCGTGATGAGTACGTCCGTGGGGTGGCCACAGGCGAAGTATCCGCCGGAGACCAGGAACGCGGCGCTGCGCTACTGGCTGGCTTTTGCCCTAATCCAGGACCCGCCAGCGGACAAAGCGACACAGGACTTGCTGGAGAAGACATCTGCGGGCGAGGCGGCGTGGGATGAAACAAGACTTGGAGCGATTTTGGATGCCAACAGCGGGGCGATACGAACGATGCAGCGCGCGACGAAGCTACCAGAGTGCGACTGGGGATTAGAATACGACCGCGGAGTGCGCGCGGCGATTCCCAACTTGGCAAGAGCCCGCGTCTTGGCAAGGCTAAACCAATTGACTGGCATGAGGGAGATGGCAAAGGGGAATTCTCAGGCGGCGGTGGACACCTGGCTGGCGGGCGTTCGATTGTCGCAGCATTTGGCTACCGGTGGCCCGCTGATATTTGCGCTGGTGGCGAAGAGTGCGCTTTTGCCGAATTTGCGGGCCCTTTCATCCGAATCCAGGCAGGGACATCTTAGCGACACCCAGAAAAGGCATGTCTCCGAAGCGTTAAAAGGATTGCGGGAAGATGGATTCAACTGGGCTGCAGCATGGGGATTCGAAGCTTTGACGCTACAACAATTTCTTGTCGAATTGAGAGGCGCGCCAAATCCCCCAATTCTCTATGAATCCGTTGCGGGCAAGCCCATGCCGAGCGGGGCGGAGGTTCCCGGCACGGAAGATACGAGAAGATTCAATGCCTATATGGCGAGTGCTCAATCGGCGTTGAATTTGCCGCCTGACGCGACGAAGATGAAGCTGTCGGCATTGGAAATGCAGAAGCGAGCGCTTCCAGAAATTGTGCAGATGCTGATTCCGTCTGCACAGAGAGTGAACGATGCGCGGTTGGAAGTATTTACTGCGCGGAAGGAACTAGTGAAATCCCTTGCGACGAAGTAGCATTCGGTACGGGTGCAGGCAGAGGGGCCGACTTGCTCACCGTGGTGAGGCATTACGGTGCTCGTTCTTATCGGGCCTTTGACCTGCCCACGCGGTGCACCTAAAATGTCTAGCATGAAAAACGTGACAGTCCAATTCACACGGCGAGAATTTCTGGTGACCCCATGTGTTCTGGCGGTGCCGCTGGTGCGGGCCGGCCAAACGCCAAACCCGCAGCGTGACCTTCTCACTTCCGCCTGGCCAGCCAGCAGGATTGCCGAGGTGCTGACGCCACGCGAGCGCTTCCATCCTTTCCCCACTGTTTCCGAACGTGCGCCATGGGAGACCCTGCCCGCTGACGCCCGCGCTGCACTGCTGGAAGCTGGCGAGCGACAACTGAAGACGCCGTGGGAAGTTCTGCCGGCGACCGAGTTCCTCGAATATCGCCGGACCGGCAACCGCTCCCATTACCAAGCAACGCGCGATCGCCGCAGGAAGAAGCTGCAGGACCTGGTGATGGCCGAATGCATGGAGGGCAAGGGCCGTTTTGCGGATGAAATCTCGAACGGGGTGTGGCTGACCTGTGAAGAGACTTTCTGGGGTGTGCCGGCGCATCTCAACATGCAGAAGGCTGGAACCGGGCTGCCCGACGTGAGTGAGCCGATTGTCGATCTGTTCGCTGCGGAAACTTCCAACCTGCTGGCGTGGACCAGTTATCTTGTCGGTGATCTGCTGGCGCACGTCTCACCTCTGCTGCCGGAACGTATCCGGAAGGAGATCGATCGCCGCATTCTCACCCCCTGCCTCGCGCGCGACGATTTCGGGTGGATGGGATTTGCGGAAAGGCCGGTGAACAACTGGGACCCCTGGATCTGCTCGAACTGGCTCGCCTCCGCGCTGCTGGTGGAACCCGAAGCGGAGCGGCGGCGGGCGGCCGTGGTGAAGATCCTTCACTGCCTCGACAACTTCCTGGAGGGCTATGCCGAAGATGGGGGTTGCGACGAGGGACCCTCATACTGGGGCCGCGCCGGGGCGTCCCTGTTTGACTGTCTGGAGTTGCTGCACGCGGCCACCGCCAGCCAGTGCAACGGCTTCACTCTGCCGCGCGTTCACGAGATGGGACTCTACATTTGCCGGGCGCACATTTGGAACGAGTGGTACACGAACTTCGGCGACGCGCCGGCGCGCGTGTTTCCCAATGGCGACCTGATCTACCGCTTTGGTAAGCGCGTGGACGACCACCGCATGATGGCGCACGGAGCCTTCTGCGCGTTTGAGAAGAGTGAGAAAGCGATTCCCGGCGACAGCATCGGCCGCCAGTTACCCGCTCTGTTCAACCTGGCCGCGCTGCGAGAGGTGCCGCGCACGCAGGCTCTCTTCCGCGATTCCTGGCTTCCCGGCATCCGGGTGATGATGGCGCGCGTGCAGGAAGGGTCCGCCCAAGGCCTGTACCTGGCTGTTCAGGCTGGCAATAACGGCAAGAGCCACAACCATAATGACGTGGGAAATCTCCTGGTCTATGCCGATGGCTGGCCGGCGATTATCGATGTGGGCGTGGAAACCTATACGGCCAAAACCTTCAGTCCGCAGCGCTACGAAATCTGGACCATGCAGTCGGCCTATCACAACTGCCCCACGATCGACGGCGTGATGCAATCCCCCGGCAGACGGTTTGCCGCCAGCGATGTCCGTTACCACGCGGACGACCGTGCGGCGGAGCTTCACCTGAACCTGGCAGGAGCTTATCCACCCGAGGCCCATTTGGCTTTCTGGAATCGCACCGTGCGGCTGGACCGGGCCGGCAACTCCATTGAGATTGTGGACGACTATCGCCTGACGCAGGCCGTCAAAGTCATCACTCTCACGCTCATGACGCCGTGCACGGCAGATGTTTCAAATCCCGGTGAAATCAGGCTGCCAATGAACTCCGGCGCGCCCGTGCGCGTTGCTTACGACGGAAGCGTCTTCCACGCCGCGGTGGAGACGATCCCCATTAATGACGAGGAACTTCGCCACTCCTGGGGCGTGCGCCTGTACCGCATTACCTTGAGGGCCGGCGCGCCGGCACTCCAGTCAAAGTGGTCGCTGCGAGTAACGCGATAGAGAGCCAATCGTGGAGTAAGGGCCGGTGGTTTGGCCGTTGACTTACCCCCTGCGTTACACTTAAAATGTGTAACATGAAGAATGTGACAGTCCGGGAAGTTCGCCAGGAGTTCTCGCGCAAGGTCGAGGGGCCGTTACGCCGCGGCGAGGCGCTGGTCCTCCGCAAGCGGCACGAAATTCTCGCCCGCATCATTCCTGAACCGGCCGCCGGGAAAGCCTACCCGGATTTCGCCGCTCGCCAGAAGAAGATCTTTGGCACTCGGCGTATTGACCTCAATGTTGGCGAGTTGCTTCGAAAGGACCGAGCCCGCCTTTGAATTCCTACGCGGACACCAGTTTCCTCGTTTCGCTATATGGCCGCGATGTGAACTCCCGCTCCGCGATCGCCCTGGCCCAGGCCCATCATCCCGTGTTCATGGTTACGCCCTTCGGCGAGACGGAATTCACCTGCATCGTTTACGCGGTTACGGCTCGACCCAAGGGATGGACGGTGCGCGAGGCGCGGGCCATCGAGGAGAACTTTACCCACGACTTGCAAACCGGCATTTGGCGTTGGGAAGATTTGCCCTCGGAAACCTGGACGCGAGCGCGCGAACTTGCCCGGCGCTACGCGCCAAGCCTGTGTTGCCGCGCCCTGGACGCTCTCCACGTGGCTTCCGCCCTGGTGCTTGCCGCGGACGATTTCTACACTTTCGACCGGGATCAAGCCAAATTGGCCCGCGCCGCCGGATTGCGCGTCTTGGGCATATAGGCGCCGCGCCCACTATTTTCCCCTACTACCGAAATCACAAGCTCTTGCGCAACTCCTCCACTGCTTGCTCTGGGGTCTGGAAGAGCGTGACGATGTCCATGGCGGGGGCTATCCAGTTGGGGTCACCTTTTTTCAATTGGCCTTCCTGCCGCAGACAGTCGATGACGGCTTGCCAGTAGGGCGCCATCACCAGCAGCGGCTTGCGACCACCCACGGTTTTCGACAGGCTGCCCTTGTTCATCATTTCCCAGGCCAGAGACAGTTCGGCGAGCGTTCCTGTGCCGCCGGGAAGAGTCAGGTAAGCATCGCCGCGTTCGATCAGGGTCATCAGGCGCTCAGGGAAACTCTGAGTGCGGACTTCCTCGATGATGTAACGATTGGCCGGGCGCGGCCAGATGACGCAGGTAATCCCGATGGTGTGCCCGCCGGCTTCGCGCGCGCCCCGCGCGGAGGCTTCCATCAGGCCCCCGTAACCGCCATTGCAAACCGCATACCCCGCTTCCGCCAGCAGCCGGCCCAGATGTTGCGCCTCAGCGTACGCTGTGCTGCCTTCCGCGGGCAGGGAACTTCCAAATACCGTGACCGTTTTCATTCGACGATAGTCCTTTTGTGGTTGTCAAATCGTGAGGATTGTAGGCCGGGGACATTACAGCAAGGTTACCGTTGCTGTGAAAACCACCGGTACATTTCCAAGGCAATCGCGTCAAGCGTTTCCTGGCCTGCTTTGTTCGCGATGGCGAGGTTGTTGGTCATAATCGAAAAGACCAGCCGTTTCCCGGAGGGCAAATCCATATAACCGGAAAGGGTATGAACGTGCTCCACTGAGCCTGTTTTGGCATGGATCTTCCCTTTCACCTCATCCATCAAAAAACGGTGGGCCAAAGTGCCGTCGACGCCCGAAACCGGCAGGGAACTAAAATACGCCTGGAAATTCGGTGAGCGTGCCATGTAGAGGAGCAACTTCACCGCGGCGTGCGGCGCCACCAAGTCCTCCCGTGAAAGGCCAGAGCCATCGGAAAAATAGGTCTCGCCGGGAACGATTCCGACCTGTTTGGTGGTAAATGTGTTCAGCGCTTCCAGTCCCCCGGCCAGACTTCCGCGGTTGTTTTGCACGCGCCCCAAGGTCCGCAGCAGCATCTCCGCGTGCAGGTTTTCACTTTCCTTGTTGACCACCTTAATCGCCTCGCTCAACGGAGGAGACGTATGTTTCGCCAGCACGATTCGCGTGGATGACGGGGGTGCAGGGTTCGGCGGCGAATCAGCCTCCAGGCGTGTGGAGTGGCGAACTTCGATGGACCCTTGCACGATGACGCCTCGCGCGCGCAATGCCTTGCGGAATTGTTCCGCCATCAATAGCGGTGGATTCGCGATGGCGACGGTGTCATCATTCTCCCCATCATTAACCGGGATCTTTCCCCAAAGGTCGAGTTCCATCGACCCGGGTTGGCGCTCCAGGAAGTAGTTCTTCTCCGTACCTTTTGCACTCGTCTGAATGTGATTTCGCAGAAGGTAATAATCCGCCAAAGGACTTAGTCGGACTTCGGCTTCATCGCCGGCGTTCAGGCCGGGCTTCACACGCAGAGTCAACAGATTGTCATTGAATGCCAGAGCCGATACGGGCGCTCCGTATCCCCAGTCAAGATCGTCGGCAGCCCAATTGGGCGCGAAGGGTTCCCAAACAAAGTAGCTATCGTCCGCCACCAACTTTCCCACCACTTCACGCACGCCGCGGGCTTTGACCTGGTCGGCCATTTCTTGAAGAAACTTGTCCGCCGGCTGGCTCAATCCATGGTAGACGTAAGGAAACGTGCGCACGCCCAGATTCGGGTCACCCCTTCCCACAAGGTAAAGGTCCCACACGCGCCCCTGAGCATCCGGCGCAGCATCGCTTTCCACCGTGGTGTGGAATACGTACCCGGGGCCCAGATTCTCCAGCGCTGCGGCAGTCGTGAACATCTTCATGTTGGAAGCGGGGATGAAAAGATGGTTTGCGTCGCGCTCATAGAGTGGTCTGCCACTCTCCAGGTCAACGACCTCGATGCCCCATGAACCACGTTGCGCATCGCTTGCGGTGAGGATCCTATCGATCTGCTTGTCGAGGGGTAATTCCTTCTGGGCGTGCAGGGGATTGGCGGCGGGGCTTGCAGCATTCCGCGGGGCTCCCACGGCGGCAGCAAGAATGGTAGCCTGGCGAGGTTGATCGGCGGGCAGCAGGGCTGTTGTTTGCACCGCCAGGACAGAGAGGAGCAAGAGCAGCACAAGGGTCGATTTGGGGTGAAGGCGGCGTGGGAATTTAGGCACTGAATTCAAGATTCAAAATCTAAGATTCAAAATCAAAGGCCGAAATTCAAAACTCGAGATCAGAGGCAGGGAGTCAATAATCAAAATTCAAGATTCAAAATTGAAGATTCAAAGTTCAAGAAGGAGAATAAACCCGTGATGTTGAGTCTTGAATCTTGAGCCTTGAGTTTTGAATCGCCTTCACCTCAACAGGGGGGCCACCTCTTTGGCGTAATAGGTCAGGATGATATCCGCCCCGGCGCGGCCTATGGAAGTGAGCGCTTCCATAATGGTGCGTTCGCGATCAATCCAGCCCATGCGCGCGGCGGCTTCAATCAGTGAGAACTCCCCGCTGACCTGGTATGCCGCGATGGGAACGTCAAACTCGCGGCGTGCGATGGCAATGATATCAAGGTAGGGAAGCGCCGGTTTCACCATGATAATGTCCGCACCTTCTTCCAGGTCCAGGGCAATTTCGCGCATGGCCTCGCGCTGATTGGCGGGGTCCATCTGGTAGGACTTGCGGTCGCCGAACTTGGGAGCGGAATCCGCCGCCTCGCGGAAAGGCCCGTAGAATGCCGAGGCGTACTTTGCCGAATATGCCAGAATCGGCACCTGCGTGAGGCCGTGCGCATCCAATTCGTCGCGAATGGCTCCCACCCGTCCATCCATCATGTCCGATGGCGCAACGATGTCCGCGCCCGCTTGCACCTGGGTTAAAGCGGTTTTGGCCAGAAGCGGCAAAGTGGAATCATTGTCAATTTCGCCGTCCTTAATCAATCCGCAGTGGCCGTGGCTGGTGTATTCGTCCAGGCAGACATCGCAGATCACGATCAGGTCAGGCAAGGCCTTTTTCACCGCACGCACCGCGCGCTGCACAATGCCGTCGGGATCATACGCTCCCGTGCCCGTCTCGTCCTTGCTCTCGGGAATGCCGAACAGGATCACGGCGGGAACGCCCACGTCGTAGGCGCTGCGGCACTCCTCCACCAGCAGGTCGACGGACCACCGGTAATTTCCCGGCATCGATTTGATTTCGCTCTTAACCTTGCTGCCGGGGCAGACAAACAGCGGGTAAATGAGGGAGCGAACGCTCAGGCGTGTTTCGCGTACGAACCCGCGAAGAGCCTCGGTGCGCCGCAATCTTCGCGGTCGATGAATAGGAAAGGGCATGGTTTGATCCTTAATCGATCGTCCGTAGTCCCGAGATCAGAGCCTCGAGGACGTACCGCTGATTCCGAATTCCGAAACCCAAGTCCTGAATTCCGAGTCCTGAATTCCGAAACCCAAGTCCCGAATTCCGAGTCCTGAATTCCGAAACCCAAGTCCCGAAATCCGAGTCCTGAATTCCAAATTTCGAAACCCAAGTTCCGAATCCCGTATCCCGAGTCCCGAACCCCGGCCCTTAATACAGTCTTTCCCTTGGTTTTAGGTTGCCAAAGGTTCCGACGTTCGCCAGCGCCAGCGCCACGCGGAACTGACTCTCACGCCGCAGCGGTCCCAAGTCGAAGTTCTGGTACTCGATATCAATCCCGAAACAGCCGAAATTATAGCTGAGCTGAGTGACCACATGCTGCACTATCTTCTGCTGAAAGTTGTAATCAATTCCGAATGCACCGCTTAGTCCTTTTCGATTGGGATCGCCGTAAGTCACCAGCGAGCCGAGCAGGTTGAAGGCGGTTAGAGGTGTCGGCGAGGTGGACGGCAATCCGGCGGTGGCGGACGCCAAGAGTGATCCCAGGTAGGACGTATGGTTGATGAAGAAGTCGGTGAAAGTGATCCCCAGCAGCCCACGTTTAACGCGCGAACTGATGCCGGCATCCAAGACGCCGCCGGCGCCACTGGGATTCATGTCGGTGCGTATTTCCGTATCATAGTTGGAGAATGGGGCGAACTTGAACACGGAATCAATCGGCGAAAACCGCTGGCCGTGCTCGAAGGCGAATCCCGTGAGGTCGATGGTGGAGGCAAACACATTGTTCTGGCCGGCAATCAACGCGTTGCCGAATGTGGGATCAAGGTAATACTTCTGGGAAATCCGCCAGGAGAAAATATCCCTTGCTTGAGGCATGTCGGGAGAGTTATCCGGCACGTCTTTCCGGGCCAGGATGGTATTCGTCAGTGAATACTCGACTTCGTTCGTCTGAGTAAAAATATCCATGGCATCGAAGCGGATGAGGTCCATGATGTTTTCCGGGTCGCGAGCGCGCACCAGGTTGTACTGAATATCCGGCTCAATGACATGCTTGAGGCGGTATCCCCGATAGGATTTGGCGAATATTTTTTCCAGTGAAGGCGGGCGCAAGTCGAGCCCGACTTCGGCAAGCACGCGATCGACAGGGCTGTGGTTCGCCTCCAGGCTGGCGCCGTAATGCGTGGCGCGAAATCCCAGCATGGGAGTGAATCTGAAATGCCAGAACTCTTTGGGCCGCAGCAGGAGTTGCGGATGAAAATCCAGACGATCCTCCAGCAGCGGGAGCGTCACACCCGGCGTGGTGCGGCCCACGGCGTCAACAGATGTCTCAAAGGAAAAGTAGACGGGTGAGTCGCCGATTTGCCGGTCTGCTCCCGCAAACTGAAAGCTCGGGAGGTGGCGGATGATGACGGCGTTCCCCGGGACCAGTTCTGTGGAGAGAAAGTTTTCGTAGCGTTCGGCGGAAACATTAAAGCTGTAGGCATCCCAATTCTTGCTTACAAACCCGGATTGCAAGGCTTCCGAACTGACCGCCTCCGTATAATTGGGCGACCAGGTCAAGCGAAAGGCCATGGTGTTGACGTAGTCGATGTTGGCAACGGCGCGGAAGCCGCCGCCGATGTCATCGTCTTTGCCGTAACCGTGGATACTCTCGCCGGGGGCGGCAAGCGACACGGTGGTATATTGACCCGTTGCATTATTGTACTGGGAAGTCACACCTGAATATTTATCGTTGATGCCAAAGTAATTGATGACGAATTCAGCGTTCTCGCTGGGCTTGGCGCGAAATTCTCCGCGTTCCGCCAGCCCGCGCTTGCTGTATTCCTCAACGCCAAACATCAAGTCGGCACTGGGGTTTATCGCCCAGAAAAATCCATCGCCAACAATGTAGCCTTTCTGCGAGGAGTTGCCCACGTGGGGAAGCAGGAAGCCTGTTTGCCGGGGTTCCTTCGCAATCGAATCCACCAAAAAGGGAAAATAAAAAATGGGGATCCCGAGGAAACGGAAAACAGCATGGTGGGCCACCAATTTGTCATTAACCGTGACCTTGGCGTGTTGCACGGAAAGCAACCAACCCTCTTTGGCGCACTCGCAGGTGGTCATGCTGCCGCGATCCACCAGATAGGTGTCCTCGTCCAGGCGGTCCACGGTGTCGCCCCAAATGTAAAAAGGGTTCTGGGTTTTCAGTACACGCGGGCGGGGAGTGCCCTTGGAATGAAGATACCCAGCGCCGTTGCTAAACCAGCCTTTCTGGGTCCGGATATTGTAATGGACCTCTTCCGCCAACAGATGGCTTTTGGGGTCGTCAAAGACCACGTGTCCGCGCGCCATGACATCGCCCGAAGTGTCATCGAATGAAGCCTCGTCCGCCGTCACGTGCATGTCCTCATAGGCGATATTGACGTGCCCGCGCAGATGGTAGGTGTTCTTGTCTTTCTGCTGTGAATCGGCGTGAATGGAAACTTCACTTCCCGGCTTCTTCGCTGCGGCGGAGACCGGGATCTGCTGCGCGTGCAAAGATAAGACAAGGGAAAGAATGAACGCAAGAGTGGCGGGAAGCCGCCACCCGCTTAGTCGGGAAAAGGGTCTAAGAAATTCCATGGGCACACAGAACGGACATTCTACTCGAAAGGCCTTTGTTCTTCCGAACGAATTTGTTAAGATGCCTTCGAATCAAGGAAACGCTGCCTGGAGGACTGATTATCCGCGGTGAAGTGCCCTAAGTGTGGGTTCGTTAGTTACGCTGGACTCGAACAATGCAAGAAGTGTGGCTATCCTTTCGTGAAGGCCGCAGCGAAGGGATCATCTTCCTCAGTCACCTCGTTGTTTCCTGAAGGAGTGCGCTCAGTCCCAGCTCCTCCGGCGGAACCCCTGCCTGAACCCAAAGAGAATCCACCCGGAACATGGTCAGCGTTTTCGAGCCGAAAAACGTCGCCGCCTGAGGCATCGCCCGTGCAGCAATCTGCCTCCAATCAGGATAGATCCGCATCCGACCTCCCCCTGGTGGAAAAATCCACGAGGAATTGGAGAGACGAGCTGTCGGCGCGGGTCGTGAATTACCGCAAGAAGCGCGCCCGCCTTCAGCCAGACGCCGATCCCAAGGAGAATTTCGAGCTGGATTTTGAGGATATTGATAAACCCGTCGAATTGGATCCTGTTGAGGACGCTCTGGGAGTTCAGGAGAATAGGGATTCGGGTTTCGACATGGACATCGGTAATCCTGCGGTGGCCCAAATCGAGCACCCCGCGCCAAATGACATGCTCTCGCCGGGAGTGCCGGACGATGAAGTGATGGAACTCGATGCTCCTTCCAGCGGTGCAGAGGAGATGTCATTGGGCGAACCCCTGGCGAAAAGTCCTCCCATGGAAATCGTGGTCGGCTCACCCACCGATATCACGCCTCAGGAAGAAGAGGATAGCCCTCAGGGCGTTTACCTCGCGCCACTAGGACGGCGCTTCCTTGCTGGTTTGGCGGACGCTTTTGTGCTGCTCACGGGGGCGGCTGTGTTTGGAATTATCTTCTGGCGCGTGTGCGGGCGCATGTCGCCGGCGCCCCTCAACATCGCGGTGCTGGGATTCGTGGCTGTCCTCCTGATATTTGCTTATTTTGCGGTATTCACCTCAATTGCGTCCGCCACGCCCGGTTTGCTGTGGATGGGATGCGATGTCCGAAATTTACAGGGCGGCCCTCCCACGGTGCGCGAATCGGCCTGGCGAGCCTTTGGAGTTCTGGTTTCACTTTCCGCGCTAATGTTGGGATTCATCTGGGCGTGCGTGGATAGCGATGGCCTGACCTGGCACGACCGCATGTCGGGTACCGTTATCACGCAAGAGAGCCACGCCGATAACTTCGCCGCCTTGAAGGTGGAAAACTAGCGGGGATTTCGATAATCGTGGGCACGACGTAGGGGCGGCTCTACGACGCCATGTGGCGGGATGAATCCGCCGCTACACTCCGCCAGGCCTCTTTGAACGGCTTGTTTATGGGAAAGGGAAGATTCGTCAACCAGAAGCTCGGCAAGAACGTCAGCCGCAAATTCGGTCTGCTCAAGTCAGAACTTGCCGGTCGTGGCAAGCTGAAGATGCCATTACGCGTAAACAATCAGCGGGTGTCCGCGAACCAGAATTCCGGGAAAAATACCGGTGCGTAAGGTATTGGGCGCGGGCTGCCACTTGTATCAGAGCTAAGTTTATTTTTATCAGTTGTTTGAACGATTCCAGAATCGCTTAAAAAGATTTCCCGCTCCAGAAGCTTCCTCTCTCATTTGTGCATCAAAGAAAAGGGCATGCTATAATTTTGCGAATCAGGGCAGCGCAAGCCCAGGGTTAAGGAGCCATCCCAGCATGACAAACCGTATTCGAACTTCGCTTATTGCTGTATCCCTCATACTGATGTCCTATGTCGTTGTAGGAGGGCTGCTGGGAAAGAGCGAAACGTCTTCCGAGAAGACGTATCGCGACTTGGGTGTTTATAGTGAGGTCCTGAACCGGATCAAGCAGGAATATGTGACCGAACCGGATCTGACGAAGGTTACGGACGGCGCCATCCGTGGGCTGCTCGAGTCGCTGGATCCCTACAGCACGTACCTTTCTCCCGAGCAGTATCAGGATTACCTGCAACACCCTGATCCCGGGCCGGCCGACGTGGGAATATTCATCTCCAAGCGGATGGGATATGCCACGGTGGTCGCGGTTCTTCCGGGGAGTCCCGCGGAGAAGGCCGGCGTTAAACCCGGCGACCTGATTGACGAAGTTGATGCGGCTCCAACCCGGCAGTTTTCTGTCCTGCAACTTGAGCGCATGATGGCAGGGCAGCCCAATTCCACTGTGAAGCTCACCCTGGTTCGTGAAGCCCGCGTCGATCCGCAAACCGTTCCCGTTACCCGCAGCGTTTTGAATTACCCACCTGTTTTCGCAAAAATGGTGGAAGACGGAACCGGGTATATGCGCGTGGCGACTTTCAACAAAGGAAAGTCGAATGAGATTGCGGCCAAGATCAAGGAACTGGAATCACAAGGTGCCCGCAAGATCATTCTCGACTTGCGCAATTGCGCCGGCGGCGATGTGCACGAGGCGGTTGATACCGCCAGCCTGTTCCTGAATAAAGGCCTGGTTACCTACATTGCCGGACAGCGCTTTCCCCGCCAGGATGTGGAAGTTCATCCCACCGGCGCGGTATGCAAGTTGCCCATGGCGGTTCTTATTAATCAATCGACCGCCGGCCCTGCTGAGTTGGTGGCCTCGGCGATGCTAGGCAACAAACGTGGTGAAGTGGTGGGCGTCCGCAGCTTCGGCGTTGGCGTGTACCAGAAACCTATTCCGGTTGGCGATGGGTCGGCGCTCCTGCTTGCCGTGGCCAAATACTATGGGTCGGATGGAAAAGCCATCAGCGAAAATGGCATAACCCCCAGTGTGATCCAGCCTGCCAGTTCCGAGGCGGACAATGCGGACGACGAGAGTCAGCCGGAGGGTCCAGAGCAATTCGGGGGCAAAGACGACCTGCAACTTCACAAAGCCATCGAGGTGCTAGGCCAACCCCTATCGCCGGCCAAGGCCGCTTGATCACCACGGTGGAAACGCGAAACTGGAAGTCGGAAACTCGAAACTGGAAATTCGAAACTCGAAAATCGAATAGTCGCGCGCGAGTCTCAACCCTCGAATTCTGAGCTTGCCTGCCCGAACCACGAGGACCAAACACGAAACTGGAAAAGCGGAACTCGAAATCCGAAAACCCAACAGCAGCTCGCGAGCGTCGAATTTCGAATTTCCAGTTTCGAATTTCCAGCTTCTATCTTCTCCTGCCGTTCGCTCTGTTCCTGATTCTTGCCACCAACGCCTGTAATGGGTCTCGCCCCAAGACTGCTCTTGAGCCAGTTCGCCGCGCAGTGACTACACACTTCAAAGAAGTCATCGCGAATGCCGGGGGCGCGCAGGTACGATTTAAACATCCCGCTGGATTGCGCCATGGGCAAGGCCCTGAATCGGGGCTGCAAGTGGTTGCCACGCACTCGGTGTACCACGCGGTGTTGTCCGCGGTGCGGCAAGAGTCGGACAGGAACAAACTGGAATTAGCCACGTCGGCCGCTGCTGCCGGACCCGGCTTGCACGCGGTCATGATTCGTGTCAGCCAACGCGGACAGCCGGTTATGCAGATTCAAGTGCGGGAAGTACCCCGATTTCTGTGGGCCGCCATTGTCATCGACGACATGGGACGCGACCTTGAGGCCACGCGCAAACTTCTGGCGCTGAATTATCCCATCACCTTTTCGGTGCTGCCCTATTTGCAGTACACCCAGGAAACGGCTGAGGAAGCCCATCGTCGCGGGCGCGAAGTGATGTTGCACTTGCCGATGCAACCGGAGGCGGCGGGGCATGCGTCTCCGGGGAAAGGGGCCGTTCTGGTTGGAATGAGCGGGGCGGAGGTGCAACGAGTGGTGCAGAACGATCTGGACGCTGTTCCCTACGCGGCGGGCGTGAACAACCATATGGGATCCCGCGCCACCCAGAATATGGCCTTGATGGTCGACGTTATGAAGATTCTGTCAGACCGCCGCCTTTATTTCATCGACAGCCGCACCACCGCGGCAAGTGTGGCGCTGGAAGCGGCCCGGCGCGAGGGCATGCCGTCGTTTTATCGCGCTGTCTTTTTGGACGATAAAGAAACTGTTCCCTATACCTTGGGCCAGTTGCGTGAATTCCGCCGCAAGGTGGAGCAGGATGGTGTGGCGCTGGCCATCGGACACCCGCACGCCACCACCATCGCCGCGCTGGCAAAATTCCTGCCGGAACTGAAGAAAGCGGATATTGAACTGGTCGCGCCCTCTCAGATTGTCCGCCTGCCGGAAGTCGCGCACCTGAACCCACCTGCAAGCACCAATTAACCCCACTGATGTGAAAGTGGCGCGGACCTTGAGTAGCAGGTCCGCGCTTGCTCTCCCGGAATTTCGTTTCTCTTGCGTGCGCCCGGCGCGATACGACCTATTGCGTGAGCCGGTGCCGGTCAGCTATAGTAGCGGTTCCTTTGGTGCCCGCAAGGGTGTAACAGGGAAGTCCGGTGAAATTCCGGCGCGGTCCCGCCACTGTAAACGAGGTAACGCTTCTGCAACCACTTGGCCATCTTGGCTGGGGAAGGAGAAGCCAGGCAGCCCACCTGCCGCCTCGGAGCCAGGAGACCTACCAGGGGAGAAACGTGCGGCAAACTTTCTGCGGAGAACAGGAAGATCCGGAAACCTCCCATCTCTCCCGGATAATCTCCACTTCCAGCAAAGGAGCCGCCTCTTCACGAGGAGGGCAGACTCTTGACAAGCATTGCTACCACGCGCGGCGATCGCGGCGAGACGAGTCTCGTTGGCGGAGTTCGCGTTACTAAATCGGCGCTTCGCGTCGATGCTTTTGGCACGGTGGACGAACTGAACTCGGCGATGGGCTTTGCCCGTTCGATTTGCGACGACAACGCGACCTGCGAAAGCACGCTACGGATTCAGCGCGAATTATTCACCCTGGGATCCATGTTGGCCACTCCTTCCGGCAGCCGAAACGGCCCCATGCCGTTCGATCCCGCTACCGTCGAGGTGCTTACAAGCGAAGTTCATGCTCTGGAGGAATCGAAGGAGATTCTGATTGATTGGTCAGTGTCTGGAGGGCATCCGGCGGGGGCGGCATACGACCTCGCCCGTACCATCTGCCGGCGCGCGGAACGTTGCGTGGTGCGGTTGAACGAGTCCGGCGAAGGGGTCGATCCCATCATCATCGCTTACCTGAACCGGCTCTCCGACCTGCTATGGCTATTCGGCAGGAAACTGGAGGGCGCCGGGGGACAACACTCATCCTTACGCAGCCTGAACGGCAAAGAGGGCAACCGCTGGTCCCGTGCGTGGTAGCCTGGGGCGGAGGCACGCCACCGCGATTCCGCGGCTTTACCGTATCCGCAGCCACACGCGGCTTTTCCCCCATGAGCGGCGAGATTGCCGGTGATTCTCATGAGTTGAAGACATTACGGCTGATTTTTGTATAGCCCTGTTCGTCTGCCCACAAGGTCAGAGGGATGGCGGCAAGTTCATCTACTTCGGGGATCGCCAGGCCGCTCTCCGTAAGATCGACGGTCTTGAGGTAACTCTTGCAGGTTTCGCAGGCATCCACCCGGACTAGCTCAAACCTCGCGGCCGAATAAACGCACATTTTATCATCGCGGGACTCTGCGCACCCCGGGCAGGCGATGCGAAGATAATCCCACTCGGTGTAGCAAAACGAGCAGACGAGCGACCGCTTGGCGCCCTCGCCTTCCGGCCGCAGAACACCTACCAAGGGCTTCGACCCGCAGAAAGGACAGAGGGGCCGCCGGACCGCGGGCGCAGGCACGTCAGACTTGTCGGCAATGGACTCCACGTACGGCTGGAGAAAAGCCAAAGCGGTGAACCTCCTGAGGCTGTCATCGGAACACGCATCTGCCATCTCCGGCCGCGCCGGGTCCGCCAGTCTACCGGTTACTCCGCCCAGTTCCGGGCGGTCGCGCTCATTCCGGCGCCAAAACCGCTTAAGAAGCCGGGCCCAATCGTCAGGATCACTTTCTTTGAGCCGGGCAGCAAAACCGGCCATGGCGGAGGGACCTTCCTTCTCCAGAAACGAAAGAAAGGGCCGGAAGCGCGGCATCAAAGCTTCGATTTCAAGAAGGTTGAGCTCGGGCGAGAGTTGTGTGTCAACAAGGCGTGTGGTCTTGGAGCCAAGAGTCGATAGCAGGTGGGAATATAAACCTTGTTGGAACGCCGCCAGTCTTGAGTAAAAGGCCAGAACCTCGGTGGCAAAAGAATATTGGCCAGCCAACTCGCGGGCTCGTTCGATGCGCCGGTCATATTTTCGTAAAACGTCACCGAAGGGTTTCGTCATTTTCCCAGGGAGTGCGTGTCCTTCACCTTTTCATACCACAGTCGATGATGCATCCGTGCCCAAGTGGAGGAGACTTCACCCCGGATGATCGACGTGAAGCCGCCTCGCACCATGGCCGTGCCCATGTAAACGTGGATGATGAAGCCGCCAATCGTCAGGAGCGCCGTCACGGCATGCACCAGAACCGCGGCGTAGCGCAGCCAGCGCCAACTCCAGGGGATATCATTCACCAGCCACAGGGCCACGCCCGAGAGCAGCAGGGCGATGCCGCCAAGAAGCATCAGCCAGAAGAATTGCTTCTGGCCGATATTGAAACGGCCGATGGGCGGCAGATTCTCATCCTGGTTGCGAATGTAATCACCCACGTGCTTCGCCCACTCACGATCGGCAGCGGTGGTGCGCATGTCCCGGTGCCAAATGCCGTACATTCGGACCACCGAGGCCGTGAAGATCAACCCCATCCAAGGGTGCCAGAAGCGCGCCGTGGGTCCGCCCCCGAAAAAGATCGCCAGCCAAAAAAGGTAGGGGGACCAAAAGGCGAGGCCGGTGAGGAGCAAATAAACGTACGAGAGGCCCGCCACCCAGTGAAGGACGCGCTCGCCAAAGGTGTAGCGGAGAATGCGGTCTTCCGAACTGCTGTGGGCACGAGCATGCGGAAATGTGGTGGTACTCATGGGTGCTCCTCCGCCTTGCTGTCGGGGACCGTCTTTGGGCCGAAACGCAGATAATGCAGCGTAACTCCGATGAGACCTCCCAACATGGCGAAATTACCCAACCACTTGAGGGGTGTCTTCCACAGCCTCACCGCCCACGGAACGGAAGGGTTGGCCGGCAATCCGCCGTACGCTTCGGGATTTGTCGCGTCATGCAGAACGTAGATGACGCCGGTGCCTCCGACGCCCGGCGGATCATAAACGCCCGCCTTCTCGAAGCCGGAGTTCACGCGAAGCTGGTGAGCGCGCTTTTCGGCGAGGTCCTTCATGTCGTCCTTGGAGCCGAAGTGAAGGCAGCCGGTCGGACACGCCTTGATGCAGGCCGGTTCCAGGCTCTGGCTCACACGGTCCGCGCAGAGAGTACACTTGTGAACCTTCCTGGTGGAGGGATTCAGCTTGGGAACGTCGAAGGGACAGCCGGTAATGCAGTATCCGCAGCCGATACATTTGTCCTGCTGAAAATCGACGATGCCGTTGGTGTATTGCACGATGGCGCCATCGGCGGGGCAGGCCGCGAGACATCCCGGTTCGGCGCAATGCATGCACTGATCCTTGCGCATCAGCCACATCATGGTGCCGTCTTCTTTGGGGTGCTCGTTGAATTTGATCAGGTTCCAGAAGTTCCAGGCGGTGCTGGGCATGGTCTGGTAGGTATTGTCAAAAGCCGTTGCCGCAAAGGGAAGATCGTTCCATTCCTGGCAGGCGACCTCGCAGGCTTTGCAGCCGATGCAGGTGGTGGTGTCCACCAGCTTGCAGACCTGAAACTCGCGCTGCGTGCCAGCGCCCGGAACGGTTCCGGCGTGCCCCGAGATTTTCATTATCCGTAGCGTAGCCTGGCTCATTGTCACCTCAGGCCCGTTCCAGTTTCACCAGAAATCCCTTAAATTCCGGTGTAAAGACGTTCGGATCGACAACCGTGGGCGAGAGCAGATTGGTGGGTGTATGCGCCGTCCGGCCTGCATCCTCGGAAATGCCGCGATATCCCCAATGGATGGGGATGCCAATCTGGTACGTCTTCTTGCCATCGATCATCATCGGCTTGATTCGCCGCGTGACCATCGCCTTGGCGATGAATTCGCCGCGCGCGCTGCTTACTTTTACCTTCTCGCCACCCTTGATTCCCATTTCGTCTCCGAGCTCGGCGGGAATCTCCACGAAGGGTTCGGGCACCAGTTCCACGTTCGCCGGATTGTTCTTGGTCCAGTAGTGATAGTGCTCTGTAAGCCGGTAGGTGGTGCAGACCACGTTGAAGCCATCCGCTACGGTGCCGTACTTGTCCAATGGCGTCTTCAGCTTCTTGACGATGGGATTGTGGGTCTGGCCGGGATGAAGCAGATTTTCAACCGGACTTTCGATGGGTTCATAGTGTTCCGGGAAGGGACCGTCGGCGACGGCTCCGATGGGCACGAAGAGCCGTCCCACGCCCTCGGGATTCATGATGAAGGGCCCCATATGGTCCTTGGGATTTGAATCGGGCTTGAAATCGGGCACGTCGTGGCCGGTCCACTTTTGCGCGGACTCATTCCACCAGATCTGCCGGCGTTGGGGATCCCAAGGCTTGCCCTCCGAATCGCAGGAGGCCCGGTTGTAAAGCACGCGGCGATTTACCGGCCATGACCACGCCCAATTGGGGTAGACGCCGAGGCCGGAAGGATCCTCCGTGCCGCGGCGGGCGAACTGTGGCCCGGCCTCCGTCCACGAGCCGGAGTAGATCCAGTTGCCGCAGCTCGTGGTGCCGTCGTCGCGCAGAAACGCAAAAGAGGGAAGCTGTTGACCGGACTTCAGTGTTAGCTTCGTTTTGTCATCGGTGAATTCAGCCAGCGCCTTGCCATTAATCTCCTGCGCGACTTCGGCCAACGAAGGATTGGAAGGATCGGAGTAGGACCATGTGGCGTTCAGAATCGGGTCCGGAAACTTACCGCCCTCCTTTTTGTAGAGTTCGCGCACTTTGAGGAAAATTTGAGCCAGGATGGCCTGATCCAGCCGGGCGTCACCGGGCGGAGGCAGCGCCGCGCTCTTCCATTGCAGCCAGCGCGCGGAATTGGTGAAAGATCCATCCTTTTCGGCGAACCCCGCGCAGGGCAGCCGGTAGACTGTGGTCTGGGTGCTCTTCATCTCCTCGGGGGTGGTGCCGGGCGCCTTCCAGAATTCGCTGGTCTCATCCGGATAAATCTCACCCACCACCAGCCAATCCGCCTTCTTCAGCGCTTCGATGTTTTTCCTGGAATCAGGGCCGATCATGACGCCGTTCATCCCGAAGGCGAAGAGGCCCTTGACGCTGCCGCGATACATGTTGTCCCAAATCTGGGTCCAGGAGTAGTTGCGGTCTGCCTTGGGAAGATAATCAAACGCCCAGTCGTTTTCTTTGCTCGCGGCCGGGCCGTACATCGCCTTGAGAAAGGAGACGGCGAACTTCGGTGTGTTCGCCCAATAGTTCAGGGACTGCCAGGGACCGGGTGTGGATGGCTTGGGAGTGATGCGTTGCAGATAGGCAGCGAGGTTCGTGTCCGTGGGATTGGGTACCTTCAGATAACCGGGCAGCAGATCGAAAACTCCGGCCATGTCTGTGGCGCCCTGAATATTGGAATGGCCGCGCAGCGCATTGACGCCGCCCCCGGCACGCCCAATGTTGCCCATCAGGAGTTGCAGCATTGCCGCGGCGCGAATGGTCTGCGTGCCGGAGGTGTGCTGCGTCCAACCCACGGCATAGATAACGGTGCCGACCTTTGTCATGTCGCCATCCTTGCGGATGGAGGTGAAGAGGTCGGCGGCCTTCAGGAATTGTTGCTGCGAAATGCCGGTGATCCGCTCCACCATTTCTGGCGTATAGCGGGAATACTGCTGCCGGAGAAGCTGAAAGACGCACCTTGGATGTTGGAGGGTGAGATCGTAAGCCACGTGCTCGGGTAGGGCGGGCGACGTGCCATGGGCATCCTGCCCATGCCCGGGCAAGATGCCCGTGGCACTTCCGCTCACATCCCCGCCCTCGGCGTAGTTCCAAGTTGACTTGTCGTAGGCCTGAGTCGCAGCGTCGAATCCGGAATAGAGCCCGTCTTCGGGCAGCTTGAAGCCGTCCTTGATAATGAACGCGGCGTTGGTGAAGTTGACAAGATAGTCTTTCGCGATGCGATTGTTTTCGAGGGCGTAGTGGATCAACCCGCCCAGGAAGGCGATATCCGTCCCGGCGCGGATCTGCAGGAAAAGATCGGCGGTTGCCGCTGTTCGCGTGAAGCGCGGGTCGACCACGATGATCTTGGCGTTGCGGTTGCGCTTGGCCTCCAT
>Ga0181520_10005007_pt1 | contig 21566 bp, 14 predicted proteins | sample PEATcosm2014_Bin_29_FD_132451 | JGI IMG/M metagenome (GOLD analysis project Ga0181520, IMG submission 132451) | Peatland microbial communities from MTU Mesocosm Facility, Houghton, MI, USA - PEATcosm2014_Bin02_30_metaG | ecosystem: Environmental > Terrestrial > Soil > Wetlands > Peat | place... | reverse complement strand
GCCCTACGCCGCCGCTCGTTCAATACCGCATCCGGCAAACCGCGCGAATCGATTCTCTCCATGCCTAGTTAGACGGGAAATACCTATAGATGTTGCATATATTACGGGCCGGATCAGTAGAATGAAAACCAACTTCACTGTCCAATGTCGAGCGTTCGGACCTTGCGGTGAGCCGGAGCTGGGACGCGACGAGCGGGGCTACAGCGCGATCCAGTCCACCATTCTCACCCTTCATTACTTCCCCAATTCTTGTCTTTGCTGCCGATGCACCAGATTGCTTCATTCCGCGCCGAGCGACAAATAAGCGTTGAATGCAAGGGGCCGCTGCAATTCTCGCTCGGCTTTCGTCAACCTGTAAAACCATCTGTTTGGTGCCACTGGGAACATCCGTTTTCATCAATCCGAGATCTGACTAGATCGGTCACGGTAGGAGCTACCCGCAAGGGTAGTCCCGACCGTGATTGAACGTTCCAAGGGTCACCTCACCACATCGCTGAATTCGCATTGTACAGATCGCCCGACAGGTCTGCGCCAACATAGATACCGTCGGCCAAGACAAGATCGAGGTTCCCCGCAACAGCGTAGACGTCCTTTCAATCGCTAAGTTGGCTTTCCAAGATCTCGGTTGTCCCTCCAGCCCGGATTCCTCCCACGCCCTTCCCCCACAGAACCCATCCCGCTTGAGGAGAACTGTGTCCCCGTTAGAACCACCCTTTTCGATTCGAGAGACAACGACCTGCCGCTGCTGTCAGTTATTCTGCCTCAAACGTAGCGCTTCCGGATTGCTTTTACCCGCGCTCAGTTGACCAATGGCCGCTGTATATTTGGGGTCGTGGAACTCGGTTGCAGCCCGCTGCAACTGGTGCAGCAGCGCATCGCCATGAAATCCGCCGATTTCCTGGTAATCCCATGGCTTGCTACCGAGGGCATACGGCAATAGAAAGTCCAATGCTGCACGAATGCATCTGCCGTCAGAGGTCTTAAAGTTCCAAAGGTCGACGCCGACCTGCTGCCCAAGCCATGCGAGCTGCATCAATCCATCCAAGTTCCCGATGCTGTAGCTGAAAGCGTTAGTCCTGGCAAGTTCCAGCGGCTCACGCCCATCCGGTTCAATCTGCACAGCAATACGCTTGGTCTTTACACGGTTGAGCGTATCGATCGCGAGTTGCTTGTCCCCCAGGAACAGCGCGTAATCCGTAACCTGCAAGTCGTACCACGTTCCGTGGTTGTTTTTTGCGGCATCCTCGTCCTTGCCTTTATCGCTGGTGCGCATCCAGTGGAGAAATTGGCCGACCCAGGTCTCGATGCCCTGTTGGTCGGCCACGTTCCACGTCGACGAGCCTTCCAGCAATCCCACCGCATCCAAGGCCGACATCAGGAATCTGGTTTCGATGAGCCCGATGCCGCGCCCGGTGTTGATCCCCGGGATTCCCTGGCCGAATTCTAAGTTGGGATTCATGCGCGTGGCAGGATCCAGAAACCAGGTGCGCAGCAGCAGGGCGGCACGCTCAGCATAGGCCGTATTGCCGGTGTAGTAATACGCGAGCGCGAGACTGCGCGCATCTTCACCCATGCGATTCATTAAGTCGTGATCCGGGATCTTCTTGATCTCCGGATTATGTTCGCCATCGCGGCGGATATACGGCAGACCATCGGGCTTGGATGGATCTGGCCAAAAATACGGCGCCCGGCTCATATAGTCATGCTTGTTACCGCTGGGTGGAACAACACTCTTCTGCATAACGGAGAATGGGCCCTCCCGCATGGCTTTGTCGGCGGCCGCAATCGCCGCATGCACAACTTCCTGCCGATGTGCATCGCCCGCGGGCACGGCCTTGATGGCGGCAAGCAGTTTTGCATCCAACAGGAACACGCGGGGCGGCAATGCCATTGAAGCGGTTGCTTTGGGCATGTCCTGCGCAAAAGAACTCTGCGCTCCTGAAAGCAGGACAGAAGAGAGAACCAGGGGCAATGCGAAAATGTGGAGAGGACGCCAGGTATTCAAGTGAAGAAACTCCTTCGATCGTAGTTTGACGTGCGAGAAGTGAAGGAACCCTCGGAAGACAACTTAGACCAGGTTCCGGAAGCCGCTAGCACCGTGCGTAGAAACTGTACGCCCAGGTGTTCGCTATCGTCTGCCGCGTGCGGTCAGGTATTTGCAGAATTTCGATTCGGCCTTGCATCACGCGGACCGGCCCCAGGAAAGTATTCCCTGGGACCGGTTTGTTTTGAAGCATTGAATGCGCCGGTTAGAAGGTCAACCGCAGAGTCAACTGAATCTGACGCGCAGTGTTATACGAAGAGCAGCCAAGGCCGCCAGGCGTGTAGCACGTCGTGCCGTCGGAGCCGCTCGGAACCGCGAGACCTTGATGGTTAAAGACGTTGAAGGCGTCCGCGTTCAGGCGCACGTTGTAGCGCTCCGTGATCGGGAAGACTTTGAAGAGCGAAGCATCCGCAGTCCATTCCCACGGCCCGTGCAGAATCGTATGGGCGTACGGGCTGGAGGCGTCGATGGTGCCCCCCGAAGAGCCGAAGTCGTTGTTGCTAGGGTCAAGACCAAAGCCGATCTCGGTGTTAGCCGACTGCCCGGTGACGTTGTTCATGAAGACATCGTTAGCACCGGAATACTTGCCAACGACCGCCTTACCTGCCACCGGCGCGGCGCACAGATTGTCCATTGGCTGGGAATAGGGCACCACACTGCCGGGCAGGCCATTGACAACGGTCGCCAATCCCGCCGAGCAGGCATTGCCGCTGGTCGCCGTGGGCGCAATGTAGCCGTTGAACCACTCGTAGCCCTTCAAGCAGTTGCCGCTGCGGCAATCGGTGATAGGCGCCTTCGTTTTGTAGACTTGAAGCGGATTCGTCGGTCCAAAGTTCGTTGTGGTGATCGCGAAAGTGGTTATGTGAACCTCTCCGTCGCCGGCAATCTGCCAGCCGCCCACCAATTCGTCCGTGAGCTTGTTAACATGGCCCAGCCAGCGCTTGCCGCGGCCGACCGGTAGGGCGAACAGACCGTTGAACTGAAGGTGATGCGGCGGAGAGTTGGTGTCCACCATATAGTTCTCCCAGCGGTTGAGGGCCTTGTAATATTGCCAGGGCTGAACGCCGGCGGGAGGAGGCGGTGGAAGCCTAAGCGAAGTCGGCGGCCCCGACAACTGCCCCCCGACCCAGGTACCAGGGTCAGCGACAGCCGACGCGGTCACCGCCGAGTTTCCAGCTGCGCCCGTGTAGCTGCCGACATAGCTGTTCACATAGTTGCTGTAGGGGACGACGTAATCGCCGGCGGAACCGCCGTAGTCGCCGCCGGTGCGCAGGTTCTTCGACCAAACGTACATCACCTGCCAGGCAGAGCCGTTATGGTAGAGCTTCTGGTAGTTAGCCTGGAGCGCGTTGTAGTTTGACCAGCCGGTCTTTTGAACCTGATGGTTGCCGCCCCACACCAGGTTGTCGTAGGGTCCCGCGCCGGTGGAGCTATTGGTAGGCCCAAACGCAGCCGAGCCGGGCGTCACCGCGCCCTGCTGGATCTCCCAGGCATACGTAGAGGGGTGGTTGTTGTAATAGAAAACATTGGGCAGGTTGGTTCCGTGCGTGTAGATGTAGCTGACGCGGAGCATGGAACCCCATTTCATCGGTTGCTCGACGGTGAAGTTGGTCTGGTTGACAAACGCCGGCGCATAGTTGGGATCGATGTTGGTGATGCCGGGTCCGATCGTGATGGCATTCGTCGCTGCGCTATTGATCACGTTCGCGCTGTTGACGCCCATCAGCGGATAGCCGCCGCCGACCGCTGCGCCGCCAGTGCCGCAGGTCGCGCAGGTTGTGTTGTAGTTGAAGCTCGGTGAGCTGTTGGGGGCGGCGAGCAGCTGGTAACCAGAGTGGGGCGTGTAAGTGCTGCTGGTAAAGTTCTGCGAGTAGCCGATGCCGAAGGGTTGGTTCTGCCCCTCTACGCGGTAGCTCTGGCGGACAGGCGAAGGGTAGATGTACCGGCCGAAAGCGCCGCGCACTACCGTTCCCCATTTGCCGAAAGGCTGCCAGGCAACGCCCACGCGCGGAGCGAAGTTCAGGTTATAGTTTCTCACCAGCATGGAGGGCAGGCCGGCCTGAGACGGAGTCTCGAAGACCGCGCCGTTATTTTGCATGTTGGTGATGATGGCCGAAGTGGTCAGGCCTTCCGATTCGAGCTGCGCGAGCGAACCGGAGGTGACGATGGCGCCGTGGGAACCGTTGGCGGGGTTCGAATAATTCTTGTCGAAGCCCTCCATCGCTCCCTGCCCCTCCCAAACTGCCGGGTGAGCCTCATAACGCAAGCCAAGGTTGACCGTCAGGTTGTGGCGCGCGTGCCAGTTGTCCTGGATGTACCCGTCCAACTCCATATCGTGAAAGTGCTGGTAAGGCGTTTGCAGAATCGACGAGTAGTTGTAGGCGGTGCCGAGGAACTCGTCGGCGTTGGCATTTCCCGTGTTCGAGGTCACGCCGGCAGCGCTGCTGCTATAGCTGCTGGGATTCAGCAGACCCGTCGCGTAGCCATAAAATCCCAATGTGTCCCTGCTCCTGTCGGGCAGCGACCCCATGTGCTCGAACATGTAGCGGCCCCCGAACAGCACTTGGTGCTTGCCCAGGATCTTGGTCAGATTTTCGTCTCCGATGTACGTGGTCGTGGTCACACTGTAGTTGAACATCGTGCTATCGAAGGGCTGGAACAACGCGGCCGCATTGCCATTTGAAGTCGATTGGCCCACCACATAGGGAAAGCCGGGCTCGCCGAAGTTATTGGGCAGGCCCAGCGCCGACTCATAGTCGGTTAGGGAGTTGGGACCACCCCAGGTATTTTCTCCGTACCAAGTCATGCTGTAAACCGACTCGGAGTAAAAGGTGGGCGAAAAGACGTGGGTGAAACCGAGCGCGGCGGCGTTGACGTTGCCGACTTGGTATTCCGCGCCGCTTATCCACTTCGGAATGTCTGCGCCGCCAGGGGCCTTTGCCGCCAGTGTATAGGCCTGCGCTGGATCGTTACGGTCAGTCAGGGGACTGCTCGTATTATGCGTATACCGCAGGTAGGCGCGGTTGTTCTCGTTGAAGGTCTGGTCGAGGCGGAAGGTTTCCTGGGGTATGACGGAGCGTTGATAATACTGCGTCGTCAGGTTACTCCCGGCAAGCGGGCTCAAGTTGTTGGTGGGTAGAGGCGTCATGGCCATAAAGGTTTTGTAGAGCGCATTTTCCTGCGAAAGCGGGATGCAGTTGGTTTGGCTGGCGCAGTTGGAGTTATTGGACCCCATGTTGTTTTCACTGGTGTACGTCTTGCGCGTGGTTGTTGATCCGGAGCCAGTGGTGGTATAGGGATCGTAAAGCGTCTGCTGGACATTCGAGCTGGTGACCAGATCGCTGAAGTCGCCATTGCGCTCCGCCAACGAGGGCGTGCGTTGCTGTTCAAAGGGCGACTGCACCAGCGAATAGCGCTCGTAAGCGAAGAAGAAGAATGTCTTGTCTTTGCCGTTGTAGAGATGTGGAATTCTGACGGGACCGCCCACGGAAGCGCCGGCCTCGTTGCGGATGTACTCCGCCGCAGAGGAACCGGTAGGAGTGTTTCGATTGCTGGCGACGCCGGCGCCGTTGTTGCGCACGGTCCAGAACGCCGTGCCATGCAGCGTGTTGGTTCCAGACTTGGTGCTGAGAATAGCGGTGGAGGGTGCAGAGTACTGCGCCCCCGAGCCCCCGACCTGCACACTCACCTCCTGAATCGCATCCGGGTCAACCAACTGCTGTGACCCCTGATGCACGCCGCCGTACTCGCGGTTCGCCAGGGTGGCGCCGTCGACCTCAAATTGCGTCGCCGGGCCTTCCTGGCCGTTGGCGCAGGCGGCAACACCATTCGACTGGGGACAAGCCTCGAATCCAGGCGAGGTCTGCCCAACCATGCCGGAGATGTTGCGGCCGTTCATCGGCAGCTCGTTGATCCTGGCGTTTTCCAGCGTCGACGTGATGGCGCCGTTATCGGTCGTGGTGAGCTGAACGGTGCTCGCCGATATCTCAATCTGTTGGGTTACGGCTCCGGTGGTCATGGCGGCGTTTATGACCGCATCCTGGCTCACCTGCAGTTCGATCGTTTGCTCACTGGTCTTCATGCCCGGAGCAGTGACCGTCAAAACATAGGTACCCGTGAAGAGCGCCGGGACCTGGTAAAAACCAACGCTATTGGACTGCGTATCGAATACGACATTAGTTCCCTGGTTGACAACGTGAATTTTGGCGCCTGGGATAACAGCGCCCGTCGCGTCCGTGACCGTGCCCTTAATGGACCCGGCGCCACTTTGGGCAAAGAGCGTCAGGGATGACAATGTCATTCCCAACAGAAGGACACCCAAGACAGCCAACATACCCCAGGGGCGTAGTCTCTGCGTCGCAAATCTGGTTAAGTTTCTCATTTCGTTATGCTTCCTCCTAAGAATTTCGATGAACGGTGCGCACGTTCCTGCTTTCCGGCATCCAGAATCGTGCCGATCTTGGAACAGGACGTGGCATCTGTTACGGTGCAGGCCGCTGAATGCATTTCGAGGCCGGGGTCTACTCTCGGTCGGTGAGATTGCTGCTGGAAAGTGAATTTACGTAACCATAATTCCGGCGGATAGGCTGTCGCATTTCTTAACGCTAAAGGTTTTTATTTTCAATTGGATAGAAAATGGAAACGTTAAACTTCTTGTCCCACCCCCCCCTCGTGCATAATGGTAGCAGCGTAAAGGATTGGAATCGTTCGGCCGGTTCGCTCAACAATTATCATGACGATGCAAAGAAAAGACGGGAACGAACTCCTCGATGACAGGTCGATCACTGAGGGAGAATCGCGCTGGGAACTGGCCGAGAGGGTGGCTGGCAGTAAAGCGCTCGCGCGTGCCACCCAACTTCGCGCCATCCTGCTCTTTATCGTTCGCCAGGCCATCGATCACCCTGAAGTTCCCATCCACGAATCCGAAATTGCGCATCGCGCTTTAGGTCGGCGTATCGATTTCAATCCGCTGGACGATAATATTGTCCGCGTGCAGATCGCGCATCTGAGAAAAAAGCTGGACCTCTACTTCTCCTCCGATGGCAAGGATGAAGAAATGGTGATCTCCATCGCACTGGGTAGCTACTTGCCGGTATTCAGCCACCGCGCCCAGCCCGCTCTCGAATCGAAACCCGAACCCGCCGAGGCAATGATCGTCTCCGCCGAAGAGCCGGAAGAACCGGTCGCAGTCGCTCTCGTTCCAGTCCAGGATGAAATTGTTCCGGAACTCCTGCCGGCCTCTCGCCGCCCTCGTTGGGCGCGATCTGAAAGGATTCTGTCCAGACTGCTCATCTTGGCTCTGGCACTCGTTTGCTTGACCTTATGGCAGCAGAACCGCGCCCTCAACCGGGCGTTTTATCCCTGGAAGTATGAACCGGCGGTCGACCTATTCTGGTCCGAATTCCTCGCCCAGAATAGGTCGACCGACATTGTGATGTCCGATGCCTTCTTCAAGTTGGTCGAGGACTTTACCCAGACGCCCCTTACGCTCAACAACTACCTGAGCTCAAACTACCTCACCCAGTTATATGCCCAGGAAAAAGACCCGAAAGTGGCTCACGTTCTTCATAAGATCTCTGGCTGGAGATCATCGAACGTAAACCATTTGAAGTTGGCTGAGCGCATCGTAGCGCTTGACCCGCTCGGCAAGAATATTCATCTCTATTACGCCCGAGATTACACTCCTGAACTGCTAGCACGGGACAGCGCAATACTGCTTGGCAGCCGGCTCAGCAATCCCTGGGTTGGCTTAATCGATAACCGCATGAACTTTATCGCCAAACCCGATAGCAACGATGTTACCGTGATCGCCAATCGCGCGCCCATTGCCGGAGAGCAGGGTTCCTACGAAAGGACGGGGAGCTTTGGATATTGCGTAGTTGCCTATCTTCCGAATCCAAGTAACGATAGCAAAGTTTTGATTATCGAGGGCACCAGCGTGCAAGCCACCGAAGCCGGTGGAGATTTTCTTCTCTCGGAGAGCCGGATGTCCGCCTTCCAGAAGATGCTCCATGTCTCTAAATTCCCATATTTTGAAGTACTTTTGAAAACATCCGAGATTAAATACACTCCGTTTACCGCGACGATCGAAGCGTATCGGACCTACCCGATCCTGCACTGAAGACTTACCGTGCCCCGATGTGCGGTTGCCGTCCTTGCCCGCAGCGATTGCATAGGCGTAGATACGCTCCTAGTCCATTTAGCGATGCAGAAGCACGGTTGTCTCCTGCGTCGCGCTGCACAGGCGCTCCAGATGTACCATCAGAGCGGCGTACTGGTCCGCCAAGGTAACGATGCCTCTTTCGGGCAAGCACAGAGATAAATCCCGGGAAGTCCATAGCACCATCGATTCTTCGGCAAGCGACATACTGTTCAGCACCCTTTTGAGCACCCTCAATCGCATTTGAATCTGGATTTCAGGCTAAAACCTCTGCCGTGTCGATGATCGCCACCGTAGGGGTAGCGTTACGCCCGCTGGAGCGGCGGCCCTGTTCGCGCAATGCTTGGGCAACACGCTCCCAAGTGCCATCGTCGGGCCAGGCGCGAAACTGCTGCAGCACGCTCAACCAGGGAGGAAAATTAGCCGGCAACTGACGCCACTAGCAGCCCGTCTTCACCACGTAAAGAAGTGCGTCCACCACCCGGCGCAGCTCATACTTGCGCGGACGCCCGCCGCCATGACGCTTGCCCCGGTCGCGCCGCGCAGCGACTCCAGTTGCACCCACTGCAGGCCCGTCCAATCGCTCGGGGACATGGCGATAGTCTAAGAACAGGAGCACCGACCGCATATAGCTGCCTTGGTTCACTGCATAGTTTTTAGACAGCTTCTGAGAATCGAGACCTAGGGAACCTCCGGTTGATGATTAGACGGACCGGATCAGATAAGGGCCAACTGTCCTGGCAATGAAATCTTACTCAGGACATCAGGGAAGCCCCGATCGCCTTCAGTCGGGCGTGCAGGCCGTCTTGATCCTGAGCCATGACGCTTCGTGTGCCGGTGACTACCACGCTCTCTTGCACATCAAACTCCAGAGTCTGAAACATTTGTCGGGTGTAGTCGATGTAGATCCTGAATAGCTCGGAATTTGGATTTCCCTGGACAAAGGCCAGGGTCAGCGCCTTGCCGGCATTCTGCTCCAGGAAACTGGGAGAAAATCGGGGTGCGAAGAGGGGGTGTAGCCGGTCGACGAAGATTTTACCCTGGGCGCTCCTCTGGCCCATGAAGATCGGCATGCCCAGAACGAGGGCCTAGGCCTCCAATATAGAGCTGTGGATGCGGGGCATGTCATCCTGAATGATGCAGCGGCGGTCCCTGGTCTTGCACGCAAAACAGGCGTGGCAGGGCTGAAGGTCAAGTCGGGCCGCGTTCCAGGACCACACCTGCGCACCCAGATCACGGGCACCTTCGAGGATGGTATCTACCACCCAAGCCGTGCTGCCCTGCGGACGGGGACTGGCGGAAAATCCAACGATGTTCATGGGGGATTGTCGCAATATTGCGCTCCTCTCGTCGTAAGCATAAATCTCGCTTGGACGTTGATATATGCGCTCGCCTGATGACCATCTGGCGGCTGCATTCGGAGACGCTGGTCGAACCATGCGAAGGGCGTGGCTGACGTGTACTCGACGACCGGCTGAGCGTGTCACTCTGAGACCAGGTTATCGTTTTTCGCGACTACGACAAGGCTACATCGATTGAAAGGGGAAGACAAGGTTACCCGAGTGGGCATAGGGCGTAGAGTCGAGTATCTCTATTTCGCCATGGCGACTGGAATCTGTGCTCTCCCGCCGGGCTTGGGCACGAACCGGTCGTGCCCTCTCGCAATCCTACCTTTCACCACAGGCTGGCAACCTCGGGGCTTCTAGTTACTTACCTTTTCGCCTACCTGCGGTTACCTCTTAAGGGAAAGCCAACGACGCGCAGTTATACCCCTAACATCGCCAACACGTATAGGCTAAGCAGAATCCTGCATAACTTGCATGGGGGTGTCCAAATCGCCTTTCAGACTCGTGCCATATCTGCAAAGGTGGACGCCGCTTGCCACGACTTACTGCACCGGCTCGACGAGATACTGTTCCAGCTTGCCGTCGGGATAGGTATAGGTGGTCAGGCGCAGCTTCTTGGCCGGGAACTGGATCTCGAAGCCGCGGAAGGTCATGCCGCCGCGCTCTTCCTTGGCGGTCTGGTGCAAGCTGAGCGGCTCGCCAAGCGGAGCCAGGGAGGCCTTGTAGTCGGCCAACGCCTCTTCGGAGAAGTAGTCGCTCAGGTTGGGGGCCAGCAGGCCGCGGTCGATCTTGCCCTGCTGCAAGCTGTGGAAGATCTCCAGCGCCTGCTTTTCTTCCGGCGTGGGCGGGAAGCCGGCGATCAAGGGCGAGGCCAGCTTGGCAATTGCGGAGGCAGCGCCGTGCGCGTCCTGATTGGTGAGCACGGTAATGGACGCGCCGTCATCGATGAACACCACATTGTCCGACACAAAGCCGGAAACCTCGCCGGAGTGCGCGATCACGCGGTGGCCGTCGCGACGGAGCACATCCACGCCCAGGCCGTACTGGGTGCCCTTGCCGTTGTTGAGCTTGACCTCGGTAAAGAATTCTTTGTAGCTTTCGGGTTTCAAGATGGATTGAGCGATCAAGCTCTCATCCCAGAGGGCCAGGTCGTGCGGGGTCATGGCCAGTTCGCCGGCGGCAAACATCCAGCCGCAGCCCTCCTTGGGCGCAAGGCGCAGGGGTCCGAGCGCGTGCCGATAGTAAGGCGTGGCGTCGGTGGAGGTGAGCTTTTGCTCGTCGGAGTTCCAGACGCTGGTCATCCCCAGAGGGCGGAAGATGCGCTCCACCAGCAGGTCGGTGAGGGGGCGTCCAGTGACGGCTTCCACCACGCGGCCTGCAATCACAAAGTTGGTGTTGGAGTACTGCCACTCGGTGCCGGGCTCAAAGTCGAGCGCCTTCTTGCCCCAAGTATCAAGGATGTACTGCGCGTTAACGGTGGGGCGCATGGTGGTCATCACGTAGTCCTCGGGCCAGTAGTCCTGGTAGCCGGAGGTGTGGGAGAGAACCTGGCGGATGGTGATCTTGTCGCCCTGGGTGAGGCCGGGCACGTACTTGCCCACCGGATCGTCCAGCTTGAGCTTGCCCTCTTCCTGCAGCATGAGGATGGCCGCGGCCGTGAACTGCTTGGAGATGGAGCCAATGGAGTAGCGCATGGAGGGCGTAACCGGGGTGCGGGGATCAAGGTGGGCAAGCCCGTAGCCGTGCGTGTAAACCAGCTTGCCGTGCTGCACCACGGCGATGGAGGCCGAGGGAACGCCGGTCTGCTCCAGCACCTGCGTGGCTATGCGATCGATGCTGGCCTTGAGCGCGGGGTCGATGGTGTCCACCACCTGGTTGGCGAGCGGCTTGTCCACTAAAGCCTGCGCGGAGGCGGCAACGGGGGCGAGAACGAGTGTGAGACCAAGAACTGCAAGAACGGGAAGGCGCATGTGAGACTCCTGTGCAGTATTGTCGCCGATGGGGCTTGGGTTGCCAGGTGCCAGGTTGCCAGGTGCTTAGCAGCCTGTGGTGAAAGTCGAAAACGCGGAAAACCACACCGCAGGGGCAAAACGGGCTGCGGGAAAACTCTGTTTCGGAGCTGATTTCCATTGGAAGTTTCCCGCAGGGGCTGAAGCCCTTGTTGATTTTGGGCTACTTACGGCACGACTGAAGTCGTGCCCTGATACAAAGCCCGGCCCGCAGAGAGTTTTTCCGCAGCCTATAAAGCCCGTCGTTTCATTTCAACCATTTGCGGCACGACTCAAGTCATGCCCTGACGCTTCTCGTCAAATGCTGCACTTTTACCGCAGGCTGCTAGGGGCTACAGCGAAACCAGAGTTGCTGTATCCCGAAGCCAATGCATTCAAGTCGACGCAACCATCAGGGAGCGGCGACCTTGGAGAAAACTGCCCGGACACACCGACTCTGGTTTCGCTCTAGTAGCTAAAAGCTAGTCAGGGCGCGGAGTTGTCCGCGCCCTGCTGGTGTTGCGGGCCGTTAGGGGACTTACTCGCTGGCTTCAATGCGGCGGCCGTGAGCGTCCTGCAGCGGGCGTGCGTTGATCTTGTAGATGGACGAGAGGGCGCGGAACTGGCCCCGGCTCATGGTCATCTCCTGCTCATACACAAACCAGCGCACGCCCTCGGTGCAGGGCGGAACGGTGAGCGAGCCGGTATAGGTCCAGTAGCCGCGATCCGCCGGCAGAAAGCCGCCGGGATTGATCATGTCGGTTACCACCACTTCCTTGCCAGCTGCCCGGGGCAGGCTCTGGGTAAGGGTGGCCAGCAGCGCGTTGGGCACGTCCTGATCCTGCAGGAAGCGCACCGCGATCACGGCCATCTTGCCGTCGGCCGACTTGTGCACCAGATGGACCGCCATGTCGCTGAATTTACCGCGCACCGGCTCTTCGCTGGGGGTGTGGAAGTGGAACTCAACCAGGTCGTAGCGCACCCCGCCCGCCACGATATAGCTGCCCGGATGCACGTTGACCTGGATGGCGTGGCCGTTGTTGACAATGGTGACGCCGCCCGACATGTAGTGGAACTCAATGGGCTGGAGCGCCTTGTTCAGATGCGCGCCGCGGATGTCGATGGGCGACTGTTCGTGGCCTTTGCCGCAGGCCTGAAACGAGGGGTCCAACTTGCCCCAGTTGATGGGGCCGTTCTTGCCCTCGTAGGTCCAGTGTGCGGTGGACTGAGCCGCAACCAGCGAGGCAGATGCGAGCAGAAGCGTGCCAATAAAGTGCAATTTCATGAGCGATCTCCACCAGGTGACGCAATCCAGCGCCACGGTTGCATTTTATGCCATGGACGGTGAAAGGAGGAAAGACGTTCGGCAGAGAACTTCCCGGTTGGGAGTCTTGATCTCCAGCGGGGTGAGCCGGAAGGGATGTAGCGCGAGGGCAAAATGCCTATCCCAAGCGGTGGGATGGCGCGGTAGAGTGCTGATGCAGCGCACAGACTCATTTGCGATGAGGGGCCTAAACTGAGCATGCCTTGAGGCAGGTGCAGTCCTAATTGGCCGCACAGGGAAGGAACCTCGGATGGAATCGCTTTTGCCACTGGTGGCAGTGGACGTAAAAGGCTATATCGGCGTGGTGACGCTGAACAACGCACGCAAGCGCAATGCGCTGAGCGCGGAGCTGATTGAGGGCCTGTGCGCGGCGCTCACCCGGATGCGGCTGGAAAAGGTGCGGGCGGTGGTGCTCCGGGCTCCGGCCGGGGTGGAGGTCTTTTCCGCCGGCCACGACGTGCGCGAGTTGCCCACCAATGGCCGCGACCCGCTCACCTACAACGATCCGTTGCGCCGCGTGATCCGCGAGATTGAGATCTTCCCTGCCCCGGTAATCGCCATGATTGAGGGCAGCGTATGGGGCGGGGCCTGCGAGCTGGTGATGGCCTGCGACCTGCTGGTGGCGGGGCTCGACACCACCTTTGCCGTAACTCCCGCCAAACTGGGCGTGCCCTATAACGTCTCCGGCGTGCAGAACCTGCTGAATGCCGGGGGCATGAAGCTGTGCAAGGAGATGCTGTTCACGGCGCAGCCGGTGGGCGTGAAGCGGCTGGTGGAACTGGGTCTGGTGAGCTATACCGTGCCGCGCGCAGAGCTGGAACCGCTGGCCATGGGTATGGCCGCACAGATTGCCAAGAACTCGCCCATGGTGGTGTCGCTGTTGAAGGAAGAGATGCGCTTGCTGGCCATCCGCAACAGCATGGGCCCGGAGACCTACGAGCGCGTACAGGCCATGCGCCGCAAGGTGTACGACAGCGGCGATTACCAGGAGGGCATTCGCGCCTTCTTTGAGCGAAGGACACCAGAGTTTTTGGGAAAGTGAACGGAAGGGACTCGAGACTAGGGACTCGGGACTGAGTGGCTAGGTGACTACGCTCCGCCCAGAAGCCAAAGCCATCATAAGCCGGGTGCCCCGGGTCCCTTGCAATTGGGGACCCGGGAAACAATGCTCTCAACACCGGCAGGATGCAAGGCGCCGAAGGCGCGTCCGCCGCACCGCAGGCACCTGCGGTGCGGCAGACGCTTAACACAGCGTGATGCGCAGGCCGGAGCTCTTGGGGATGGTGATGGTCGCCTTGCCGTCCTTCACCGCAACCGGCTTCGATTCCACCGTGATGCGCGCTTCGCGGCTGGTGAGCGAGGCGGCGGTAAGGGTTTCAATGGCCGCAGCGGTCGCTTTGGTCGCGCCAAAATCGATGGTCAAGGTCACGTCCTTTTCCGCATCCTTGTTGAGCACAATTACGGATAACTTGCCGTCGGCCATCCTGGCGGCAAAGGCCGCGGCATTCACGCCGGAAGCCTGCAGAGCCGCGGTCAGATCGGTCTTAAGAAGGGTCCCGCCGCTGAACAGGCCTGCGAACTTCAGGCCGTAGGCCACCGGCTGCAGCTTGTACTCCGCGCCAAAAGTGCCAATCGGCGTGTAGAAGGGATGCGGATGGGTGGCGATCTCGGCGTCGGTTGCGCCCTGCTCCTTCAGCATTACGTCGCCGGGCAAAAAGCCGCCCACGGAGTTGGCCACGCTCTTGCCGGTGCCGCCATGCAGGTTGATGCCGGAGTAGTTGTTGGCCGCCAGCAGCAGCGCATAGTTGGCCGACCAGAGGGCGGCGGCAAAGACATCGCTCACGCCCGGCTTGCCGCCCCGATAGCAGGTGTTGCCCTCGGTCATGCGCACCCGCACGCCCATCTTTGCAGCCGCCGCCGTGGCCTTGTCGGCGGTGCCCTGCACCTTGACCATGGCCTCCGGCTTCAGCAGGTCGGGAATGTTCACGGCTGGATTGGTGGCCGGGCCGTTGAAGTAGTGGTGATGGCTGAGCGTGGTCACATGCGGCGGGTTCGCAACCGCAGGCCAGAGATCGGCGATCTCCGGCAGCCACTCCACGCGCTCCGCCACGTCGGGAAGGCCAAAGCGCGCATCGGGCACACGGGCCACCACGGCGCGGGCGATGGCCAGCCACTCGTCCAGATAGGTCTTCGACGACCACGTCTTCGCATCGCGCAGATGGTGGTCGAACAGGTCCACTTCGTTGCCAATCTGGAAGTACTGCAGGCTCGGGCCCAAGGTCCTGGCCACGTAGGCGGCCTCTTCGGCGGCGCGCTCCGGGGTGTTGGTGCCCATGCCGATGCCGTAGAGGCAGCTCCAGCCGGTGGCCTTCAGGAAGCCAGCCAGATTGCGGATGGCCGCGGGAGTCACCGAGTAATACAGCGCCTTGGGCTCGCCGGCAACCTCGCGGGTCACGGGATGCTGGGGCTCGGGCGAGGTGGGCGTGGGCTTCCAGTAGCCAAACTCGCTGGTGTTGCCGCCCAGCCGCAGCACGCCGTGGGTGGAGAGTTCGCGGAAGGCGCGCACCAGGCCGGTGTTGGCGGGGGAAAAGAAGTCGGGCTCGGTGAGCTGCTGAACCTCGTAGCTGAGGCCGACAAAGTCGGCGGGCATGTGTGCGCCTTCAGCAGAAGGTGAGAGAACCAGTGTGGCTTGAGCGGAAGAGCTGGCCTGAGCACGCAGGCGAAGCGCAGCGGCGGCGAGTGCGGCCGTCGTCAAAAAGGTGCGGCGAGATTGTGTTGTCATGGAATTCCTTTGAGCATGGAAGCTTTGCTCAACAGTATAAGACTCGGGGCACGGGGCGGAAGGGGATGGGGGGCAAGGAGTAGGGAGTAGGGAATAGGGAGTAGGGAATACGAAGATTCTGCCCAGGTCGCTGTTCTGAAAAGGTCACGGCTTCTGCCGTGCCGCAAGAGCGCTGTATCAAAGATGGTTTTTCCTGAGAGATGGTAAGAATTGCCTTCCTGCCCCAGAACGTCGGAATGATAACTTCCGATTTGGCTGTCATTCGTCCGGAGCACGCGATCAAGACATAGACCAGGTTCCCCGAAGATCCGCAGTATGAAAAGGTCCGCCATACGACAGTTGATCTGCATCAGGCCATAAGTCTCGAATGAACGTGGCCAGACGCCCGGTTAGAGTGAGCGAAGATTCGTGGGAACTATAAAGAATCCAGTCGCGATCTGCAAACAAGAATTTCTCGCTGCCGTCATACATGGCGTCCACCAATGCCCCATCGAGTTCGTAGTCTGGCAGACCCATCTCTCGCAGTAGGAAGCATCTTGTCACGTGTTCTGCCTACAGGAATTCCCGCAGGTGTTGTTCACCGTCTCGTGCATTCCAAAGCTCCGCATGGAACGTCAGTACTCCTCCTGGCGCGGGATCATCACTTAGTGGGAACCACCCGTAGCCGGGGCCGCGAATCTGCCACTGCTCCGACAGCGTCTGCCACAGTTGGTCGGATTCGGCAGCCGATAGAACTCTTCTGTACGGCAACGCTTCAATCTGTGGGTTCGATTGATGCATTACCTCTGCCAGAAATGACAAATAACTGTCCAGCTGCTCTTTAAGCGCACTGAACACGGCGTGGCTGTTCTCCAGCACCGCCAGTTCAGCGGAAAGCTCGGAACACGCGACTTCCCCGGCCTCCCGAGCGATTTGCAAGGATGTAGAAACAGGAGTATCCGCGTCTGGGACAAACCGTTCAAGCTTAATCAGAGTGGCCTCGGCAAGCCTGTAGCGCGGGAAAATGCGGCACATGTCCTCCGAGTACTCCCCTCGAGAGGAGGGATTGTTTACCGCCGCTAGCTGTAGGGGCATATATCTCTGCATCCACTCGGCGTGCTGAGTGATGCAGAACTTGCGCGATGCTGTGTGGAGGTCAATACCGTCAACCATGCAGGAAGCCACCCCATTCGCATTTCCCTAAGTATAAGTTGCTCGTCAACGCTAATTGCGTCGCAGGAGGTTATTTCGTGTTATCGTCGCCAACCCATTAGTTACTTTCCGTTCAACAGGGAGGGGCAGCTAGAAGCTAGCAGCTAAAAGCTAGAAGCTGCACTTCTACTTCCCCACCACATGCGCCTCTTTGCCCTGTTCGGCTTCGGCATGGAAGCGCTTGTAGTCGTAGTCGCGCTCGTGGAAGCGTTCGCGAATGCCTTTGAAGAGCAGCACCCGGGCCTGAATGGAGCCTTCGCCGCCGGTGGGCATCCACAGGCCACTGCCTACCGGAGCCTGATCGACGCTGAAGTTGGAGCCCTTCTGGATGGTGGCCACCAGGCCGCCGCCAATGCGGAAGTTGTCGTTGAAGCGCACCTCCAGATGCGAGACCTGGCGATCCGCTTCATCGATCCAGATTGTGCCTTCCAGCTTTTTGGAGATGTCCTCTTCCAGCCCGTGCGTCTTGGCATCCTTGCTGCCGGCAAAATCGAAGACGATGGTGGGACGGCCCCGGAAGGCCATGCGCCGGGGATTGCGCACCTCCATCAATTGCAGCAGCTTGCGGACGCCGATGGTGTGCGCGTCCAACACCTGGCCAGCGGGCGTGGTCTGCGCCCTTTCCACCCGTTGGGTGACGCGCTCGGTCTCTTTGTCCAGCTCATGACCATCGAGCGGCTTGCCGTTCTTCTTCACGGTGCGGAAGATCTGGTGGCTGTTGACGAAGAAGTGCTCCAGTTCCATGGTTTCGGTCTTGGTCACACGGCCGGAGCCGTCCACGTCTTCGGTGGTGATCTGCGAGGTGTAGGTAAAGTCCTCGCGCACCTTGTCGAGCTGCTTCTGGTGCTCTTCCACCTCGGTCATCAGTTTGCGGATGTCAGGAAGCGACGCCGGTTGCTGGGCGCTGGCGCCGGTGAACCCAACGGCAAAGATACCGCAGAGGGCTGCGAGCAGCAGGGACGGGCTGGGCTTGAGCATGGAGTTCCTTACGCAGAACAGGATCTTCCGGTTCGACTGGCGAGGAAGAAAAAGGTTTTCCAGCTATTGATCCGGTCCTTGGATGCTGGAATGGCCTCCCACCCATTTTGCGCAAGAGCCGCAAAATGGATGGGGCACGGAAGTCTATTGCTAGAGCATTTCCCGAATACATACAGCCTTTTTAAGGGGAGTGCAAGGTGGCTTTTTCTTGGGGAAAAAGCCACTTAACATCCCGGCTTCGGTCTACAGCAATTCGGGAAATGCTTTAGAAGTTCTACACTTGGAGTAGTCATTTCCGGGCCTAAAGGCCCTGCGTAAATACCGTTTTTTCAGGGGCCTTAAGGCCCCTGCTCCTTCCGGGAGAGACATCTGCAACTGTAGGTCCAGGCCAACCCGGTCTTCCAAAAATCGCCCCATTCCAGGCCGCGATCAAGCGGACCAGGATGGGCGGTTTTGTTTGCGGCTGAGGAATCTGCCGGGGACCCACCTCCACCGTGGGAGCGCCAGAGGGCAGGGCTTCCGCGTATACTGCTCGCCAAGGTACGTCTATGGATCCGACATCTTTTCTGAGCTTCAGCAACTTCCAGGGCGCGGCGGCGCTGACCGTTCTACTGGCCTTCGGCAGCTATCTGGTCACCTTCCTCTCCTCGCGCATGATGGCACGCCGGGCCGACATGCTGAAGCTGGTCAACATGCGCCTGAACGAGTTCTATGGGCCGCTCTACGTGGCCTCGCAGGCCGGCAATATCGCCTACCGCTCGCTGCTGCAGAAGCAGGGCAAGACCCAGAGCTTTCCGATTCTGGACTCCGAGCTGAAGGAGTGGGTGCTGTGGATGGAAACCATCTTCATGCCCCTCAACGACATCCGCGAGAAGATCATCATCGAGAAGGCCTACCTGATTATTGAGGAAGAGATGCCCCGCTGTTTGCTGGACTTTGTAACCCACGTGGTGGGTTACAAGGCGGTCACCGCGCGCTGGACCGAGGGCGACTACAACGAACGCCGCTCCACCATCGGCTGGCCGCCGGAGTTCGATAGCTATGTAGAGCGCAGTTACAAGGACCTGAAGCGGCAGCAGACCGCGCTCATCCACACCTCGATGTGGCGGCTCTGGCATCATTTTTCTCGTCGCCACAAGGCTTGATGGGGCCTGAGCCGGGAGACCACAGGCTCACCTCAACGGGATTGAAAGGCAGGCTTTACAACAAGGCTCCGTGCCCCATCCATTTCACACCCTTTGTGAAATGGGTGGGAGAGCACGAACCTCCCGGTGCCCACAGCCGACTGCTCGGCTTCCCGATCACCACTCCAACCTTCTCGGCTTCCCGCCCTTGTGCCAAAGAACAGCACAAGGACGGGGCACGGAGGTTGGTTGGCTCAGACAGAGTGCTTAGTAGCGGTAGTTTTCTGCCTTGTAGGGGCCTTCCACGGGCACGCCGATGTAGTCGGCCTGGCGCTTGGAGAGCGTGGTCAGCTTGACGCCGATCTTTTCCAGATGCAGACGGGCTACTTCCTCGTCCAGCTTCTTGGCCAACACGTAGACGCCCACCTTGTAGGTTTCCTTGTTGGCCCAGAGGTCGAGCTGCGCCAGGGTCTGGTTGGCAAAGCTGTTGCTCATCACAAAGCTGGGGTGCCCGGTGGCGCAACCCAGATTGACGAGACGGCCCTCGGCCAGCAGGAAGATTCCGTGGCCATCAGGGAACTTGTAGAAGTCCACCTGGGGCTTGATGTTCAGCTTGGTCACTCCGGCTTCGATATTGAGCCGGTCCATCTGGATCTCGTTGTCGAAGTGGCCAATGTTGCAGACGATGGCCTGATCCTTCATCGCCTTCATGTGCTCCAGGGTGATGATGTCCACGTTGCCGGTGGTGGTGACGTAGATGTCGCCACGGCCGAGAGTATCTTCGACGGTGGTGACTTCAAAGCCTTCCATGGCGGCCTGCAGAGCATTGATGGGATCGATTTCCGTGATGATGCAACGCGCGCCCATGCCGCGGAGCGAGTGTGCGCAACCCTTGCCCACATCGCCATAACCGCAGATGACCGCAACCTTGCCCGCAACCATCACGTCGGTGGCGCGCTTGATGCCGTCGGCCAGCGACTCGCGGCAGCCATAGAGGTTGTCGAACTTGCTCTTGGTCACCGAGTCGTTCACGTTGATGGCGGGCACCAGCAGGGTGCCCTGCTCCATCATCTTGTACAGGCGATGAACGCCGGTGGTGGTCTCTTCCGAGACGCCCTTCCAGTCCTTCACAACCTTGTGCCAATACTGCTTGTCGTCGCCGTAGACCTTGATCAAAAGATCCTTGATCACCTGCTCTTCGTGGCTCTCGGCCGGCTCGTTGACCCAGGTGGAACCGTTCTCCAGCTCATAGCCTTTGTGGATGAGTAGAGTGGCGTCGCCACCGTCGTCCACAATGAGCTGCGGACCCAGGCCGCCCTTGTGCGAGAGCGCCTGGAAGGTGCACCACCAGTAGTCTTCAAGGCTCTCGCCCTTCCAGGCAAACACCGGCACTCCGGTGGCGGCAATGGCCGCGGCGGCGTGGTCCTGGGTGGAGAAGATGTTGCAGCTTGCCCAGCGCACTTCAGCGCCGAGCGAGACCAGCGTCTCAATGAGGACGGCGGTCTGGATGGTCATATGCAGCGAGCCGGTGATGCGCACGCCGGCCAGGGGCTTGGCAGCGGCGTACTTGTTGCGGATTGCCATCAGGCCGGGCATCTCCTGCTCGGCAATCACAATCTCTTTGCGGCCCCAATCGGCCAGGCTCATGTCAGCCACTTTATAAGCCAGGCTGGTGGCTTCAATCGAGGAAGTTGCCATCGGATATCTCCTGCCGCGGGTTGTCGCGGGCTGGTTCGGAACGTTGGTTCAACTGGGTCAGAATACCATCCGGGCACCTGCGGTGCGGCAGACCGCTTCGCGTTGCCAGCGGCGAGGGCAATGTGGGAATGGGGAATGCATTTGATTCCGCCTTTGCACCCGCGGTGCGGCAGACCGCTTTTCGTTCTCCCTGGGGGGACCTGTTATCCCGGGTCCCCAACAACGAGGAACCCCGGGAATTTGCCTTTTCTTTAGAGGGGACAGCTGCCCGTCCTGGTGCGTGGCGCAGGCGGCGGGATGTTTCAAGACCGGCGCACCCCACGACCCGTTAGCATGAAGACAGCAGGCGCGGCCTTCCCTCAGCCGCCCCCCCGGAAAGAAGAACCATGCTGAAAGGCTTTCGCGACTTCATTCTGCGCGGCAACGTTGTGGATCTGGCTGTGGCTGTGATCATCGGCGCCGCGTTCAACGCCATCGTCAACTCGCTGGTCAAGGACGTGCTCACCCAGTTCATTGCCGCCATTGTGGGCAAACCGGATTTCAGCGCGGTCGTGGTCCGGCTACAGGGCACGCCCATCTACCTGGGCAACTTCCTCAACGCCGCCATCTCCTTCCTCATTGTGGCCGCCGTGGTGTACTTCTGCATCGTGCTGCCGCTGAACACCCTGATGACCAAGCTCAAGAAGCCCGAGGTCGCGGCTGCCGCCATCACCAAGGAATGCCCGGAGTGCCTGAGCGCGATTCCGCTGGCCGCCCGCCGCTGCGCCCACTGCGCACAGCCTGTTATCTAACCCGGTCCCACACCCCAGGGACCGGGCCTGGATCCAGGGCAATCGCATTTGAAACCAGCGTGAACCAGCATAGGGACTTCCGCGCAGCGATCTAGTAGTAGAAGTTGATCCACAGGGGGTGTGGATCATCATGGGCCGAG
>Ga0181520_10005005_pt1 | contig 21571 bp, 9 predicted proteins | sample PEATcosm2014_Bin_29_FD_132451 | JGI IMG/M metagenome (GOLD analysis project Ga0181520, IMG submission 132451) | Peatland microbial communities from MTU Mesocosm Facility, Houghton, MI, USA - PEATcosm2014_Bin02_30_metaG | ecosystem: Environmental > Terrestrial > Soil > Wetlands > Peat | place... | reverse complement strand
CGTTTCCTTGCCCGACGAATGCGCAGGCGTCAGGGCCGCGGGGCCGATGGCGGTGCACACGCTGACCGGATCGAACGCACTGAGCCTCTGCGAAGGGCATGTGCTCGGTCAGAACGCCGCATTGCGCGGGGCTCAGCCGCTCTCGCGGCAGCAGTCTGCCCCCCCAGGCAGCGCCTGCACAGGTCTTCCGTGAAGGTCACAACCCTAGAGGAGCTTCCCATGGCTGCCAGGAAATTCATCCATCGTCTCGCGGTTCTCGTCCTTGGCCTATTCGCCGCAGTCGCGTCTGCTCAGCCGGCGCCCGGCAACTGGACCTGGATGGGCGGAAGCAGCACGGTACCCGGCGCCAACGAAGGCTGGCCCGGAGTATATGGAACATTGGGAACGCCCGCTGCTGGAAACGTCCCCGGAGGCCGCGGAGACGCTTCGACCTGGACCGACCGCAACGGCAATTTCTGGCTCTTTGGGGGCTATGGCTATGAGCCCGACGGAAATCTCACCGAACTCAACGACCTTTGGGAGTTCAATCCTTCCACGAACGAATGGGCCTGGATGAGCGGAAGCAGCGCTGGTAACCAGTCCGGCGTCTACGGCACGTTGGGAACGCCCGCTGCCGGAAACGTCCCTGGAGGCCGCAATGGCGCTTCGAGTTGGACCGACAGCCACGGCAATCTCTGGCTCTTTGGGGGTTCGGGCAACGAGCTGTGGATGTTCAGCCCTTCCACGAACGAATGGGCGTGGATGGGAGGAAGCAGCACTGGTAACCAGTCCGGCGTGTACGGCACGTTGGGAACGCCCGCCGCTGGAAACATCCCAGGAGCCCGCGTACCCGCTGCGGCATGGACCGACCGCAACGGCAATTTCTGGCTCTTTGGGGGCACGAGCGTTGTAGCCGGTAATGCTTTCTACAGTCTCAACGACCTTTGGGAGTTCAACCCTTCCACGAACGAGTGGACATGGGTGAGCGGAAGCAGCACGGGCAGCGCCGGAGTGTACGGCACGTTGGGAATGGCTGCTGCCGGGAATGTGCCCGGAAGCCGCTCTGATGCTGTGGCATGGACCGATAGCAGCGGCAATCTCTGGCTCTTTGGGGGCTATGGCTATGAGCCCGACGGAAATCTCACCGAACTCAACGACCTTTGGGAGTTCAACCCTTCCACGAACGAATGGGCGTGGATGGGGGGAAGCAGCACGGGGTATTACCATGCCGGACTGTACGGCACGTTGGGTACGCCTGCTGCCGGAAACGTCCCCGGAGGCCGTGAGGACGTTACGGGCTGGACCGATAGCAGCGGCAACTTCTGGCTCTTTGGGGGCTATGGCCTCGATTCCGCCGGATTCAATGTCTATTTCAATGACCTTTGGGAGTTCAATCCTTTCACGAACGAATGGGCGTGGATGAGCGGAAGCAGCGCTGTTAACCAGTCCGGCGTGTACGGCACGTTGGGAACGCCCGCCGCCGGAAACATCCCCGGAGGTCGCTCATTTGCTTCGGGCTGGACCGATAGCAGCGGCAGTCTCTGGCTCTTTGGGGGACCGGGCTACGATAGCAACGGACTGCAAGGCCTACTCAACGACCTTTGGAAATATCAGCTGTCTGCAGCCACTACACCGGTGCTCACCACGCCGACGATAACGGTCACTCCTTCGCCTGCCAGCATCACGACGGCGCAGGGGACTACGGTGACGGTGACGGTCAGCGGCACGCCAACGCCGACCGGGTCGGTTACGTTGACCAGCGGGACCTATTCATCGGGGGCAGTGACCCTCAGCGCCGGCAGCGCAACGATCAACATCCCAGCAGGGACTCTGGCAAAGGGCACCGATACTCTGACGGCCAGCTACACGCCTGACGCCGCCAGCTCGTCGATATACACATCCGCCACCGGTTCGAACACCGAAACGGTGACTGCAGCCGCAACTGCACCAACAGTGACTGTCACTCCTTCGCCAGCCAGCATCACGACGGCGCAGGGAACTACTGTGACGGTAACGGTTAGCGGTACGCCAACGCCGACCGGGTCGGTTACGTTGACCAGCGGGACCTATTCATCGGGCGCGGTGACCCTCTCGAGCGGCTCAGCGACTATCAACATTGCGGCGGGCGCTCTGGCAAAAGGCACCGACATGCTGACGGCCAATTACACGCCGGACGCCGCGAGCTCCGCCACGTACACTTCCGCAACGGGAACGAACACGGTCGCGGTGACCTCACCGGCGTTGATCACACCAACGGTAACAGTCACTCCGACTCCATCCAGCATTACAACGGCGCAAGCGCTATCTGTGACCGTTACGCTGAGCGGCGGCAGCGGCAACCCAACGCCGACCGGCTCCGTAACTCTGACCAGCGGGACTTACTCATCTGGAGCAGTTACTCTCAGCGGCGGTAGCGCCACCATCAACGTTCCAGCCGGATCGCTGGGAGTAGGCGCGGACACGCTGACGGCCACTTACACGCCCGACTCATCGAGCTCAACGACCTATAACTCCGCGACGGGATCGAACACGGTTACTGTGACCGCGGCCACCGTGCAAGTAACAGTGGGCGCCAGCCCGGCCGGGCTCTCCTTCAGCGTAGATGGAACGAGTTACGCGAGCACGCAGACCCTCACCTGGACCGTCGGCGCAACGCACACCATTGCTACAACCTCGCCGCAGAACTCAACCGGAACGCAGTACACCTTCGCCGCCTGGTCCGATGGCGGAGCGCTCTCGCATACGGTGACGGCGTCCTCAACCACCACAACCTATACCGCAACCTTCTCCGCCACGGCCTATCAGTTGACCACTGCCGCCAGCCCCGCTGCCGACGGAACCGTTTCCCCAGCATCGGGCACGTTCTATGCGCCGGGTACCGTGGTCAACCTCATGGCCACGGCCAACACCGGCTTCTCGTTCGTGAACTGGACCGGCAACGTGGCCTCGGCAAACAGCGCCTCAACCACCGTCACCATGAGCGCGCCCCAGAGCGTCACCGCCAACTTTGGCATTGCCTCATCCGCCGCGCCGGTTGCCTCTTTGTCGTCGGCCTCGCCGCTCAGCTTTACGGCCACCGTCGGCGCCACCAGCGCCGCACAGAGTGCAACGCTCACCAACTCCGGCAACGCGACGCTGAACATTACCGGCATCACCATCACCGGAACCAACCCGGCAGACTTCGCCGTCTCCACCGGAACGAACGCCTGCGGAACCACTCTGGCCGCAGACTCAAGCTGCCTCATCTATGTCACCTTCACGCCGGCTTCGGCGGCGACTTTCTCGGCCACGCTCTCGGTTGCTGACAACGCCGCCGGCTCGCCGCAGACCGCGAGCCTGAGCGGAACAGGAACTGCCCCGCCAACCTTCACCCTCAGCTCGCCGACCGCGCCGCAGACCATCCAGCCCGGCGGCACCGCGCAGTTCACCATCACGGCCACCGCGCAGAACGGCACATTCTCCAACGCCGTGACCCTCTCGGCCAGCGGAATTCCCACCGGCGCCATCGCTACGTTCAATCCGGGCTCCATAACGCCGGGCAGCTCGTCGGCCAACTCTACGCTCAGCATCCAGACCGGGTCGACCGCAACAGCCGCCGTCCGCCGCGGCTCGACCTGGCCCTTCGCCACCTCGGCGCTCGCGCTTATCGGCCTATGCCTCGTGCCAGGCAAACGTCGCCGCCGCTGGATCACGCTCGCGCTGTTGCTGTTCGCGTCTCTCGGCGCCTTCACCGCACTCACCGCATGCGGTGGCGGCTTCGGCTACACACCCCCGCCCCAGTCCTACTCCATCACCGTCACCGGAACCAGCGGAACCGAAGTCCAGACCACCACCGTCCAGCTCACAGTGCAGTAAAGGAGATTCGATGCGACTCTCGAGCACTTTCCCCTTCGTTCTGTTGCTGGCCATCGCCGCGGTCTCCGCCTTGCCGGCCGTCTCTTCCGCGCAGACGCCGCCCCTACAGCAAGAGCCGCCAAGCGCTGAGCTGGCCCTGGGCTACAGCTATGTGCACAGCAACGTGCCCCCGGGCGGCTGCGGCTGCTTCTCGCTCAACGGCGGCAACGCAAGCTTTGCGTGGCCCTTGAAGTCGACCGGATTTGCCCTTGCCGGAGACATCACCATCGCCCATGCGGGCTCCGCTTCCACCACCGCAGACGGCCTCACGCTGAGCACCTTCACCGCCGGAGGACGCTATCTTCCGCATCTCGGCCACTCGGCCTGGCAGCCTTTCGGTCAGGTGCTTCTCGGATTCGCTCACGCAAGCGGAGCCCTGGTTGCGGGGGCCAATCCCGGCTCTGCCAACGCCAATGCAGCCTTTGCAGCCAATTTCGGCGGCGGTCTCGACCTGCGCACCGGTTCGCGGTTTTCAATCCGCCTCGTCGAGGCCGACTACCTGCTCACCACCTTCGATAACGGATCCAACAACCACCAGAACAATTTCCGCATCGGCGCGGGAGTGGTGTTCCATCTGGGCAGTCGATGAGTAGTGGCATCTGCAATCGGTAAGGGGAGCTCAGTGCTTGGCCGCGACCGGGCAGCCGTTCGAAAGCTGCTTGGTCTTGCCACTCGCACTCCACCACCAAATGGTGGTACCTGATCTCCAATGCACGCCACAATGGCCATCATTCCTGTGAATCGGCTGTGACTCTAGGCACACCTTTTGACACGGCCGGATCGATGAGAACGGGCCATGTGTTTTGTTGGGTTTAGCGGCGGCGTTTTCAGACCCCTTTTGTCACAGGGGTTTAGGGCCTGGTTCAGGCGGCTTGGGGCGACCGCTTGCGAAGGACGCGCTGTACAGTAGCCGTTGAGATGCGGTGGCCCCGGGCGATCTGGCGCAGGCTCTGGCCCTGGCAACGGTTACGCAGGATGGCTGCATCGTCGAGCTCGAGTGGCTTGCGGCCGATGTGCTGGCCTTCAAGACGGGCGCGCCGTATGCCGGCTCTAACTGGTTCGATGATGAGGTTGCGCTCGAGGTCGGCGACAGTTCCGATGATCACGACGATGGCGCGGCCCAGCGGCCCGCCGGTGTCGATGTTTTCCCGGAAGGAGACGTATTCGATGTTGAGCCGGCTGAGCTCATCAAGCACCTCGAGGAAGTGCTTCGCCGATCGGGCGATCCGGTCGGAGGCCCAGACCAGGACAACGTCGAACTTCCCGCGGCGGGCGTCCGACATCATTGCATCAAGACCTGGCCGCGTGGCCTTGGCGCCGCTGATCCGGTCGGTGTCCTCGTTGACGATGGTGTAGCCACGCTGGCTGGCCATCTGCCTGGCGGCCATGCTGCTCTTCATCCCCGGCATGCTGGGATCCCGCAAGACCGGCGCCGAGTTCAGAGACATCTACTCAGGAGAAGAACCGGTACCAGTCCGACAGGGACGCTGGTGGGAACTGGGATCGACGCCATTCGAGGGCGGACGCATCAAGGCATGGAGACCACACTGGAGCATCCTGCACAAGTCGAGGGCTGAAGACATCTCCCTCTATGGATCAGAGAAAGAGAAGTGGGCACACGACCAGGTCTCTCCATCCTGCCACACACGAAAAACTTCGCGCGCCCGCACCCGAAAGCTGCGCCATCCGTCGAGTAATCATTCCCGCCGGAAAGGCCGATGTTACCTTCGTGATACCGTTCGCGGGGACAGGCCATTTTAGGCCCATTTTCGATGTTGGAGTTTTTGTCAGGGCAGGGGCGAAGATCCCGGGATCTTCACATCGAGTCTTGATACTTTAAGCAATGTTCCGGGGTATACCGGGGACAAGCCAGACAATGCGCCCATGGTCATCCTCAGTCAGGCTGCTTCTGCTCAAGTCCTGCCTGAGGCTTTTAATCCTGATTCCAGTTCTGTCATGTTGTCCTATAGGGGTCTGTCTATATAGATGGCTGTTTGGGATTTCCTGATCACGGTTCATCCAGAAAGGAAATGATGTTCTTGTCCTGGGAGAGTGTCATAAATCCGACTCCGAGAATCTCCGTTGCTCTCTCTGACGCCGCCGGCACCAGTCTTCGCCTCCGCCTCGCCGCTGCGCCCAAAAGGCGCGACGGCCTCGAGACCAAAGAGTGGGTTCCGTTTGCCAAAGCAGGCGAGCGCTCAGTCGCTCGCCTGCTTTGGTAATCCGTCGTCGAGTTCACGGGCAGAGGCATCGCCCTGTCAAATTTCAATAACGACGAAGTTCACGACAATGTGGTTATAAACGGCTCGACCGTCGACAGGTATCTGCACGGCGGCAACCGGATGATCACCCTCCACCATCCCTGCGCGAATCCGCACCGAACGGGTATCACGGCGCAATCGAAGCTCTACGCACAATGATCAAGTCGGGCGGCTCGATCCCGGCTGAGTCTCAGGCCTTCGAAACCGACCTCGGGCTAGTTGCGGTCTTTGATGCAGGCGTCAACTTCTCAGCTTTGAGGGTTGGCGATCCCTCTACCAGCGTGATGAGCTTGTCGGCTGGGACATTCATGTGCACGTCTACGCTTCCCATCGGCCAGCGGACCTCAATGTCGGCCACCGCAGCGGCGCCCAGCCCAAAGTGCAAACGCGGGTCGTTGCTGGAGACGTAGCTGGACTGGCTCATCAGTTCCTGAACCTGCACCTTGCCGCCGCTGCGTACAGTAACCCTCGCGCCGAGTGCACTGCGGTTGCTCTTCGTGCCGTGCAACCGGATCTTGGCCCAGTGATTTCCCGGCGGCGCATCGTTGCGCAGCAGCGTCGGCGGCTCGTTCTGATTCATGATCAGAATGTCCAAATCGCCATCGTTGTCGAAGTCGCCAAAGGCGCATCCGCGGCTCACATGGCGCGAAGCGAGGGCAGGCTGACTGTCTTCGGGCATCTCGGTGAAGGTTCCGTTTCCCAGATTCCGGAAGAGAATCCGCGGACCCTTGCGGGGGTACTTTGGATTCACAGCCTCTAGCTCGGGGTAGACTTGGCCAGTCACCAGAAAGATATCTGGATTGCCGTCGTTGTCGAGGTCCAGCATGCCGACTCCCCAACTGACGAAGCGGCGTTCGTGGATCAGTCCGGCCCGGTTTGTGACATCCTCATATTGTCCGTTGCCCATGTTGTGATAGAGACCGGTGGCCTGGTTCATGTAATGGGTGCGGACAACATCGAGGCGCCCATCGCAATCGTAGTCGGCAACGCCGACACCCATTCCGGCCATCTCGCTTCCGTTTTCGCTGAGAGCCAGCCCGCGCAGCAGTGCCTCCTCACGGAAGGTCCCGTCATGGTTATTCATCAATACCATGCTGGGCGTGGAGTCGCAGGCCACCAGAATGTCAGGCCATCCGTCCTCGTCCACGTCATAGGCCGCGGCGGTCAAGCCGTAGGAGCCGCGCATGGCGGCCACTCCAGACTCCCTTGAGACATCGGTGAAGGTTCCGTTTCCGTTGTTGCGATAAAGAAGATGGGTGGGCAAGGGCAACCCACTCGGGCCGCAGTTGACCGGAACGCCGAGGTAGTTGCAATTGGGCCGATCGAGCGACGGCGTGGGCATCTTGGCGAGGTCGACGTCGGCGTAATTGGAGACAAACAGATCGAGCCATCCGTCGCGGTTGTAATCCAGGAAGGTGCAGCCGGAGCCGAAGCGAACCGAGGCTGTGCCAAGGCCTGCCAGTTTCGTCACATCGGTAAAGGTGCCATTGCCGTTGTTGCGATAGAGCCGGTTCTGGCCAAAGTAGGTGAGAAAAAGATCTTCGAAGCCGTCATTGTTGTAGTCACCCACGCACACACCCACCGCCCATCCTGCGTCGATAAGGCCGGTTTGCGCGGTAACGTCGGTGAAGGTGCCATCTCGGTTGTTCTTGTATAGGCGATTGCTGGCTCCTGCCGGCACGCTCTCAAGCCGCCGTCCACCGAGGATAAAAACATCCATCCATCCATCGTTGTCATAGTCGAAGAATGCGCATCCTCCTCCCATAATCTCGGTGAGATAGGTGGCCTTGGTGCCCTCGCCGTAGAACATCACCTGGTTGAGGCCGGCAGTCTGGGCGACATCGACAAATTTAGAGAACCCGGCCACGGCGCCAGGTGCGGTTTGCATCGCCAGCAGAGGCGCCGGGAGCGCCGCGGCCGCCAGCACTCCGGGCGTCGTTTGCAGAAGCCGGCGGCGGGACCATCGATTGCTGACGTTCGAATCTGCAGGTTGGGGAATTCGTCTGGTCATGGTCCAGGATGAGCCTCGGAGATTGCCTGGCTGAGACTCCGAGCCTGAGGATTGTCGGGGTCGATCTCCAGCGCATGGCCAAGGGCCTGCTTTGCGTCATCCCACTTGGCTTCGCTGGCCAGCGTGGCGGCCAGGTTGATCCAGGCTCCGACAAGGGATGGGGAAACAAGGACCGCGGCGCGGAAGTATCCTTCCGCTTCGCCGGTATTTCCAGCTCGGGCGGCAAGAAAGCCCATCTGGTTCTGCGCCTCGGCAAGATTCGGATTCAACTCAAGGGCCCGCTTGAGAGCGGCCTTTTCGCCGTCGATGTCGCCAACCTTATCGAGAGCCCTGCTCAGCTTGTAGTAGAGCAGTGGCTCATCGGGATTGGACTCGAGGGCTTCCTTATACATCGTCACGGCTTTTTTCGCGTCGCCGATGGCCATGGCCTGGTCACCAACCTCGGCCTTGCCGGCGGCCTGTGTTTTTTCCGACTGGGCCCTCTTTAACTTCTGATAGATGTCCAGTTTCTCTTGCGCCTGGGCTGTCTGGCCAAGGCGCCTCAGAACCTGGGCCAGATCGTACTGAACCTCCGGCTGATTGTCCCCGAGGGCAATCGCCTTTTCCAGGTGCTCCCGCGCGGCGGGCAGTTCGCCAAGACTGGCCAGCACACTGCCCAACTCGTGCTGGGTCTGACTGGACGCAGGATTCAGAGCTTCAGAACGTTCCAGATGGGCGCGCGCGATTATAGTATCGCCTTCACGTGCTTCCAGAACCGCATTCAGATACAAAACCTCCCACTCATCCGGATGAGCGGCGAGCAGCCTGTGCGCCAACTCGGACGCCTTTTCCGAGTGGCTGGAGACCAGTGTGTGGAGGTAGAGAATTTGTGTGGGTTGGTCGTCAGGATGTTTGGCAAGCGCCAGGTCGAACACCGCAGACGCTTCATCGTCGCGGCCAACCAGCATGAGCAACACTGCCAGTTCATTGGCGATGGGCAGCGAGTCCGGGTTGTTGTTCAGCCCCTCGCGGAGCACGCTGACCGCCTTGTCCAGCTCCACCCTGCCAGCGTAGGCGACTCCCAGGTTCAGGCTCTGCAGCGGCGTTCTTACCCGCTCCTTGCCGGGCCTGTCGAGCAGGGCCGCGACGGATGAGTAGTCCTTGGTGTCAATCAGGTCCTGGGAGAGTCTATCCAGAGCCACTGTGGAATCCGGATCGATGGCCAGCGCCGCGCGCCACTCGGTTTCAGCATCGGCGGATTTCTTCAGCCGGTCCATCACCGCACCAAGCACCAGGTGGGGGCGGATATCGTTGGGATCGAGTTCCCGGGCCTTGTCGAGCGGTTCTACCGCCGCGGCGTCTTGACCAGCGGAATAGAGGCTGAGCCCCCAAAGGTAGGCAAAAGACGCAGACTGAGGCTGCAATCCGGAAGCCGAGGCAAAGGCGGCGGCCGCGCAGTCAAATTGCTTCTTATCCGCGAACCAAGTTCCCAGGTTGGCATACGTCTCGGCAGCGGGGTTGGCCTTGAGACGGGCTTCGAGCGCGAGTGGCCCGTTGCATTCCGCCGCAGCAAGCGAGCAGGCAGCAACACAAAAGCCAATTCCCGAGAGAATACGGCCGGGCATAGATCGGCTGGCGGCGCCTTTCGCCGCTCTCTGGGCAATCATCCGAGGAGCATCCATTGTCGCCGAAACCCCTGCACCCACAAGAATACCCCTCTGCGCGAAAACGCCGAGAACCCACTGGGGAGTCTACATTTCTCTGAATTGCCAGGCCATCCGCCCAAAGTCGGATTCGAGGCTTATACTCCAGTCCGCGGCCGCTCCCTTGGAAACGCGCTTCACAAACTCGCATGAACTGCCGGGCAGAGTCACTCTCGTCGTCCCATGCGGGAACTACAACGGCTTTAATGTTTTACGGTGACTCGATGAACAGGCAGACCTGACTAATTCGATTTAGGGGCGCATGCGTCGTGACTGCGTATCCCATGCTGTCTTACACACATTAAAAAAGGCAACCCAATCCGACTTTTGGCGGATACATGGCGTTGCATGGCAAGAGTAATGTTCGACTCGCCGTAGAAAAGCAAACGATTTCCACCGGTAATGAAGAGAACAGGCGAGAGCAGCACTCGAGATTCTCGTCTCATTTGGGCCCTGCGGTTTGCGAAATTGAAAACGGTTTCAGACCACTCTTCCGCTTACTTCTGCAGAGTGTGAATCCGATTCTCGCGCCCCCAGGCGATCACTTCAGGAGGGTAGCATGCAGTTGACCTACGCAAAGCGCTTACGAGCTTTACTGCTCGTCGTCGTCCTCGTTACTTCCGTAGCCTTTGTCCACGGACAGGGCACAACCGGTAGCTTGACGGGCCAGGTTACGGATCCCTCGGGTGCAGCCGTCACTGGGGCAACCGTCACCCTGACCGATGTCGACACCAATTACTCGGAAGTCGCAAAAACGGATAGCACCGGTGTGTATGGGGTCAATCTGGTGCCTCCCGGCCACTACTCACTGACCATCGTGGGGCAGGGCTTTGCCGAGTATGTTCAGAAGGGCATCGTCATCAATGCAAACCTGTATGCGACGCAGAACGTGCAGTTGAAGGTGGCGAGTGCAGGCGCGACGGTAAGCGTCACGGCCGATGCTGAACTGATTGACACCACAACGCCCGAACTGGGAATGACGATCAACCAGGATTCGGTGAGCGATTTGCCGTTGAACGGCCGCGACCCCTCCACCCTGGCGCTGCTTTCGCCGGGCATAGTGGATGGCAACACGGCCGGAATTGCCTGGCAGCAGAGCGGCTTCTCCTTCCCCCTTGAGTCCGTGTCCTCATCGAATGGCGGCCGCCTGGGCAGCACCTTCTACATGCTGGATGGCGTCACCAATATGGACACCTACCTGGCTTCCAACGGGCCCACGCCCAACGCCGACGCGATTGCGGAGTTTCGCCTCATCTCCAGCAACTTCAGCGCCGCTTATGGCTTCTCATCGGGCGGCGTGGTTTCGATGGCAACCAAGAGCGGCACCAACCAGTGGCACGGCGGCCTCTTCGAGTTCATGCGTAATGGTGATTTCGACGCTGGGAACTGGAGCAACCACGTCCAGGACACATATCGGCGCAACCAGTTCGGCGGCTTCGTCGGCGGACCGGCCCTCAAAGACAAGCTGTTCTTCTTCTTCAACTACCAGGGAACCATCGTTGTCGGCGGCCCGGGGCAAACGAGTAATTCCACCACAACGCCCACCCAACAGATGTTGACCGGGGACTTCAGCGGGTTGATTACCTACGCTCAGGCCCACAACTCCAACTGCGGCTCGGGCTTTGGTGCAAGTGCGGTCCAGTCAACGAACTGCGGTTGGCTGAATGGGCCATTCTCGACCGTCGACGGGATACCCAACCAACTGATCGGTGGCGCTGCCTCGCTTGACCCAGTCGCCGTGCAGTTTACCAACCTCGGGTTGCCGGGGCACTCCGCCCCGGCTTCAGGGACCTCGGCTCCGTCATCTTCGGCCCAGAACCTCGCCGGACAAATGCTCTACGCGTCGGCACCGCTGGCGAATACCGATTTCGACGAGTACACGGCCAAGGTTGACTACGATCTGACCAAGACCCAGCGCTTCACTCTTCGTTCGTTCGTCGACAAGTGGGTTCAGCCGGCTGGAGACACTCCAGGCAACGTTCTCTCGGTATTAAACCTGAATACCTGGAACCAGACCTTCGGCATACAGGGGTGGTATTTCAATGAGTTAGCACAACACACCTGGACGATAAACCCCAGCACGGTGAACACGGTCTCAGCTTTCTGGACCCAGCAGAGCTTGCATAATGCGACCGCGGTTGTTGACACGAATGGCAAAAAGTTGTGCTGGTCGCGCTTCATCAATATCGTCGAACCGGCCTGCTATATGGAAGGCGCAGGCTTCGGCGGTGCCAACGGCGGCTGGACTGAGCCTTCGGCCGAAGTCCGTGGAACCCTCGGCTTCTCTGACACGCTGATCAAGACTGTGCATCGCCACACCATCTCAGCGGGCATCGATCTGATCCATCAACGGGCGGTCGAATCAACCCAGTATCCGCAAGACGCCATTATCAGCTTCGGTGGCGGCTATACCGGTAACAATGAGGCAGACTGGCTGCTCGGTTATATGTCAGGATTCGAGCAGGGAGCGGGCGAACTGTCCGACGTCCAGGGATATCTGATCGATCCGTACGTCAACGACGAATACCGTGTGAAGCCCGGCCTGACCCTTACCCTTGGCTTGCGCTGGGATCCGGACCTGCCGCCGGCTGAGGTCGGAGGCCGTGGTGCAGCTTTCGTGCCAGGCCAGCAGAGCTTCATCTTCGCCGGTGCGCCACAAGGACTGATTTACCCCGGCGACACCAATATGACTGCCGGACTTCGCCCCGCCAACTACCACATCTTTGAGCCCCGCGTCGGCGTGGCCTATCAGCCGAAGAATCTGCCGCGTACCTCGTTCCACGCCGGCTTCGGATTGTTCAGCGCTCCGGTGGCATACTCCAATTACAACCACACTGTCGATCTGGCGCCGTTTGCTCCGACATTCACGCCGAATGCGCCCTCAAATACGCCTATCTGCGGCGCAGAAGAAGCCTGCATTCCAAACACCGGCCAAACGATAACCGGATACGAAAACTTCGAAAATCCATGGGCAACGTCGTCGTTCAATACGCCCAACGGCTCTCCGTTCGGTACCGGCGCCGGCAAGATTCCATGGGCCACCCCCAACTACAAAGCGCCGCTCAACTCTGTTGTTCCGCTTCCAGTCAGTTTGGGAGCCTCCTTCAGCCGGCAATTCAGGGCGCCGATAACCGAGGGCTGGAATGTCTCGGTGGAACAACAGATCGATTCGGTGACGGCGATTCGCCTGGCCTATGTCGGGAGCGAGTCGTATCACCAGAGCTATGTGCAGGATGACAACATTGCCAGCTACAGCTACTGCACCTTCTACAACAATCCCAACTGCGCGCTCCCCACGGCAGCAAACCTGAAGAGTGGCGCTCTTCAAGGGCCTGTTGCTCCGTACTCAAACTTCGAGGGCATTCTGGAGTACGACAGCCAGGCAACGGCCAGCTACCACTCACTGCAGGCCTTCGTCCAGAGGCATCTCTCTCACGGTCTCCAGGCGCAATCCAGCTTTACCTGGTCGAAGTCGATTGACGTGGCCAGCGTGGCCAACCTCTCCAACGGCGACGAGATGAACAACCCCCGCAACCTGAGCTGGAGTCGCGGCATCTCGAATACGAATATCCCCTTCGTGTGGAAAAGCAACTTCATTTACACCACACCGGCGCTGAAAGGGCAGAGTCTGCTGCTACAGGAAGCGCTTGGAGGTTGGGAGATAAGCCCGATCATCAGCTGGCAGTCGGGGACGCCGTTCAGCGTGAATCCGGGCAACGATAATGCTGCCTATGGCGAACTGGGCAAAGGCAGCGGCTGCATCGAGGACTGCGCGTCCGACCGGGCAGACCGCGTCCCAGGAATCCCTCTCAACGTACGTCAAGGCGGGCGGTCGCACTGGGTGACGGAATACTTCAACCCGGCCGCGTTCACCACACGTCATGACGGAACCTTCGGCGATAGCGCCCGCAACGTGATGCAAGGACCTCCCGGCTTCAACGTGGACGCGGGGCTGATGAAGAACTTCTCAATCCTGGAACGGTACAAGCTCACAGCCCGTTTCGACTTCTTCAACGCAACCAACCACCCGATCATGGCGAATCCATACGCCCAGCCGGGTGATTCGGGCGGAGGTCCTTCACAAATCAACGGCGGCAACGGCGGCTTGGGTGGCACCTCCAACACCACTCGTGTCGGCCAGGCCTCACTGAAACTGACCTTCTAACCGACGCTTCAAAATGGCCTGGGCGGCGATCACATCGCTGCCCGGGCCTTCCTCATTTTGGACGCTGCTGCAATCGATATGTTCAGTAGGCCGCGACCTACGTCTGCCGCAACAAGTAAAGTGGACATTGGTCACAGCTATCGCGGTATTTCGAGAACCGCCTTCGAGCGTGGCTCTTGGGGAGGGATTTATGCTCGATCAGGGTTCCCGGTCTTCGCGTGGATCCGGGCGCCTCGTCCCTGTCGCTTTCCTCGTCCTCGCCGCAATTCTTGTTTCAGCTTCCTTCCTTCCCGTTCGCAATGTTCGCGGACAGGCCCAGACCGGCTCAACCCCCGTCTCTGCCACTCAATCCAAAGCCACCCTGTGGCCCATCTCCATCGACTACCCCGAAGACGGCTCCATCTTCCCTCCCGGCATCACCCCCCCCACGTTCCTTTGGCGGGATGGCCCTGCGTCAACCTGGACCATCGATCTGGCATTCGCAGACCAGCCGTCCTCGATCCACGTTCAGGCAAAGGGCGAGAGGATGCGCATCGGCGCCATCGATCCTGAGGCGGTCGGCAATACCAACGAACCGCCGCAACTGACGCCGCAGCAGGCGGCATCCTGGACGTGGACTCCCGATGCGGAAACCTGGAAGACTATTCAGGCGCGCTCGACGGCCAAACCGGCTACGGTAACGATTACCGGCTATCGCGGCCAGACCGTAGTTTCCGTTGCGAAGATGTCGTTTACCACCTCAACCGATCCGGTGGATGCGCCCATCTTCTACCGCGACGTTCCGCTCATGCCCAGCGCAGGAGCGAACGGCACAGTGCAGCCTCTTTCGCCAGCGGCCATCCATCTTATTCGCTGGAGGCTACGCGACATCCGGCAGGCGGAGAGCCGCACGGTGCTGAGGGGCATGCCCACCTGCGCAAATTGCCACTCATTTTCCCGTGATGGCAAAGAGATGGGCATCGACGTGGATGGTCCGGCAAACGACAAGGGCCTGTACGCCCTCGTTCCGGTTCAGCGTCGCATCTTCATCCGGAGCAAGGACGTCATCCAGTGGAACAAGGACGGTGAACCAGGCAAAACGCGGGTGGGATTCATGTCGCAGGTCTCCCCCGACGGACGCTACGTTGTCAGCACGTTTGCCCCGCCGTCCCTTGATGTGCCCAGCACTTACTTCATCACCAACTTCAAGGACTACAGGTTTCTGCAGGTCTTCTTTCCAACCCGCGGGATTCTGGAGTGGTACGACCGGGCAACCGGGAAGCGTGAGCTGCTGCCGGGGGCAGATGATTCCCGCTATGTGCAGACCGACGGCGTATGGTCCCCTGACGGGAAGACAATCGTCTTTGCGCGAGCCGAAGCGCGCGATCCCTATCGGCCGGGCCAAAAGCCTGCGTTGCACGCCAACGATCAAAATGAGACGCAGATCCAGTACGACCTTTACCGGATTCCGTTCAACAACGGACGCGGAGGAACACCGGAGCCGATTACAGGAGCCTCGAAAAACGGGATGAGCAACAACTTTCCCAAGGTCTCGCCCGATGGCAAGTGGGTGGTCTTCGTGCAATGCCGCAACGGACAGCTGATGCGGCCCGATAGCCAGCTCTACATCGTCCCGCTTGCCGGCGGCGAGGCGAGGCGTCTGCGCGCGAATACATCGCTGATGAACTCATGGCACAGCTTCTCTCCCAACGGCCGCTGGCTTGTCTTCTCATCGAAGGCCCGGTCGCCCTATACGCAGATGTTTCTCACCCATCTCGACGAAGAGGGCAACTCCAGCCCCGCCATTCTGATCGATGACGCTACCGCCGCGAATCGTGCCGTGAACCTTCCCGAATTCGTTAATACCGCCGGAGATGGCATTGAGGAGATCCAGGTTCCGGCCGTTGAGCTGTACAAGCTGATCGACGAGGCCACGCATTTTGAAGAGCAAGGCAAGAATCGTGAGGCTCTCACGGCATGGAGGAAGGCTGCGGCCATCGACGCGGAGGATGCCAAGGTGCAGAACGGGTTGGGCGTCTCGCTCTATGTCGAAGGTGAGACCGAGCAGGCCTTCGAGCACCTTCGCCATTCGATTCGCATCAATCCCCGGTGGCTTGAGAACCATCTTGTGATGGGCAAGTTTCTGCTCGAACAAGGACGAGCGCAAGAGGCCGTCCGGGAACTGCAGACGGCGATCGCAATCAAACCGGGATTCGCCCCGGCCGAGGAATCGCTTGCAAGCGCACTCGAGGCACTGGGCAACTGGTCAGGAGCCTTGGAGCATTGGCGGAAGGCGCTGGAGATCGATTCTGGCCGAACGAGTGCCATGTTGGGCACAGCATGGCTGCTTGCCACGGCGCCCGATTCAGCGGTGCGGAATGGGGCGGAAGCCGAGCAGCTTGCCGAGGAGGCAACCGCCCAGGATCCCGCGGGCGATCCGAACTCACTGGATGTTTTGGCCGCAGTGCACGCGGAGGAAGGCGATTTCGCTCGCGCCACCGAGCTTGCCTCGCAGGCCCTGGCTCTCGCCAGTCAGCGCAACGAAAAGTCGCTCGCCGTTGCCATTCGTTCCCGCCTGACGCTGTACGCGGAAAGCAAGCCCTATCGGGAGACACAGAGGGATGCGGCCCTCCAGGCCAGCAGGAGTGTGCATGCCTCCCCGGCGATTCCATGATGGGTACTGAGAGACCGACCTGAATTGGCTGCGACGGGCCAAAACTCCAATGGACCAAGAAGCCCGTTCAAGCTCGCCGCGTCAAACGCGCCTCAACCCGCGCGCCACTGCCGGGCGCACTTGTCAGCCGGAACTTCCCACCCCAACGGTTCGCCCTCTCGCGCATCCCTTTGAGTCCAAAATGATGGTCGTTTTGCGACTCCCCCTGCCGGGGGTCGAAGCCACAGCCATCATCGGAAACCGTTAGAACAAGCTCGCGGCCGGTGAATTCCATGCCGACGTCGATTTGCGACGGCTGCCCATGAAGAGCCGCGTTGCACACTGCTTCGCGGGCAATCATCAGCAGATCGTGTGCCATGGGAGCGCTGACCCCAAACGGCGTGCCGCTTGCTGCAAAAGTGACCGGAAGGTGGAATTCAGCGCCGACTTGCGATGCCATAGCTTCAATCCTCGTTGAAAGAACCTCGGGGCCTTCGTCTTCGTGGCGAAGATTCCACACCGCTTCGCGAGCTTCTGCAATCGTGCCGCGCAACTGGTGCCGCGCAACGTCCAGCAGGCCAGTTTCCGCGCGTTCGTTCTCCTCCTCCATCGCCACTGCCTCAAGCAAGGCGGAAACTCCGGTGCAACCCTGAATGACGGTGTCGTGCATCTCGCGAGCCAGCCTGCTGCGCTCTTCGAGAACTGCCTCGAAGCGAGCCCTCACATGGCGCACTCGATACTGATAGATCGCATAAATCAACAGCAGCACCAAAGCCAGGCACGTCGAACTGAACCACCATGTACGGTAAAAGAAAGGGCGTTGTTCGACTTCCACCGATGCTTCCGTCACAGCGTCGGGATTGCTCACCTCGAATGTCCGCACGCGAAACGTGTATTTCCCCGGCGGCAGATTCGTGTAGTCGGCAGTTCGTGATGCAGTGGCTGGGCCATATTCCCTATCGAATCCAGCCAGCATGTATCTGAAGCGCAGTCCATCCTGGGAGCGCAGCTGGATCGGCTCGAATGTGAATTGCAAACGGCTGTTGCCCGGCTGCAGGATGACGGGCCCGGTCATTGGGACAGGTCGTCCGTCTGCCAGGATCTGTTCGATGCGCAGTGGGGGCGCCGAAAGCGAGGACTGCTGAAAGGGAAGAATGTGGATTGGTCCCCTATTGCTGGGAAACCACACATCGCCGGCTGCGGTGATGCAACCCGACGATTCGGTACCGCCATAGATCTCGGTATTAGCTGCCATCTCCGCGATGGAGTAAAACGTCGGCGCAATCTGGCGTGTTTGCCCTCCTGCCTGGGCGTCAAGCTGCGCCCGATTCACCATCGAGATGCCGTTAGGTCCGCTCATCCATAAGTGGCCGCCGCTATCCTCGAGGATGTCGTAGATGGCGTTGCTTGCCAGGCCGTCCATCGTGGTGAAATGAGCAAGAACGCCCGATCGGAACCTGAAAAGCCCATTGTTGCGCGTCCCGAACCAGAGGCCACCATCGGAGTCTTCGTGAACAGCCCAGACCTTCATCTGGGCCATCGCTGCGGTCGCGGCATCCCGGACGAAGACCCCGTCGTGAATGTGACTTACACCTCTGTCCGTGCCGATCCAAAGATCGCCGCGTTTGTCCTCAAGGAGACATCGGGTACTGTTATAGGCCAGCCCTTGCTCCATCTCGTAGCCGACAATCCGCACACGCGCGTGATCGTCAATCAGGTGGTTCAGGCCGTTATCGGTGGCGACCCACATGCTCTTGTCCCGGTCCTGCGTCATGGCCCGAATAAAGTTGTTGGACAACCCTTCTCGAGTAGTCCAACGGGTAGCCTTAGAGCCTGCAAACCGGAAGACCCCATCTCCATCTGTGCCCGCCCACAGAGCCCCGGAGCGATCGCGATAGATATTGCGAACGTGAATGCCCCGCATGCCCGGCAGCACGCGCTCAGACAGAGCGCCGTTGTGCATTTGAAACAAGAGTGTCGAGCCGATCCAGAAACTTCCGTCGCTATCCCGATAGATGGTTTCAAAATCGGAATCGTTGGCCTGCGGCAGGGGAACGATGTTCACCTTGGATCGAGTCAGGCGGGCCATCCCCGTTTGCGTGCCAATCCAGAAATTCCCCTCCTTGTCCTCAAATAGGTTCAGCACCGTATTGCTGGGGAGCGCGGAGGGCGCGGTAATCTGCGCCAGCTTTTCCCCAGTCAACGTAAACACCCCCTGGCCAATGGTGCCAACCCAGAGCACTCCGTCCGGCGTTTGCCGCAGAACTCGCGCGGTGCTGCTGATGCCAGGGACGCGTTCGAATCGATCTTGTCCCGGGAGCATCCGGTTCAGTCCGGAAACAGTCCCGACCCACAACGTTCCATCCCTGGTCTGCAGAATCGACTTCACTTGGTTCTGGCTTGATTCGGCGCCGAGCGAGTAAACCCTGGATGTATTGCCATCGGTGACAATCAACCGTGAACCACCCGCCCAGAGACGGCCGGCGGTGTCGCGGTAGATGGAATGTACGTTCAAAGCGGGAATCGTCCCCGTACCGTCTATCCGTAAGAAACGGTCTCCCGTCAGGCGAAGCAACCCTCCATCGGTTCCTGCCCAGATGGTGCCGTCGTTATCCTGCTTGATCACACGGACAAAATCGGATGACTTTCCTTCAATTCCAGGCCACGAACGAAACTGTCCCTGGGCGTAGCTAACCACTCCGCCCCCTTCTGTGCCGGCCCACAGAGTGCCGTCCTTCGCCACCATGAGGCAAAACACGTTGTTCTCTCGCAGGGCGGGAGTGTTTTGCCGATCGAATACTGTGAAGTGCGCACCATCGAAGCGCAACAGCCCACCGGTTGTGCCGATCCAGAGAAAGCCGTCTCCAGTCTGGGCAAAGGCCTGAACCGTCTGTTCCGGCAGTCCGTCGGGAGCCTGCCAAAAGCGCTCTGTATAGCCCGAAAGTCCATCCGCTGATGCGCAGGTGCAGGCGGCCATCCAAAACAGCAGGCACACGACAATTCGACAGCATGTTTTCATGGCGGCGCCCAGTATACCCTGCACCACGCACGGATTTCGCTGAGCCTCTCGGGATTCTTGCATCATTCCGACTTTAGGCGGATTCGAGTCGATAGAACAAAGGACTAGAGTTGTCTTTCTCACTCGTTTCGGATCAAGACGTCGATTCGGGCAACGATCCGCAACATCGGAGTCATATTCAATGTTCTTTCTTCATCTATCTCAGTATCGGCACTCGTCTGGCTTCGCCATTTTCCAAAAAGTCGGACCGCTGCTTGTCGTCTTCGTCTTCGGCTTCCTGGTTCTAGGAATGCGAGGTTACGCTCAGAATGTTAACTCAATCCGCATCGATGCCAGTGCGCCTTTCACCGAACCTGCGCCTGCGTCCTATGAATTGGGCTCCGCAAAGTCCTCAACCGGTGCCCTGATTGGACTCAACAGCCGCTATCTCACAATGAATGGAGTTCCCTGGTTGCCAGTAATGGGAGAGTTTCACTTCTCGCGCTATCCTCGCGCTCAATGGGAAGAAGAGATCCTCAAGATGAAAGCGGCAGGCGTGAACGTCGTCGCGGCCTATATTATCTGGATCCATCATGAGGAGGTAAAGGGACAACCCGACTGGACGGGACAGCGCGATCTGCATGCGTTTGCCGAGCTGTGCTCAAAACATGGCTTATTGCTGCTTGCCCGCATCGGTCCATGGGACCATGCCGAGGTGCGCAACGGAGGATTGCCGGACTGGGTCCTCGCACAGGGTCCAACACGGGTGAACGATCCCGCGTATCTTCTCTCGGTTGACCACTGGTATCAGCAGGTGGGTAAGCAACTCAATGGCCTGCTTTGGAAAGATGGCGGTCCCGTCATCGGCATCCAACTCGAGAATGAGTATTCCCAGCGCGGGCCTGGCGCGGGAGAGGAACATATTCTCAAACTTAAAGAGCTAGCGCTGAAGAACGGGCTCGATGTGCCGCTCTATTTTGTCACTGGGTGGGACAACGCTGTTGTGCCGCATGGCGCGGTGCTTCCTGTCTTCGGCGGTTATCCCGCGGCTCCCTGGGATAGCTCGCAGGGCAAGCTACCTCCGCAGGAGGTCTACGCATTTCGCTTCCGAGACCGTGTGACCGCCGATATTGGTCCTGCGATGGGCAATCCCGGAACGATCTCTCACCCGCGTTCAATGACGGACCCTTTGCCCTATCTCACCGCGGAGATCGGCGGCGGCAATCAGGATACGTACCACCGCCGTCCGGTCATCCAACCCGATGACGTCGCGGCCATGTTTCCGGTGCTTCTTGGCTCGGGCGTGAACCTCTACGGAACCTATATGTTTCATGGGGGCGAGAATCCCGACGGCGCGCGCACCACACTCGAGGAATCGCAGGCGACCGGCTACCCCAATGACCTGCCCATCAAATCCTATGACTTTCAGGCGCCGTTGGGCGAATTCGGCCAAGAGCGTACATCCCTTCGCCGGCTCAAGGTTTTTCAGTACTTCCTCAATGACTTCGGAGCAGAACTGGCCCCGATGACGGTTCACGCTCCCGAAGCGCTGCCCAGCAGTTCCACAGATCTCTCCGTTCCGCGCGCGTCCGTGCGTTCCACCGGCGATGCGGGGTTCATCTTCTTCAATAACTACGTCCGAAACTACGCCATGCCCGCGCGAAAAGCGGCGCAGTTTCTCATTCGCTTGCCGCACGGCACGCTCCCAGTGCCGCGCCACCCCATCGATCTGCCCTCGGGCGCATACTTCATCTGGCCCTTCAACCTGCGCTTCGGCGATATCACGCTGCGCTACAGCACCGCGCAACTATTTACACGCATTGAAAACATCGGTTCCACGACACTTTACTTTGAGGCTCTGCCCGGAATTGCGCCCGAATTCGCATTCGACGCAAACACTGTGCGATCGGCAAAAGCTTCAGGCGGAACGACCACTCTTGATTCCGGCG
>Ga0181520_10005003_pt1 | contig 21573 bp, 24 predicted proteins | sample PEATcosm2014_Bin_29_FD_132451 | JGI IMG/M metagenome (GOLD analysis project Ga0181520, IMG submission 132451) | Peatland microbial communities from MTU Mesocosm Facility, Houghton, MI, USA - PEATcosm2014_Bin02_30_metaG | ecosystem: Environmental > Terrestrial > Soil > Wetlands > Peat | place... | reverse complement strand
CTCCCTGACCCAATTTGCTGTAATCAATCTTACTGACAAAGTCACTGGGAACGTAAGGATAGGACGACTGGACCATCTGAAAGACAGTGATGGGCACTTTTAGCCTGGCCGCCAGTGATTCGCCTACCGGTAAGGCTTGTTTACTGAAGTTGGAACCATCAAGTGGTATTAATATCCGGTTAATTAACTGCTTCTTGTTTTCAATTCTCTGTGCATCCTGTGGTCTGACAAGCAGTACCGGTATCGGCACGGTTCGGCATACATGGTCAGTCACACTGCCTAACATTTTGCTAATTTTGAGGCCGGATGCGCTCACTGATGTCATTATTATCAGGTCGATTTTAGCTCTATCTACAAGATGACAAATATTGTCTGCGGGCTCCCCGGCTCCAACTTTTGTGGTCACTTTAAATCCAGAATCGCCTTCTTTCCGAATATTTTTCCTAACGGTGTCAGCTAATCTGTCAAGATAATTTTCATATATGTGTTTCTGTTCCCGGTATTCGCGGCCATAGGTATGATAAAGGATTACTTCCGACCCAAACTTGCTTGCTAACTCCTCGGCATAAGGAACAGCAACTTCAGCAATTTCGGTTCCATCCAATGGTATCAATATTCTTTCAAACATGTTTTCTCCTCAAACTAAAATAATCGATACTGTTTTGCGGTTCGCCCAAATATTCACCTTGGCGAAAAATGGTTCGGGTTTTTTAAAGCCTGGCATTCCTCTAACCGCTCTTATACTTATTTGATAAATACTTTGCCAAGTCATCGTTGGGGTGCAGCATCATCCATTTCTTAAAAAGCTGTTCGCTTGATTCCTTGCGACTCAGATCGGGCTGACATGCGTTCACCGGGCAAACCTGGGCACAACGCGAGGATAGATAAGAGCATACACATTCGGTACACTTTGAAGCATTAATCATGTAAATACTATCCGCCGCAAAAATCGCCTGATTAGGGCATTGGGATTCACAAATCCCGCAGCTTATACAATCTTCTGTGATGTGATAAGACATAATTTAGCCTTTCTTAATTAGACTTTTAGGAACTGGAAGAATTTTATCTGTTAGGCAGTGGAAAAGTTATAAAATCGGGATTAAATAAGTTACAAATTTATAGCATTTTGGGCGAACAAGGAACACAAGTAAACACAATGCGGTCACAGCATCCTCAACACAAAAAATGGTGCAATTCAGTTCGCACCCTTTTCTGTGTTCTAATCGGGAGAACAATTTACACTAAGCTATCGACATTTTACCAAACCTCGATGCCCATCTTTGACGGCCTACATCTGCAAGATGTTTTTGTTAAATGGAGGTGATGTTTTTACGTTACAAAAGATAATTGAGCATACACAGCTGGAGATGGTTAGAAATTATGTTACCCTTGCTTCCAATCACATTGCCATGCAGCACCATAAATATTCGCGTTTGGATCGGCTCAGTTCCCGCAGTATGTAAAGATATACCATCAATTTTAACAGGCATAAATATGAAGGCCTCGCTGGCTGATTAGTCGCAGGTGCGGCTGATGATTAGTGTGGCAGGTCACAAAACCAGTAAATGTTGGCTAATTACTTTTTTTGTTATCACAAGCCGGCAACAATAATGTAGTGATATAAACCTGACTTTTTTGTCAGCAGCACTTTAAAGCCACTCGTTTCCAGAAGTTGTTTCGCTTTTTCTTCGCTGAATCTGATATGAAGCGGCGGACCAAACTCCATGGGTTCCTGCTTCCAATCCAAATCGACTAATTTTCCCGTTTTCTTGAGCATAGAATGGGCGTTTGCCAACACTTTCGATGGATTTTCAAAATCATGAAGAACAATACCGAAGAAAACAATATCCGCGCATGCATCGCATAGAATTAAATCCTCAGCTTTACCCGTCGCCATTATTACGTTCGTCAGGCCTGCGGCATCAACTTTTCCCCGCAACTTTTGGATATTGGTTTCGCTGATATCTGATGCATACACTTTCCCGCTTTCACCAACGATTTTGGCAGCAGGTATTGTAAAAAATCCCTGGCCGCAGCCGATATCGGCGAAGGTCATTCCCGATTTTAATCCTATAGCAGTCAATACATTTTCCGGATTCTGCCATTTTCTTCGTTCCTGTTCATCGCGCAAAATTCCGCCAAAGTGTTCCATCAAACTACCATCCTATTTGCTTTAACTAAAGTTTTGATTCAATTTACAATTCTTTGGTATTAGCCTCTGGCGTTAATTTCACGGATAGCTCTGGCAATTGTCGAAAGTTTCTCGTCTATGTTCTTAAGAATGATAACCATCTCATCCAGTTTAACCGCCATTGATATATCCGCGGATTCACTAACTTGCGTAGCATTGGTGCTGTCTTTCTTAACTTCATTCATCATATGTCTCCTCATAATATTATTTAGTTCACTAAGGCATTTCATTGTTTATTCGGGATGAAAGTTTTATCTTTGTAACGTAAGGCATCTGCGACTATACCGGCAGCGTCCTCAATGCTGAAATGTTCGGTATTGATTACTAAATCGTAATTATTGGGGTCTTCTAGTGAAGCGTGAAAATAGCGTCTTGCAAATTCGTGGTGGCTGCTATCGGAACGCTCGATCTCTTTCCTGGCCTCAGTTTCTTTCACTTTTGAGCTCTCCATCACACGCTTCACTCGTAATGCAATCGGCGCTACGATTAAAATATGCAGAGCGCCCGGGTAATCTTTAAGGATGAACTGGCTGCCTCTTCCACGGATCACGATAGATGAGCCAGAAGCCAGCTTCTTAACGACAAATTCCAAGCTTGCCAAATATTGAATGTTGTCCAGAGGCATTTCCCAAGTGGGTAGATATGCGCCGGTATAAGCGACATCCGGCAAACTCTGACTGGGATAATCATAACTTAAAGCTTCGACAATCCGTCCGCCCAAACTGCCAGGGGGCATTTCTTTCGCGGCTACGTCATAATCTGGCCGTCGAAGCCGTTCTGCTATCTCTGCTATAATTTCACGGTCAACGTAATCAATATGAAGTTTTTCCGCGACAAGTTTTCCTATTTCGGGCGCGCTGCTCCCCAAGGTCCCGCGAATTGTGATTACAGGCATAATGACCTCCTTAATTAGCCATTAACTAATATGTTTTTATTTCACCGATAGCATAATTAGCCCTTAACAATGTTAAATGAATTCCTGTTGCAAAATCATAAATCCTGACAAAAAAATGTAACGTTTTTATGCCAATAGTTTTGGCTCCCCGTATAAATTGGCTCTGCAATTGTCGGCACGATGGCGTTTTTAGGCGCCGTTGGCCATGATCGCCATCAGCTGGCCTTTGTCATCATCGGCAACAACACGAGTGACATTGTTGCAGGTTATATGTTTTGGCAAAAATCGTCAAAACCACCACAAAATGATGCATAAGAACATAGTAAATGAGAATTTTTTTATAAGCCATAAGCCAACAAGAATCAATGAGAAAATGCCGCTTTTATTGGTAAAAATGCAATCAAAACATAATAGATAATTAATCGCAAATCATTATTCTTGTTGTTTCGGCTACATCTAAAAAAGTCATATAAATTTAATATATTTTGATAATAATTTATAACAAATTAATCTTTCATTTTGTATAGTTTTTGTAGTCATCAAACCACACCTTTTCAACCTGCTATGGTTCCAAACTGAAAAATTACAAGGAGCACATGAGTCCTCCGAGGATTTCCGTACTTGAAAAATTCAGCTTTCATTTGATGCAATGGGGTTACAGAATTGAACCTCGGCCAAAAAGTGTGGATCAACTGTAAATGGGGAAAATAATAGTCGCGTTGGTTCTTGAAAATATAAACAGGTGAAAAATGGAAGAAGATAGCGTCAAAATTGGCCTGAACAAGATTAACGGCTTAATAACCGAGTTGGGTAATATCGACGGCTCAATACGTGAAAAGGCCCGTTTGGCTCTGATTGATATCGGGAAGGAAGCTGTCCCTGGTTTAGCCGAAGCACTGAGTTCCCGACAGGAACAGTTGCGATGGGAAGCCGCCAAGACATTGGTCAGCATTGCCGACCCCGTTGCTGTCCCTGCTCTTATCAAAGTATTGCGAGACGAGATTTTTGACATCCGCTGGCTGGCAGCTGAAGCTCTTATTGCCATCGGCCAAGATAGTATTGAGCCATTACTCCGAACAATAATCAATCAGTCTAACGATTCGTTTCTTCAGGAAGGCGCACATCATATCATCGCTTACCTATTGCCCGCGCTTTCTAAGTCGCATGAATTAGTTGAAATACTAAAGCCGGTTAAAGATGCATTGGACAGCAGTGCTCCAAGATCTGCCGGACCAGCTGCTGCCCAAAAAGCACTGGAGCAAATTAAACATTTGCAGAATAACATAACCTGAATAATAAAATGGCATAGTTTTGCAAGAAAATGCCTTTTAGTGTTATGACTTCTGCATGAATAAATTGCTAGATTTGATAACGGGTCTATTCTAATTTTAAATTCCTGACGACGAGTTCCTCGGCCAATTCCTTTACCGCCAGCTTAACCTCAATAAAAAGAGATTCAACACATATAATGCATCCGATGAATCAATAACTGGAGAGTGAAGATGCTGTACCAAGCCAATACGCTACACGGTTACAAATTGAACAGCCTCGAAGGGGAAATAGGGAAGGTAAAAGGGTTCTACTTCGACGATTATTATTGGACGATTCGTTACCTGGTAGCCGACACAGAAAGCTGGATGAACGGCAGGCATGTATTAATTCCCACGCAAGTTTTAGCTAATGTAAATAAGGACGCGCAAGAAATAAATATCCGCTTGACTAAAAAACAAATTGAGAACAGCCCACCATTGAATAGTGACAAACCGGTATCGAGGCAATTTGAAGAGTCGCATTACAAATACTTCGCATTACCTACCTACTGGGAAACCCCATCAATGTTCGGTCTCCGCGGCAGTACCATCGGTAGTTTACCCAATAATGTGCCTGGTGGTGAAAGACCCCCAAAATCCAATGTGGGTAGTAAAACGTTTGATCCCCATTTGCGCAGCACGGTCGCGGTTACCGGCTATCACATCCAGGCGAAAGATGGAGACATCGACCACGTCGAGGATTTTATTATCGATGACGATACCTGGGATATCCGTTATCTTGTCATAGATACACAGAACTTGTGGGAGGGGAAGAAAGTACTTATTTCACCGCGATGGATCGATCGCGTAAGCTGGGAAGATTCTAAGGTCTTCGTCAAACTTTCCAAAACAGTTATCAAACAGTCACCGGAATACGTCGAAGGGTCTCCGCTAAGCAGGGAATATGAGGCCGCACTGCATCAACACTATAATTTTCAGGGATATTGGGCCGACGAACCGGTTGCTAAGAAAGATTCACGTTAACGAAGTAATGAGAAATAATTTTGGCATAATATGCCGGTCGCCTTACTGCAGCGGGGGTATATCTAATGGCAAAAAAGAAGAAAATTCAAGAACAGCCGAGGGCCAAGATAGCTAAAGTTCCTGCCTCCGAGCTGAACCCTCGTAAAATGAAAAAACCGGTGGTCGGGGAAAACCCGGGACAACCCCAAATTAAGGATAATTTAACCGGCTCGTCGGCAGCGAAACTGAAAGACTTACCACCGACAGAAATCGCAAAAGTCTCGACCGGTGCCTCAAACAAATCACCTGGGGTAACACCGTTAGTTGAAGCAAAAACTGAGGCTGAATCAAAGACGCCTTCTGATTTGACACCCCAGCTCGTTAAGCGCGTCCATGAACTTTACGAAGAGTTAGGACGTGAGGGATTATGGAAGAGCAGAATAAATATCCTTTTTTGTTAATTCCAATGGACTACAAAATCAGAGGAGACTAAAATGATTGAATTTAAGCGTTGGGAAGAAAATCCTGTATTGAGGCCAAATCCTGATAATGATTGGGAGGCGGAAGCTACTTTTAACGGCTGTCCTACACTCGTAAGTGGTAAAATCGTTGTCTTATATCGGGCGGTGTCTTTGCCTCTTACCGTTGGGGATACAGGCAGACAGGTTTCAACTATTGGTTATGCGTCAAGCGTTGACGGGTTGCACTTTACCAATCGTCACCAGTTGATCCGGCCTGAATATGATTGGGAGCAATATGGCTGCGAAGACCCGCGCGTGACAAAATTTGAAGGCAAATATTATATTTTTTATACTGCTTTGTCCCAATATCCTTTCCGGGCGGAAGGCATAAAAGTGGGCCTGGCGATTACTAAAGATTTCAAGCAAATTGAGGAGAAACACCCGGTCACCACTTTCAATGCTAAAGCAATGGCACTTTTCTCCGAGAAAATCAACGGCAAAATTGCCGCAATCCTCGCTGTAAACACAGACAGGCCACCGGTAAAAATTGCCATCGCAATGTTTGATGAAGTAAGCCAAATCTGGTCCGATAAATTCTGGGCAGAATGGTATGCCGCGCTGGATAAACATGTGATACCACTGGAGCGGTCGCCTCAAGACCATATGGAAGTGGGGGCGCCACCGATAAAGACTAAATTTGGCTGGCTTTTGCTTTACAGTCACATCGAGAACTATTTTTCGCCGCCGCCTATCTTTGGAGTGGAAGCGGCGATACTAAATATGAATAATCCCCGCGAACTGCTGTCACGCACCAAGCAGCCGTTGATGGTACCCCGTGACGAATATGAGAAATACGGACGGGTACCCAATGTCGTTTTCCCATCCGGGGCGATTGTTAAAGAGAATGCGTTATCTCTTTATTATGGAGCGGCTGATACTACCTGTGCTGTCGCTACGATCGATTTCGATGGATTGCTGCGAGAAACCCTCGGGACAGAGACAAACGTTGTCAAGCTGGAGCGTTTTGTCGGTAATCCCATCCTGTCCCCCGATCCTAAACACTCATGGGAATCACAATCCACCTTTAATCCCGGAGCAATTTATGAAGGTGGAAAAGTCCATCTGGTTTATAGGGCCATGTCTCAAGACAATACCTCCGTTTTTGGCTATGCTTCCAGCACTAACGGCACTTATATTACCGAGAGACTGCCCGAGCCAATATATACACCCCGCAAAGACTTTGAGAAAAAATTGGTTCCGGGCGGTAATTCCGGTTGTGAAGACCCCAGGCTTACAAGAATTGGTGAAGATATTTACATGTGTTATACCGCCTTTAACGGCCGGGACCAGCCGCGGGTGGCTCTTACGTCCATTAAATTGGCGGATTTTCTGAATAAGAATTGGAAATGGACTGAGCCGGCGCTGATTTCTCCTCCCGAAACTCCGGACAAAGACGCAGCCCTATTCCCCAGAAAGATTAACGGCAAATACGTTATTTTGCACCGCCTGGGCGAAAGTATCTGGATTGATTTTATAAATGAACTTGATTTTAAAGATAGCCGTTGGATTTATGGAGAGGTGCTGATGACACCGGGGCAGATGCCGACTGAAAGCAGGAAGATTGGCATTGCGGGGCCGCCCATTGAAACCCCATTTGGCTGGTTATTACTATATCACGGCATCACCGTGAAAGACTCTTATTATAATATACGCGCTGCGCTTTTGAAATTGGATGATCCGTTACAGGTAATAGGGCGCACCTATGTTCCCATCTTAGAACCGGAAACTGACTATGAAAAAAAAGGTATTGTAAATAATGCGGTTTTTTCCTGCGGGGCGGTGGTTATTAAAAACAAACTCTTTTTTTATTATGGTGGCGCCGATAAAGTGATTGCCGTGGCAACAGTTGGCCTTTCCACGCTGTTGGATAAACTGAAACCATAACAGACCAGGTATTATGGTTAAAACAGAAAATCAGTGTAAAAATAATTGTGTTAGTTCAAGGCTCATTGAAAAAGGGGGTAAATATAGTGACTACGCAATTGACCGCAAAGGGTGAAATAAAAATCAGGCCCATGGAATCCAAAGACTCAGGAGCTATTTTCGATATTGACCGGATTCTTTCGGGCGGAAGTATGGCGATAGCTTTGATAAACCTGGTCACCGAAGACATTAAAGAATCCCTTGATTTAAGCTTCGTCGCCGATGTGAATGCCCAGCTTGTCGGGTTTATTTTGGCCCGGCACGCATATATTGGTAGACCGGTTGTCGAAGTCTGCCTGATTCAAGCTCTTAGTGTGCACCCGCTGTATCAGGGGCAAGACATTGAAGCTCTTTTAGTCAATGCTTTGACCGAACGCGTAAAATCACTGGGCATGAAAAATATTCGCGTTATATTGAGTACCAGTGATCCACGAATGGAGGCATTTTTCTCACGTTTGAATTTCCATCGTGCTCCAGTAATAGTTTGTGACAAGATATTATGAGGGGAAGGTTGTTCGGACTTGTGCTATATCCGGGAAGCTTTAGTGTTCGAAAAGATAATCAACATCATTTATATACTTCGAAATAAAGGTCTATTTTGAAAGTTGACGATTCCAATTCAAGCCAAAATTATTTAATTACAGTGATTTTCATGCCATAATGGGCGGAGTTGCAAAATAAAGGCTCGGTGAATAGGTGTCGGAAGGCCTGGTGAAGTGACACCCTGGTTCTTTGAAACATTTGTTCAGCGGATTGTCATATTGATGGTACTGAGAGCGGAGGGAATCGAACCCTCGACCAACAGATTAAAAGTCTGATGCTCTACCAACTGAGCTACGCTCCCATGCGCGGATGGACAAATCTTATTTTTCGGTGTAAGATTTCAACATACCGAATTGAATTATAGCGTGTTCAGGCTTCAGTCGTCAACCATAATTCACGGTTGACGATAAAAATTGAAAACCTTTCACAGGACGTGTTATAATCAACTTATAATTAAATATCCGGAGACAGCGGGTTCCCGTTTTATCGGGATTAATTGATGCCTGCCGAGGAAAAAGTACCAATCTCACGCCCACATCAGCGGGCCGGAAAGTTTGGTTTGGAAGTCCTTGAGCAGAGCTCTGGGACTTTTTTATTTGTATCAGTATTAAAAAGGAGGTGAAAAATGCCGACGGAGAAAAAGGCACAGAGTATTGACCGGCTGGAGCAGGAATTAGCTAAAGCCAATATCGGTATTCTGACTGACTACCGGGGATTGAAGACCCCTGAAATCAACAGCTTGCGCCGTAAATTGCAGGATGTTAATGGCGATTACAAAGTCGTTAAAAACACTCTCGTACGGAAAGCCGCTGAGAAACTCAACCAGACCGCAATAACCGGTTCCTTTGAAGGTCCCACCGCCATTGCTTTCGGGTACGGCGATATTTCGCTGACGGCGAAGACTTTCTCTGACCAGGTGCGTACATCGAAGATGAACCTCAGTGTCAAGGGCGCTTTCATGCACAACCAATTGTTAACGCCCGCCGATGTCACCGCAATTGCCGCCCTGCCGCCCAAAGAAGTTTTGATTGGCAAGGTTGTTGGCAGTATCAAGAGCCCGCTTTATATGCTGGCTGGTGTCCTGTCCGGTCCGATGAGAGGACTGCAAAACGTATTAACTGCAAGAATAAAACAAATGGAGGCTAGTAACTAAAATGGCAGAAAGTGAAAAAGTACAGGGTATTATCAACACTATCAAGGAATTGAATGTTTTAGAGCTTTCACAATTAGTCAAAGCTCTGGAAACCGAATTCGGCGTTACCGCCGCCGCTCCCATGGCCGTGGCTGCTGCTCCCGCCGCCGGCGCTGCTGCACCCGCTGCCGAAGTTGAAGAAAAATCCGAATTCACCGTTATTCTGAAGACCATCGGCGCCAACAAGATTAACGTGATTAAGGCCATCCGCGAAGTCACCAACCTGGGTTTGAAAGAATCCAAGGATCTGGTTGAAGGCGCGCCCAAGACGGTCAAAGAGAACGTCAATAAGCAGGAAGCCGCCAGTATCAAAGAGAAACTGGAAGCTGCCGGCGCTACTGTCGAAGTAAAATAATAGTCAACTCAATAATATTGATTCGTGCTTTAAGGGGGAAAATATTCCCCCTTAAAGTATTGAGAATTACCTCAAAAGCGAGTAACATAATGCTAAGCCTCTAGAGTGGAGGTAAGGTATGAGCGCTTATTGGGTTATTCCTGTCGCAATCGGTTTGTTCTTTCTCCTCCTGGGCATCGGGCTGATTATCTGGGGGGTTAAAGAAGGGAATAATTATTACGATTCCTTAATCAACGGGTTTGATTTAAGGGAATTTTTTTCACGCTGGCCGCCGCGTCCGGAAGCCGGCGCTTTGATTACCGGAGGATGGATTGCCATCGCCGTCGCTGTCGTCACCGCCGGTATCGGAGGGATACTGTTCTGGGTGAACCGATAAAATACAGGATATTTCCGTAAAGAATAAACAAATACGGGGCGCTGATGCAGCACCCCGTTTTTATTATCCAAAAAATTCAATCAAATGAACTACTTTTTCTGGCTCCAGTTCGCCCGGTTGGTCATACTCATGCCGATGGGACCGGCCGGCCAGTTAAAACCGCCCATCATAATAATATCCACCCCTTCAGCCGTACAGATACCCTGCTCGACTATTTTGCGGGCTTCTTCCTGCGCGGCGGATAGCACGCGGTAGCCGACATGTGACAGGTCGCCCGGCACATCCTTGACCCGGACATGCATCTTCCCGAATTTCTCACTCAAGGCCTCAATCAGCTGGATGGTTTCTTCCGAGGTATCTTGAGTCCAGACCACCTCAACGATTTTCATAATGTTAGCCGGAACGAACCAGTGCATCCCGATAAATAACGGTTTCCTGTTCGTTACCGCGGCCAGGTCGGCAATCGTGAATTTAGATGTGTTGCTGGCAAAAATAGAGTTCTTTTTAACCGTTTTATCCAGCTCGGCAAAGACTTTCAGTTTGATGTCTTTATTTTCCACCTGTCCGGATGGCCCGCCGCCAATGGTCTCAATCACCAGGTCGCAATTCTTCAGGTCTTCCACTTTGGTCGTGAGTGTCAGATTCGCCAGGGCGCTGTCCATCTGTGCGGGCGTAATCTTACCGCGCTCCACAGCTTCTTTCAGGCCGAAACGGCCGTTAATGATGGTCTCTCTGGCACGGGCGATTATTTCATCGGTCAGGTCGCGGGTGATCACCTTATACCCGGCCAAAATTGCTGTCTGGCTGATTCCGGCGCCCATCACTCCGGCCCCTAAAACCCCGATACATTTAATATCCTGCAGTTTCACGTATTACCCGTTTCCCTTTTTATCGGCACTTCGATTATGCCCAAATATTATCTGAATCCCGGCTGTTTTGCAACTGGAACCAATAATTATCAATTGATTACCGGAAACCGGAGACTTCCCCGTCTTATTTTCTTTTGTCCTTGTATTCCGTGCACCAGGTGGCGTTGGGACGGGCAGAATTGTGGCAGGCGCTGCGCCAATCCCACTTACACGTATCGCAGAGGATGACTTTCATCCCTAAAGATTTCTTCAGTTTTACCTGGAATTTATGGAACTGCGGTTCTTTATCCATAGATTCTATCATACACACTTTTTGTCTTCAGGGGCAAAGAATATGCTAAAATGAAATCGTTCGCCGAGTTGATTTATGAAATATTCTTACCGGTTTGTCATCATTGCCGCCCTTTTTGTGACCTGTCTGCTGACGGCTAATATTATCGCTGTAAAAGTTTGGGCTTTGGGGCCTGTTTCACTTTCGGCCGCGGTGATTATTTTCCCGTTCAGTTATATTTTTGGCGATATTTTGACCGAGGTCTACGGCTATAAAGAAGCGCGGAAAATTATCTGGCTGGGCTTTCTCTGTAATCTGCTTTTTGTCATCTTTGCCTGGTTTGCCCAATTGCTCCCCCCGGTCTCCGGCTGGACCGGGCAGAGCGCCTTTGTTACCATTCTCGGTTATACCCCGCGGTTGCTCGGTGCGTCCTTCCTCGGCTATCTGGTCGGTGAGTTCGCCAATTCTTTTGTCATTGCCAAAATGAAAATATTTACCAAAGGGCGCTGGCTCTGGTCCCGCACCATCGGTTCGACGGTGGTCGGTCAGGCTTTTGATACCGGCATCTTTATCGTCGGCGCTTACATCGGCGCGGTTTTCTTTTCGCCGTGGATGATTTTTTGGGCCTGGGCCGCCAAAGTCGTCATCGAAGTGGCGTTTACACCCTTCACCTATCTTATCGTCAATTATTTGAAGAAAAGCGAATCTATCGATACCTATGATTTCAAAACCGATTTTAATCCCCTCCGCCTCAAGGAAAGGAAAACTGCAGACCAATGAATATCAGGATGCTCGGCGCGCACAATAGTGAATCGCAGGACGCAAAGCCTGCGTGTGTATTGATTGATAATTTTCTTGCTATTGATGCCGGCGGTCTGGCTTCAAGCCTTACTTTTTCCGAACAACTGGCGATCGAAGCTTTATTAATTACCCACCATCATTACGACCATATCAAAGATATCCCGATGCTGGGCATGGATTTCTTCGTGAAAAAAGCGAAAATCAATATATATGCCATTCCTCCGGTTCGGGAAGCTCTCGCCTATCTTTTCGAATATCCGGGCAAGCTATATTCCAATTTCTTAACCAATCCGGCCGAAAATCCCACTATCAATTTCACTGCAATTGCACCGCTGCAGCCGTTCGCCATCAAACAATATCAAATCCTGCCGGTGCCGATGAAACACTCCGTGCCGTCGGTGGGTTACCAGATTACGACGCCTCAGGGTAAGAAACTTTTCTATTCCGGGGATACCGGGCACGGCCTCGAAGATGTCTGGCCGCATATATCCCCTGATTTGCTTATCATCGAAACCACCCTCGCGGACGGTTCGCTGAAATCGGCCAAAGAACCCTATCACCTTACCCCCGGTTTGCTGCAGGAGGAACTGATATCTTTCCGGAAAATCAAAGGTTACCTGCCCAGAGTAATTACCGTGCATATGTCCCCGCAAAGTCCTGACCGGGAACTTATTACAGACCAATTGAAGCATGTTGCCGCGGATTTAAACGCGGATATCGTTCCCGGTTATGAAGGCATGCAAATTACTCTGTAATTTGAGCAGCGGCGGGAGAAAATATGTGTGCCGAAAATATTCCCCGTTTTATCGTCGATTTGAACGCCGGTAAACTCGCTAAATGGTTACGGCTTATCGGTTATGATACTTCGCTTTTCGACCGGCGCGACGATAAATACCTGATAAACCTGGCGCTGACGGAAAACCGCATCATCCTGACCCGCGATACTCAAATCCTGCAGCGCCGTGTTGTTACCGTCGGCAAAATCAAAGCATTGCTCATTTCCAGCGATAATCCGCTCCGGCAGATTCAGCAGGTTATTCGTGAATTTCATTTGGACCCATCTCACAACCCGTTTAAAATTTGCCTGGAGTGTAACCAAAAATTGGCGCCGGTCAGCAAAGAAGAAATCAAAGCTAGAGTCCCTCCATACGTCTATCAGACCCGGGAACAATTTGTTGAATGCCCGCATTGCCGCCGCGTTTATTGGCAGGGCACGCACTGGCAGGCGATGCTGAAAAAACTGGCAGAACTGACTGAATAGTTGACCATAATCGTAACCCTTGCTACACTTGTTACAAAGGCAATAGCGGGGAAATCAGGGCGGTGAGGAGGGAAAAACGATGTTTCTGGCAATTGATATCGGCAACACTAATGTCACCATGGGTGTATTTGAAGGCGAAAAAATCCGGTATAACTGGCGGTTGGCCACGGATATTCACAAAATGCCGGACGAATATGCCATGGAAATCATGGCCCTGCTGCAGTTCCGGAAACTGGCCGTATCCGATATCAAAGAAGTGGCTTTATGCAGTACCGTCGCGCCGCTTATTCCTATTTTTGTGAAGTTACTCGACGATTATTTCGGCATCAAACCGCTGGTTGTGACCGCCGGTGTTAAAACCGGTGTCCGGATTCGCGGCGATAATCCCCGTGAGGTCGGCGCCGACCGCGTGGTCAACACCGTGGCCGGTTTTAAATTGTACGGCGGCCCGACGATTGTGGTCGACCTCGGCACGGCCACAACTTTTGATATCATTTCGCGGGACGGTGATTTTATCGGCGGGGTCATTGCGCCCGGCCCGATGACTGCTGCCGAAGCTTTGTTTGCCCATACTGCCGCGCTGCCGCGCATCCAGTTTTCACATCCGCAAAAGGCTATTGGCACCAATACCATCACCGCCATGCTCTCGGGAATCATGTTCGGCTACACCGGCCTCGTTGAGGGCATCGTTTCCCACATCGAAAAGGAGCTTGGCGAAAAGACCACTGTGGTGGCCACCGGCGGCTTCGGCGCGATCTTCGCTCAGGAAACCACCATCTTTAAATACGTTAATCCGGATATAACCCTCGTCGGTTTAAAAATGATTTATGAAATGAACAAAACGTAATTGTCATTCCCGCAGAGGCGGGAATCCAGAATTTAACCCGGATTTTTCAATCAAGGTAAAAGGAGGCCTGCCAATGCTGAAAAATAAAGTGATTGTCCTGGGTATTTCCGGCGGTATCGCCGCCTATAAAGCCGCCGACCTTGCCAGTAAATTAGCCCAGGCCGGCGCTACCGTTAAAGTAGTGATGACCTGGGAAGCCACACAGCTTGTCCAGCCGTTAACTTTTCAGGCTTTGACCGGCAACCCTGTGGTTACCGATATGTTCGAACCGGCGCCACTTTCAGCTATTACTCATGTCTCCCTCGCCGATGAAGCGGATATTGTTGTTATTGTGCCTGCTACTGCCAATGTTATCGCGAAAATGGCTGCGGGTATCGCCGACGATATTTTGACCTGCACGGTGCTGGCCACCAAAGCACCGATTGTAATTTCACCGGCGATGCACCATAACATGTATGTCAATCCCGTTACCCAGGAGAATATCGGCAAACTTAAGGCCAGAGGATTTACGGTTATTCCTGCAGTACACGGACGTCTGGCTTCCGGCTCTATTGGTTACGGCCGCCTGCCGGAAATTCCGGAGATTATGGGGGTGATTCAGCAGACCCTCGGTAAAAACAGTGATTTAGCCGGGAAACGGGTGGTCGTCACTGCCGGCGGCACGCAGGAAGCGATTGACCCCGTACGTTATATCACGAACAATTCTTCCGGCAAAATGGGTTATGCTTTGGCCGAAGCCGCCCGGGACCGGGGCGCTGCGGTCACGTTAATTTCCACCCCGACCGGTCTCAATCCGGTTGCCGGAGTTGAAATGGTCAATGTCCGCAGTGCCAGAGAGATGAAAGACGCCGTTGTCAAAGCCGTCGCCAAAACCGATGCGCTGATCATGGCAGCCGCCGTCGCCGACTACGCGCCTAAAACTGTTGCCGCCCAGAAAATTAAAAAAGGCACCGGCGGAATGACATTGGAACTGGTGAAAACCCCGGACATTCTGTCGGCAGTGAAAGGGAATTTTGCAAAAGTCGGCTTTGCCGCTGAAACTCAGGATCTGATTGCCAATGCTAAAAAGAAGTTAGTCAATAAATCACTTGACATAATAGTAGCGAATGACGTTACGGTTAAAGACAGCGGCTTCGGTGCCGAGACCAATAAAGTCACGATTCTGAAAAAAGACGGCAAGATGGAAGACCTGCCGCTGATGAGCAAGCGTGAAGTCGCCGAAAAAATCCTGGATAATGTCGCTAAACTGCTGAAAGCCAGAACATAGAGGCCTCTGAACTATCACTGGTTGCACAGGCGTCCCTGCCTGTGCTTCTTGCGGACAGTTTTTGTGCCGGCTAAATTGCTTCCGGCTCTTATTCAATAACACATCCCGGCTGCGAAGCCGGTTTATAAATTTGCTCATATATAAGCGGTGTGCTAGAATTCAGGGGTATGATTAGTATCGTTATCCCGGCCCTGAATGAAGAAAAATACCTGCCTGATTGCCTGAAATCGCTCAGAAATCAGGACTACACCGGACCTTACGAAATTATCATTGCCGATAACGGCAGTACCGATAATACCGTACGCATTGCCGGGGATTTTCAAGCCCGTGTCGTGCCCTGCCCTGAAAAGAAAAGTGTTTTTTATGCCCGGCAGATCGGCGCCGATGCCGCACAGGGCGATATCATTGCCCAGGCCGATGCAGACACGCTTTATCCCCGCAACTGGCTCAGCCGCATCGCCGACCGTTTTGCAAAACATCCCGAAATCGTCGCTGTCACCGGCCGGTATGTCTACACCGAACCGCCATGGTGGTCCGTCGTCGAATATGTCATCCGGACCGCGACGAATCTCTGGACTGTACCTGTCCTGGGGCGTCCGTGGGTTGTTTCCGGCGCCACTTTTGCCTTCCGCCGTGAAGCCTTCGTAAAACTGGATGGTTATCACGGCATTCTTTATGCTCCCGACCAGTGGGGGATTGCCAGCCGGTTAACCCGGGCCGGTAAAGTCTCGTTCGATAATAAATTACGCGTGATTACATCTCCCCGGTCAGTAAAAAAGCCGCTGCTCCATATTTTCAAAGAAGGCCTGATCAACTGGGGCCGCTGGGGTAGATATCTGGTAGCGAAACCGTTATCTGCCATCGGCCGATTTATCTCCAGTGTATTTCGTAAAAATAAAATGGCTACGGTGCTTGTCTCCGCGATTTTGGCCCTCATCCTTTTTGTTATTGCCGGCGGTTATTTCCTTCCGACCGCTTCATTTTTTCGCAAAGTTTACGCATTGGATAAGAATCAAAATTCTTCTCTGGCCGTGGTTCAGCAGGGCGGCCTGGGGTTATTTTCCGATATTATTCACCGTAATCTCTAATTCGGTCTGATTATGGCTGACTTTTTTAAAGACATCCTGAATTTTATGGGGACCTTTAACCTGCAGCTGATGGTCCTGCTTTTTCTCCTCTGTCTTTGCGGCGAAATCCTGCTGGCTTCTGTTCCCTATCTGCTGGAGACAGTCTGGCTGATGGCCGGCTACAGCGTCGCCGCCGGTACGTTATCGGTGTTCCATCTGATATTGTTGTGGCTTGTTGCCCTGGCGGGCAGGGAGGCGGGCGTGCTGCTGCTCTTCAGTGTTACCCGGCTCGGCAGTCTCCCGCTGACCAGACTTTACCAGAAATATATCGGCGCCAGGGTCAAGAAATTCTCGGGGAACGATAGCTGGTTTTCTAAAATACTGCAAAAACTGGAAGCCTCTATTTCCCCGTTTACGATTGCGGCCGGTCGCTTGTTAGGTTTAGGAACCCCGTTGACTGTCCTCCTCGGCGTGAGAAAACAATACCGGGTTTTGTTTCTGGGAGTCATTATTTCCAGTATCATTTTCGATGGAATATTCCTCACTGTCGGGATTGTGGTGGGTGCAAACACCATGGTCAAACCCTATGAAATGGTGCTGTTTTCGCTTGCTGTGCTAACCGTCTTTTATCTGGTGGTTTTTTCCATCCGGCAGGTATCAAACCGTATGAAAGCCCGCCTGGCCCGTAACAATCAACCAAAATAGTATCCAACTGCGACAAGTTATCCTGGGTGTTTCACCCCCTTGCAAAATCTGCTTTGGGCTTATGCTAAAATGAGTTAATAAAAGTTGCATTGGTATGATACAATATTTTTTCAAAGCTGGAGGCTCGAATGTCCTCTGATAAAATGGAAATACCAAAATTATTCGGCACCAGTGGTGTCCGCGGCGTGGTTGGAACCGAGCTCACATTCGACAAACTCTGGAATGTGGGCCGGGCGGTTGCTGCCGGCTTGCCTGCGGGCGCGAACGCTGTAATTTCCACGGATTCCCGTGAAAGCCGTGATTTTGTGCAAGCGGCAGTCACGATGGGCCTGCTGGCCGGCGGTATCAACGTTACCGATGGCGGTATCCTGCCGACGCCGATTCTGGCTTTTGCCACGGTAGATATGGGGATGGATGTGGGGCTGATGTGCACCGCCTCGCATAATCCGCCCCAGTACAACGGGGTGAAGCTGTTTACGTCTGAAGGAATCGGCTACAGCGCCCGGCAGGAAAACGAAGTTGAAAGGATTTATGCGGAAAAGAAGTTCCGTGATGGCAATACGGCCAATTTCAGGCACGAACACGGCATCACGGCCCGTTATACGCAATATCTTTTAAAGCAGTTCCCGCCGGGAAAAAAATCACCGCATTTCCGAATCGCGGTTGATCCCGGCAATGGTGCCGCATCCGGCATCGCCTCAAAAATATTTTCTGCTTTCGGCTATACGGTTATGCCTATCAATGATACCCCCGACGGCACTTTTCCCGGCCGCAGCCCGGAGCCAAAGAAAGACACGCTGGAAAATACGTATCAGTTCTTGAAGGATAACGGGTTGGACATTGCCGTCTGTTTTGACGGTGATGCCGACCGCGTCGTCTTCGTGGATAGACAGGGGTTTATCGGATTTACCGAATCGGTGGCTTTTATCAGTGCCCTGGCTGTGAAACACAGCGGTAAAAAGAAAGTCGCCGCCACGGTGGAAACCGGCAAGTTGCTGGATAATGCCCTGGCTGACCTCGGTGTAACCGTTGTCCGGGGAAAGGTTGGCGATGTGCCGGTAGCCCATCTCGCGCGTGAAATTGACGCCGCCATCGGCATTGAGTCTATCGGGGTTTATATTATGCCGGAATTAGGGCTGTACCCGAATTCGATTGCTGCGGCTTTGAGTTTACTGTCTTCGGTTCAGGATGTTTCGGAAATCCGTGAATTTTTCCGTAAAGTGCCACAGCTCTATCTGGGTCAGCGTAAAATCCCCTGTCCCAATGAAAAGAAAGAAGCGCTCAAACAGTTGATAATTTCTAATCCGGCGGCTTTCGGTTCCGGCCAGGCCAATACTCTGGACGGCTTGAGGATGGACTTCGGGAATTCCTGGATTCTGGTGCGCCCCAGCGGCACCGAACCTATTTTCCGCATCATTGCAGAGACTCCATCCGAAACTGAAACCGAAAAACTGCTGTCTGACGGCGAGACGACGCTGCGCAGATTAGCGGGAGTATAAGTTATGAAAGTCTTATTTCTCTGCGGCGGTATTGGAAAAAGAATGTTTCCATTGACCGAGGATAAATTTCTTCTCAAATTTTTAGGAAAAACCGTCATCGAACACCAGTTGGACGCCGCCATTAACTCGGGACTACGGAAATTTATCATCGTCGCCAATCCCGTTAACCTTAAACGCATCGAAAATATTACCGCGCAATACCAAAACACCGCATTCGAATTTGTCGTGCAGGAACAGCCGCTGGGTATCGCCAACGCGGTGGAAAACGCGCGCCGGCTGCTCAAAGAAGAAGTGCTGCTCGTCAACCCGAATGACCTCTTCGAAAATGCTGCCTACGCTAATCTTCTGGCCGCTTATAGTAAAGAAAAAAATTTTGCCCTGATTACCGGTTATAAAGTGAAAAGTTATTTCCCTGGCGGCTATCTGGTAGTCAACGCACAGGGGCAGCTCACCTGCATCTTGGAAAAACCCGGACCGGGCAACGAACCTTCGGATATGGTCAATATCCTGGTGCATCTCCATTCCGACCCGGAAACACTTTTACACTATATTTCACAGGTTAAGACGACCAAAGATGATGTTTATGAACAGGCCCTTGACGCCATGTGCAAAGACCGCCGTGCGATTCAGGTCGTGCCGTATACCGGCGCCTGGACCCCGATAAAATATCCCTGGCACGTTTTAGACGCCGTCCGGTTTTATCTGGACCGGGCAGAACCGCGGGTTTCACCTGACCTCCGTATTTCTCCGCACGCCGTCCTTGACGGCAAGGTTATCATTGAAGAGGGCGTTCGTATTCTGGAAAATGCGGTTATCCGCGGTCCGGTCTATCTTGGGCGTAACGCCGTTATCGGCAATAACGCGCTGGTCAGGACATACAGTCACATCGGCGCGGAATGCGTGGTGGGTTTCAGCACGGAGATTAAAGAATCCTATATCGGGGACGCCACCCAATTTCACATGAGCTATGCCGGTGATTCGGTCATCGGGACTGGTTGTTCCTTCGGCGCCGGCACGGTTACGGCCAACTGGCGCTTCGATACGAAGAACGTCAAAGTCAAAGTCGGTGACTCGCCCGTGGATACCGGCCGGGATAAACTGGGGGCATTCATCGGCGATAATTGCCGCACCGGTATCCAGGTCGGGATTATGCCGGGCGTCCGCATCGGCAATAACACACTTATTTACCCGCATGTCAACTTGACGAACGATGTAGGTGCAGATACAATAGTTCGTAGTCAATCGCCCTCTCGCTAAAGATTGCAGACATTCGCGGCCTGATTATCCTCAGCAAAGGGTCTCTATCGGGAGTTCAAGTATGTGCGGTATCATCGGCTATGTCGGTAATCAGTCGGCGGTGGAAATCCTTAAAGATGCCCTCACCCGGCTGGAATACCGCGGTTACGATTCTGCCGGTATTGCGACCACGGATAACGGCCGCATTTACCTCTGTAAAAACAAGGGGAAGGTTGCTGATGTCATCGCCGGCTGCGATATTAAAAATCTGCCGGGCAATACCGGTATCGGCCATGTCCGCTGGGCTACTCACGGCACGGTTACGAAGGCAAACGCCCACCCCCATTGCGACGCGTCTTCTCAAATCGCCGTGATTCATAACGGCATCATTGAAAATTACGAAGAACTGAAAGAACGCCTCGTCCGGAAATATCGGTTCCAATCGGATACTGATACCGAAGTCATCCCGCACCTTATCAGGGAACAGCTGGATGCCGGGTTAAATTTTGAAGACGCTTTTTTTGCCGCCGTCCGGCAGTTGCAGGGTTCTTTTGCCATCATCGTCATCTCCACGCTGGCGGAGGGTAAACTATACGCCGCCCGGAAAGACAGCCCGATGGTTCTCGGTCTTGGAAAAGGGGTGAATTTTGTTGGCAGCGACGTGCTCTCCTTTTTGCCGTACACCCGGGAAGCCGTTTACATTGAAGATAACGAATGTGTCGTCATGACTAAAACTTCTTATCAGATATACGATTTAGACCATCACCCGAAACAGCGGGCGTCAGTTAACATCACGTGGGATTTATCGGAAGCAGGGAAAGGCCAATACCCCCATTTCATGATTAAGGAAATCAGGGAACAGCCCGCGGTTATCCGTCAGGCCCTGATGCAGGATGACCGGCTGCTGAACCGCATGGCCATTGATATCCTCCGGTCGCGACAGGTGATTTTCGTCGCCTGCGGCTCCTCCCGTTTTGCTGCCCTCATCGGACGTTATGCGTTCTCCCGGATAGGGCACACTTTCAGCGATGTTATTATGGCTTCCGAATTCGGCTACTTTTCAGATTCAGTAGACAAAAATACACTGGTTATTGCCATCTCGCAAAGCGGTGAAACCGCCGATGTCATGAATGGCGTCAAGCAGGCCAAAGCTAAAGGTGCGACGGTTTACTCTGTCGTCAACGTAGAAGGCTCGTCACTGGCGAGGATGAGCGATAAGACCCTATATCTCAATTGCGGCCCGGAAATAGGCGTTGCGGCCACGAAATCATTCACCGCACAGCTTTGTTTGCTGTATTTACTCGCCTATGCCATGGACGGCCGGTTAACCGAAGGCAAGGAAAAATTGCTGGAGATATCCTCGCTGATTGAAGAAGACCTGCAGACCAATACCTCTGAAATCGCGGCCATCGCTGAAAAATTCAAGGATAAGAAGGACTTTTACTTTTTGGCGCGCGGTATCAATTTTGCCATGGCCGGTG
>Ga0181520_10005002_pt1 | contig 21574 bp, 20 predicted proteins | sample PEATcosm2014_Bin_29_FD_132451 | JGI IMG/M metagenome (GOLD analysis project Ga0181520, IMG submission 132451) | Peatland microbial communities from MTU Mesocosm Facility, Houghton, MI, USA - PEATcosm2014_Bin02_30_metaG | ecosystem: Environmental > Terrestrial > Soil > Wetlands > Peat | place... | reverse complement strand
GCCGTTCAGGGGGCCCTTGAGCGCGCCGATGGCGCCGGTAATCGCTGAGTGGACGTCGGCCAGAGTGGCGGCGATGACGCGGGCGGCGAAGGTGGACGCGTTCAACTCATGCTCGGCGTGCAGCACCAGCGCCATGTCCATGGTCTTGACGGCGGTCTCGGAGGGCTTCACGCCGTTCAGCATCCACAGGAAGTTGGCGGCGTGGTTGAGCGAGCGGTCGGGCGGCACCACTTCTAGGCCCTTGCGCAGACGGTCGTAGATTGCCACGATCATGGCCATCTGAGCCGTTAGATGGTAGCACTTGCGCACATTGGCGTCGTGGGAGTTGTCTTTTTCGTCGGCATCGTAGAAGCTGAGGGCCGAGACGGCTGTGCGCAGTACCTCCATCGGAGATGCCGATGCGGGAATGCCGCGCAGCATGTCGACGATGCGGAAATCCAGGCCCCTGGCCAGCGAAAGCTGCGACTGGAACTCGCGTAGCGCGATGGGATTGGGCAGGAAGCCATTCCATAGCAGAAAGGTGGTTTCCTCGAAGTTCGAGTGCAGGGCAAGCTCGTGGATGTCGATTCCGCGATAGGACAACACGCCAGCATCTCCGTCGATCCAACAGATCCCGGAGTTGGCCGCGACGATTCCTTCCAATCCTTTTCCAGCGACAGCGGTCGACATAGCCCTTGGGTCTCCCCCCTTGCGATGATTTCCTTGTTGATAGGGCGGCTGTCCTGGCCTAACGAAAAAAGCCCGGCGCCTGAATGTACTGTATACATGTTTATATCTCAGTGGTTCCCCGATTGTCACGAAATGCGGGACGGCAGGGTGAGAAAACGGTTCCAATGCCCTCTTTACCCGTCCCGCACTGGTCAAGACGGCGCAGCTTTTCCTGCACAAGTGCGGAATAATTCTATATTCTGTTAGTTGCCTTGGCGATGCGGGAGCGAGAGCTCCACAAAATGGCAGTCCGGCTAAATATTCCGGCGGAGAAACGGGAGTTCCGGTAGGAAGTTCATTTTCAAAAGGCGACCGACCCGAAGTGGAAGGCGCCAACTCACATTAAGCGGTCCGCGAGGCGGGCTGCCAACGAAAGGGAAACACATGAGTGAAGTTGACGAAACCCCCCGAAGCTACTCCGGCGCGCTGTTGGCGACTCTGGCCGTGGCGCTGCTGATTGGAGTGGGCGGCCTGATCTGGAGCTACACCCTGAATACGCGTCTGAACGGCCAGGAAGCCGCGCTGGCCGATGCCAAGCAGCAGAATGTGAAGCTGGCGTCTGAACTGCGCGAAACCGATGCCCGCCTCAAGGTAGCCACCGAGGAGCTGGGCAACTCCCTGGGACTGACACAGAAGCAGATGGACGCCCGCGCTCAGGAGATGCTGAAGCGGGAGGAGGCCGACAACAAGCGGCTTGAGAATGCCCAGAAGCAGACTGCGCAGGCAGTGACCGCTGTCTCCGCCGATGTTTCCAGCGTGAAGACAGACGTGGGTGGCGTGAGAACCGACCTGGGCAAGACGCAGAGCGACCTGGCAACCACCATCAGCCAGTTGACGTCGATGAAGGGTGATCTGAGCGACCACAGCAGCCTGATCGCCCGCAACCGCGACGAGCTGGAACTTCTGAAGCACAAGGGCGATCGCAACTACTACGAGTTCACTCTAAACAAGGGGCAGAGGAAGCCGGTGGGCACGGTGAGCCTGGAGCTGAAGAAGGCTGACGGCAAGAAGAACAAGTTTACCCTCGAGGTCTACTCCGACGATAAGCAGTATGAGAAGAAGGACCGGAACCTGAACGAGCCACTTCAGTTCTATAGCGGCAAGGATCCGCAGCTCTTCGAGATCGTTGTGAACACCGTGGGCGGAAAGAACTCGCAGATCACAGGCTATCTGACGACGCCCAAAGGCGCGCCGGTTCCGCCTACTGCTCAATAACAGGCGTGTGGGGCGCGAGCGTTACGCTGGACTGATACTGAAACCTGAAGGTAAAGTTCAGATCTTTGCGCGCGTCCCACTCTTGCTTGGTTCGCCGGACGGCCCAGAAAGCATTCCCGTCCAGCTTCTGTCCGGGCTCGATTATGGTGCGCGGCGACAGAGGTATACTGTGCAGCGCCGCCAATTCTGGATAGGCAATGAAAACCTCCTCGTACTGGGCGGCGTTTCCGGATGAGACGGAGAGAATGCCGTCTTCCAGAGTGGCATTGGCCATAATGTCCTGCAAAAACAGCGGGTCTTTGGTTTGATTTTCCAGCTTGATGTGAGCGAAGACCAGTACTTCGTCGAAGCTGTCAACGGCCATCGCGGCACCGGCAGCGTCGAAGCCGGATGTCTGGACGTGCCGTGGATGAGCCCACACCTGCACGATCTCTCCACTGATTACCGGCCGCTTCTGCCCGGTCCAAACATAGAAAGCGATGATCAGGGACACTACCACGACCGCGATCACCGTGGCCCAGACCACGTGGCTGCTTCCCTTGGTGAACGATTCGCCGAGGGCGGCGTCGTCAATTTCCTGTCCAGGTTCCTGACGGAGTAAGCTCATAGCGCCTTATCTTATCTCGACTGGCGCACAATGGGCCATGAATTCCAGCAAAACCTGCCGGAAGTTTTTTTGAAGGCACTGCCTGCAAGTGGGGAGCCAAGAGCGGCTGAGAACCGCTCCGCATGTCTTCTATTCTCTGTGACAAGCTTTGAAAAAATGACCACAATCCACCTACACCGCATGGCAGCGGTGTAGCGTTTGAGCAAAGTCTTCAGGACCCCTAAGCCGTGTTGCGGATGGAATCTCTCAACCGGACAACAGCATCCGCCTGAGCGCCCTTCTGACCTTGGACGATGTCGAACTCAACATCATCGCCCTCTTTCAGTGTTTTGTATCCGTCCAACTGGATCGATGAGTAGTGAACGAATACATCCGGCCCGTCTTCGCGGCCAATGAATCCGTAGCCCTTGGCGTTATTGAACCACTTGACCTTACCTTTGTATTGAGCCACAGAGTTTGCCTTTCTTTGTTTCAGATGAACCGGCGGGCCTCCGAATTTGCTCGCCGACTCCCATTAAGACGCAAGTTTGAGCGGAAAGGTCCAAAACTTCTTTGAGGAACATCAACAAGTGCAAAAAGGACCGGCGCTGAAGCGCCAGTCCCTTTTGGAAGCCTTTGATTCGATGGAATCTCCGGTCTGCTATTTTCGCTTCGCGGCTATCTTGCGCGCGTACAAGAGGACCGCGCAAAGTGTCTTGCCGTCTAGAATTGCTCCTTTTTCGATCATTTTGACGATCTCGGAGAGTTTGACAAGACGAAACTCAATTTTCTCGTCATCTTCCGGATGGGCGTCGCCTGCAATCAGCCCTTCGGCAATGAAAACCTGCATTGATTCGCCCAGGAAACCGGGACTGGCGTAGTAGACCAGGAACGGCTTCCATTTCTTGGCGCTGTAGCCGGTTTCTTCAGCCAACTCTCGCTGCGCCCCGGCGAGGGCGTCTTCGCCCGGATCGAGCTTGCCAGCCGGCAGTTCCCATAGGAATTGTCCAGCGGCATGGCGGTATTGCCGTTCCATCACGATCCAGGGATCGCGCTTATTCTTGGTGCTGTCCATGGCCATGATGACGACGCTGCCGTGGTGGCGGATGATGTCGCGCTCGCTCGGGCGGCCGCCGGGTTCGAGCAGCTTGTCATGAACCACGCGGAAGAGCGGCCCCTCGAAGAGCGTCACGGAGCTGATCATCTGCTCGCTCTCCTCAACCGCCGGTGGAAGAGCCTTGGGAGCCTTTTTTGCCTTGGGCTTTGCGGCCTTCGTTTTTGCTGCCTTTTTCGTCTTGGGCCTCAGGGCTTTGGCTGCCTGTGTTTTTGGGGTCTTTTTCACCTTTGGTTTTGCGGTCTTGGCTTTCTTGGGTTTCACGGCCTTTACGGCTTTGTCTTTCTTGGGCATCTTTTGTTTCTCCTCCAGAGCGATCTGAGCGCATTCCGGGATGAAGCGCAATCAGATACAGAGTATACGCACAGAGCCTGTCGCGGAATGAATGTCATGCGCGAGTCGAAGTATAATCGCTGGTTTGCCGGTCAACCGACCAAAGCCTGCCGGTGCATCACTCCGCCACATGTGTAAATCGCGATTGAAGCACGTCGCCGCATTGTCAACACGTTAAGCACAAACTCACTACTAAGACATTTTTGCAAATAGTGCAGACCGGACTTTTGTTGGTACCCCACCCATTCCGCAGAAAAACGCGGAATGGATGGGGTGCGGGGGTCTACAGTAAAAGCAAAAATGCTCCAGTCTGCCCCTTGAAGCTGTAGCAATCTTCCTTGGTGAAAAATAGTAAATAATTGATGGTTTCTTGGAAGGTCATGGGACGATGAATTTTTTCATACTTGTCACTGCCTTGTTGTTTGAAACCCGCATCAAAGTATAGGAGATGCGCCATCAGGCACCCGGTCACACTGAGGGCGCAACCCACGAAACCGAACTCCCAAAGAACACATTACCGAGCTCGCCGTAACCGGAGTGGGAGGCTACTGGTGACTCTATCGGCCAAGCCCAATCGATTTCAGTCGCTGGACGTAACTGCGAGCACTGCTCGCGTACAAAGAAGGAAACATGCCGATGAATGCGCGTGCACACCTGTCTTTCCTTGGTAGTTCTGTGAAGTTTGCCTCGGTTCTGATGGTTCCGGTACTGCTTGGACTCGCCGGGTGCGGCTCGAATAGCTCCAGCACGCAACCAACCACACAGCAACCCACGGTGACCGTCCAGATACCCACGGTGACTGTCACAGCGAGCCCGGCTTCCATCAACGCGGGCGCTTCAGCCATGTTGTCCGTGTCCGCCAGCAATGCCACGTCGGTAACGGTCACGGGCTCCAACGGCAGCAGCTATACCCTCGCCGCAACGGGCGGCACGCAGGCGGTGACTCCCACTGGAACCACCACGTATACCGCGACGGCATCCGGCGCCGGAGGCAATGCGACCGCGACGGCGACCGTCACGGTTGCCATAGCCATCACTCCGCCAACGACCCCGTCGGCGACCGTTACCCTCGTAGCCAACCCAATCACGATCATCGCGGGGGGCTCGTCAACCTTGACGGTGACGGCTACCAATGCTACGGCCGTCTCGGTGACTGGAACAGACAAGAGCAGCTATAGCCTCTCCGCGACCGGAGGCACCGAGACCGTCACTCCTGCGTCAACCACCACGTATACGGCCACAGCCACGGGCGCCTCGGCAAACGCCACGGCTACAGCCACCGTCACAGTAAAGCCCCAGGGCAGTATCCAGCAGATCAACCACGTGGTCTTCATGATGCAGGAGAACCACACTTTCGACAACTATTTCGGCATGCTCAATCCCTACCGTGTAGCCAACGGATTCTCTGTCGGCGACGACGGCAATACCTATCTTGTGGATGGGATCGACGACAAGCTCAATAAGATCAGCAACGAGTCGGACGAGGGACAATCCATCCCCTTGTACAAATTCACCAGCACCTGCATCGACGACGATAGCTCCGCCTGGCTCTCGAGCTACGGCGATGCCAACCGCTATGACTTTTTGACTTCGCGCTCGATCAACATGGACGGCTTTGTCCACACGGCACAAGGCTTTGCTAACGCTTGCCTACTCTCGGGCACTTGTTCCGGCGCCTATACCGACACCGAAGGCCTTCGCGCCATGGGCTACTACGATCAAGACTTCCTCAATTACTACTACTACATGGCTTCGCAATTTGTGGTTTCCGATCGCTGGTTCTCGCCCATCGCCAGCAAGAGCACACCGAACCGTGTCGCGACATATACCGGAGGCACCACACAGGGTCTTGTTTACGACCCAGGCTACGACGATCACGTTGGTGGTGTGCCAGCCAAACCGATCTTCGAGGAACTCGATACAGCGGGCGTTTCCTGGAAGGTGTATTACAGCCTGACGGAAGGACAGTGCGCGAGCGCGGACGATTGCGGAGGAGGGATCAAGAGCTACCCAGCCACCGATCTAGGGTATGTCTATTACGACGACAAGTATCTGTATCTGAATTCAACTCATGCTGCCTGCACACCTCCGACGCAGCCTTCCAGCGTTGTTGGCGATACGGAGAACTCTTATTGCATCGATCCGAATCACGTTGCGCCGCTGAGCCAGTATTACAGCGATGCCGCCAACGGCACACTGCCAAGTTTTGCGTTTATCGAACCTGGGTATGGCCTCAACGACGAACATCCAGGGTCGTACCAACCGGTTCTACTCGGCCAGGTCGCTGTCTCAAAAATCATCAACGCCCTCATGGCAAGCCCGTCCTGGAGCGACTCGGTCTTCTTTTTCAGTTACGACGAAGGAGGCGGTCCCTACGATCACGTTCCGCCGATTCCCGGACACTCCAACGACTTTACCGACAAGTCGCTGGGCACAATTCCGGATATCGCTTCGATCTCAGTGAATCCCGACGGTTATCCGCCGTGCCTGCCGCCGGGCGATTCAGCAACAACGCCGGAGCTGCCCACCGACCACTGCGACCTGCGCCTCGACGACCCAGGAGCGCATCCTGGAGACGTGGCCGCAGCCGACGGCTTCGCTGCGCAGATTGGATTCCGCCTCCCCAACTTCGTCGTCTCGCCTTTCTCCCGGCGTCACTACGTCTCGCACATTCCCATGGATCATACGGCGGTGATCAAGTTTGTTGAGAACCGCTTTATCGGCCCGTCGGAACATCTCACCGCGCGGGACGCGGCGCAGCCTGACCTGTTGGACTTCTTCGACTTCAACAATATTCCCTGGGCTACGCCGCCCACGCCGCCGGTTCCGTACGCGGACCCGCCGGGAACGAATTCGTGTAACCCCGTAACCATGGGTTCCTACTAGGTCTTTTGCCGCAAGTTGGTCGCCCCATATTTGCCGCTGCGTGCCCCAACAGTGCTGCTTTTGGGTCCGCATAGCCAATCTGGAGAGTGTACGGCTGCCCACCGGTGCAGCGGTCGCATCACGCTTTATCATATCCACCATGAACAACAAACTCCGCTGGGGAGTTCTCAGCACCGCCGACATCGCCCGCAAGAAAGTCATCCCTGGCATGCAGCAGGGGAAATACACGAGCATCACCGCCATCGCATCCCGCGATCTTGCAAAGGCACGGAAGGCGGCAATAGACCTCGACATTCCCACGGCCTACGGCTCGTATGAGGAGTTACTAGCCGATCCCAAGATCGACGCCGTCTATATTCCGCTGCCCAATCAGCTTCACGTTCCCTGGACGATCAAAGCCGCCGAAGCCGGAAAGCATGTTCTCTGCGAAAAGCCAATGAGCCTCACCGTCGCGGAGGCTGAAACTCTGCTTGCCGTTCGTACCCGCACTGGAGTCAAGATAGGCGAAGCCTTCATGGTGAATTGCCATCCCCAATGGCTTCGCCTGCGCGAACTGCTCGCCGAAGGCCGCATCGGCCAACTACGCTCCATTGCCGGCCTCTTCAGCTACTTCAACATCGACCCGAATAACATCCGTAACAACACCGAGAGCGGTGGCGGCGCGCTGATGGACATCGGTTGCTATCTCATCCACGCCTCGCGTTACGCTTTTGCGCAAGAGCCCACACGCGTCGTCGCACTTATCGATCGCGATCCGCAGATGCGCACCGACCGGTTAACGTCTGCGATCCTTGACTTTACAAACGGGGACTTCCCCGGTGGGCAATCGATCTTCAGTTGCAGCACACAGTTAGTTCCTTATCAGCGCATTCATTTTTTCGGCACGCATGGCCGCATCGAGATTGAGATTCCCTTCAACGCGCCTCCCGACCGGCCCACGCGCCTCATCATCGATACGAGCGGCGACCTTTTCGGCGGCGGCATCACGACGGAGATCTTCCCGGTCTGCGATCAGTACACGCTGCAAGGCGATGCCTTTTCCAAAGCCGTTCTGGATGACACCGACGTGCCCGTCCCGGTCGAGGATGCCATCGCAAACATGGCCGTTATCGCCGCCATCTTCAAATCGGCTAACTCAGGACAATGGGAGACCGTGCGGTAATAGAAACCGGCGCAAAAGCACCCGTGTATATTATTCTAAATTTTGACGAAAGGCCTTGCATGGCGGAGATCAGAAAAATGGACAAGGCCCGGCGCCAGCGCATGCGCTACGCCGAACGCAAACTCAAAGAAGCGCAACGTCGCCTGGCGCGCGCAGAACGCAGCATCGTTTATTGGACACGAGTTGTTGGCGACCTCAGGCACGAACGTGTTCGCGCCGTGCAGCCGCCGTTATGGCCTGAAGAGGAAGTAAGAAAAGAAACGAGCTGACGCGGGTGCGGAACCTTCGCCAGCCCAGGTCTATGCAGAAATATTGCTATTAACTTGCTGCTGGAGCCTTCTGCGCAGCCCAGCGCTTCTTGGCGGCCTCGGCAATGCGCTGCCGTCCTTCGGGGCTGAGGCGTCTCTTTTTCGTGGCGGGCTTCGCAACTGCCGCCTTCTTTGAAGCCGCAACTACCTTCTTGGGTGCAGCCGTCGATGCCTTCTGTGAGGCCCAACGCTTCTTCACAGCTTCAGCGATCCGTTTCCGGCCTTCAGGAGAGAGATTCCGCTTCTTCTTTTTCGCGGATTTGGCGGCGACCGGTATAACTGCAACATCTATTTTTCTGGGTCTGCCGACTTTCTTTTTCGCTGCCGGCGCAGCGCCACCACTCAGCAGCGCGCGTGCCTGCTGCAATTGGGCAATTTCCTGATCGATCGTTGCCAGAATTTCAGATACTCCCATGGTTCCTCCCTGATTCATTCGGACAAGCAGTTTAACCATCTCGGCGCTAAGTCACTACGCCGCTCTGAGTCAGCCACTCGCTCTAACATACGATAGTCGACGAATGGCCTCTTTACAAACACTAATTATCTCTAGAATCTGATGAAATTCTTTATCGGTACCCTATTCAACAACGCGATCAATATGTTCCAGATTATGCCGGTTATCCAAACTGGCTGGGAAACCTCGGATGAAGTCGAGGCTTCGAAAGATCGCAAGCGCAATGCCAGCCTGGCCCGATGACATCACGGAAGGCGCACTATTTCATGCAAGGAAAACTAGAGCATTTTCGGGAACGTGTAGACCGGAATTTTGTAGGTTTCCCATCCATTCCGCTGAAAAACGCGGAATGGATGGGGCACGGAAGTCTACAGTAAATCCGAAAATGCTCTAGGAGCGCTGGCCGGGAATTGAACCGGCGCATACAAGATTTAAAGGCCTGCGCGTTGACCTCTTCGCTTCGGAACTCTTGAAGAATTATTTGCAATCCTAAATTCCGGCGCCTTGATCCAGCAGAAGCGCTTCTGCCTTAGGATCGTCGAATAGGCGCATGGATTGCGGCCAAACGAAGAGTTCGTCTCCTGTAACAAGCGCCAACTCTTCAAACTGCTTCCTGCTTAACTCCGCTGTCACGGGCTTTCCGTTCCCGGCTATGCTCAACTCCAGACGAATCTGCGGGCCGGCCGCGTGAATGCGCTCCACGGTGGCCACAACCGCCTTATTGTCCGGAGGAAGATCTCGCGACACCTCCAGCTCGTGCGGTCGTACAAATCCGATTGCGGATTGCGCTGACTCCTTCGTGCCGCCTCCATGCACCTGCGACGAAAGATCGGCCAGCAGGCGCCCATGGAAGAGATTCACGTTACCAAGGAAGTTATAGACAAAGGGCGAGGCTGGATTATCGTAGATGGACTGCGGAGTTCCAATCTGCTCCAGCTTTCCCTGATTCAAAATTGCCACGCGGTCGGCGACCTCCAGTGCTTCCTCCTGGTCGTGCGTAACAAGAACGGTGGTCACATGCAATTCATCGTGAATGCGCCGCAGCCAGTCACGCAGATCTTTGCGCACCTTGGCGTCCAGAGCGCTGAAAGGTTCGTCGAGAAGCAACACATTCGGTCGAACCGCCAGCGCGCGCGCCAATGCTACGCGCTGTCTTTGCCCGCCGGAGAGCTGCTCGGGGTACATCCCGGCATAGGAATCCAATTGCACCAGGTGAAGCAATTCCTGCACACGTTCGCGAATCTCTTTACGCGATGGCCTGAGCCGCCTTGCCTGCACACGCAGTCCGAATGCGATGTTCTCCCAGATCGTCATGTGGCGAAAAAGTGCGTAGTGCTGGAAGACAAAGCCGATTCCGCGTTTTGATGCACTTTGTTCGGTAGCCTCCTCGCCATGCAGCAGAATCGATCCGCTATCGGGTGCTTCGAGCCCTGCGATCATGCGCAGCAGAGTTGTCTTTCCCGAACCCGACGGCCCGAGGAGCGCCACCAACTCACCGCCGTCGATGGTGAGAGACACGTCGTCAAGCGCCGTGAAGGAGCCGTATGTCTTGCTGATTTGCTCGACTTGAATGCTCATGATTGGACTTCTTCCTCATCCACGTGCCGATGCACTCCAGAGGTCACCTCAATAATTTTTTTGAGGATAAGAGTAACGATGGCGGCCAACGTCAACAGCGAGGCAGCCGCAAAGGCCGCCGTGAAGTTGTATTCGTTGTAGAGCATCTCCACTTGAAGCGGCAGTGTGGTGGTTTGACCGCGAATGTGGCCGGAAACTACTGAGACCGCTCCGAACTCACCGATGGAGCGTGAGGCCGCCAGAATAGTCCCATAAAGCAGCGCCCACTTGATATTAGGCAAAGTGATACGCCAAAAGACGCTCCAGCCATTGGCGCCCAGAACAACAGCGGCGACTTCTTCATCGCTTCCCTGGGCCTGCATGAAGGGAATCAATTCTCTGGCCACGAAGGGGAAGGTGACAAAGACCGTGGCAAGAACAATTCCCGGCACTGCAAAGATGACATGAAGATTGTGCTCTGATAACCATGGGCCGAGCCATCCATGCAAGCCAAAGACCTCGACATACATCAGACCCGCGACAACAGGAGAGACAGCCAGAGGAATATCGATAAGCGTAATCAGCAGATTCTTGCCATGAAACTCAAAGCGGGTAATGGCCCAACTAGCGGCAATGCCAAATGCCACGTTGAGTGGAACCGCAATGCAAGCGACCAGACCGGTGAGCCGCAAAGCAGAGAGCACGTCTTCCTGGTGAATCGAATCCCGATACATCTTCCAGCCTTGCGACAGCGCTTGCGTGAAGACGGCAATCACCGGCAAAACTAGAAAACCAGCGAGGAGCAAAAGCGCCAACAATATCAGCGCCACGCGGCCCGCTTTCTGCGCGGTCGATGGCCGCAGCATTGCAGATGAGGAGATTGTTTGCCCAACGCTCATGTTCGCTTCCCCTCTCTGCGCTGGACCCACCAGTGAAGAAGATTCACGGCCAGCATGATAGTGAACGACAACGCCAACATAGCTCCGGCAATCGCTGCCGCGCCCGAGTAATCGTATTCTTCCAGCTTGGTCACAATCAGCAGCGCGGTAATCTCGGTCTTCATCGGCATGTTGCCGGCGATGAAAATCACCGAGCCATACTCGCCGGCTGCTCGCGCAAAGGCTAACGCCGTGCCTGTCAACAATGCGGGGAAAGCCACTGGAGCAATGACGCGCGTGAAACGCTGCCAGACATTCGCTCCCAGGCTTGCCGCAGCCTCTTCCATCGCCGGATCGAGATCCTCAAGCACCGGCTGCACACTGCGCACAACAAACGGAAAGCCGACGAAAGACATCGCCATCACGATGCCGATTGGAGTAAATGCCACATGAATTCCATGCGGCTCAAGGAAGCGTCCAATCCATCCGTTCTCGGCGTAGAGTGCGGTAAGTGAGATGCCGGCGACCGCGGTCGGCAAGGCGAATGGCAGATCTACGATGGCGTCCACGATCCGCTTGCCGGGAAAGCTATAGCGCGCCAGCACCCATGCCAGCAGCATTCCGAAGAGCGCAGAGAGCAACGCCGCAGCCGCTGCGCAACCCAGAGTGACACGATACGATGCGAGCACACGCGGAGCCGTAACGGTGTGCAGAAATGCGCCGAACCCCAAGCGCGCTCCGTGCAGAAGGATCGCCGCAAGAGGAATCAGCACGATGACCGTCAGATAGGTCAACGTGAATCCGATGCTCAGCCGGAATCCTGGGAGCGGCGAACTCCGCGTAACCAGGCTCCACGAGTTGTTCGCCTTCTTAGCTGGCATCTTCACCCGTTACTTTCCATAGATCTGATCGAAGGTTCCACCATCGCTGAAGTGCTTTGCCTGCGCCTGCTGCCATCCTCCGCAGCCCTCGGCTACTGTAAAGGTGTTGACCTTGGGAAAGACGCTGGCGTACTTGTCGGCAATCGGTTTGAGCCGCGGACGATAGTGGTATTTCGCAGCCAGTTCTTGCGCCTCCGGCGAATAGAGATATTCAAGATAAGCATGAGCGACCGCTTCCGTTCCATGCTTACGAGCAACCTTGTCGACAACGGCAACCGGAGGTTCGGCAAGGATCGTGGCGGAGGGAATGATAATTTCGAATTTGTCAGGACCAAACTCTTTGAGCGCCAGCAACGCCTCATTCTCCCATGCAATGAGAACATCACCCACGCCTCGCTGAACAAAGGTCGTGGTGGAACCGCGCGCACCGGAGTCGAGCACCGGCACGTTGGCAAAGAGCTTCTTCATATAATCGCGCGCGCCCTGCTCGTTGTTGCCTGACTTGCGCAGCGCATATCCCCAGGCCGCGAGATAATTCCAGCGAGCGCCGCCAGAGGTCTTCGGATTCGGGGTAATGACCTTGACCCCGGGGCGGATCAGATCGTCCCAGTCGTGAATTCCGTGAGGGTTCCCCTTGCGAACCAGAAACACAATCGTCGACGTGTAGGGCGTGCTGTTGTTCGGGAACTTCGACTGCCAGTCCTTGTCCAGCAGGCCGCCATTCTGCACAATTGCATCGATGTCGTATGCGAGGGCAAGGGTGACCACATCCGCTTCCAACCCGTCAATCACTGCTCGCGCCTGCTTGCCGCTTCCACCATGCGACTGGTTCACTACCACATCTTGTCCGGTTGTCGCTTTCCAGTGCTTTTGAAACAGTTGGTTGTACTCTTCATAGAACTCGCGCGTGGGATCGTATGAGACATTGAGCAGATGAGTCTGCGCTCCGAGAAAACTCGCCGAGACGGTCATGAATACGGCGATAACGATAAGTGCATTGATTTTGCGAACTAGGCTTCTCACTTTGCTCACTCCGTGTGGATTTGCAAAACGCGATTCATGGGCGTTCCAAAGCGCTGAACATCACGACAGTTTCTGGATGACAACCCGTCAGAATGCAAGACGGGACAATTCATCGAGCGGATGGGGCTTTCTCTTACAAGTTGGTTTAGACGACTCTCTGTTCGGGATCTTGGAGCACCGGGCGGGATTTGAACCCGCGAATACAGGTTTTGCAGACCTGCGCGTTAACCACTTCGCCACCGATGCTTGTGGAGCAGTTGTCAGCGTTCAACAAGAATCGAAAGAACCTGGCAACTTACACCGAAAAATGAAAAACCCACCGCGCCATCTGGCGGGTGGGTTGTAGGCTTTCGAGACTCTTGCTTCGGAATCTAGCCCATCAAACACGCCCGCGCAGTGCAGCTCTGACAGCAGCACATACATGTCGCGGGAGTGGAGAATTGGGCCATTATGTCCTTGACCGGCTGCGCGCTAATTATGCGGCAAACCGATTACCCATAGGCTAAAGCCAGAGCGATAGCATGTCAAGCGCTCATGCCGATCAATCGGCAAGAAACTGATTTAGGTTGTTGATTATACGGCGCTGTCTGGATTGACCTTGGGGGACTCATAGAATCTGCAGTTTTAAGACCGTCACAGGTCAGACTCCGCGGTTCTCCGCTCTTGCCTTGCGAATGATCTCAATATACTGCCGGGCCGCTTGCGTGATGATCTCCGGCTTGCCATCGGCGATTGCTTGCGGGTTGACCAAATCTGCGCCCACGCCCAAAGCGAATGCGCCTGCGGCAAGAAACTCCGCTGCCGTGGATAACGAAACGCCTCCGGTGGGAATGAGTTCGATCTGCGGCAGCGGCGCCTTCAGCGCCTTCAGATACTTCGCTCCGCCCAGCGCACTGCAGGGAAATACCTTCACCACATCCGCGCCAGCCTCCCATGCGGTAACGACTTCAGTAGGCGTCAGCGCGCCCGGTATCACCGGCACACTGTAGCGATGGCAGATTTCAATCGTCTTCAGATTGAGGGCAGGACTCACGATGAATGCAGCGCCAGCCAACATGCAGGCGCGCGCTGTCTCAGGATCGAGAACCGTTCCGGCACCGATCAGAAGGCGATCGCCTGCCTGGCGCACCAGAGAACGAATCACCTCCACGGCATCGGGAACCGTCATCGTAACCTCCAGTGCCACGATTCCACCGGCCTCGATGGCCTTTGCCAGAGCTAGAGCCTCTTCAACCGAAGAAGCCCGCAATACCGGCAGCAACCCTGATTCTTGAATGCGCATTAAAACATCCGCTTTGCTCATAGAACAACCCTCATGGTGATAAAAACTCTCAATCTCTTGAGCCTCTTGCAAAATTTCCTTCAGGCTATCGCTTGTGTCAGGGCACGACTTCACAGGCTGCGGAAAAACTCGGGATTTCCGGTAATCGAGGCAGAAAACCTCCCTCCGCGGCTAAAGCCGGCACTCATTTAGCTGACTTTTTGCGGGGGTTGAAACCCCCGCCTCCCTCCGCGTCGAATATTTCCGCAGCCTGTGAAGTCGTGCCCTGACACATTTAGGGAAACTGAACAAGTCACTCTTGTAATCAGACATTCCCTCAGGGGCTAAAGCCCGGCACTTGTTTTGTTGCGTTTGCGGCACGACTGAAGTCGTGCCCTGACACTTGTGAGCGTTCCCAATGAGTTTTTTCGCAGCCTAAAGTCGTACCCTTTCAAAACATCGACTTATTCAGAGGTTCCTTAGCAGTTTCGATTGAATTTGCAAGCCTCTCTCTGGCCGGAAATTCCGGCTTCCGCCACGCCTCCTACTTCTCTTTGATCTTGATGACGAAATAGGTGAACGTAACGCCCTTTGCCACCAGCAACTGATGTGGCACCGATGCGGGAATATGCACAACATCTCCTGGATTCAAGGCCGTTCGCGTTCCGTTCTGCACCGAGGCGCCGCGAATCTCTCCCGGAGTTGCAGTCTTGCCGTCCGGCGCGCTTCCGCCGGTCACGAGAGTTGCCTGGCCTTGCTCCACCAGGAAAAATTCCGAATAGTTCTCGTGAATCTCCGCTCCGCCATCCTTGGTTCGCAGCGCGATCATCGTAAAGTGGCTGGAATACTCATTCAGCTTGCTACTTGCTGTTCCGCCGGGGCCGAGCGCTTTTTCAGACAGATCCTTGGCCTTCTCCAGCAACTGGCTTTGCGTGAAGTGATCCACCGTCGGCGTTTGCGCATCGGCCGCCGGCAATAGCAACGCGGCCATGGCCATGATTGCAATTTTGATTCCCATCAATCACCTCTAGACCATTATCACTGTTCGTGTAGTGAGGGGATCGAGGTATCCCACCCTAGCCGCAAAGACAAAGACGCGGCGAGGGTGGGCACCCAGACCATAAAGCATCAGTGAAAATGCTATAAATTTGATGTACCTCGAAACTTGATCCATTCCGCAACACGTCACTGGCAGTATTTATCGGCTCAGCCATCCTCCATCGACAACCAGGACGTGGCCATGAACATAGTCACTGGCCTTCGACGCAAGAAAAACGATTGCTCCAGCCAGATCTTCAGGGCATCCCCAGCGGCCAGCCGGAATCCGCTCCATGATCTGGCGCGAACGTTCGGGGTCGGCTCGCAACGCCTCTGTGTTGTCGGTGGCCATGTATCCCGGCGCGATGGCATTGACATTGACGCCCTTGGCCGCCCATTCATTTGCAAACGCCTTGGTCAGTTGTCCCACCGCGCCTTTGGCCGCCGCATAGGAAGGAACAAAGACTCCACCCTGAAAGGTCAGCAGGGAAGCGATATTGATGACCTTCCCGGCTCCTTTGGCCAGCATATGCTTACCCGCATGTTGGGTAAGACGAAAGACGCTGGTAAGATTAGTGTCGATTACCGCCTTCCAGTCTTCCTCGGAGTGTTCAACCGCCGGCGCGCGCCGGATGATACCGGCATTGTTGACCAGAATGTCGATGCCGCCGAAATGCCGGACGACCTGCTCCACAAGCGATGCACAGACCGCTCGATCACTTATATCGCCCACGAGCGCGATCGATTCCACCCCTGTTTTGCTTACCAGTTCGCGCGTAGCCTCAGGAGCGGAGCGCGATCCGTGAATGGCCACGTTCGCTCCGGCTTCGGCCAGCGCAAGGGCGATTCCCGCGCCCAGCCCGCGCGACGATCCTGTGACCAGCGCCGTCTTCCCCTTCAGGCTAAATTGTTCCAAGATCATGGCCAATCCTTTCCAGTTACTTCAATTCGGCAATAGTCAGTGCGTCCATATCGCTGTAGACCTGGTTCTCTCCACCCATACCCCAGCAGAAGGTATAGTTCCTGGTGCCAACGCCGGCGTGAATCGACCAGCCGGGTGAGATGACCGCCTGCTTGTTGGCGATTACGATATTGCGCGTCGCCTCACCCGGACCCATCAGGTGGACGACTCGCTGATCGGCATCGAGGTCGAAGTAAAGATAAATCTCTGAGCGTCTCATGTGGGTGTGCGGCGGCATGGTGTTCCAGACGCTGCCCGAGGCCAGTTGCGTGAAGCCCATTACCAGTTGGCAACTCCGTGTCCCTTCGAGATGAATGAGCCGGGTAATGTCGCGCAGGTTGGCGGTTTCCGCCGAGCCCAAGGTTGACTTTGCCAGATTGGCCGAACGAATCAACTGGGTTGGATGTTCCGCATGAGCTGGATAGCTCAGGAGATAGAATTCCGCAGGGCGTTGGCAATCTGCGCTGGAAAAGGCGACCTTCTCATTTCCTCGGCCCACGTAGAGCGCATCGAGTTTCTGGAGTTCATGCGCAATCCCGTTCACGGTCACCATTCCAGGGCCTCCGATATTGAGGATGCCAACTTCGCGCCGCTCAGTGAAATACGCGGCCTTGAGCATCTCGTGCGTTGGCAATAGCAGCGGCGCGATGGTGGGTACGGCCGATCCGATCACCGTGCGGTCGAGATCGACATAGGTCAGGCAGACCTCTCCCGGTTGAAAAAGATCGCTGACAAGAAAGGTTTCTCGCAGTTCATCTGTGGTCATTGTACGAAAGCGGACCGTGTCAGCCATTTGTGTCAATTTCATGGAGTCACACTCTTTCCGGATGCTGCGCATCCAGTGTTATGCAATCGAATTATCGTGAGATGCGCGCCGCGCCTCCGCCCATGACACGCATCACCTCGGCCATACTCGCGGTGCTTGTATCGCCGGGCGTCGTCATGGCCAGCGCGCCATGCGCGACGCCGCACTGTACAGACCACTCCACATCCTTGCCGTCGAGCAGACCGTAGATGAGGCCTGACGCGAAGGAGTCGCCGCCGCCAACGCGATCAAGGATGTCGACATTGCGTTGCTCGACAAGGGCGATCCCATCGCGATAAAGGGCAATGGCGCCCCAGGCGTTCTCCGAGGCGGTGTGCGCCGTGCGCAGCGTCGATGCAATCACCTTGAGGTTCGGGTAGGCGCTGGAGAGAGCGCGAAGCATCTTGCTGTAGCCCTCGACCGGCAACTCGTCAAAACTATGGCCCACGCCTTCGACTTCGACGCCGAGCATGGTGGAAAAATCTTCCTCATTACCGAACAGAACATCGACCTTCCGCACCAGCTCTCGGTTTACCTCTTGCGCCTTGGCCTTGCCCCCGATCGATTTCCAGAGAGATTCGCGATAGTTCAGGTCGTAGGAGATGGGCGTGTTTGCCTGCCGTGCGGCATCCATCGCCTCTCCCGCAACGGTGATCGTGGTATCTGAAAGTGCGGCAAAGATGCCGCCGGTGTGGAACCAGCGTGCTCCGTTAGCCGTGCCGAAGATGGATGCCCAGTCAAAGTCGCCGGGCTTCAGTTGCGAAACTGCCGTATTGCCGCGGTCGGAACAGCCAAGTCCGGCGCGTACACCGTAACCCCGCTCGGTAAAATTCAAACCGTTGCGAACCTTGCGGCCGACGCCATCATAGGGAACCCATCGGATCAGATCCTGATCCACGCCCCCTTGCAAGATCAAATCTTCGATCAGGCGGCCGACCGGATTGTCCGCCAGAGCCGTAGCGATGGCGGTACGCAGGCGAAAGCAGCGGCGCAACCCGCGCGCTACGTTGTACTCGCCCCCGCCCTCCCATATCCGCAGCGACCGCGCGGTATGGATGCGATCTTCACCCGGATCGAGCCGCAGCATTACCTCGCCCAAGCTGACGCAATCCCAACGCGCGCTGCCGGTTACGCTGATTCGGGCACGAATGTCGTCCATGGATGCTCCTCAAATGTAATAACTACCAAACATGTTTCGAGATTACAACGAGGCGAAGGCGGATGGAATGCCTATCCCTGTGCCAGACACTGCAAAACTCAATGAGGTGTTCGCCATGCTTTGAAATTTCTCAATCAGTAAAAATCAATGACATTACTCATTTGTGAGATTGATCGTAAATGCTTGAACCCGCCGACGACTTAGCCGTAATCCAATTCTGTCAAGCCGATGCTTTGCTGCGGCGTCGGCTTGAGGAGCCCGATCACCTCGCGATCCATGTAACTGATGGATGTAGCGACAAAGAGCAAAGCGCAGATCCTTCCGATAACTCTGCCAATTCGCTGGCCAACAGTGGAAGCCTCTGCTTTCTGCTCCGAAGGCGCCGAAATATCGTTCATACGCAGCCTTACCGTGGAAAAGATGCGCCTGCTCGCTACGAGCAGGCGCAAACGAGGCTGAGGGGCTTGACTAGAAGGTCAGACGCAAGACAAGCGACGGGTAAACCCTTCACGGAGGCCTCGATCCTGCAAGTTCCATTGGAGTGGAACGAGATTTCCGCGCGGCCGTTTGACAGTTGCAACTCACGCGAGGCCCTCGTGGTACCCAAGTTGTCGATGAGGCGGCCCGCGCCTGAAAGCGAAAAACGGAGAAGCATCTGCGCATCGAGGCAGAGAATTCCTTTATCGTCGAACACTTTCGCTTCTACCGTAATTCGGCCGTCTTTGCGCGCCTTCTCAAGTAACTGAAGCCGGGCGGGCTTTCCCCAGGCCTCGGTCTGGTAAATCAGGTCAATCTCGTCAGTTACCGTCACCCCGCTCTTGCTGGCGACGGCGCGGAGATGGTTAGGCCCGGAAGCAAAGCCGACGTTCCAGCGCAGGCCGGCTGCCGGGAAGTCCTGACTGTCGCGCTTCTTCGCTCCCAGCGGTTTTCCATTGAGGAAGAGCTGGGCCTGGTCGCAATTGGAATACACACGTACGGTGCGCAGTTCACCTTCCTTGCCCCAGCGCACCGGCCAACTGTGCCCGTAGATATGAACCATCGGTTTCTGAGCCCAATAGGACTGAAAAAGAAAGTAGGACTCTTTCTTTGTGAGGTCTCGCTCCACGACGCCTTTTTGATTCACGCGTGGAATGGCATTGTCGCCGCGCAGGGGCGAAGCAAAGTCTTTGAAGATCCATTGCGCCGACCCGGAGAGCCAATCAAGTTTCTCTTGTGTCTTCAAATGCCAGTCGAAGAGGTCGCAGGCATAGGTCTCTGACCAATCTCCGTCCTTTGAAGCGCGAGCGTCGCCACCGCTCTTGAGATAGGCGAGGCCCCGTTCATCGGTGCCTTTGCCGGTTGCGATATCCCTCAGAGCGGCCTCGGGATCTTCGGAGTGACGACCGGCGTGACTGTCGGCGCCCCACTCGATATGGATAAACCGCGTGACTCGTTCGCGCTCGGTGTTGAGGCTCTGCTCGTATTCGCGATAGTTACCGCTGTACCAGCCCGCCCAGATCGATGGCGAATAAGCATCTGGGATGTCGCGTGCAAAGTCGCAGCGCCGGAAAGAGGTTAGCCTCGAACTGTCGAGCCCGTGCGCAAGGTCGCGCAACCCGGTCATGAATGAGCGAATTGCGTCCTTATCCATGGCCGGGTACTCGCCCGGCCAGTCGTCTTCATTGCCGAGGCCCCAAAATATTACCGAGGGGTGGTTGTAGTGCTGCTCAATCATGTGCGTGAGTGCGTCCTTCGCATTGGTCTGAAATGCTTGGCCGCCTACGCCGGCGCGACACCATGGAACCTCTTCCCAAACCATGATGCCGAGTTCGTCGCATAGTTCCAGAACCAGCCGGTCCTGCTGATAGTGGGCGAGACGGATGAAGTTAGCGCCCATTTCGCGGATGAGGCGCATTTCTTCGCGAACCTGCTGGTCGCTCATCGCGGCTGCCACACCCGCGTGATCGGCGTGACGGTGCGTGCCGCGCAGGAGAACCCGCTGCCCGTTGAGCTTGAATGGGCCATGTTCGACAAACTCGATATGGCGAATGCCGAATCGTTCCTCGGCATAGGTCTCTCCGGCTGAGCTGGAAAGCGTAACTCGGCATGTATAGAGGCTTGGCGATTCCGGCGACCACAACTTGGGCACCGCTACGTGAAAATCGGCCAGGGGAGCAAAATCTTTCCACGCAGAAAGGCTTTGCGAAGATTGATGGATCGATCGGCCACCGGGATCCCAGACCTCAACTGAAACCCTGCAAAAAGAATCGGCACCGGCGGGATTGTAGAGCCTGGCTTTCACGGAGACCTGCGCAGACCCATCCATTCCAACAACAGGCAGGACATGGACTGCATCCAGGGCGACGGCAGGAAGATAAATCAGATTCACGTGACGGTAGAGTCCGCCGTAGAGGCAAAAATCACTCAGGTCGGAGGGAACCCGATCGCGATCCGGCGAGTTATCGCAGAGCACAGCGATTGGCACGCCGTCGGCTCGCTCTGCTGGAGGCAACTGTGCAACGGCATCTGTAATGTCGAATGCAAACTCATCGTAGCCCCCCTTATGTTTGCCGAGGAGCGTCGAACCGAGCCAAACAGTGGTGGTCTGGCCTGCGCCCTGGAAGTGCAGAATTGTGCGTCCGCCGGATATTGGATTCTGTACGGAGAGCCGCGTCCTGTACCAGCCATTTCCGCGGAAGTAGGGCGTCTCCGGGTCGCACGCATCCATGCCGTTGAAGCAGTGCGGCAAGGTGATTTTTTGCCACGGATTGTTCTGCTCGGAAAGCCATGCGTCCCGGAGCTCAGAGGAGGAATCGGTGCGGAAATCCCAGCCGCTATCCAGCCGGGTGACGAACTGAGAACTCACTTCCGCTGAGGCGGCGGATTGAGACACGGCTCGAATTGAGGCAGAGAGCAAGGCGCCGGCAGCGGAGAAGGACACGGTCTGCATGAATTGCCTGCGAGAACAGTGGAACAAGAGGAGCCTCACTTTGCATGGCTGTTCTAACTCGGAACGCGATCCGCGGAGCTTGGAAATTTACATTCCGGGCACAGCCTCAACTAGCATCAACTCTGGGCTGGCCACCACAAGAATAACAAGTGACTCACCGTTTGGTTTTCGGTGCAACTATTATCTTAGGAAACTCTGAACGTGCGCCGTGAAAGCCGGTGCTTTTCAGCGGGGTATAGACCCGCCCGGGAGCTGGTTCGTTCCACCCGGTAACAATCGAAGCGGGGGCAGAGGCAACGAAGCCGCCGGAGCCTTC
>Ga0181520_10005001_pt1 | contig 21580 bp, 20 predicted proteins | sample PEATcosm2014_Bin_29_FD_132451 | JGI IMG/M metagenome (GOLD analysis project Ga0181520, IMG submission 132451) | Peatland microbial communities from MTU Mesocosm Facility, Houghton, MI, USA - PEATcosm2014_Bin02_30_metaG | ecosystem: Environmental > Terrestrial > Soil > Wetlands > Peat | place... | reverse complement strand
TACGGATACATCCAGTCGAGCGGAAAACTTTCCTCGAGGTAAAATTCGCGGCCGGGATTTTTATCGAAAATAGTTTTCGTCAGCAGCTCCCGGATGCCGATTACGTTCATCTGCCCGCTCAATTGGATTTGGCCGTTTGAATCCAGCCGGACGTCTTCGCCGGGCTTGAGTTGTCTGGGCTCGTTGGGAAATTGCCGGTCGTGAGCAAGACGGTGCTGCGCATTGGTAGTGTAAGCTTGAAAGCTCTTTTGCAGGTCTTCATCTGTGAGCGTATGGATTTTCCCGCCATACATCGCCTGCAGGTAGTGCAAATAGGTCGCATCGGTGAGCGGATTTTGCGAGAGCATGAAAAACGGTTTCCCGTCCGCATGAGATGCCATCAATGCCGTGACGACAAACCGTCCGGGATCAGTGCCGCCAAAATAGATGCTGCCGTCCGGGATGGACTGGATGAGGTCGTGGCCGAAAGCAATCGCATATTTGTCCCCCGGCGGAAACGATTCAAAAACACCATCGGCATCCAGGGTTGCGGACCACCAGCTTCCACGCAGGCGGCTGTCGTTCTTGAGGCGCTTGGCCAACTGCCCGAAAAGATTGGTCGCAACCTGCCAGTCGCCGGTTTCGGCGGCCTGGTAAAACGCATCGAAATCCGAGGGCAGCTTGATCCCGTCCTGTTTCGCCAGCGCCCGCGCCTGGGTTTCCTGCGCCGCGACGAATTGCTTCAACTGCGTGGAAGCTCCTGACTTGTCCAGCGACCACGACGGTGATGAGGTGGCCGGATTTTTGCCGCACCCGGCTAAAAACAATGCCGTGCCAAGAACTGCCTCCAGGATTTTGCCGGTTGTTTTCATGGGTTTATTATTTTGCGGTCCCGTTGAATAGACACCGGAGTCGGCCGATTTGTATAAAATCTTTTGCTGTGCTCTGCCAGGCGCCGGCCACGAACGCTGGGTCGCTGGCCGTGAGACAGGCACGGGCAAGATGCAACTTTAACATTGGCTGGCGTTGCGCCTCGTCGCGGACGTTTAGCAAGCTCCCGGCTTCGGTCCCGTCTTTGGTGCTTGAACACAGATAGATGCGGATGGACCCGGATAAGAAATGGTTCGGGTATGGCGGAGCGCGCCTCGCGTTCCGTCGAGGTGCGCGCGGGGTTGACATGAAGGCTTGAACCGTTGCGGTGCGCACGATGTTTTCCGCGAGGGCGCGGAAAACAGCACCCGGGGCGGGCGCGCTCCCCGGGCATTGATTTTGCATCCCGATGGCTGCGGAATTGATTGAAATGCCATGGGGGGCCGCGGGTAAAAGCAGACAACTTATTTTACCTGCCCAACCACGAGCGTATTAAATGGCCGGGGCCGGCAGGCGGTAGCGGAAGTGGTAGGCTGATTTGGCCTGGGGCGGGAGCACCTGGTCAAAACGCATTTCAATCCTGCCACCGTTGGTGGCCTCCTTCAAATTAGGGCTTTTGTCCAACAGAACCGCTCCCGGCGGCAACCGGTAGATGTATATGCGACGCGTGTCGTATCCAATGCCTAAATCGCCGTCGTCCCGAGCTTCAAATACTCCCGGCACGCCGGTTGATTTGATGAAACCAATGCCGATACCGTTGATGGCGCCCTCCATTTTCACCGCAAACTTGTTACCCGGAAGAACCGGGCGGTTGAGAAAGCTACTGTAGTCGAACCGGCCGTTCTCCGCTGGTTTTTTGGTGAATCGGAGGGGCTGTCCATCGTCATCAGTCATGCGTTGAATGTCCATGGGGGATGGTCCCATACTCCAGGTATCTTTTGGGGTTATAGTGCCGTTGGCGGTGTTGATGAGCTCGCCGGTCGCGCGAGCGTAAACCGTTCCATCCGGCTGGATTTCACCTTCTATGGAAATACTGCCGGTGTGACGATGGGTTTGGACGATTTTATATCCGACCACGCCGGTGGTGGCGGCCGCCAGAACGCCGGCGACGACGATGGTGGTGAGAATGGTTTTTGCTTTGGTCCAGGCCATAATTTTCAACGCTGCTTCGATGAGGGTTAAGGTTGAACCACTGGCGGCAACGCCCTTCACAATTGCCACCGCCGTCACAGTTTTTGCCAGCGCCGCCGGCGCGGCTTGCACGGAGTTCGCGGAAATCGCCGCCGTCAAAACCGTCGCGGTCAGCGTCACCCCGCGTTTGGTGAAAAACCTGCGCAGCTTTTCCACCGCGCGATGCACCCGCTTCCTGGCCGCAGCTTCGCTGGCACCCATCAGCACGCCGACTTCACTCAGGCTCCTGCCATCGAAATACCGCAGCACGATGGCGTGGCGGTCTGCCGCGCTCAATCGGGCCAGCGCATGGTCCAGCAGCGGCGCGATGTCCGGCCAGGGTTCGGATTCATTTTCGTTCAAGATGGTTTGCACGTGGGCCTCCTGTTCGCGGCGGGCGCGGCGGATTTCGCCGCGGATAAACGTCACCGCCGTCAGCCGCGCGGTTTCATAGAGCCAGCCGGAGAGGATGACTTTGCTGCCGAGCCGCCCGGATTTTTTGGCGAGGATGACGAAGACGGCCTGGGTGATTTCCTCGGCGGCGTGGATATTGTGCGTGTGGCGCAGCGCGACGGAATAGACCTTGTCCACATGGCGCGAGACGAGCGTGGCAAAGGCGGCCTCGGAGTTTTGCCCGACGTATTGCCGCAGCAGGGCGTGGTCATCCAGTTCGTGCATCTACCATTAAATGCCGCCAAACGAGAAAAGGGGACAGTTTATTTTTAATGGCCGGGTTCTTGAGGGCGACGCTTGCGCGCAGTGAGAAGCCATTGAATAAAGAATGGCACGATCCAAAACAGATTTATCCAGCGCCAATGCCGGTTAATAAATTGAGCGCAGCGGAAAAATAAATTCGGCTCGATGAATTGTCTGGCGAGGTCGTTGTTGGCTTGCGCGGCGTGCGCAATGCGACCGAGCGCAAAATCATGCGCCAGGGCAAAATCTCCCATGGCCGCGTTCCACGCGATGGTTATGCAGCCGCCAAACGCCTGCCAGCCGACGAGCAACCCGCCAAAAAGTGTCCAGCCGCCGAGGGCAACGCCGCCGAGGGCGAAAATTCCAATGCTCAAGCCGCCGACCGACAACCCGCCGATGGCAAGCCCGCCGAGGCTCAACGGCGCAACCGCCATTCCACCAAAAGCGAACAGCCCGCCGACGGCGGAGTTGCCCACGGCAATCCACGCCGTCACCGGTTTTTTCAGAACCGCAAAACGGTCGCCGATGCGAATGTGGACGAGCGGCAGGCCGAACAAATTTAAGCTGGTGCGATATTCCCATGCCGGTTCTGGAAAAATGCCCGCATGCTCCTGCGCGAGAATTCTGGAAAGATGTCCGTGGCTCTTCCGCGCCGAGGCGATGGCAATGGCAAAAACGGTCGGAAGAAAAATTAGAACCAGTCCCGTGGCAAACACGCCGGACAAATAAGAACGATCATTCTGATGCCGAGACAGCCATAAAATAATTGCGGCCAACGGGATAAACAGTCCCAAAACAATAAAGGTGATTTTGCGGTAGAAGGCTCTGATATAAGCGCGTTCTGCTTCCGATCGCGCCGCGGCAAGGCCAATGCGATAGCCGATGTAATTTGGAAGAAAGACAACCAGCGGACCTAAAACTGCGGCAAATAAACCCAAGGCGCCGACAGTTTTTGCCGTCGTGCCGGCTTTAGCCGTCGTCGCCAGCAACGCCGCCGTGCCACCAGCCGCGCCTTTGGCCAGCGCGACGGCGGTTGCGGTTTTTGCCAGCGCCACGGGCGCAGCCTGAACGGAGTTGGCAGAAATCGCCGCCGTCAAAACCGTCGCCGGAATCACGACCCCGCCTTTTGCGAAGAGCCCGCGCAACTTTTCCACCGCTCGATTCACGCGTTTCTTGGCGGCATCTTCGCTTGTGCCCAAGGCCGTGCCAACTTCATTTAAACTGCGGCCTTCAAAAAAACGCAGCACCACTGCGTCGCGGTCGGTCTGGCCGAGCCGCAGCATCGCCTCCTCCAACAGCGGCGACATCTGCTGCCAGGCCACATCCGTCCCGGCTTCATTGAGTGTGGATTGCATATAAGCCTCCTGTTCGCGCCGTTGACGGCGATATTCCTGTTTGAGTGCGCTGCCTGATACGAAGCAGGCTGTGCGATAAAGCCAGCCCGGAAGAATCGTCTTTTCGTCGAACGAGCCGGCCTTCTGCGCCAGAATGATGAACACGGCCTGGGTGACTTCCTCGGCCAGTTGGGGGTCGCGCACCAGCCGCAACGACGCCGAATAAACAAGATTGGTGTGACGCGACACCAGCGCGGCAAAGGCGCTCTCGGATTGATGAGCGGCATATTGCCGCACCAGCTCCATGTCATCGGTTGTCATTCACCCTATTCATGCACGCCCAAAGGCAAAAGGGGACAAAGAATTTGATTTATTAACGGATGCAGGCGCACCGGGGGGGGGTAGTGTAGTCACAGACAAGGAGGCGCTGATTACAAGCCATGCGGTTGGAAGGCTTGGGAGCGCCGCTTGCGCCCGAGGTTTTCCGTGAGGGTGCCGAAAACAGCGCCGGGCGGGCGCGCTCCACGGGCATTGATTTTGCCCCCTGGTGGCTGCGAATTAATTGAAATGCTATAGCGTGCCCAGCCCGCGTCGAAATCAGGGCGCCATGTCCAGATAGCTTTGCAGCAGAATTGCTGCGGCCATTTTATCCACCTTTTCCTTGCGCTTGTCGCGGCGGACGTTGGCCTGAATCAGAATGCGGTTCGCCATGGTGGAGGTCAGCCGCTCATCCCACAATTTGATGGGGATGGTAATGGCGGATTTTAGCGCGCCGGCAAAGGTCTCGACTTTTTGCGCGGCGGGGCCGTAGCTGCCGTCCATGTTGCGCGGCAGGCCCAGCAGGATGAAATCCACCTCTTTGTCCGCGAGGATTTTTTTCAACCGCACCAGGAAATCCGCGAACGGCTCGGCGGGAATGTATTCCAGCGGCTGGGCGATGGTTTTGGTTTCATCGCTTACCGCCACGCCGATGCGCCGGGTTCCGTGATCAAGGGCTAGGATTCGCATTGGCGCGGAGTTTTGCAATAAACACCGGACGTGGCCAGCCGGAAAGAACGGATGGAAATCCGGCAATGCAAACGGGGCCCTGCCGGCGCCCTCGCCAGCCGGCCCCATGATCAGGAACCATCCAAGGTGTGCCCGTCGGTTTGGTTAAAATCTTTTGGTCAGTGTGAGCACGACGGTTTGGCCCTGGGGACGGTCTTTGGCGCTGACCTCATAAACGTACCGCAGGGAGGAGATCAAGCCGATTTTCTCCCACAACACGCTGACTTCCGGGCCCACGCCGACCACATTCGAAAGGGCAGTGGCGGCGCCCTTGCCGCTGTCTTCGGTGGTTTCCTGCTGGTAATAGCCAACCAATCCCAGGTCCACGCCCTGGGCCACGGTTTTGCTCAGGCCCCATTCCAGCGAGTACATGTTGCCGGGCGTAATCTGGGTGTTGTCCTGTTCGGTGCTGATTTCGTAGCGGCTCAACAGCGAGAGAGCCCAGGTCTTTTTCGTGTCCGGATACCAGACGCCGCCGAGGGTGAACATGTGCGACCAATAGCCGTCACCGGGGCAAGTCAGATAGTTCGCGGGCGTGGTGGTCTCGAAATTTCCGGAAGGCGCCCAAACGCCATAAGCGGCGGAGAAATCAAATTGATCGAGGTGCCACGAGAGCAGGAGGGGGCAGGCATAAATGTCGCCCAGGCTGAACTGTCCGGCGGTGCCCAGTTGCCCGGTCAGATTTTTGTACATAAACGGCACGATCATGTCCACGCCCCAGTTCGCGCCGAGAATTTTATAGTTCGTGAGATAGACCAGCTTGACCGCCTGGCAGTAGGCAAAGAGATCCACCTTGGGCGTGAGGCCATCCACGCTGTCGGCGTAGTAAAAATAATTATAGTCGCGCACGTAAAAGCCCGGGGGCGGCAAATCCGCGCCTTTGAGGCCTTCGGCGCCGATGGGATAATGGCTGCCCACCGGCAGGCTTTGGGCTTGGAGTTGAACGGCCAGCGCGACAATTCCGGCGGCCAATACGAACGAGGTTTTGGTCATGTTTTAATTTTTCTTTTTTGTTTGTGAGTGGGGGCAATGAATCAAACGTCCTGGAGCTTTCCGTGCAAATAGGTTTCAAACGAACTCAAGTCGAGCAGTCCGTGGCCGGAAAGATTGAAGAGGAGGACCTTTTTCTGTCCGCTTTCGCGGCATTTCACGGCCTCGTTCACCACGGCGGCGATGGCGTGTGAAGATTCCGGGGCGGGCACGAGGCCTTCGTTGCGGGCAAAGAGGATCGCGGCTTCAAAGACCTTGGTCTGATGATACGCCTCGGCTTCAATGAGGCCGAGCTTCAGCGCGTGGCTGACCATCGGCGACATGCCGTGGTAACGCAGCCCGCCCGCGTGAATCGCCGGGGGCATGAATTTGTGGCCCAGGGTGTACATCTTCAGCAAGGGGGTCGTTTCCGCCGTGTCGCCGAAGTCGTAGCGCAGTTCGCCTTTGGTGAGCGAAGGACAGGCGGATGGCTCCACGCCGACCAGCCGGTACTTCTTCTTGTTCTTGATTTTTCCGCGCAGAAACGGGAAGGCCAGGCCGGCAAAATTGCTGCCGCCGCCGCAGCAGCCAAAGATCACATCCGGCTCCTCGCCGGCTTTTTCCATCTGCTTGATGGATTCCTCGCCGATGACGGTTTGATGATGGCAAACGTGGTTCAATACGCTGCCCAGGGAGTATTTCGTGTTGGGGGTCTTGACGGTGTCTTCAATGGCTTCGCTGATGGCAATGCCGAGGCTGCCGTTGCAGTGCGGGTCTTCAGCGAGCAATTTGCGGCCGTATTCCGTGAGGGTGCTCGGGCTGGCGTGAACGGTCGCGCCCCAGGTGTGCATGAGCATCCGGCGATAAGGCTTCTGGTCGTAGCTCACCTTGACCATATAGATATTGCATTCGAGGCCGAACAAACTGCAGGCGAACGCCAGCGACGCGCCCCACTGGCCCGCGCCGGTTTCCGTGGCGAGCCGTTTGGTGCCGGCGACTTTGTTGAAATAGGCCTGCGCGACGGAGGTGTTGACCTTGTGGCTGCCGGCGGGGCTGGCGCCCTCGTATTTGTAATAAATGTGCGCGGGGGTGTTCAGCGCCTTTTCCAGCCGCACCGCGCGCAGCAAGGGCGTGGGCCGCCACAGCGCATAAATGGCGCGCACCGGTTCGGGAATTTCGATCCACGGTTCGGCGCTGATTTCGTGCTCGATCAGATTTTTTGGAAAGATGGCTTCCAGGGCTTCGGGCGGCATGGGCTGTTGTGTGCCTGGATGCAGCGGCGGCGGCAGCGGTTCGGGAAAGTCTGCGTTGAGGTTATACCATGCGGACGGAATGTCGGCCTGTGTCAAATCGAAGCGGGTTTTCTGGCTCATACAAAATGTGGTACGCGTCATCATCCCAGAAGACGGGAAGTTTAAACCAGCCGTGTCCTGCCAAAAGCTTGGCTTTTATTGGCCTGCGGATGGGAATATGGAGGATAATCCGACGCCCTTCAAAGCGGTGGTGGCGCTTCGCCTCTTTCAGTGAACCACTGCCGGAGAAAAACCAGGTCGCCAGCGTCCTTTTCCCGATGGGTGACGGCCTTCATACGCCACAAAAGACGCGGTGAGGCAAAGGGAATTGCCACGTCGTTGACTTCACGAATCACAATCTCTTTGGCGGCTTCGGCGTAAGTTATGCCGCCGGCGGAAGCCATCAGATCCACAAGAATTTCATCGCCGACACGGATGACATTGTATTGTAGCAACTCGCCTGGCTGAAGGTCGCTTACGGCATTGTCCGGCAAGGTTGAAAGCGCGCCGAAAACCTTCTGCTCGTTTTCCGGGTCGGCGGCCACCAGCAAATCACGTCACCAGTCAGGCGTGGATAGCCGGCCGCGATAATTGCAAAGCCCCCGACAATAACGTATTTCGCGCCGCGCTGGTTTAACTCGCGGCAGAGCGCCACCAAGTCAGCTTCAACCGGCGGACGGCACTCTAACTTTTTGATATCCCGCCCTGCACCAGCATTTTGGTCATCCATTTGTCGGCCTCTTCGTGGGTTTTAAAACGATGAACGCCTCCCGCCATCCAGTGATGCTTGAATGCCTTGTGAAACTGAAGCCCCGCAGTCTGGATTTGCATGCCGGCCCGCCAGCCTTCGGGCGTCTGGACCCGGCGGCCGACAAAGCGGTCAATCTTCTCTTCAACATTGATGAACGGCTGTTTCAAACTGCACAAGTTTAAGCCGCAAGACATGGCAAAGCAAGCGGCGCCCTTCAAATTAGAAAACCGTCTGGCGAAGATTTGGACTTGTTATCGGCGGGCGGGCCGATAAATATTTGCGGGATTTTAATTACCATGAATCCACGTTCCATCGAGGAGTTGAACCGCCTGCTGACCGCGCTGATCCAGAGTGCCGAGGGCATTTCCGATCTGGTTTTTGTGGTGGGCAAGCCGCCGCAGGCGGAAATCCACGGCCGGCTCGTCACCCCGCCCGGCAGCAGCGAACCGGTGCTGGATGGCGCGCGCACCGAGAGGCTGGCGCACGCGATCATCGGGGGCAACGAACGGCTGATTCAGGACCTGGCTGGGACCGGTTCGTGCGACTGCAGCTATGCCCTGGAGGGCGTCTGCCGATTCCGCGTGAACATTTACCGGCAGATCGGCAACCACGCCATGGTGCTCCGGCGCCTGTCATCGGCGGTGCCCACGATGGAAAAGCTGCATCTGGCGCCGGTGTTCCATGAAATCATCAAGGAAAAGACCGGGCTGGTGTTCATCACCGGCGGCACGGGCAGCGGCAAAACGACGACCCTGGCGGCGTTGCTGAACGAGGTGAACCAAAAACATGAATGCCACGTTGTGACGCTGGAAGACCCGGTGGAATTTTTGCATCCGCAGTTGAAGTGTACGTTCAGCCAGCGGGAAATGGGCCGCGATTTTTACAATTTCCCCGATGGCATGCGGGCGGCGCTGCGGCAGGCGCCGAAGATCATTCTGGTGGGCGAAATTCGCGACCGCGAGACGATGGAAATTGCGCTGACGGCGGGCGAGACCGGCCACGTGGTTTACAGCACGCTGCACACGATCAGCGCCGGGCAGACCATCAACCGCATCCTCGGCATGTTCAGCAAGGACGAGGAACCGCTGGTGCGCCAGCGCCTGGCCGGTTCGCTGCGCTACATTGTCAGCCAGCGGCTGGTGGCCAAACAGAGCGGCGGACGGCTGCTGGTGACGGAACTGATGGGCAGCAGCCTGCGCAGCCGCGAGGCGATTGGGCTGGGCGAGGCCGAAAACCGGCGGTTCAGCGATATTATTGAGGCCGGCGGCACGATGGGGTGGCACAGCTTTGAACAGTCGCTGGCAAAAGCGTTTGAGGACGGCCTGATTACGGAAGAAACGGCGCTGCTCTCCAGCGTGAACAAACAGCTCATGTACCAGCGCGTGGATGCCATCAAGAAACTCGTGAGCACGCCGGACAGCCAGGGCTTGAAGATGGCGGGCGTGGGGCGGCGGTAAGCGGCTTGGATTTGGGTGCGTTGAACAGACAAAATTTCTTCCGCTATCGCGGTTCACATTGCGAGCCGCGCTTCCGTTCAGCCTTGAAGACTTTAGACTGAGGTGGGCTGATCGAACCAGGCTACGCGGCAGCGTTTCCAGGGGACGGCGTCGGGATTGAAAGAGGCGACCCGCCATTCGCCATGATCGGCTTGATCAACCAGTGATACCAGGGACTGGGGCACGAAACCAATTGGCTGCCCGCTTTTCGTCGTGATTCGGATGGCTCTTTGGCCCCGCCAGAGGCTTTTCTCGAGGACGACCAGGCTGCCGCGCCGCGTATCTTCAGGCGGGGCATGAAACCTGGCGCCGGCCACAAAGAAGGCAAAGCCCGGCTTGGGCCCACCCGGTTCCGGCACCCGCAGGGGGACCCCCACGGCACCCAGGCCGATTGCGAAACCAACGGATTTAATGAACTGTCTTCGTTGCATATATCGGTCCTCCTATGCACCTACGTAACGCCCGCCAGCTTCCAAATAGTCCAGTTCGTCCACATCGGTGGCCGCTGGAACAGGCCGGCCGCCTCGCTTGATGGCTCCAGCCCACAGTTTGACAACGGGGGGTGCTTGCGATCGGACAATGTCTTCCGCCAAATCTGAGGTTCGTTGGTTCAAGTTTTGGTTCCACGACAGCTCGCGGGCCAGGTAGAGCAGCCAGACGGTCCGCCAAGCCTCGTTGGGTTTGGCCAGATAAGAAGGGATCAAATCAAGGATGCGGTTGGAGAGGTCCGTGTTGTCATAAAGGGTTCGCCGAAAGGCTTCGAGCATCGAGCCGTTGTAACCCCTGGCGGCGGACAAGGCCGCGTCGGCCTGCAGCCTGCAAATGGCGCCCAGGATCAGCCGGCCCATGCCCTCATTGAAATATTTGTCCGGGTCATCCAAAGTGCGGGCCACCTGGTTCACCAGGTTTTCGGCGGGCGCGAAATCCGCAGTCATCGTATCGCCGGAAGTGGCGTTGGCCTCGTCCACCTTGGTTTTTGGGGAATCTGGCGGTTTGGAGATGGCTTGCAGGAATTCCTGGGCGCTGCCCAGCTTGAGCTTGGAAAAGTTGAGGGCGAGGCCGATGGCCTTCAGGTCGCGGCTGATATTTTCCACGGCCCTTTCCAATTCGGATGCGGACTGGCCAAAGATGCGGTAATCATCCACGAAGCGGATGAAGGTGGGAGTGTATCTGGCAACGATTTGGTCCACGGCGCCGAGATAGGCGTTGCCGAGGAAGAACATGGAATCGTTCATGAGCGGAATGCCCGGCTGATTGAATGAATCGAGCAGCGTTTGGAGCAGGGTCACGACGTCCGAATCCGGGGCGGCAGCCTGCAAAAAACGAAAAAAACTGTCGCGTTGGATGCTGGGAAAGGCCGAGGCCAGATCCAACTGGAGGACTTGATTGTGCCGGGCAAGCAGGCGGTCGGTTTCGGCGCGGAAACGACGCCACGAAACCACCGATACCGCGGTGAGTTGAATCCGGTTCGGGTCGTCGTTATACCGGCAGCTAAAAACGCCGGGACCGAGCGCGCGGTCCAGTTTTTCGGCGAGGGCGGAGACGCAGGTTTGGAGAACAATCTGGTCGCAAACGGAGGGCACGAGCCAGGTGTTGAAGGCTCCGGATTTTTTGGGCACAGCAATGGCGAAAGACGGGCGCGGTTTTTCCCCGTCGAGGTAGGCGCGGATTCGCTTCTCCACCAGGCGTTCGCGGCTGAGATAACCCCCCTCCACATCCGTGGACCAGGCCGGCAGAGGGTTGGTGTAGGTGATGGAGTCCACAACCAGCCGGGTGGCCAGGCGGTAAGGAAGCGAAGGAGCGGCGTCCTGGCTCATTATTCGCCCCCTCCTCTTTTGAACAGGTCCTTGGGGTCCCACCTGACGATAAAAGGAAAGCCGAGGGCCAGCACCGCCCAGACGGCCAGCTTGAACCCAAAGTGAGCAGCCGGGGAATAGCCCCGGGCAAAGAGTTCGATCAATTCTTTTGATGCCAGCGCCAGCCCGGCAAACCCGACCGCAATAATTAAGAAGTTCTTGAGGTTTAAACGGGTGTAAAGCGAAGAGATGGCAAGGCAGGCGATCAAGAAGACCAGGATCAACCGTAAATCCTGACGGTAGAGGATGGGGGATTCTTCCGCCCGCGCGCTGGCGGCTTTTTCGCGGGCGGAGTTCAGCGCGTTGACCGCGTCTTCCACGACGCTGGTTGGCCAGTCGGCGTAAAGTGAAACGCGGATGTTCAATATCTTGTCGTCGTCGGCAAGGGCCTTGAACAACGGCTCGAAGAGACCGGCCAGGGACACCGAATGGTTGTTGCGCCAGGTGTAACAAATGCAGGGAAAAACGAGGGTTGAAAGACCCTGCTCCTCGGCACTGCCGACGAGGTTACTCAGGCCTTTGGAAAGGATTTCATCGTCCCGGTCGGAATTCTGCTGTTCAAACACCATGATGAAGAGGTGGTTGATGGGAAAGCGCTCCTGGCTGGCTTGGGGTACTTGCAGAGAGAACGGCACAATGTCGCCCGCGCGCCGTGGAGTTCGCGAAGACAAAAGGTCCCGCAGGCGCTCCCGATCGTCTGGTGCAACGCGATCCAATTTTATGTTCACGGCCCGGACGAGATCCCCCTCCATCAACCCATTGGTCCCGGACTGGAGAAAACAACTGACGGCCAGCCCGTTTTTTGCGTCGGGCAAATCGCTCAAAAAATCGGCGCTGGTGATGTTATCCAGGGAAACCGAGATTTGATGGCCGTGGAAAACGCCCGCGGAAACCGACGGATGCTCCAGCAGCGAATTTGCCACCACGGGATGTTCGCTGTGGTAGTCTTCCCAGATTCTCGGAAACGAGAGATAGTCCGACAGCAGGAGAAACAGGGGAAGCGACAAAAAAACAGCCCGTTGGGCGGTTTTGCCCGACGGGAACCCAAAAAGAAACTGCCTCAATTTCTTGGCAAGCCCCATACCCATATCACTTCTAGGGCACCGTCCCACCGAAGTCAAGCCTCTAGCGGGAAATCTCCGGGCCCTTCAACAGCAGGCACCCCCAGCCTACCAGAAAACTCACGCCACCTGCCGGCGTGACTGCCCCGAGCCAGCGCGTATTCGTGGCGGCCAGCAAATAAAGCGAGCCGGAAAAGATCACAATGCCGGCAAGAAAACTCCACCACGCGACCTGTGGAAATGGTTTGCGCCCCGCCAGCACGAACAACATCACGGCGTGGATGAAATGATAAAATGCGGCCTTTTCCCAGATGTCCGCCGTGCCGTTGCGGGCGAGCAAATCCTTCAGCCCGTGGGCGCCGAATGCGCCGAGCGCCACAGCCAGCAATCCGGCGGCGGCGGCAATGCGGGAGGCGGTTGTGGGACGCATGTTCACTCCAGGTATGGTTCGCCAAATCCAATCACGCACCGAATGTTGCGGCCCGGGTTCCAACCGAGCAGCGAGGCGGTGAGAGTAAGCACGGAGCGTGCGGGTGTCCAACGATTTTCGGGCATCGGAGGTGCGATATTTTCTCCGGGCCCGCGACAAAATTCATGTTCCTTTGCGCCGATTCATGGTTACATTTTCGCGTGACGATCATTACTGATGCCGCCTGCACCGGCTACTCGCGCGCCGGGTATCCCGAACGCCCGCAACGAATTGCCGGCACCGTTGAACGGCTGAAGAGCCAGACGGAGCTGGCCTTGGCCTGGCTGGCGCCGACCGTCGTGACGGATGAACAAATTTTGCGCGCCCACACGCCGGAATTGCTGGCGCGGCTTGACCAGGCCGGGGACTTCGATGAAGACACGCCGTTTTTTGAAAATATTTCCAAATTCGCGCGGGCGTCCGCCGCCGCTGCGCTGGACGCGCTGAAACTGGCGCGGGCCGGCCAGACTGTTTTCAGCCTCATGCGCCCGCCCGGCCACCATGCCAAGCCGGACAAGCCGATGGGTTTCTGCTTTCTCAATAACGCCGCCATCGCCGCGCTCGAAGCCCAGGCCACCGGGGCGAAGCGCGTGGCGGTGTTTGATTTCGACGTTCACCACGGCAACGGCACGGACGATATTTTGCTGAACCGGCCGGGCATCGAATTTTTTTCGGTGCATCAACATCCGGGTTATCCCGAGACCGGCGCGGAGAATCACGGGCGCAATTGTTTCAATTATCCGGTCGTGCCCAATGCGCCGCGCCTGACGTATCGGGCCAAGCTGGCCAATGCGCTGGATGATCTGCGCATTTTCCGGCCCGACCTGGTGGTGGTGTCCGCGGGGTTTGACGCCTACCTGCGCGACCCGCTGGCCGATGGCACGCTGCTGCCGGAGGATTTTCACTGGCTCGGCGGGATGCTGCGCGCGCTGAACGTGCCGCTGGTCAACCTGCTGGAGGGGGGGTACAGCAAGGATTTGCCGGAATTGATTTTTGCCTATCTCAAGGGGCTGGAAGGGAAATAATTTTCGGCGGCGGAGGAAAGGGGTCACAAGTTACAACCGGCATAGGGGCGCTTTCGTTCACGTACACGACCAAACGTAATTCCGAAAATAATTCCGGCTTGCGGCGCGGGCGATTCTACTTCAACTTTCCATTTGTCAGCGAACCCAAAGTTGAATTGAAATCAAAATCAGTTTCGTCCCCGCCATAATTCGCCGGGATGGCCTCAAATGGAAGCGGTATACAAGTTATTGCGGGAAGTGAAAGTGCTGCCGCCCTCGCCGCAGGTGCTGCCGAGGGTGCTGGAAGCGCTGCGTCATGAACAGACGACGCTGCAGGAGGTCGGCGAGCTGATTGCGCTGGACCCGGTGCTGACGGGCAAGCTGCTGCACTATTGCAACAGTGTGTATTTCGCCGGGCGGGAACCCGTGTCGAACGTGCCGGAAGCCATCGGGCGGGTGGGATTCCAGACGATTTTTTCGCTGGTGTCCGCCGTGGCCGGGGGCAAATCCTTCAACCCGCCGGCGGCCTCGGGCATTGACGGCACCCAGCTTTGGAAACACAGCCTGACGACGGCGTTTGCGTGCAAATTTATCGCCGAGGACATTGATGCCGACAGCAATCTGCTGTTTACCGCCGGCCTGCTGCACGACATTGGCCGCGTGGTGCTGGCCCAGGCCAAAGGCGCCGAATACGGCCAACTGATCAGGCAGGCGGCGGCCGACGGCGCGGATTCAACGGCGCGCGAAAAAGCCGCCTACGGGTTCACGCACGCCGACGTGGGGGCGTGTCTGATGGAATCATGGAAGCTGCCTCCAACGCTCGTGCAGGCCGTGCGCTTTCATCATCAGCCCGCAGCCGGGGGCGCGGTCAACAAACTGGCGGCGGGCGTTTGCGTGGGCAATGCCGAGGCGCATCACTTTGAACATCCCACGGAGAATTTGGGCGGCGCGGGCACGGAGGTGCAGGGCGCGCTGGACCTGCTCGGCCTCGGCAGCCGGCACCTGGAATTTTACGACGAACAGATGCAGGAAAACTGGAATTTCGTAAACACGCTGATTCAGTTGCGGTAGCCTTTCAAGGTGCGCGTGACCGTCCTCGAAGCCATTCAGAAAAGCACGGAATTTCTCGGCAAAAAAAATGTCGAGTCGCCGCGGCTGCAAACGGAATTGCTCCTGGCCCATCTGCTCAAGCTGCCGCGCATGAAATTGTATCTGAATTTCGACCGCGAACTGTCGCCGGCGGAAACTGACGCCCTGCGCGAACTGGTCAAACGGCGCGGACTGCGCGAGCCGCTCCAGCACATTGTCGGCTCAACCTCGTTTTGCGGATTCGAAATGGCCGTGAACCGGCATGCGCTCATACCCCGGCCGGAAACGGAACTGCTGGCGGAAGCGGGATGGCAATTCTTGCTGGAGCGCCGGCCTCCCGCCGCGCTGGACTTCGGCACCGGAACGGGCTGCATTGCCATTGCGCGGGCGGCGAAATGCCCGAAGGCAACAATCACCGCGCTGGAGATTTCCACCGCCGCGCTGGCGCTGGCAAAGGAAAACGCCGCCAGGAACCAGGTTTCTGAACGGATTGAATTTTTGCAGGGCAATGGGTTTGCCGCGCTGGACGGCGGCCCGCGATCCTTTGATCTTATCGTGAGCAATCCGCCTTACATTCCCTCCGCCGAAATCGCCACGCTGGAGCCGGAAGTCCGGGATTTTGATCCGCGCGCCGCGCTGGACGGCGGGGCGGACGGCCTGGATTTTTACCGGACGCTGGCGGCGCAGGCCAGACCGTTTCTGAAAGCGGACGGAAAGGTCATGCTGGAATTTGGCGACGGCCAGGCGGATGCCATAAAAAAAATCTTCGCGGATGAAAACTGGATTGTCGAAGCGGTGAAGGAGGATTACAGTCAGCGCGCAAGAATTATAATCGTCAAATCATCGTAGTTCCCGCCGTTCTGCTCGAAGTCCAAAAAGCGAGGATGAGGATGATAAACATAAAATCATGGACAGTTTTTTAATCAAAGGCGGCGTGCCGCTGCATGGCGAGGTGACCATCAGCGGGAGCAAAAATGCCGCGTTGCCCATCATGGCGGCGACGCTGCTTACGGACGAGCCCTGCATCATCCGCCGCGTGCCGGATTTGAGCGACACGCGGTTCATGGTGAAAATACTGGAGTCGCTGGGGGCCACGGCCACGTTTGAGGGCGGCACGCTCAGCATCCACGCCAAAAAAATCAAGGGCTACGCAGATTATGAACTGGTGCGCAAAATGCGCGGCTCCATCTGCATCGCGGGCCCGCTGCTGGCGCGGCTGCGCAAGGCGCGGATATCGCTGCCGGGCGGCTGCATCATTGGGGCGCGGCCAATCAATCTGCATCTGAAAGGTTTTGAATCCCTGGGCGCAACCATAAAAATCGAGGGGGGCTACGTGGAGGCGTCGGCGAAAAAGCTGGTGGGCAATTCGGTGTTTCTCGGCGGGCGCGCGGGGCCGACGGTCCTGGGCACGGCCAATGTGATGATGGCGGCAACGCTGGGCGACGGCATTACGGTGATCGAAAGCGCCGCCTGCGAGCCGGAGGTGGTGGATCTGGCGAATTTTCTGAACGCCATGGGCGCGAATATTACGGGCGCGGGCAGCCCCACCATCACCATCACGGGCGTGGAAAAATTGCATGGCGCGGAGCATGAAGTCATTCCCGACCGCATCGAAGCGGCGACGTTCCTGATTGCCGCCGGCGCGACGAACGGCGAAGTGACGGTGAAAGGGGCGCGGGCGGACCACTTGCGCGCGGTGATTGACAAATTGAATGACGCGGGCGTGGCGGTCGGGCGCAGCGGCGCGAATCTGGTGGCGCGGCGGAAGGCAAAATTGAAAGCCGCGGATATCACGACGCTGCCATACGCGGGTTTTCCGACGGACGTGCAGGCGCAGATGATGGCGCTGCTGACGCTGGCGCCGGGCATCAGCATCATTACCGAACGGATTTTTGAATCGCGCTTCATGCACGTGAGCGAACTGGCGCGGCTGGGCGCGGACATTGAAATTGAAGGGCCGAGCGCGATTGTGAAGGGGGGCCGTCCGCTGAGCGGCGCGCCGGTAATGGCGAGCGATTTGCGCGCGAGCGCGGCGCTGGTGATTGCCGGCATGGCGGCCAAAGGTTCCACGCAGGTGAACCGCATTTACCATCTGGACCGGGGCTACGAACAAATGGATGTGAAGCTGCAAAAGCTCGGCGCGCGGATCAGCCGGGTGGAGGAGAAATAACAGCTTTCACCGGCGCGGGTGGTGGCGAGCATGGACGCACTGCGACCACCAGGCGAGGAAATGGGAGCGCTGGGTACAACCACCCCTCATCCTCAGTCCTTCTCCCCGTTGAGGGGAGAAGGAGGCGGAAGGAGAAGGTCGGCGACTGTCCGGGCGCATTCAGGGCAACAGATGCTGGCTTTAAGAGCATTCTCGTAGATGCTTGAAGGACCGGGTTTCAGCGCCCGCCGCGGCAACTCGCCGAACAAAATTCTCGCTTTCTCGCGTTATCCGCCGAAAAATAGGCGGCACATGACCGATTTCCTCCGCAAAATCTGGGACCTCGCGCAGCCTTACAAGCTGCGGCTTTACCTTGGGGTGGTGACCGGCATTTTAAGCGGTTTGGTGGCACCCCTGCTCATCGGTACGGCGATGTTGATTTATGGCGCGGTGTTTCCCACGGACAAAAATGATGACGCGGGCCTGCCGCTAAAATATTTGCCGGGGTTCGTGCAAACCTGGTTTCATAACGTGCGCGACGGCTTGAGCAGCGGCCTGCATGAGCATCGCAGCGCAGTGGTGATATTGATCTGCCTGATCCCGCTGATTTCACTGCTGAAGGGCGTGACGAGTTACTTGAACGTCTATTTTCTGCAATGGGTGGGCACCCGCGCCGTCGCAGATTTGCGAACGAAATTGTTCGCGCACCTGCTGGATTTGTCCGCCGGCTTTTACTCGAAGAACTCGACCGGCGAACTGGTCTCGCGCGTGATGAACGACACGCAGGCATTGCAGACCATCCTGACGAACGTCACTTCCGTCGTTGTACGTGATCCGATCATGCTGATCAGCGTGCTGGGATTCTTGTTTTTGCAGCAGCCGAGGCTGACCTTGCTGTCCATCATCGTGCTGCCCGCCTGTGTTCTGCCCATTGCAATTTACAGCCGCAAGATCCGCCGCTCCAGCGGCCAGTCGCAGGCGCAAATGGCAGAACTGGTGCAAACCATGACCGAAGGGTTTACCGGCCATCGCGTCGTCAAGGCCTATAATCTCGAGAAAATTGTCGCGGAAAAATTTCGCGAAACGGCGCGCCGCTCGGTCAGCCTCATCATGCGCATCACCCGGGCGTCGGAAATCCCAGGCATATTGATTGAATTCTTTGGCGCCTGCGGGATTGCCCTGATGCTGGCCTACCTCATTTTTGCTTCCGGGCAGCACATGAAGGCCACCGCATTTTTGCAATTGCTTGGTTCCCTTATCTACATTTACCAGCCGTTGAAAAATCTCACGCGTCTGCAAAATCAGGTCGTCCAAGCCCGCGCCGCCACCGAGCGCGTCTTTGAAATGCTGGCCACGAAAAATTCCGTGCCGGAACCCGTCGCGCCCAAAATGCTTCATGCGGACAGGGCGGAAATCGTCTTTGAAAATCTCGATTTCAACTACGGCGAAAAACCGGTGCTGAGGAACATCAACCTCACGGTCAAACCCGGCCAACTGGTCGCGCTGGTGGGGGCGAGTGGTTCGGGCAAAACGACGCTGGCGAATCTGCTGCTGCGCTTCTATGACCCGGTGCGCGGCGCGGTAAAAATCGGCGGCGTGGACGTGCGCGAAGTGCGGACGGCTGACCTGCGCAACCAAATCGCCGTCGTGGCGCAGGAAAACGTTTTGTTCAATGACACCATCCGCCGGAACATTGAACTGGGCCGGCCCGGGGCGAAGGAAGATGAAATTGCCGCCGCCGCCACCCATGCCTATGCCATCGAATTCATTGCGCAAAAGCCAAAAGGTTTCGACACGGTCATCGGGGAAAAAGGGGTTTCACTTTCCGGCGGGCAGCGCCAGCGCATTGCCATTGCCCGGGCCGTGTTAAAAAACGCGCCGATTCTGGTGCTCGACGAGGCCACGAGCGCGCTCGACACGGAATCCGAACGCGCGGTGCAGGTCGCGCTCGACGAGCTGATGAAGGGCCGCACGACGTTTTGCATTGCGCACCGGCTCTCGACGGTCATCCACGCCGACTTGATTGTGGTCCTGGACCAGGGGCGGATTGTGGAACAGGGCCGGCATGATGAACTTGTCAGCCGCGGCGGCATTTACCAGAAACTTTACGAAATGCAATTTGGCTCGTGAGCGTCCAGCCTGAAAAAATCCTCGCGCTGCAATTCAAATACTTCGGCGATGCCGTGCTGATGACGCCGGCGCTCCGGGCGTTGCGCGGACATTTCCCGCAGGCGGAAATTCATCTGCTCGCGCCGGAGGAAAACGCGCCGTTGTTCCAGCATCTGCCGTGGCTCACGCGGGTGTGGGCGATGCCGCGCCGGCGCGGCCGCCCCAGCCTGGGCGAAACCTGGCCGCTTTTGCGCGCACTCCGCCGGGAACATTTTGACCGTTCGGTGGATTTTGCCAGCAACGACCGGGGGGCGATTTTGAGCCGGCTCATCGGCGCGAACAGGCGGCTCGGCTGGGACGAGCGCGGCGGATTTTTTGGCCGCAGGTTTTGTTACAACGACCGGGTGGCACCGGGTCAAAATCCGGCCCATGAATCCGCCCGGCTGGCCGAACTGCTGTCCGGGTGGCAGGTGCCGCCGCCGGCCTCGCTGGAAGCCGAAATTCGCGCGGACGCGGCGCTCGCCGGCGCCGCGAAAAATGTCCTGCCGCAGGACCGCGCGGTTATCTGCCATGTCGCCTCGAGCCGTCCGCAAAAAGAATGGCCGCTGGCGCATTGGGCGGAATTTCACCGGCTGGCCACGGCGGCCGGACGGGAGGTGGTGTTTACCACTGCGCGCGGCGAACGGGAAGCGGCGCTGATGGCGGAATTGAAACGACTGGCGCCCGGCGCACAGATTTTGCCGCAGGTGGCCGAACTGCCGCTGTTTCTGGCCGTGCTCGCGCGGGCCAGGGTATTTGTTTCCGGCGATACCGGGCCGCTGCATTTTGCCGCCGGGCTGGGCGTGCCGACCATTTCGCTGTTTGGTCCGAGTTCGCCTGCGCGCTGGGCTCCGCCGGGTGAACGGCATCGGATTTTGACGGGCGGAATTTGCAGTTGCGAAGGCCGCTCCGCCGTCTGCACGGCCGCGCGCCATTGCCTGGCGGAGATTTCGCCGGAGCAGGCTGGCGCTGCATTGGCGAAAACTTTCGAGGGGTTTGACCCCGAGGCGCGTTCAATGGGCCAATAATGGGCAGGGTACTTTGCGACTGGCCGAACCAGGCGGCCGGCGGCGCGCAGGGAACGCAAAAGGGGTTGCAAGATTGGCTGATTTTGTTCTGTTCATTTTTCGCCGGTTTCGACGACAATAATGAGTTCGCTTAAATAAGCGCATTGTCCTGATTATTGAATGGTGAAGCGGCATAAATGCCGCGCTCTTCCAAATCGAGACGCTGCCAACAAATGAGTTTTATGAAAACCGCCGAACCTGCCCGTAAAGACAATGCCGCCAGCCGCTGGCTATCCTTCCGACCGGAAATCAAGGTCGTGGATTGCACGATTCGCGACGGCGGCCTGATGAACAATCACCATTTTGAGGACAAGATCGTCAAGGTGGTTTATGACACATGTGTGGCGGCGGGTGTGGATTACATGGAACTGGGCTACAAGGCGTCGCGCAAGGGCATCAAGCTGGGCGAACACGGTGATTGGAAATATTGCACCGAGGACACATTGCGCCGCATTGTCGGGGACAATCCGACGGCCTTGAAATTGTGCGTGATGGCCGACGCCGAGCGCTGCGATTACAAGGAAGATATTTTGCCCAAAAAAGATTCCGTTTTGGACATGATCCGCGTGGCGACGTATATCCATCAGATTCCGACCGCGCTGGAAATGGTCAAGGACGCGCACGACAAAGGCTACGAGACGACGGTTAACCTCATGGCCGCCTCGACGATTCCCGACGGCGAATTGTGCGAAGGGCTGGAGATGCTGGCAAAATCGGAGGCGCGGGCGATTTACGTGGTGGACAGTTTTGGCGCGTTTTACAGCGAGCAGGTTCGCGCGCTCGTCAAAAAATATCTCGGCTATTGCAAAGCCAGCGGCAAGGCCGTGGGAGTACACATGCACAACAACATGCAGCTCGCGTTTGCCAACACCATTGAGGGCATTATCGTGGGCGCGAATTTTCTCGATGCCACGGTGGCCGGCCTCGGCCGTGGCGCGGGCAATTGTCCGATGGAATTGCTGCTGGCATTTCTGCACAATCCAAAATACGAATTGCGGCCCGTGCTCGACTGCGTGCAAAACCACATTGAGCCGATGCGCGCGAAACTGCTCTGGGGCTACGATCTGCCGTATCTGCTCACCGGCATGTTGAACCAGCATCCGCGCACCGCCATCAAGTTCAAGGAAGCCGAG
>Ga0181520_10005000_pt1 | contig 21581 bp, 22 predicted proteins | sample PEATcosm2014_Bin_29_FD_132451 | JGI IMG/M metagenome (GOLD analysis project Ga0181520, IMG submission 132451) | Peatland microbial communities from MTU Mesocosm Facility, Houghton, MI, USA - PEATcosm2014_Bin02_30_metaG | ecosystem: Environmental > Terrestrial > Soil > Wetlands > Peat | place... | reverse complement strand
GTCGAACGCAGCGCCGAACGCATGGCTGAGCGAGTAACCCAACTCGCCGCCCTCGTGGATCGATCCGGGCGTCGTTGGCGCAACATGACTTGAGATGCCGCCAGGAAACGAGAACTGTTTGAAGAGCTTCTTCAAACCGGCTTCATCCTGGGTGACATTCGGATACACCTCGGTCCAAGTGCCCTCCAGGTACACGTTTCCCACAATCGCGGGGCCTCCGTGTCCTGGTCCGGCAATATAAAACATATTCAAGTCGTACTTTTTGATGATCCGGTTGAGATGCACATAGATGAAGTTCTGCCCTGGCGTTGTCCCCCAATGAGAGACCACCAATGGCTTCACGTGTTCGAGCTTCAGCGGTTCCTTTAGAAGAGGATTTTCATAGAGATAAATCTGACCGACCGACACGTAATTTGCAGCGCGCCAGTATGCGTTCATGCGGCGAAGGAGGTCCGGAGTGAGTGTCGTATTTCCGTGCACCGACTCCTCTTTGGCGATTGCTTCCGGCGTTTCGTGGAGTAAATCCTCGGTCGTGAGTGTTTCGGTCGACATTTCTGAATCTCCTTTTCGAGCTGGTGACACGGCTAGGTGCGGATGACGAACCAATCGATTGTTTTAGGAACCACGGAGGAATCCTTCGATCTCAGCGAATCGTCGAAGCGAACTTTGATGATCGAAGGCCAAATTCATGGTGAGAGCGTGGCTGAGCGGGCGCCAAGCGACCTCTTGAAGGTCGTCCGAAGCTTTAGCCGGAAGTTGGGATGGGATTCGGGTCGACCAGACGGTGTCGATAATTTGGCCGCGCGGGTCGCGCTTCGGGTTTGATTGGACGGTGACGAGCTTCATGGAATCGGGTAGAACTTCAAGTCCGGTCTCTTCTTTGAGTTCGCGCGCGGCGCATTGTTCAAGTGATTCCGCGCCAGGGTCGAGGAATCCTCCGACGAGGCCCCAAGCATTCGCGAAGGCCTTCGACGTGTTTCCCCTCTGACCGAGGAGAACGAAAACGATGCCGTCCCTGACGCAGAACGGGATTACTGAACTTGTGATGCCGTCGATGGTCTTATAGGGCATGAAAGGCTCCCGTGATTGGCCTGGCAGTCTGTGCGAGCCACCCGATGAGAGCGTCAGGAGTGGCTTCGCCGATGTTGGTTCATCGTGTGTCGCCGCAGATAGAGAGGAGCACCCCTCATGGCTTTTTGAACTGCTTTCACACGGCCGAGAGTTCGCCGACCCAATATCCTTCGCGATTGTAGTGCCCATACAAGCCCGTCTCGTAATCCCGCGTGAGCAGAGACTCGTCGGTATATTCCGGCGCAGCCTTTATGGTCTCGCGAGTCAGTCCGATCACAACTTCCCTGGCATCCCAACTCACGCTCTCGATCCACTTTGGTGAAATGAGAACCTTTTTCCCAGGCCACCAGTTCTTTGTCGCCACAACAAGGTAGCGAATCGCCCAAGTCTCATCATCGATAATGAAGTCATCGACATGGCCAATCTCGCCATCAAGCGCAAGAAGATGGTAGCCCGTTACCTCCTGCGTGCTGCGAAGATGGCGATCCCAGTTCTTCGCTTCCGAGGCGGACAGACCCCACCTGCTGCGATCCCGCATAATGTACGGATAGCCTCCCCACATGTATGAGCCACCCCAATACTCCGGATAGCCGTAATATCCGTTGTAGGCGCCCTCGAATTGATTGGAAACTGGTTCGTCGCTATTGATGGAAGGACTATCTTCGATCTCCTTCTTTGTTAATTGAACGGAGACCTTCTCATCGGAGCTATTGACACCGCTCAGAGAGTACGGCGAGATCAGCACTTTCCTGTCGCTTAGCCAGCTTGCTGTATTTGCGACGAGGTACCGAACCGCCCAATACTGGTCGTCGAAGAAGAACTCGCGGGCCGACCCGATGTCCCCATCGAGGCCCTTGAGCGAATAACCTTTCAGTGATTTTGCTTTGACTAACATGACGTCTCCTTTTCCATGGTTGACCTGACACAGCTTGGGCCGTTGCTCCCGAAGCGCCAACGCGGCCGCTATACACTCTTCTCGACAAGCCAACAGGCATCATATGCCGGCCCGCATCACAAGCCGTCGCCGAACTGGAGGCCACTTGTCCAACAAGTGTTTCAGTATTGAAGGCCGCGATGCTGAGCAATTGCACACATGAAGCAGAGCGCGGCCGCAGGCCGGACTCAAGCAGCTTTGAGCGCTTTGCTCTTGGACGCTATGCAATCCAGCAAATCTTTCCAGGACTTGGCGAACGAAGCGACCCCTTCTTTGAGCAACTGCGTGGCCAAGGCGTCAGTGTCAATACCGGCCTTGGCGAATTCTGCCAATTTCTCGCCTGGGTTTGAAGGTAAAGCTTCGCCGAATTCTTTATGGGCGGCGAGGGCCTTCAGCGTGGCTTCGGGCATCGTGTTGATGGTGGAGGGCAACGCAAGAGCCTCGACGTACAAGATGTTGGACGCATTGGGATCCTTGGTCCCTGTGCTGGCCCAGAGAAGACGTTGCGACCGAGCTCCTTCATTCAAGATTCGCTGCCACCGCGGGGAATCAAGTAGGTTGCGGTACCTCACATAGGCATCGCTGGCGATCGCGATCCCAAGCTGGTTGCGCAAGGCCTCCGGTGCTTTATCCGCAACCGCGACGTCCCAGCGACTGACGAACAGCGATGCCACTGAGCCGACATCGGGATTCAGTCCGGCCGCGATGCGCCGTTCTATGCCGCGCAGATATGCCTCGGCAGCCGCGACATATTGCTCGCCCGAGAAAAGCAGTGTTACGTTGACAGGCACGCCTGCAAAGATTGCTTCTTCAATCGCTGGGAGGCCCTCGCTGGTTCCAGGAATCTTGATGAAGAGATTGGGCCGTCCCGCGCGGGAGTGAAGAGTCTTGGCTGCGGCCAGAGTGGCCGCCGTATCGCGGGCCAGCAGGGGCGAGACCTCCAAAGATACCCAGCCGTCCACGCCATCTGTTCGATCGTGAATCCGGAGGAAGAGATCGGCAGCCTGCTGCAAGTCCTCAATTGCCAATTCAAAGAAGAGAGTTTCGCCCGATTTGCCCTCCTTCATTCCCTGGCTGACGGCGTCGTCATAATCGTGACTGTTCTTGATTGCGTGATCGAAGATCGTCGGATTCGAAGTAAGACCCGAGATCGACAGCTCATGAATGTAGCGTTCCAGTGTGCCGCTGGCCAGCAGACCGCGGGTGATGTTATCGAGCCAGAGGCTCTGGCCGATTTCGTGCAGTCTCTGCGTGGTCACATTCATTTCATTCCTCTTCCAACACTTTTCATTACAAGGCTATTTGCGTCCTTCGGAACTCAACTGGCGGCGATGATCCAGGCGTGCGCCTGCGCAGCCTCCGAAGGCGGAAACAACTTCACTGGGCAGGGAATGAGAAAGCTGAATATCCCCATCATTTTTACGAGCCAGTCCACTTCAGTGACCACCGCGACGCGCTCCCAGCGCGTGGGGTGTTCAACACCGATCTTGAAGTCTTCCCACATAGCGCCTGGATTGTAGCCGGTGAAATTAGCCGATGTCTTATATAAAAGTCGGATCTTGTCGTGCCGCTTTAGCGCTTTGAGAATAGCCGGAACAAGAATCCGTTCGTAATCCTCTTTTGTGACCTGTCCCTCGCAGGAAAGCCCTATAACATTATCGGGAAAGTTCTTCAAAATCTCGATCATGGTATGTCCTCCATAACGCTTAGTAAGTACCGATTCCCGGCCTATACCGAACACAAATGACTCTCGCCTTCGCGGCCTGGGGAAGCTCGATTCCCGCACACCGCAGCAGCCGTCCGCTCCTCATTCGCACCAGGATGCGGTCAGTTCAGCGAATTCATTCAAAACGCAACCGCATGCATTTCCAGCGCTTTCACTTTGTCGACTCTGCGTTGGTGGCGCTCCGCGCCGCTGAAGCGAGCTTTCAGAAACGTCTCGATCAGTTCCCACGCGAGTGCGGACCCGATCACCTTTCCACCGAGAGAAAAGATATTCATGTCGTCGTCTTCAACTCCCTGATGGGCGGAGAATATGTCGTGAATAAGTGCGGCTCGTACACCGGCAACCTTATTGGCGCAGATGGATGCGCCCACTCCACTGCCGCAGAGTGCTACTCCGCGATCCACCTTGCCAGCGGCCACGGCGATGGCAAGAGGGATCACGTAATCGGGGTAATCGTCTCCGGGACACAGTTGATGAGCGCCGAAGTCTACGACCTCGTGGCCCGCGCCTCGCAGCAGCTCCGCGATTTGCTCTTTCAGAACGAACCCTCCATGGTCCGACGCAATTCCTACACGCACGGTGCTTTCTCCTTGAGCCGGTCGAGCACATGATGAGCTTGCTTGCAAACGTTCGCCAAGAGTGTCGCAGAAGATGACATGAGGTGCCTTTGACTGTTAAAGTGGGACACAATTCCGCACGGGAAAAAACGAAATCCGTGCGTGCAAACGGCGCTTAAAGTCTAGACTTTAAGCGCCTTCCCATGGCATCCTGGATGCTGGCACTGGCAGGTCAGTTCGGGAGTCTTCTTCTTGTCGGCACATGCCTCGCTGCAGTATTTCTTCTCATTCGGTACCACACAGTTGCAAGCCGGATGTTCGCATTTGTTCGTCGTGGTCATGAATACTCCTTCTACTTGAACATGCCTTCGCTCCTCTGAAGGCTCTGTTGAGCGGAGAATATGCATTCCGCTCTGGGGCGCTCTCGCGCCCTCAGATACTTGCAGCATTCCACGCGCGGGCGAGTCTATCTGTTCCCTTTTGGCCATCGTCCGCGAATGCCCATCAGTCGAATTGAAGATTCTGCCCTGCTCCCGTCGTGTTGCGCATCCGAACATGATCCGCTTTCTGATGCCCAGCAGTGCAGTCGTATAAGTTTAGTTTGCGAATGGCTGGATCCAAGCGAGTTGCATTCACCTTACACAGCCTTTCTCAAAGCAGCGGTAGCGTCTGATCAGAGCGTTGGTCGAGCTATCGTGCGCGAGTTTCGGCTCCGTTTCGCACTCGAGTTCAGGGATGATTCGCTGGGCGAGGACCTTTCCCAGTTCGACTCCCCACTGGTCGAAGGAATCAATCTGCCAGATGGTGCCTTGGGTAAAGACGCTGTGCTCGTAAAGGGCGACGAGTTTCCCAAGCGCCGCCGGAGTCAACCGCTCCAAGACGATCATGTTCGACGGCCGATTGCCGTCGAAGGTGCGATGAGACGCAAGCCATGGTGGCGTGCCGTCCGCCTCGACTTCCTGCGTGGTCTTGCCAAAAGCCAATGCCTCAGCCTGTGCGAAGACGTTTGCCAGAAGGATGTCGTGATGCCGGCCGATCGGGTTCAGCGGCTGACCGAACGCAATGAAGTCGCAGGGGATGAGCCTGGTCCCCTGGTGAATCAGTTGATAAAAGGAATGTTGGCCGTTAGTGCCTGGCTCTCCCCAATAGATCGGCCCGGTCTGATATTCGACTGCCGTCCCATCCAGGGTTACATGCTTGCCGTTGCTCTCCATCGTCAGCTGCTGCAGATAGGCAGGGAAACGTTTCAAATATTGTTCATAGGGCAGGACTGCGACGCTTTGCGCGCCGAGAAAGTTGTTGTTGTAGATTGCCAGGAGACCCAGGAGAACGGGAAGATTGCGCTCAAACGGAGCGGTGCGAAAATGAATGTCCATCTCATGGAAGCCATTAAGCAGGTGACGGAAATTGTCCGGGCCGATTGCTATCATGGTTGAGAGCCCGATCGCCGAGTCCATCGAATAGCGTCCACCCACCCAATCCCAAAAAACGAACATGTTGGCCGTGTCGATACCGAACTTTTCGACCTCTTCGGCATTGGTCGAAACGGCAACGAAATGTCTGGCGATGGCGGCACTATGTTTCAACGTTTCCAAGGCCCACACGCGCGCCGAGTGTGCATTGGTCATTGTCTCCAGGGTCGTAAAGGTCTTGGAAGAGATGATGAACAGCGTCTCTTCTGCGTCGAGATCGCGTGTTGCCTCGGCAAAGTCGGTACCATCCACATTGGAAACAAACCGGAAATTCAGATCGCGCTGGGAATAATGGCGCAGAGCTTCGTACGCCATGACAGGCCCCAGATCGGACCCGCCAATGCCGATGTTGATGACATTGCGGATCGGCTTGCCGGTATATCCTTTCCACTCTCCGCTTCGCACGCTGTCGGAGAAGACGGCCATCTTGTCCAGCACGGCATGCACCAATGGGACAACGTCCACTCCTTCGGCGATGATCTCCTCCCCTTTAGGAGCGCGCAATGCCACATGCAGAACCGCCCGCTTCTCGGTGACGTTGATCTTTTCTCCTCGGAACATGGCGTCGATTCGCGAACGCAAGCCTGACTCCCCGGCAAGTTGCAACAAGAGTTGAATCGTCTGGTCTGTAATGCGATTCTTCGAGTAATCGAAGTAGATGCCGGCAGCCTCGACGGTCAGGCGTTCCCCTCGGTTAGGATCCTGAGCGAAAAGATCTCTAAGAAGGAGAGTGCGGTTCGTCGCGGCATGTGCCTCAAGGGCTTTCCATGCCGCGCTTTCAATGAGTGATGTCCTAACTTCTGTCATCTTCAATTCACCCTTCCATCCATCGTTAACCTGAGGGTCCAAAGTCGCATCCCGCATCTGTTTTGGCCTGATTGGCGGATAAGACGTATCGCACAAACTCACCACGATGCGGAGAATGGGGAGTCGATTTCATCGTCAGCATCGGGCTCAGAACGTTGACGTCGTCGTTGAAGATCCAGGGCGCGTTCGAAATCAGCATTTCATCAGCACATTTGCACATCTGCCCTTTATTGCTCATGCATCTTGCGCGCCGGCGCCGGGGCGTTCTTTAATTGCTGACCGGCGGGCGAACGACAGCCACGGAGCATCCTGCGCGACGGGCGACCGACTCCGCCACGCTGCCAAGTAAGAAGTCGCGGATGCTTCTTTGGCCGTGCGAACCGATCGTTATCAGATCGGCATGCCATTCGGCTGCTCTGTCGAGAATGGTCTTAGTTACATCTCCAATCAGGACTTCGGTTTGTGCAGTAAATCCCACTCTGCGCAACTCGCCAGCAATCCGCTCGACCAATGTGCGAGCCGGCTGCTTCTGCCCTTCCAATTCGGGAGTGTAACCTTGAGCCATCTCAGGCGGAGGCACGGGCTCAACCGGTTGCAGTACGGGTAACACTAGGACCTCGGTATTCTCGTGCCGAACCCCGATTCCAACAGCACGAAGCACGATTTCACAAAATGCCGAGTCGTCAACTGCCATTAAGACTTTCATGACTCCTCTTCCCTCACTCGCAATAAGCTGTATGACCAGGCGCCGGTAAACGTAAAGAAAAGCATATGGTGCGATATCGTCTGCCGACGTGACGCCATTTCAAATCCAGCCAAGTGCACTGACCTTGCGTCGCCAGTATTGGACAGCGCAGTGCATGAATGCAGGTCACAATTGCTCACGAGAGAGGCCGCAATTCCGGTGCCGGGATTCACCATCCCGGCCTGAGAAAGCATCAGGTGCATTGGACTGGAACTGTGCAAGAGAGCACATTCTTTGTTCTCCCTGAACAGAACAATGGTCATTTGGCCGCGACAATGATCCGGCGAGGATACCGTCATGTCTGAACGTCACATTTTGAAATCTATCCCGACAAAGATCCTGTTGCCTATCGACTTCAGCCCATCGTCACAAGTGGCTTTAGAGACAGCGGCCGACCTCGCTTTACACTTCCATGCCGAGCTCTTCCTCCTGAATGTCCTTCCGTTCTTCTCAACCTTCACGTCGGAATATGCCGTTCCCCAGGTGCAGTTTCAACAGCAGGAGAAGACGCGTGCTGAGAAGCATCTGACGAAGGCACGAGAAGTTCTCACGGCCAGAGGAGTAAAGGCAGGCTCCAGTGTGGAACTTGCGAATGACGTAGCGGGGTGCATCATGGAGGCGGTTGAGCGCGAACATATCAACATGGTCGTGATCTCCACGCACGGCATCTCCGGCTGGCATCCACTGGTCTTCGGGTCGATTGCCGAAAAGGTCGTGAAGCTCGTGGAGTGTCCCCTCCTGCTTCTTCACTCGGCCAAGCCGGAAACCGGCGTCAAGACGCCTTCAGACCGCTCAATGGAATGGTGGTAGCCAAGGCAGCGGTTTAGGCCCCAATCATGAGTGCATCGGCCGGTGCCTACGCGATTCCCCAGGGCAGAGTCCAGCAGGCGAACCTCATCGTGCTAAGTGCTCATGGCGCATCCCACTTTGCCGCCATCACCCGCGCGGGTAGCGTTCGCATTGCCCGGTGATCACAAAGTCGCCCGTTGTGCTGGCCAAGTGGGGTCAGAGAGGATTAGGCCCGTCCTTCCGAAGTCAACTACACGGACGGCGTGTTTTAGGAACCTGAATGTCAAGCCCCCCCTGGCGCAGCCGGCACAATCCCCCAAGTGCATGGCCGTTGGGCCGTTCTTGAGCGATATTGCACAGCGTCCGAATCCGCGAAAGTTAATACTTCTGCAAGCGCCAGTTCGGGATGACTTGACGACATGCTGCGTGTAATGCGCCCATTTTTTGGAAATTCAATTACCTTCAATAAGCCTTCATCTTCAAAGCCTGTTCAACGATCTTTCAAGCCTCCCTTGGACTGTCGCCCGGTGGAGGGAGCAAAAACAGGAGAACAACCATCGTGACAACGAATCCAGATAAGCCCGAGTCGAAGCCGGAATCGAAGCCGATGCCCAATGCAGATAAGCCTGCGTCGAAGTCGGAGTCCAAGCCATCTCCGAAGGATGACAAGAATGCTCTGAAGTCACTTCCCATGCCTGAGCTGATGAAGAAGCTCGGCGCATCGGCTGACGGACTCACTCAGGCCGAGGCTACAAAGCGCCAGGCGCAGTATGGGCCGAACCAGATCGAGGAAAAGAAGACCAACGAATACCTGAAGTTCCTCTCCTACTTCTGGGGTCCGATTCCGTGGATGATTGAAGGCGCCGTGATCCTTTCCGGCGTTGTCCGTCACTGGCTCGACTTCTTCGTGATTCTTGCGCTGCTTTTGTCCAACGCCCTGGTTGGATTTTGGGAAGAGCATCAGGCGGGGAATGCCATTGCCGCCCTCAAAGCCCGTTTAGCGATCAAGGCCAAGGTCAAGCGTGACGGCAAGTGGGAGAATCCCAAGGCGAGTGAGCTGGTGCCTGGCGATGTCGTTCGTCTCAGGCTGGGCGACATCGTTCCCGCAGATGCGCGGTTGCTGGATGGCGATCCGATCCAGGTGGATCAGTCCGCCCTGACCGGCGAGTCGCTGCCCGTCACTGCCAAGCCAGGCGGGGCGGTGTACTCCGGCTCCATCATCCGCCAGGGTGAGATCGACGCCATCGTCTATGCCACCGGTACGAACACCTACTTTGGCAAGACGGCGCAAATGGTGCAGTCCGCACACACGGTCAGTCACTTCCAGAAGGCAGTGATGAAGATCGGTGACTACCTTATCGTTTTGGCGGTAGCGCTGGTCGCCGTGATTCTCGTCGTCGCACTAATCCGCGGAGACAAGGTCCTCACCACGCTCGAATTTTGCCTGGTGCTGCTGGTAGCGGCGATCCCAGTCGCCATGCCAACTGTCCTGTCGGTAACCATGGCCGTGGGCGCACGGCTACTGGCAAAGAAGGAAGCGATTGTAACGCGCTTGTCGGCGATTGAGGAACTTGCTGGGGTGGACGTACTTTGCTCAGACAAAACCGGCACACTCACGCAAAACAAACTGACACTGGGCGATCCGTTCACGGTGGACGGTATTGCTCCCGACAAGGTGATTCTCTGGGCGGCGCTTGCCTCCCGTGCAGAAGACAAGGACACCATCGACCTTGCCGTCATCGGAGGCGTAAAGGACGACAAGAAACTGAAGAGCTGCCAAGTGTTGCACTTCATGCCGTTCGATCCGGTCCACAAGCGCACGGAAGCCACCGTGAAGGGAGCGGATGGGAAGCAGTTCTTTGTGGCCAAAGGCGCCCCCCAGGTAATTCTCAAGATGGCGATCAACGCCGACGATGTCAAGGGGGCCGTGGAGAAGACAATCCTTGAATTTGCGGGACGCGGCTACCGTTCCCTGGGCGTTGCCAGGGCCGATGAGCAAGGCAAGTGGAAGTTTGTCGGCATGTTGCCGCTGTTCGATCCGCCGCGCGAGCAGGCCAAAGCAACCATCGCAAGCGCCGTCCAGATGGGCGTGAAGATCAAGATGGTTACGGGCGACCAGATTGCCATCGCACGAGAAACCTCGAAACAATTGGGACTGGGCACGAACATCCTGGACGCCAGCGCACTGGGCGACCTCAAGAAGGATGCGACCCCGGAGCAAGCCAAGGCCATTGAAGGCGCGGATGGCTTTGCGCAGGTCTTCCCCGAACACAAGTTTCACATTATTGAGGTGCTTCAGAAACATGGCCATATCGTCGGCATGACCGGTGACGGGGTCAATGATGCGCCGGCATTGAAGAAGGCCGACTGCGGCATCGCCGTGTCTGGAGCGACAGATGCAGCCAGAGCGGCAGCGTCCATTGTGTTGCTTGCCTCTGGCCTGTCAGTAATTATCGACGCGATCAAGGAGAGCCGGCGCATCTTCCAGCGGATGAACAGTTATGCCATTTACCGCATCGCGGAGACGCTGCGGGTGCTGTTCTTCATGACGCTGGCGATCCTGGTGTTCAACTTCTATCCAGTCACCGCGGTGATGATCGTCATGATCGCGTTACTCAACGACGGAGCCATACTGTCGATCGCGTATGACAACGTTCACTACAGGAATAAGCCCGAAGCATGGAACATGCGGCTGGTGCTTAGCATCTCCACAGTGCTCGGCGTCATTGGCGTTGTGGCTGCGTTCGGCCTCTTCTATCTTGCTGAGCGCGTCTTTCACCTTGACCGCTTGCACGCCCAAACACTGATGTACCTGAAGCTTTCCGTGGCCGGGCATCTGACCATCTTCCTCACGCGTACACGCGGTCCATTCTGGTCCATACGTCCCGCGAAGGTCCTCTGGATGGCCGTGCTGGGCACCCAGACCATCGCCACGCTCATTGCCGTCTATGGGTTGTTTATGACGCCCCTGGGATGGAAGTGGGCAGGGTTTGTTTGGGCCTATGCAATCGCATGGGCACTGATCAACGACCGCATCAAGCTGCTCGCTTATAAGATTTTTGATCCCGTCAAGGCCGCGCCAAAGTCCGATACCAAGGCTGAACCGAAGCCTGATGCTGATGCTAAGGCTGAGCCGAAGCCCGATGCCAAACCTGACGCACCTGCGCCTGAGGCCAAGCCTGACCAGCCCAAGGCTGACGCACCTGCGCCTGCGGCCAAGCCTGACCAGCCCAAGCCCGAAACCAAGGCTGACGCACCTATGCCTGACGCCAAAGCAGATGAGCCAAAGCCCAGCACCAAAACTGACGAGCCCAAGCCGGAAGCCAAGGCAGCGTCCGATTTGACGCCACAGATCGCCGCGCGGGCCTACGAACTTTACGGGGAGCGAGCCGGCAACGACGGTACAGCAGTTCAGGACTGGAAGAAGGCGGAGCAGGAGATTCGGAATGACGAAGCCGAGGCTGCAGCGAAGCCCGAAGCCAAGGTCGAGCCCAAGCCCGGAGCCAAAGCTGACGAACCTTCGCCTGCACCCAAAGCTGAGCAGCCGAAGCCTGATGCCAAGGCTGAGCCAAAGCCTGATACAAAGGCTGACATGCCTGCGCCCGAAGCCAAGGCTGATGAGCAGAAACCCGAAGCCAAAGACAAGACTCAGCCTGATGCGACGCCACAGCTCGTCAAGCGGGTCCATGAACTCTACGAGCAGCTTGGGCGCGAGGACGTTCAAACCGTCCAAAACTTTGAGAAAGCAGAACAAGAGCTTAAGAACAATGAAACCAAAAAATAGGCAGACGGGAACAACGAGGCAGCCATGACCGATAAATCGAACATAACAATCAGCTCAAAGGATTTCTGCGTGCCGCCAGGCAAAAAGGTCAACCTCAGCAAGCGGCCAACGATTGTCGAGCCCTTCACAAAGTCGAAGAAGGAGTATGAGCAACTGCTGCAGCAACACATGGAGAAGCTGGCCTCGTTGCAGCACCTTCACTACGCATCACACAAGTATGCGCTGCTGCTCATCTTCCAGGGCATGGACGGCGCCGGCAAGGACGGCGCCATCCGGCATGTGATGTCTGGGGTCAATCCGGAAGGCTGCGAGGTTTTCAGTTTCAAGCAGCCCAGTGCAGAAGAGCTCGATCACGATTTCCTCTGGCGCACCACGTGCCGTCTGCCCGAACGCGGCCGCATCGGGATCTTCAACCGTTCCTATTACGAGGAAGTGTTGGTTGTTCGAGTGCACCCGGAGATTCTCTGCAGCCAGGGACTTCCTGAGGAGCTGCGCGACGAGAAGGACATTTGGGAGCATCGCTATGAATCCATCGCGGACCTGGAGAAGCACCTTCATCGTAACGGCACTCAAATCGTCAAGATATTTCTGAATCTGTCTTACGAGGAACAACGGAAGCGATTTCTAGCGCGTATCGATGAACCAGACAAGAACTGGAAGTTCAGCACCCCTGACATTCACGAGCGGAAATACTGGAAACACTACATGAAGGCTTACGAGGATTGCTTTCATGCGACAAGCTCGCATCATGCACCGTGGTACGTCGTTCCCGCCGACGATAAGGAGAACGCGCGGCTCATCGTCTCCCAGATCGTTCTGGATGCGCTGGGAGGGCTCAAGATGGCCTATCCCAGGAGCACCGCAAAGCGCCGCATCGAGTTGCAAACGATCAAGAAGCTCTTGAAGAAATAACGTCAGAACCCATCGCATGCAGGCTCGAGAAAACCAAAACCTCAAAGTCCCCACCGTGCAGTTTCCAGTTGCGGAGAAATGGAAAGGGACAGTTAATATGGCCGCCTAGGAACCCCCATCAGAGTTGAGAAGGATGACACGCCTCAACCCTTCGGCAAGAACTTCGATCAGTTTTGCAATTCATCCGGATTCGTCTTCGATGTGAGTCTGTCGACTGCGGTTGCGGCCGACGGCAAAAACGAAGAATGAGTCCAAAAGCCCAAGAAACCGCTCTCGCCTGAGATGCTCGACAAGATGAATCGCTACTGGCGGGCGGCAAGCCGCTGCGGGCCACACGTGCCAAACTCGATGCACGAAGGCGGCGAGTTCGGCTAACTGCCTCCGCTTCTTGGGCTCTGGCATATAGGAGGAGATGGTGATGACCAATCTCGGAATCATGGAACGGGCACGGAAACTCCTGGATGGAGCGGGGCGACGTGCCTCGAGGCAGGAGGTAAAGACCAGGCTTGCCGCAGGCGCATCGAACGCGAAGCGCAGTAATGACACCGCGCAATCTATTCCTCTACCAATCTGGATGGAGACTGAGGCTCGAGTTACAGAGTGCCATCATGAGCTTGTCAGATGCAGCGCGTTGACCCTGGGAATCACAAATGGCCCCAACAAACTGATTGTTTCCTTCACCTACTCCGCCCATGGACGAACCTACTACGACAACTTCATATCGCCTGAAGCCATCGAACATGGCGAAACCTTCTCTGTTTACTACAATGCCTTGAACCCCAGCGAGAATGCTCAGTCACCATCCGATTCCACAAGGAGAAGCCAACTCTCGGATATCACCATTCTCGGCTTCATTACCCTCTCGATTCTCTCACTCACCATCGTGCGCGGATAAAGTCGGCCATCGGGAGTCTGTCCTCGCAACAGCCGAGTGTCATTTCACTTTGGATTCACAGATGCCTGTACACGGAGCGATTCATGAAGACCCATCCGACGAGCGTGTCTGCAGATCAGCACTTGACGGGTTGAACTCGAAGAAGTTGGCGCTATGAGATTTCATGGAAAAGATAGTAGAAGACGCGCCGCAACAAGGGCACGGGTATCCTTCTCCCTCATCCTGGTTATCGCGGCGCTTCTGGTCTCTCCATGGCTACAAATGCGCGCAAGTTCGCAGCAAACCGGCGCTTCCACTGAGCTTGTGAACACCCCGCTCAGCGAAGAACAAGTCGTAGACAGCCTTCTTGAAATGAACCTCGAGCGCGCTTATGCGCTGCATGCCTACCAGGGAACACGAAATTACCTGTTGCAATAACACGGTTTTGCGGGCACTCGCAGCGCGGAGATGGTCGTGGATCTAAAGTACCAATCACCCGCAACGAAAGAATTCACGATTCGGTCTTCCACTGGATCGAAGCTGATTATCGGCACTGTATTCAAGAAGCTCTTACAGGCCGAACAGGATGCCCTCGGTGTAGAGGCTCAAAAGCGTATGGCTCTGAACAGGGATAATTATGATTTCACCCTGGTCGGATACGAGAGTACGCCCTCCGGCTCGATGTATATTCTCAGCGTGAAGCCAAGAACGAAGGGAAAGTTTCTGTACCGCGGCCGAATCTGGGTGGAGGCTGAAGACTTTGCAGTAACCCGGTTAGAGGCCCAACCTGCCAAGACTCCTTCATTCTGGACGAAGCACAGCGAAACCGATGAATCATACATGAAAGTGGGGGACTTCTGGCTCCCTGAACGCAACCATAGCATCACCAGAATCCGCTTTGGCGGAAGCGCAGTATTAACGATTCAATACAAGAACTACGAAATCACGAGCGCGGATGCGGTTTCCAACCTGCGATGAAATCGGCTGGGTTGGCGCATCGTACGCGAGCCTTACATCCTACGGTTCATTCGGCATTCAGTCCGAGATGGGATAGCTTGGCACGCGTGGATTGGCAGTCTGTATGAAGGATGCCGTGAATTCCAAGGCCCTCGGCGATTTGAACGAACATCGAAGTATCGTCGATGAAAATCGCATTCTCTGGACGCACCTGAGCCAAGTCCAGAGCAAGCTTGAAAATCTCCACGTCAGGCTTGCGCATGTGAACGAAGCTGGAGGAAACGATGCAGTCCGACAATTTATCCAGGCCAAACTTGCTGCTCCGAAATGCATTCACCTCACGAGATTCATTGCTCACAATTACAATCTTCAATTCAAGCTTCTGCTTGAGTTGAATAACTAAATCGATCATCTCTGGAAACGGCTTTGACTGCGCAAACATAAACCGCCGAAACTGATTGCGCGTGAAACCTCGTTTTTTATAGAAGACAACCAGGTTCAAATATTCATCGAGGGTCAGCCTTCCAACCTCGAAAACCTCGAAGGTCAGGTGATGACGAGCTTCCATTTCAGCCCACTCCAGTTTGAAGTGCTTCGCAGCCCGCTTGCGAGCCAGGTGATCCCAGCCATCGGTGAGTAGAACATCACCAACATCGAGAAATGCGCATGTGATTCCAGTTGTTTTTTTCATTAGCTATCCTCCCGTCCGCCTATTCGCAGGGATATCCTATGGGCTTTCGCTTCCTCATCGACCGGCGGCTTATACCTTTGCCCCAGGTGCGTCGGCAACTGCTTCCGCGGGTATTTGTTCCGGCAAGTCAAGGCGCGCCACGCCAATCCGACTGTCCGCCATTCCGTAATAGACGTCGAGGCGATCTGGATTTCCGAGATCGTCGCGCCGGTCGATGCCGGTGGGAAACACGACATTGGCGACTGTCCCATCGCGTTCCTGCGGAAGCACTGGAGTCAAAACCGGATCAACCGAGCGATAGCGGATCTCGCGCGGATGCTCCTTTGAGAGCACCATCACACCGGCCGAGTAGCAAAGATGATGGCCATCGCCACCCCCGCCGGTCACTTCGCTAACGCCGTGGTAAACAATCAGCCAGCCGTGTTTGGTCAGAATGGGCGGTGTTCCTGCGCCGATCTTAAGCCGTTCCCAGGGCGACACTGGAGTCGCCAGCCGATGATGAGATGTAAACTGACCCAGGCGATCCGGCGTCTCGCTCAACAACTCCGGGGGACAGTAGGAAATCCAAATGCTCTCGTGGTTCAAGTCCACCTGTCTGGGTCCAGGCTGGCACACAGTCTCCTCCGGCCGAGTGCCGGGAAACAGAGGACGATGGAGCATTCCCAATTCCAGTTTTCCGGCGGAGTTTGGGATCGCGACAGGAAACATGCTCGCATCCTTATCGTCCACGTGAGCCAATTCGATGTCGTGCCAATGGGCATATGTTGCGAGCCCCAGCCGCTTCCAGTGGAAGAGATCCTCGGATTCCGCCATCGCGATCCTTGGTCCGTGCGGGGAAAATGCCGCGTATGTCATGATGTAGCGTTTGAGCGGCTCAACAAACGTGACACGAGGATCCTCGCAGCCTCCGCCGCCGTCGGGTCGCCGTTCATAATCGGCTTCCGGTTCCAGTGCGATGCCAAGCCTCTCCGCGCCCGTCGGATCGCCGGCTTCATTGAACCGCACTCGCGCTATCCCGATGCGCGAGTAATTTCCCTTCGCAACCAGCCGCGGGAAGAGGTAGAGTTCGCCATCGGGACCGCGCGAGACTCCCGGATTCAAAACCCCTTCCACTTCATGAGGGTTACCCGGTTCGGGCTCCATGATCATGCCCAAGCGTTGCAACTTGAATCCGCTCATCAAACTCTCCTCACCCTCTCACTGGGTTTGCCAAGCTCACTTCTCGCCAAGACAAGCGAGGATCGTCTTGATGACCACGTTGGTGTCGTCAGGCCCTTTTACAGGAATTGAAACAACCCCCGCCTTTTCCGCCGGGTAGTCGTTCCCGCCTGGAAATAATGCATCTCCGATATACACCATCTCCTTCAATGAAAGGTGCAGAGTATCCCGCAGCTTGCCGATCCCGTAGGCCTTGTCAATGCCAGGCTTGGTCACATCGATTGACGTTGCACCGCCCATGCGAATGGAAAACTCCGGGATAAGCTTCTCCAGAATCGCTGTGATTTTCTTACGCTTCGCGAAGTCGGGATCCCACTTTTCCTTTTCCGCCAAAGGCGCTTGCTGACCTAACGCGGAGAAAGTCACTTGGCTTCCCCGGTCCTCAATCGCCTCTCCCCATAACTTCTTAGCGCGATAGCCCGTCTCATCAACAGCCTTGTTCAGAGAGTCGATGATCTTCTTTCTTTGTTCCGCCGTAAGGTCCTCTGAATAAAGCTCCGTCCACTTCCCTTTGTACTGGAAGAATTTTGTCCCACAAGTTGGAAGCAGGGACAAGTTCGCGAGGAGACTGCCTTGGGGAAGATCGGTGAGAAGCTGCTTTTCGAATTGGGTCCACGCGCCTCCGGAGATGACTGCTACTTTGATGATGCTCAAGAGTTCATGCAGTAACGCGGCCGTTTGGGGAGCCAGGGACGACTTACTGGGAGCCAGGGTCCCGTCCAGATCGAACACAATGAGTTTCTTCATTCATCTCCATCTCCCTAAGAGTTTGCGAAATCGGTGTGAGGTTCCGCACTTTGACGAAATCAATTTCGTCAATTCCGCGCTATCCCCAATTCCCTACGATCCATGGATTGCAATCTCAAGGAGGGTTACTTGCGGGCTGGGTTGAAATGCACACACTCCGGCCTCTGCAGGCAAGAGCCATATGTCTCCTTTGCCTACGGCATAAGGAATGTTGGCATGTTCAAGCTGTCCTGAGCCGCCTATGCAAACCAGCACATGCGGTTCTCCAGTGGCTCCAACTGGGAAGGACGCTTGACCGAGTAATCGCCACAGCCGGAACGGTTCGCAATCAAAGAGTCTCTCGCGCTCAACGGGCATGGTGGCCTCTACGCGGGGCGTGACCAGGCCACCGGCGCTCCCTTCAAAATCTATGCAGGCAAAAGCCTGATCGACCTGAAGCGGCCGTGGTTTTCCAGTCTTCGCGTCGACGTGACCCCAGTCGTAAAGGCGGAATGTGACGTCGCTGTCTTGCTGGACCTCGAAGACAACAACGCCGCCACCCAATGTGTGAACCGTTCCCGCAGGAATGAAGACTGCGTCGCCCGGCTTGGGGACAATGCCCACCATGCAATCGGCAATCGCTCCGCTAGCGATGGAATGCCGGAGACTGTCGGCAGTCGTGTCAGGTTTCAAACCAGCATAGATGTGGCTTTCCCTCTCTGCCTCGATCACAACCCAAGCCTCGGTCTTCCCCGTCTCGCCAGCTGGAATCAGGTCTGGGTAAGCGTCGCTTGGGTGAACCTGTACGGAAAGCATTTCGCGTGCGTCAAGAAACTTGAGGAGCAGCGGAAAGCGGCGGAAGCGAGGAGCAAACTTCCCCATCAGTTGTTCTCGAAATTGTTCCATCAATCGACCGATTGCTTGGCCCTTTAACGGTCCATTCGCAACCAGGCTTTGATGGTCAGAACGGTCGCTGAGCACCCACGCTTCGCCGATCGGCCCATCGCCGGGAAGCGGCGTGGAGAGCAGACTGGCCAAGCGACGCCCGCCCCACAGACGGTATTGATAGATCGGGTCGAACCGCAGAGGATACAACGGTGTTTGATTCATGCCTCATCTTCCAAATCTGGTTTTCGCAAGCTGGTCACTGTGAATGGCCGGTCATCTCGTCTCCATCGCTGCAGAGTATTCGCCGCGCCGCGCAGCCTGATTGCAGAGTGCGCGATGAACCAATACCTTCTGCGCCGCCAGTACGTTGGCCTCCTGGCCCTTCCAAATCTCCAAGGCCGGTTGCTGGATGGCGCGCGCAAACGAAAATGCCACCGCCCAGGGCAGCCTCGACTTGAATTTCACGTTCATTGCATTCAAGCGCGCTGAGGCCAATTCTGGGGATTGCCCGCCCGACAGGAACGCAATCGCCGGCACAGCGGCGGGGACGGCTCGCAAGAAGCAGTTCACGGTAGCGTCGACTACCTCGTCCAATGTCGGTTGGTTTTTGCAGACTGTTCCGGGAAGCACCATGTTTGGCTTCAGGACCATTGCTTCCAGAACCACCCTCTGCGCGAACAACTCGCTGAATACCGTGCGCAGCACTTCGTCCGTAACCACGGAACACTCCTCCAGCGTATGGTCACCATCCATAATGACCTCAGGTTCCACAACAGGGACCAGGCCCGCTTCCTGGCACAGCGCTGCATAGCGCGCCAGAGCACGGGCATTGGCCTCTATGCATCCCCAACTCGGTAGCCCTTCGCCGATCGCAATCACGGCGCGCCATTTGGCAAATCGCGCGCCCATTTGAAAATACTCTTGAAGTCGATCGCGCAAACCGTCCAGGCCTTCTGTGACCTTTTCACCGGGGTGGCCGGCAAGTTCCTTGGCGCCTGTGTCCACCTTGATGCCGGGAGTGATACCCGCCTCAATGAGGACCTTGATGAAGGGAGTGCCATCGCTCTCGTTCTGGCGGATCGTCTCGTCGTAGAGGATTGCGCCGCCTATCGATTCACCGAGCCCGGAGGTGGTCACAATCAATTCGCGATAAGCTCTTCGAGCTTCGACAGTCTGCGGAATTCCAAGCTTTTCGAAGCGCTTGTTACAGGTTCCATTGCTCTCATCCATTGCAAGCAGGCCCTTGTCATCGGCGAACAGCAACTTCACGGTGTCTTTCAGTAATTGCGAATTCATTTGGATTTACTCGCTTCCTGTTCCCGTTCCTGGTAATTGATGTGGATCATCAAGTTGCATTTCCTCCCACCGGCAAGTCAAGATGCTTTGCCCGTGATTCCTTGGCTTCATGCAGTGCGTGCAAGCCATGCGTTGCCTATTCCAATTGATGGATAACACCTTGCGTTGCTTTTTATAAGCGACGTTCAGGCTTTGGAACAGACTCGATACTGTACTGGAGAGACTTTCGCCAAAGGCAACCAGACTCGACCGCCAAATGAATGGGCCGTGCCAACTCCGTCCTTGGCGGCTCCGGTCCAACGGGCTTCGTCGCCCGGCACTCCAAATGCGCTGTTGGTCCCTCGAAAGTGAACCATTGTCAATCTCCTTTGTTACCTCACCTCAGCTGAAAGCTGATTGCGGGCGAAAGACTCCTGACGCTAGTGTCAATGGGTTCACTTACTTGGGGTGTTATTGCCAACAGCTGTTGCATTCACGATCTGTTCTTCAGCCAGTATGGAATTGGTCGATTCGGAAGCGGCCTTCATATGCGCGACCCGCACAAGTACTATCGAAGACTTGGCATCGAAGAGTCCGGTCACTTTTGAACAGAATCCAATCTAGTTCGTTGGCTAAGATTCGATTGTGATCGGATCGGTTCTTGATGAAGAAAGCCTTGTTTTGCTGGCTCTTGACCTGCAACCGAGGTGCTCGAGATCGGATCTTCGTCTCCAAGTCAGCTTCTTCTGGATGCCGCTCCACAGACACATGCGCTGCAACCGATTCGGCAATCTCGCCGAGGAGTCTTTGCAGGCAGAATGCGAATCGGACCAGCTCAAACTTAATCTCTAACAGCGAAAGAGGAGAAATTTATGCTGAAACGCGTTCTGATCTTCTCAACAATTGTTCTGTTTGCGGCTCAAGTCGCGGTCGCTTCCGACCGCGAGGACGATACTACCCGAACCCGCAAGGCCGCTCAGGTCTTCAAGGAAATCATGGATACGCCAGATCAGGGCATTCCGCATGACCTGCTGCAATCGGCAAAGTGTATTGCCATCATTCCAGGGGATGTAAAGTTTGCCTTCATCTTTGGAGGTAACTACGGTCGCGGAGTGGCAACCTGTCGCACCTCGAACGGATGGAGCGCTCCGATGTTCATAGCCATCGACGGTGGCAGCGTGGGATACCAGATCGGGGGCTCTTCAACGGACCTCGTCATGCTCTTTATGAACGAGCACGCATTGCATAGCCTTCTCAGCGACAAGTTCAAACTGGGAGCCGACGCCTCCGTGGCGGCAGGGCCTGTCGGGCGGAAGGCTGCGGCCTCTACGGATTTGAAGCTGAACGCAGAGATCCTGTCCTATTCGCGCAGCAAAGGCGTTTTTGCCGGAGTTAGCCTTGACGGCGCCGTCGTTCAGGCCGACAAAAGTGGGGATCAGGCATTGTATGGAGATAACGTGGACAGGCACGACATCTTGGACGGCAAGGTTCCTGTTCCAGATTCCGCGAGGATACTGATTCACGAGCTGCGCGAGTATGGCAGGTAGGAAGAACTTGCGGCGACCGAGTTCAGTCTTGGGATGGGTCGCAGGGGGTTGTCACCACATCGGCCGTCACCGCCGTGCAGGAGCGGCCATGCTTATCCTGTAGGCCGCAAACGATCCTTGCGCAAAATGGCTTGTGGCCGTACCCAGAACCTTTGCGCACGATTCAATCTCATCGCGCGGAGCACAGCACATTTTCCAGGAGTTATGTGCAGTCAATTGTGACGCCACGTTCAACTCTCCAACCCGCAGACTTGTTCAGCTCCAACTGAGAGGCTATGTTCATGGCGTCATTGCCTGTATTAGTTTTGAATAGCGGCTCTTCTTCCATCAAGTTCTCAGTGTATGGAACCGGCGACGGCGAACCGCAGAAGCTCCACGAGGGCGCGGTCGACGGCATCGGCACCGATCAGGGCGAGTTCTGGATCAAGGATGCCAAAGGTAAAAAGGTGGTCGATGAGACCCCGGCCCTGCCTACACGGGCTGTTGCCTTCAAACTGGTGGCGGATGCGCTGCACTCGAAGGACTTCCCCTCACCGTCGGCCATCGGCCACCGAATGGTTTCGGGCGGCCCTACAGTTCAGACAAACCAGCGCATCACTCCCGCATTG
>Ga0181520_10004997_pt1 | contig 21585 bp, 9 predicted proteins | sample PEATcosm2014_Bin_29_FD_132451 | JGI IMG/M metagenome (GOLD analysis project Ga0181520, IMG submission 132451) | Peatland microbial communities from MTU Mesocosm Facility, Houghton, MI, USA - PEATcosm2014_Bin02_30_metaG | ecosystem: Environmental > Terrestrial > Soil > Wetlands > Peat | place... | reverse complement strand
GGCCGGCAGCCAAAGCACAGCGCCAAAGGCGACTGCGCCGGGCGACGCACGTCCAGGCAGTGGCCTCCGCTCAAGAGACGCGCCTGCGGCCGACTGGATGGTCAGCGCGGTGCTGGCTGTGTAAGGAGGCGTAGTCGTAGAGGCAAAGCTCATGCTGTTGGGGCTAAAGCTGCATGTGGCAAAGGTTGACAGGGGCGCCGGAAGGTTGCAAACAAGAGTGTAAGGTCCGAGCGGGCTGGGGTTGGTGAGGTCCTCAGAGCATGTGATTTGGTCGGTTTGGGGCAGGGACCAGGAGATGTTTGGAATGTTGCAGCTGACGCTTGTTGACGGAAGCGCGATTCCCGCGAGCGCCACCTGCTGCGGAGTGCCGCTTGCGTTGTCCGCCACATTCAACTCCGCCGCCACGATGCCAGATGGAGCGGAGCTGGAGGAGCTGGGAGTGAACGTGACGTTGATCGGGCAATTGCCGCCGGCTGCTACGCTCGTGCCGCACTGATTGGTTTGCGCAAAATCAGCGGCATTCGCTCCGGAGATACTAATGCCCGAACCGGTGAAGTTGAGAGGGGCGTTTCCGGTGTTGGTCAGCGTGACGGTCTGCGCCGCGGAAGGAGTGCCCGCTGCCTGCGGCCCGAAAGTCAGCAAAGGAGTGCTCAGGCTGGCGATGGGCGCAAGAGGCACATTGATTGTGAGCGAGTAGTTCAGCTGCGTGAAGTCGCCCAGCGAGTCGGCGACCCGCAGCGTGACTGCGGCAGCATTTTCAGTAGCGTTGGGTGTGCCGGAGATTGTGCCCGTGCTCGAAAGAGTGAGACCCACGGCTGAGAGCGCCGTTCCTGAAGCAACGGAGAACGAATATGGCCCGCCGCTGCCGCCGCTCGCCGTAAGTGTCTGCGAATACGGAGTTCCCATTGTGCCGGCAGGCAAGGTTGTCGGCGTAGCGGAGATGTCTGGGTAGACAGTGAGCGAGTAGTTTTGCGTTGCGGAATTGTCCTGCGAATCGACAACCTTCACTGTGAAGGGAGCCGCAGTTTCCGTGGAGTTGGGAACGCCGGAGATTACGCCTGCGGATGTCAGGCTCAAGCCTACCGCGGAAAGAGCCGTTCCGGAGGTCACGCTCCATGTGTATCCGGTGCCGCTGCCGCCGGTTGCGGTAAAGCTTTCAAAATAGCTCTCCCCCACAAAGGCATAAGGAATCGTCGCGGGCGAAATCGTCAGTGGCGCACCTCCCGCGCCTGTCCCCGTCAAGCCTACGGACTGCGGGGTATCGGGGGCGTTGTCGCTGAAAATCAGTGTGGCGCTGCGGCTCCCTGTTGCGATCGGCGTAAACGTTACGTTGATGGTGCAGGTGCTGGCATCGCTGGGAGCGGGAATGAGCGTGGCTCCCGTACAGGTGTCGGCGCTCGTGGCAAAGTCGCCGGGATTCGTTCCGCCGATCAAGGCCGTCGTGATGGAAAGGTTGGCTGTACCGGTGTTCGTGATGGTCAACGTTTGAGGCGCGCTGGGGGTGCCGACGTTTTCAGGGGTAAACGTAAGGCTGGTGGGGGAGGGACTTACCGACGGCTCCGGGGTCGATGCGAATTTCATGATGAACGCGTTGTTTCCCGCGGACAAGGCAGTCTTATAAGCTCCTGAAGTCGTAGGAAATCCTGAGGGGGCGGAGCCTGTAACGTAAGCGCTTCCCTGCCCATCCATTGCGAGCGCCCATGCAACGGTAGCCTCATTGTTTCCGCTCGTCAGACTGGTCGGCCCGAGATACGTCGAATAGACCAAGCCCGAACCCGTCGCATTGAATTCTGTGAGAAAACCGTTCGTACCTGTTGTTGGTGGGGTGGTCTGGAGCGCATCAGACGTAGTGGGAAAATCGTTTCCATTCCCGTCATTGTCCCCCGCTACGAACGCTTCTCCGGAAGAGTTGACACCGATGCCGTAGCCGGTAGTAAGGCCGGGCAGGTAAGTCGAATACACCAAGGCTGATCCGGTGAGATTAAGCTTGGTAACAAATGCGTCTGAGTAATCAACGAGACTCTTTTGATACGCCCCCGGAGTTGTAGGAAAGTCCGAATCCGAAGCTGTTCCGGTTACATAAGCGTACCCTGAACCATCGACGGCCACGGCGTAAGCATCGTCAAGATACGTCGTATTTGAATTCGATCCGGCGAGGAAAGTGGAGTAAACCAGCGCAGTCCCAGAGGGGTTTAGTTCGGTTACGAACGCCAAGGACTCGGCCGAGCTGCTGGAAGTCATGAACGCGCCGGAAGTGACCGGAAAAGTGGTGGGCTCTGTGTTTCCCACCACGAACGCGTCGCCCGAAGAATCGATGGCGACCGCATTGGCTCGATTGCCCCCAGTGCCCAAATATGTTGAATAGGACAACGAGGAACCACCGACAGCGATCTTGGTGACAAACGCCGTTGTACAAGTTCCCTGGTAGGGGGACGTGCAGTTTGCCGAAGTCTGATAAGCCCCCGTCGTCGTGGGATAGGTCTGCGAGTCCGTCGTTCCTACAACGTACGCATTGCCGGTCGCGTCCGCGGCAATTGCAAAACCATAGGTCTCAGGACTCCCAGTCGCCTCTGTCCCGCTCAGGTAAGTCGAGTAAACCAGGCTTGTCCCCGTCGGATTCAGTTCTGTGACGAACGCGTAGGTGCCATAGAGAGACGACTCGGCACTGATGAATGCGCCCGCCGTCGTGGGGTAACCGTAATTTGTGTAGCCGGTCAGATATGCATCGCCGGAGGAATCCAATGCGATTCCTTCTACAGTTGACACATTAGGATACGTACTGCCCAGAAAGGTGGAATAGATAAGAGAGGAGCCACTCGGACTAAGCTTGGAGACGAACGCCGTATACTGACCGGCGTTAAATATCGTGTCGTAGGCGCCCGTCGTCACAGGGAAATCAACGGACCCGGCGGGTCCTGCCACGTACACATCGCCATCAGAATCCACCGCGATGGCCTTCCCTAAATCATTTGGGTATTGGTTAGAGGCACTATTGACAAGGCTGCCCCCCAGGTAGGTGGAGTAGACGAGCGTAGGGTCGATGACCAGTGGCCGCGAGTGGTCGTACGGGCCAATCTTGAACGCAATCCGGTTGCCTGCGGCGAGCACATAACGCCCCGCGACTTCGCGACGCCCCTCAGGAGACTGCTGATAAGTCCGTGGCTTATTCATGATCAATTCGTGCGTTGCGTCCACGGCAAGCACCAGATCGCCCGCCCGATTCAAGCGCATCTTGCGTGCTCCATCGACCTCCAGCGCGATGCTCCGGGGATCGGCTCCCGGCGCGATGTCGAAGTCGAATTCAAACCGCTGGTTGTCGCCGTGGAAAACCGCGTCGACACCGGGATAGATGCCGTTGTATTTGACCGCGGAGTAGTTGGGTACGTTGGTGTGCCAGTTCTTTGGGTCATTGCCGATGAAGTAGTTGGATTTCGACGGCAGTTCATGACTCCCGGCAACAACGGCGGCCTCGCTTCCGCGGAGAAATTTCACCTGGACGGCGTGGGAAACTCTCGGAGGCTGAGGTGCATTCCGAACGTCAGAGGGGTCGCCAGTGCGGATGGGTTTCCGGGCGGGCGATGGCTCAGAAAGCGAAAGAACCGCCTCTTCATTGGTGAGAAAGAGCGAGTAGCCGGGCGCGTGCGCCAGGAACTTCACACGAGGATCGGTTTGGCCGGCATTGACCTCGAACGACATGGGCAGCCCTGAGTACGTTTGCATAGCGCGAGTGCGCGCCGCCGGCGAGATCGCCAGAGGGGCGGCTGATGTCTTCCGCGCGGACGCAGCGGGAGCAGCGGCCTTGGGGGAAGGCTGAGCTGCGGCGCCGACCGACTGTGCACAGTCGAGGCCGGCCATGCTGGCCAGAAGAACGAACAGAACCGCCAGACGGACTCCGTGACGGACAAAGCTTTCGAGTACACGATCTTTCATACGACCTCCCGGTGCGCGCCGCAGACTGTGGGAATGGGCCCAACTCAGGCAAATTCCGGAGTGCTGGCGGCAACTTCCGCAAAGTGTGCGCCCCGATTGAGTTGCGATCAATGGGCCGGGCCTGAAACGTATCTGTATTTCTTCTGTACCGATGCTGTTTGCCGCGCCCTTGCTCACGGTGTAGGCTGTAGCCAAAGTACTTAGCCGTTTAGCGTTGACCTAACCTGCAAGGCGAAGAATGGGTCCAATGTCAACCCGTTCGATTCTCAAGTTCGGACCGTTTGAGGTAGATCCCTCTCTCGGCGAGCTGCGCAAGAATGGCGTCCGTATCCCGATCCAGGAGAAGCCTTTGCGCGTGCTGACGGCTCTTTTGGAGCGCCGGGGGGATTTGGTCACGCGTGCCGAGCTGCATCAGCAATTGTGGCAGGGCGAAACCTTCGTCGACTTTGACACCGGGCTGAATACCGCTGTGCGCAAACTGCGTTCCGCCCTTGGGGACGAATCGGAGTCGCCGCGCTACATTGAAACATTTCCCAAGCGCGGCTATCGCTTTCTGGCGCCCGTGGAATTTGTCAACGGGGCGGTTGACGCGCACGCGGTCCTCCAGCCGAGCTCGCCAGCGCTCCCAGTGACCGCACCGGGCGCAGAAGCCGCGGCAACGGGAACGATTGCGCCGGGAATCAGTGGCCGCGCCCTCGGCCTGCGCCGCTGGATGGGGCGGATCGCTCTCCTGGTCGCAGCCATGCTGATCACGGTAAGCGGAGTTGTCGCGTGGCTTACCTTCAGCCGGCCTGTCTACTCCTTCAACTCCCAGGATTCTGTGCTAATTGCCAATTTCGAGAATCAGACGGGCGACCCAAGATTCGATCAAGCTCTGGAGACTGCATTTACAGTCAGCATGGAACAGTCGCGCCACACGAATGTCTTTCCCCGCGGGAGAATTGCCTCCGTGCTCGCGCTGATGGGCAAGCCTCCGGACGAAAGAATTACCGCGTCACTGGGGCGCGAAATCTGCCAGCGCGAGAATATTCGCGGGCTTATCACTTCAAGCATCACGCGGACCGGCGAAGAGTATGCCCTTTCGGCGGAATTGATCGATCCGCAATCGGGTGACACTGTGCGCTCCTACTCCGAGCGTTCCTACGGCGAAGGCCACATCCTCGATGCTCTCGATGTGATCGCCGCCGACATCCGTCGTGATTTGGGCGAATCGCTGTACCAAATCCACGAAAACACGAAGCCGTTGCCTCAAGTCACTACCGCTTCGCTGGATGCTTTGCGAGAGTATGCAGACGGCGCCGCGTTGTGGCACCAGGGAAAATATCAGGACGCTGTCACATTGTTTCGCGCGGCGATTCTGGCAGATCCCGATTTCGCCATGGCCCATGCTGCTCTGGGAAACGCGTACACAAGCTTCATCTATAACGAATCAGGAAAGGGGGATGATGAGTACCAGAAAGCCCTGGCGCTGACCAAGAGAACCACCGAACGCGAACGAATGTATATCGAAGTCAACTACGTTGACAGCGAGGGACATTTCGACGAAGCGGACAGGCTTTATCGGGCTTATCTTGAGCGTTACCCGGACGATTGGACCATACTCGGGGATTATGCGAGGCTCTTGCGCACTCATGGCCATGCCGATGAGGCCGTCGATCGATACAAGACAATGTTGCGCGTCGTTCCCAATGACGCCAGGACGGAAGTGGAACTGGCGACGGCATACAAGACTCTCGGCCGTTTTCAGGAGGCGATCGGCGCCTATACGCAGGCGTTTCAAATCGATCCTTCCATCATGACTTCAGGCAACGTCGGCCGCGAGTACGCCATGGCGTTGATCCGGAACGGGGAGATGTCAAAGGCCGAGGCGGTCTTTACCGCGCTGCTCTCCAATCAATCAACGCGAGAAAATGGGTTACGCTCGCTGGCTCTTCTCGACCTCTATCGCGGAAAGTATTTGAGCGCCCGTCCCTTGCTTGAAGAGGCCCTGGCCTACGACGAGGGTAAGAAGACTGAATTTGTAAGTGTGGCGCGAGAGCATTTGCAGTTGGCAATTCTGGCGGAGGGTGAGGGCGACACCCGCATGATGCAGAGCCAGCTCGATTCCGCAATGGCAAACTTCAAGGCGATCTCGCCGAAAGTGATTCTTGGCGCATGGATCGGTTCGGAGTATGCGCGCGCCGGGCTGGCCCGGCAAGCGGAGCAAATTGAAAAGACCATCGAACCGCTTGTCGACGTAAAGAACCCCGAACAAGTTGCATACGAGCAGTATTTGCAAGGTGAGATCGCCCTGGTGCACGGCGAAAACGACAAGGCAATTCAGCTTCTGAGCCTTTCGGATCAGGAGCACAGCACGCCCTTCAGCTCGGAAGCCCTGGCGCGCGCATACCAGCAGTCAGGGAACATGAAGCTGGCGGTGAGCCAGTACGAGAGATTCCTCGCCAGCACGGAACAGGGTCTGCTGTGGGAGCCGCAACAGCGGTGGATCGCTGCACACCTCTCTCTCGCCGCCGACGATCTGGCCCTGGGAAATTCCGCAAGAGCGAAAGAAGCTCTTGATCCACTGCTCGCATTGTGGAAGAATGCCGACCCCAACCTGCCGCTGCGGAAGCAGGCTATTGCTCTTGGCGAAAGGCTCAGGTAGTCCGGAATGCTCGGTGAGACTTCCCGGAACGACCTCTAGATCGCTCCCTAAAACCCCTGATTTCAAAAAGCTGGGTGACTGGAGGGGTGTCGGATTGCCACGAACTGGCGCTGTCGCAGACACGCACTGGAACCGAAAGGTTTCTCAATTACTCAGTGGCTCGATTTTGGGTGAGGGTCGATAGCTCGATGGATGGTTTCGTCGAAGGAAGACCACGAGCAAGAGAAGTCTCCAGCGCTGCAACCAGGAAGAAACAGCGGAACGCGCTGGGGCGGATTCTCCTGCGAAAGCGAAGCGGCTGAGCGCATCTGTTCGAGAGTCTGGCTTGTGAAAAAGGTTCGGATGAGATAGTTGCCGGTTGCGCGAGACCGCCAAAGCTCGAAGATGAGTGCTCCACCTGGAGGCGTATCATCTCGACGCCCATCGGCAATCCAGTCCAGGTTGAGCAGCCCCGCGACATTGGAGAGGTTGGTATCGTGTCCGACGAGAATGAGTGCGCGATCGGAAGGTTTGCTTAAGGCTCCTGGAATTCTCTTTCCGGCGATGGCCTGTTTGAGCGAGAGGTGAATCTGGTCGAGGAGTTTAGCAGCCTGAATCCTGGCGATGGCAGGCGTTCGCGCGGTGAAGTCCTCTGCCCCAGTGTGCAGGGCCAGCAGGGACCTGAGGTTGGCGCCGTCCACGCAACCCCAGCCCACATTTGCGGCGTCCATTCCCTGAGCGTATTCGAGCAGCAGATTCTCCGTGAGCGTGGCCGCAGTGTTGAGCGGTCCCTTCAATTCGGCATGATGACTTTCCTGCCCCCCCGATAGCGTAGCCGGAATATCGAAGAGAGAAATGCGATGATTTGGATCAGATACGCTCGCGCCACAAGTAGCTAGAATCCTATCGAGCTCGACCAGTTGCGGATGGAAGGCAGCAGTCAGGTTATTCGGATCACCGCCAATACGGCCTGCGATTGCCGCGGTCTCCAGAGATGAGTCTCCCTCGCTTCTGCTGGTAGGGTTCGAATGGAAAAGTGGGTCCGCAGTTCCTTCGAGAAGGCCGCGCACCGAGGTAGCGCATCCCGGAAAAAAGCCAGCGGCGAGCGCCTTGCCAGTCTCAATCGTGCGCTGGTCAGAATCCGAATAGAAAGTTACTCGACCCGCGTCCGCGCAGCCGTCGGAGGCTAGAAGGCCCTCGCTTGCAAATTCCATCCGATCGTATGCGCCGAAGAGCTTCATCAGCTCAAAGCCATGCGCGGTGAGATAGCCGGGAGGAACATCCCAGGCCGGCCAGGGAGCGAGGGAGTAAGGGTTGTATTGTTCCGGTTTTCCAGTGGGCGAGCGAACGCCGTGGCGGCTCAGATAGACGACGAATTTCAGCTCCCCATCTTGATTCTTGGAAGGCTGCGTGTTGCTTTGCGCGGTCAGCTGAGCCAGCGCCTGGAGCAAAAACAAAAAGCCTATCGTGGCAAAACGAATTACCGGCGTCAAGGCGCTCCTTTAATCAAAAACCAACAGACCGTCGAGAGACAAGCAATCGACGGCCCGGATGGTAATCGCTACTCGTGGCGCCCGGAGTCCCAGCGAAGGCTTGCGCTGTAGGTGGGCTTGTAATACTCGCGCTGAGTCATGTATTGCGGGCTGCCATTGTAGAAGCCGAAGACTTCGTTGTTGAGATTCAGTCCGTCGAAATGAATGCTCAATCCACGATAGAGCCGCGCGCCTGCCTGGGCGTCGATCTGCAAGTGAGGGAAAAAGTAGTTGTCTCCCAACGGCCCATTGGGTGGTCCGGCTGTATCGTTACTGGGATCAGCTTGATTATTGAAATACTGGTAAGCGTTGTCGTTGGCGCCGTTATAGCTAACGCCCAGGTGCACAGAGTACCGCCCGAGTTCGTACCCGGGTTCAATGTTGTAGGCGTTTTTTGCCTGCCCAATAAGCGGCGGAGAATCTGTCCGTCCCAGGATTCCGTTGGTGTGCGAGCCCGTATAAGCGTAATTCGCCATCAAGGCAAGACCGCGTAGCGCTCCCGGCAGGCTCGAAAGCCTTTGTTGCCAGGAGAATTCGAGACCGGAGACGGTGGCGTTGTTCGCGTTGATGTTTTGCGTCGCCAGATCCGGTGAACCATCGGGATTGATGGTTGTGTAGGGAATGTAGACAGAGACAATGGGGTCAATGAGTTGCTTATAAAAATATCCAGCCTGAATCACGCCGAAGGGGCGCAACTCCTGTTCCAGCAGCAAGTCAAAATTGTTGGCGTGAGTGGGTTGCTCCTGTGGGTCGCCGATGGAGTAGCGAGGGACGCTCCCCGCGCCGTTGTCGAGCAGATAGGGAACGAGATCGTAGGGATTGGGCCGCGAGATGCCACGCGCGTAGACGGCGCGGATGGCGGTGAGATCGGTCAGTTCCCAGCGTGCCTGGACGCTGGGCAGCGGATCGATGTAGGAGGTGGTTGTATTCGTCGGGGTCGTTCCAATCCAGTTCCCGTTATTATCGAGGCCGTCGCCGTTCGGGCCTGCCACCGGATTGACGGCGTAACCCAAAGCTCTGTCCTGCGTTGCCTCAAGGCGCAAGCCGGTTTGAAGGTGGAAGCGGCTCCAGTTGATGGTGTTCATGATGTACCCGGCGGAGACACGTTCAATCAAATCGAAGTTGTTTGAGTCTGATCCGAAATGCGTGAGCGTCTGGTCGAGCGTGAACAAGCCGGGATTCGCGCCGGCGTACCTCACCATCCTGTAGTAATCGGTGAATGGCCCGTCGTGGTAGTTGCCGCTGTAGTAGTCGGAGTCCTGAAATCCCGTCTGGAAGAGGCTTGCCAGAATCGTCGGGTTGCCATTTGCATCCATCGGCGTATCGTAGGTTGGCGTGTATGCGTTTTGGAAAGCGTGGCTGTTGCGGAACTCTCCGCCAAACTCGAGCGTGGCCGAATGGGTTCCGAGATGGTAGCTGAGGCCTACGCCTGCCCACTCCTGCAAGTTCAGCTCGACGGCCTGACCGGTGGTGGTGATGAACTGACTCATCCCATAGTTGTTCAAGTCGTAGACCGGTGAAGCCGCAGTCATGCAGTTCTGAGACCATTGCGGCAGATATTGATTTTTGGGTGTACCGATGTATGAACAGACGGGCATCAAGTCCGGCGTCGCCGGCGTGTTCTGCCCAAGCGCTTGCGAAGTTGGGCTGAAGTCAGCTTCGGGGTTACCACCTGAATTGAGTTCGCGAGAGCGTGACACCGCAGAGCCCCAATGCACCCAGTATTTGTTGAAAATATGGTTTCCGTCGAGCGACAAAGTGCCGACCGCAAGGTCCGGCCTGCGCAGCGACTCGTAATACGACTCACTGTCGGGTTTATCGGTTTTGAGCTCGTAGTACCACTTGTCGCCCCAATCTTTGAAGTCGGAAAGCATTGCATGCGCCGCCAGGGTTGAGTGCTCGTTCACCTTATAATCCGCGCTGACTGTTCCGCCCCAGCGCAGGCGTGCATAGCGATAATCGCGCAGCGTGATCTTGTCGTAATAAGGGGTCGCTGATCCGTCCGGATTGGGTTGAGGGTCAGGCTCAATATCATTGATGCCGCGGCCGTTGTAGTCGTATTCGGCGCCGGCGATCACGCCCCATCTCTTCTGGGCGCCAAAACGCATTCCAGCAGTTGTGTCCACCTTGCCAATGTAGCGAGTGTTTTCAATTGGCGTATAGCCCATCGTGGTCTCAAGCGCGACGGAGGGCCGTTCGCCGGCCGTTTTGGTCACCAGGTTCACCGAGCCGCCGATTCCGTCCGCATCTTGATTCGCGGAAAGCGTCTTATTCAACTCGAGCGATTGAACCATGTCATCCGGAATGGTTGCGAGATCTACTTGCCGGATGGCCACCTCCGGCGCCGGAACAGTGACTCCGTCTATAGTGACGTTTGTCAGCCGCGGATCGAGCCCGCGAACCTGCACATAAACGCCTTCGCCTTCGTCGCGCTGCAGTGTCACTCCCGGCATGCGGCCGATTGCGTCGGCGACATTGGCATTCGGCAGGGCGAGAATCTCGCTCTCAGGCATGACATTGAGGATGTTAGGCGAAGTTATCTCTTCATTGACGGCTTCAACCATGTTCTTCCCGGTCTCAGCGATCACTTGTACCTGTTCAATGCTTGAGCCGATTGCTAAAACCACCTCGACTGATGCCGTTTGCCCCGCCGAGAGGACGACGGATTTAACCATTTGCTCATAGCCTGGGGCGCTGATAGTCACCGTGTAACTCCCGGGTGCAAGGCCGGGCGCGGTAAAGTCCCCTTGATCATTGGAGGTAACCACGATGTCGCCGGGCGCGACAAGGACCCGCGCGCCTTGGATCACGCCATTGGAGGCGTCAGTGATGTGGCCGGTAATGAAAGCCTTCGCGGCCGCAGTTACGCCCGGTGTGGATTGCGCGACTACGGGTGATGTCACCAGCGACAAGCTCGACAACAACAAAACGACGCTGCCAACCCACCGATTCCTTTTGAACTCAGACATATGGCCTCTATCCTCCTCTTGGTTTCAACACGCGGAAGATGCATCAACAGAAGGGAGTATGTCAGGCGTGTCTTAGCACAATCTAAGGAAGCCAGACGATTTCAATACGATTTACGGAGAATTCATGGACGCTCGCTAGCATCAAGTCTGGGTTCCCTGTATGCACGTCTTAGTTGTCGAAGACAAACGCAGTCTCGCCGGACACCTCGGCCGCGCTCTCGAGAGCGAGGGTTATCGCGTGTCTTTTGCCTACGACGGCGAAGAGGCGCTGCGCCTGGGCAAGTCTAATGTTTATGACGTGATGCTTCTGGATGTGATGCTGCCGCGCGTCGACGGCATAACAGTGATTCGCAAGCTACGCGAGATACGGATGCGCACGCAAGCGATCATCGTCTCCGCGCGCGACTCAATGGGCGATATCGTGTCCGGCCTGGATGCGGGAGCGGACGATTACCTGACCAAACCCTTTGCACTCGATGTGCTTCTGGCCAGAGTGCGCGCAGCAGCTCGCAGAGTTCCGATCCGGGAGCCGCAAGCACTGCAATTTGAGGATCTGATCCTCAAGCCGCATCAGTTCGAGTTGCAGCGCGGCTCCCGCGTCGCCTCTCTCACGCGCACAGAATGCGCCTTGCTGGAGACGCTGATGCGCCGAGCGCGGACCGTAGTTCCTCATGCTGCCCTGATTGAGGAGGGCTGGAGCAGCGATGCAGACGTGAGCTTTGACAGTCTGTACGTCTTCATCCGCGCATTGCGTTCGAAGATCACGCAATGCGAGGAACCAGAGTTGCTGCATACAGTTCGCGGCGTAGGTTACTCGCTGCGGAGCGCAACGTGCTGAAGCGCCGTGCCTCGATTTCTCTTCGCCTCACATTCTGGTTCGGCGGTATCTTCTTTCTAGGCTGGGTCCTTTTCGGCGCCGCGATGTGGCTCAACCTGAAGAGCACCCTGACGGGCGAACGCTATCAGACCCTCGCCCGGCGCGTGGACCGATTGCAGGATCTGTTGCGCAAAACTCAAGGGGAAGACCAGACAGATCGCGATCAGGATTTCAAGGACTTCGCCAACGCGACAGGGAATGGTCTCGCTGAGGTGGTACACGCGGACGGCAGTAGAGTGTTTCCCTCCCCATCACCGGCGGCAAAGAGCTTTCCCTGGCCGGAGGTTCACGCCGGGGACACGGAGCGATTCGTTCAAGCCACCGATGCGGGGCAATCGTACTGGGTGCTCCTGCGCGCGTTCGTGCTCGATGGGCAGCAGGTATATTTGCTGACGGCTGCTCCAGAGTCAGGCAATCTTCTGGTGCTGTCGCGTTTCCTGGGCGGGCTGCTGGCCTCGGCGCCGATCCTGTTGCTCATCTCCTCTGCGGGTGGATACCTGTTGAGCCGAACTGCGCTCAAACCGGTGGACCGAATCACCGCCGCAGTTCGGTCGATCAGCATTCGAAATCTATCCGAGCGTCTTCCTGTAGCCAAGACGGGTGATGAATTGCAGAGGCTCGCAGAAACGTGCAACGCAATGCTGGGGCGGTTGGAGTCGGCGGTGAAGCGGATCGAGCAATTTACTGCGGACGCATCCCATGAATTGCGTGGACCGCTTTCCTTTACGCGCACAGTGGCCGAAGTGGGCATGCGCAGTCCACGAGCCGACGCTGAGAGCCGTCAGGCATTCGCCGATATTGTTGAGGAATCTGCGAAAGCCTCGGTGCTGCTGGACGATATGCTTACCCTGGCGCGCGCCGATGCAGTATCCTGCCACACTGCGTTGGAGCTAGTGAATTTAGACGCAGTTGTTAAGGAAACTTGCGAGTTGGCAAGGCCTTTGGCCGACCAGCAGCACCTGGTTTTGTCTGTAACGATGGGCGCGCGAAACTCGTCCAAAGTGCTTGGCGATTTTGCCAGCTTGCGAAGGTTACTCTGGATTCTGTTGGATAACGCGCTGAAATATACCGAGGCGCCGGGCCGAATCGAAGTCATCCTCAATGAGGCGTCAGGAGCCGTGACTCTTGAAGTGCGCGACAGCGGCATGGGAATTAGCGCAGACGATCTTCCGCACGTCTTCGAGCGCTTCTACCGCGCCGATCCATCGCGCAGTCAAGTCGAGGGCAGCGGATTAGGCCTTGCCATCGCAAAATGGATCGCGGAGATCCATCACGCCGAGCTTTCGGTGGACAGCGAGGAGCACCAGGGAACCGTTTTCCGCGTAGTATTTCCGCAAGCTGCCGCTTAGTGCCGAACCTTTGCCCTGCTTAAGTTCATCTGTCCGACAAGATCAAACCTGCAAAAGCCATCACAGGGAATTGGCGCGAGTGCCACTGATTTTGGAGAGATTGCGGTGTCGGCGGAGCCTTTCAGGGTTTGTCCAGCAATTGTGCCCGGTTGGTCACTTGCTCGTCAGTTACTCAGAAGCTCATCGCGACGTGAACTGTGATTGTGACGGACCAGCACTGGAGAGTGTGCCAGAGTGGCAATGCACTACGATGAGCCAGTTTTGCACGCCAAAGAACAGGTGGTCGTAATATCAAATAAACTATTGATAATAAATCAGGTTGGTGCCGGGAGGGGGGGTCGAACCCCCATGACCACAAGGGCCGGCAGATTTTGAGTCTGCTGCGTCTGCCAATTCCGCCATCCCGGCCTCGGGTGGGCGTCTGCATCCAAAGTATCGCATAGCCTTCACCCGATTCGCCATACGCTGCACTGCCCGCACCGCAGGCGAAACATTCCCCGCCAGCGCAGCGCCTTCATTCGGGCGCAACCCCGCCGAAAGCGCCCGCCGCTCCCCGGTTCCCGAAGGCGCTCGCTCCATTGCAGTGGTTTCCACATTTGCTCGGCGACTCGTTCTCGAACCCCTGTGCGAGAATGAAGGCATCAACGATGACCAGCTCCTCCGCCGCCGTCGTTCCTGAGCCAATCACGATCACTCCGCAGATTCTTGCGCAACACAGCATCACCGCGGAGGAGTACGAGCGCATCCTCGCGGCGCTCGGCCGCACGCCCTCGCTCACCGAGCTCGGAATCTACAGCGTGATGTGGAGCGAGCACTGCTCCTACAAATCCAGCCGCGTCCACCTCAAGCGCCTGCCCACCAAGAGCGATCGCGTCGTCCAGGGGCCGGGCGAAAACGCCGGCATCATCGACGTGGGAGACGGCTGGGCCTGCGCCTTCAAAATCGAATCGCACAACCACCCGAGCTACATCGAGCCCCACCAGGGCGCAGCCACCGGCGTGGGCGGCATTCTGCGCGACATCTTCACCATGGGCGCGCGACCGCTCGCCGTCATGGACTCCCTTCGCTTCGGGCCAATTGAGTCCGGCGAAGCCGACCGCGAAACCGTCCACAAAAATCACTCCATTCTCGAGTGCGTGGTCAGCGGCATCGCCAGTTACGGCAACTGCTTCGGCGTGCCCAATCTCGGGGGCGAAACAAAATTCGAGCCTTGCTACAGCGGCAACCCGCTGGTGAACGCATTCGCTCTCGGCCTCGTCCGCAAAGACGAAATCTTCTACGCCAAGGCCAGCGGCACCGGGAACCCCGTCATCTACGTTGGCGCCAAGACCGGGCGCGACGGCATTCATGGCGCAACCATGGCCTCAGAAGAATTCAAGGAAGGCTCGGAACAAAAGCGCCCCAACGTCCAGGTTGGCGACCCGTTCATGGAGAAGCTGCTGCTCGAGGCCTGCCTGGAAGCCATGCAGACCGGCGCCATCGTCGGCATTCAGGATATGGGCGCAGCCGGCCTCACCTGCTCTACCTGCGAGATGGGCGCGCGCGGCGACGTTGGCCTCGACGTCGAGCTCGACCGCGTGCCGCAGCGCGAAACCGGCATGAGTGCCTACGAGATCATGCTCTCCGAGAGCCAGGAGCGCATGTTGCTCGTTGCAGAAAAAGGCCGCGAAGACGAGGTGCTGCGTGTTTTCGCGAAGTGGGGCCTCGACGCGGTCATTGTCGGCACGGTCGAACCTGAGCCGCGTCTTCGCATTCGTCATCACGGCGAACTCGTCGCCGATATTCCCAACAAATCGCTCACAGACGATGCGCCGCTCTACCATCGCCCTGTCGGCACATGGAAAGCTCCCGTTTCGCTTGATCCTCCCGCAGAGGCTCTCACTGAATTATCCAAAGATCGCGACTACACCGCCGACCTCAAGAAGCTCCTCGCCAGCTCCAATGTCTGTTCCAAGCGCTGGGTCCACGAGCAATACGACTCCATGGTGCAGACCAACACCGCGCAAGGGCCTGGGGGCGAAGCCGGCGTGATGCGGATTAAGGGAACAGGGACCAAGGGAACAAGGGAACAAGGGAACAAAGAAATCGGCCTTGCCATGGCCCTCGACGGCAATGGCCGCTGGGCCTATCTCGATCCCAAACTCGGCGCCATGCATGCCGTGGCTGAAGCCGCGCGCAAAGTGGCCTGCACCGGTGCAACGCCTGTTGCCGCCACCAACTGCCTCAACTTCGGCAATCCCGAGAAGCCCGAAATCATGGCCCAACTTTCGGCGGCCATCGACGGCATTGCCGAAGCCTGCACTGCGCTCGGCACGCCCATTACCGGCGGCAACGTTTCTCTTTATAACGAAACGCGCGGCGAAGGCATTTATCCCACGCCCGTTCTCGGCATCGTCGGCATTCTGGACGACGTGACAAAAGCTGTCCCCGCGCATTTCCAGCGCGAGAAAGACGCCATCATTCTGCTGTGGCCGATTCCGCGAGGTCCGGAGCCCGATCCCAAACTCAAGGTTCCGCTCAATCCTCCGCCCATTAGCCAATATCCAATGCCCGCCCTCGAGCGCGAGCCCAGAGACCGTGCGCAGCCGGACGCATCCGACGCGGAGGTCGCGGCAAATCTCGCAGTCTTCGGGTCGTCAGAGTTCGCCAAGGTTAATCTCGGCAGCCTCTGGGGCACTCCCCCCGCGTTCGATCTCGTCGCCGAGGCCAGCCTACACGATCTGCTGGCCATCCTCGCCTGGCGCAAGCTCATCCGTTCGGCGCGCGACATCTCCGACGGTGGCATCGCTGTTGCCCTCGCGCAGGCCGCATTTGCCAAGGGCATCGGCGCCACCGTCGAGCAGGACCCCTCGCTTTTTGCTCATCCGCTCTTCGGTCTGTTTGCCGAACCCGCCTCCACGATCCTCGCGACCGCGGATCCGAAGAATCTTTCCGAGATTGACGCCATCGCAGGCCAGCACAACTTCTTTTCCGCTCGCATCGGCGCCACCGGCGGCAGCCGCCTTGAAATCTCCGTCGACGGCGATCCCTTCATCTCCGCGCCGCTTGCCGAGCTTCGTACGATTTGGGCCTCCGCCCTGGAAGCCAATCTCCACGGCGAGGTCTTCGCATGAGCCGGTTGTTGTTTCAGGGTGTCTGCGGTGAACCCGACCTTTCCGAATCCTTCCGCATCAATTCATTGGTCACGGAACACCGTCCACTAACCACTTTTCGCGAAGCTGACAAGCTTCGCGAAGAGTGCGGCGTCGTCGCCATCTACGGCCATCCACACGCCGCGCGCGAAGCCTATCTTGCACTCTACGCCCTCCAGCACCGTGGCCAGGAATCCGCCGGCATCGCCACCGCAGACGGCGCGCATCTTGCCAATATCAAAGGCATGGGCCTGGTTTCTGAAATCTTCACGGACGACGTTCTCGCGAAGCTACCCGGCCACCTTGCCATTGGCCACACGCGTTATTCCACCACCGGCGACTCCGCGCTGCTCAATGCGCAGCCCATTCGCGTCGACTCCACAAAGGGTCTCATCGCCATCGCGCACAACGGCAACCTGGTCAATCTTGGCAATCTCCGCGCCAGTCTCGAGCGCGACGGGGCCTACTTCCAGACCACCTCCGACTCCGAGATCATCGTCCAGCTCATCGCTCATTCCAGCGCGGACACGCTCGTCGACGCCATCGCGGACTCACTCTCGCAGGTCGATGGCGCGTTCTCCATCGTCATGATGACGCGCGACCGCGTCTTTGCCGCCCGCGATCCGCGCGGCTTCCGTCCGCTCTCAATGGGCCGGATGAAAAACGCTGAAGGCCCCGATTCCATTGTCTTCGCCAGCGAATCCTGCGCCTTCGATCTGCTCCGCGCTGAGTTCATCCGCGACGTTCTTCCCGGCGAGTTGGTCATGGTCTCTCAAGACGGCGTCACCAGCCGCCAGTACGCGAGCGGCATGCCGCAATCGAGCTGTGTCTTCGAGCACGTCTACTTCGCGCGTCCTGACTCGAGGATCTTCGGCCGTTGGGTGCAGGAGTCGCGCGACCAGATGGGCCGCCAGCTCGCCCGCGAATCCGGTGTCCCCGCCGACGTCGTCGTTCCCGTGCCCGACTCAGGCGTCACCGCGGCGCTCGGATACGCGGAGGAAGCGGGCCTTCCCTTCCGCATGGGCCTCATCCGCAATCATTATGTCGGCCGCACATTTATCGAGCCCGAGCAGCGCGTGCGCGACTTCGGCGTTCGCCTCAAGCTCAACCCGGTGCACAATCTGCTCGCCGGCAAGCGCGTCATCCTCATCGACGACTCCATCATTCGCGGGACGACAAGCCGGAAAATTGTGCGCATGGTACGCGGCGCCGGCGCAACCGAAGTTCATCTCCGCATCAGTTGTCCGCCCACGATTTCTCCCTGCTTTTACGGCGTCGACACGCCATCGAAGAGCGAGCTGATTGCCGCCAATCATTCTGTCGAAGGAATTCGCCAGTTTATTGAAGCTGACTCGCTTGCATATCTGTCTCTGGATGGGTTGTTAAGGTCAGTCCAAGACGAGAAGAATACTGGCTACTGCACCGCCTGCTACACCGGCAACTACCCCACCCAGTGGGTCGACGTCGAAGACATTCTGCCAGCTGCAGTAGCGCCTTAGCCGCAATCCCGGGCCGGATTCCTGCTGAACTCCAGCTCGTCAGACGACTTCTTTCGCCAGTTCCGCCTGGGCTATAACCGGCCGCCGCGCCAGGCTTCGCGTCAGCGCATACATGGTTCCCGCTGCCAGCAGGCAGGGCACCACCAGCCCTCTCAACCCCGCGTTATAGTTCCCCGTATAGTCCTTCATCACGCCCATCCAGTATGGCCCTATGAATCCGCTGAACATGGTGATCGTATTCATTGCTGCAATGCCCGCCGCCGCCGCGCGCCCGGCCAGAAACTCTGTCGGCACGGCTACCCCCGGCCCAAGCATCAACATGAACGCAATGAAACTGGCCGCCAGAGCTGCCACAACTAACCACGGTTCCTTCGCATAACTTGCCGTCAGATAGCCGGCCGCCATTACGACACAGGGAACGATGCAATGCATTGCCCGCTCGCCTTTTCGATCGGAGTGCGCGCCGTTCAGCAGCATCCCTGCTGCGCCCGCCAGCCCAAAGCAAGCCACCAGATACCCGACATTCGTGACGCTCCATCCGGTCGCGCCCTGCAGAATCGCAGGTTGCGAGAAGTTGTAAGCGTAGCTCGCAGTCAGCGCGAAAAAGAAGTACGCCCCCATCATCCATACCTTCGGTTCGAGCAGCGCCTGCATCACCCCTGCGCTGTGCCCCAGGTGCGCCTTCTCGCCGTCGGCTTTCAGTTGGCCCTCCAGCCACGACTTCTCTTCGGGGTTGAGCCAGGCAGCCTGGGCCGGCCCATCCGGAAGCATCTTCAGAATCACCAGGCTGAATAGCGCGGTCGGCAAACCCTCCACCAGAAAAAGCCATTGCCAACCTGAAAGCCCAAGTTTTCCGCCAAGTCCCAGCAACCAACCCGCCAACGAGCCCATCACCACCGAGCTCAGGGGCAAGGCGATGTAAAACCGGCTCACAGCGCGGGCTCTGACTCGCGCAGGAAACCAAAGCGTCAGGTAAAAGACCACCCCTGGAAAGAACCCCGCCTCCGCCATGCCCAGCAGGAAGCGCAACACGTTGAATTCTAGTGGCGTCCTCACAAACATCGTCGCCGCCGCCAGCAGTCCCCAGGTAAACGTGATCCGCGCCAGCCAGCGCTTGGCCCCGAAGCGCAGCAGCATCAGGTTCGAGGGAACCTCGCAGAGGGCATAGCCGATGAAAAACAGCCCCGCGCCAAATCCGTAGACCGATGCGCTGAAGTGCAGATCCCGATTCATCTGCAAGGAGGCAAAGCTGATATTGATGCGGTCCATGTACGAGAGCCCATAGCCCACCGCAATCACCGGAAGCAGCCGCAGGCTCGCCTTGCGTTGCGCCGATTCGCCGATCAGCTCGAGGCGCGCTGCCTCATCCGGCGACGGTCCCTTCGCCGCATACAGCTCGTGCGCGGAACCGGCTGCGTCCATGGGCGCTTACCTCGTACGAATCGCAATTTTCAGCAAGAAAATTAAGGGAATGAAGAAAGGGAAACCGTGAGCACAATGTACCACAGCCCGCGCAAGGAACCGCGGCCCACTTCGCGCACCAAAATGCGAACAGTTAATGGCTAGTAGCTGGCCTGATAATTCTGAACTCCCCGCCGCAGTGCATCATGCTCATCAAATAGAGCATCCCGTCGTAATATCTCTCCTCGCCGCTCGGCACCGGCGCATTCCACAGCGCATCCACAAACGCTTTCGACGTGGGCCCATCCGTCGCCGCCAGGCTGCCCACCGCCGCCGTTGCCAGCATTCCCGTCGAGTGTGTCGTGGACAACGGTTTCCCGTCCAGCGAGTAGCTGTTCACAAACGTGCCGATGCCCTGGCTCGCCAAGAATTTCTGCAAGCGATCGCTCAGCACGGTCTCGCGCGCGTCCTTGTGCCACCACGAATAATCCACGCTCCAGTTGCTCACGCTGCGCCACGAGTCGGCCATGAACGGCACCGGCGTTCCATCACGCCCCACCACCGGCGTGCCGTCAAAGTTGCTCCGGTCCGGCGTCAATCCCGTCTCCGGCCCTGTCACGCGGTTGAACAAGTCGCGGCTCACATCCGCGGCCGTCGCCCAAAACACGCGATCCTCCACTGGCCCCCACTGCGCCCACAACTCGTAGAACGCCGGCAGGTGATACGATGCGTCGGTCGTCCCTCCCGGCCAGTTGGGCACAAACTTGATCATGTTGTGAGCCTCGTCCACCATCGGCCCGATGCTTTCCTGTTGCGGCCCGCGCGGAAATCGAAAAACCGGGGGCCACGGCCGTCCGCTCGCCTTCGCTTCCTCTTCCATCCTGCGATTATTGATGCTCGGCCACGGATGATCCGGCTCGACGAATGGCGGATCGTCGGGATGAATCCGGAACGGCCCCGTCCCCGTCAGCACCGGATGATGCCGCATTCCGCGCAGAATCCTGTCCGCCTCAGCCTGATAGTTGTAAATCCCCGTCCCATTCCCCCATCGATGCGCCGCAAAATAAAGCGCCATCGTGAAATACTCTTCTCCGTCTGGCGCTGCCCCAGTCGAGCGCGGCGTGCCATCCGTATTCATCGACCACGCAAAGTACCCCACCGATGGATCCTTCGGATCGGTGATCAACATATAGGTGTGCGCCCAGTTCCAGATCGCGTCGAACTCGCGCTTCTTGTTGAGTTCCACGCAGATCATCATGCCGTAGCTCATGCCCTCGGTGCGCGCGTCGTTGTTCGCCCAGTCCGTCACATAGGCCAACGTCCCGTTCTCGTTGGCTCCGGTCTCAAAGTAGATTCGCTCCTCCTGCCCGTCGCCGTGGAACAGTTGCTGGAAGGCCTTCTCGATCTTGGCGCGCGTCTCGGCCGCTGTGTGTCCCTGTTCGGCGAACAGGTCGCGATAGCGACCCGTCTTAAACGCACCCTGACCATCTCCCGGGAAGCGCTTGAACTTGCCCAGCGGCGCGTTCAGGTGGGGCGCTGGCATCATCCATCCCGGCATTGACGGAGGAGCTGGTGCGGTCGCAGGCGCCTGCACCGGAGCAACCGCCGGCGCGGAATTTGTGGCCCCGCCACTCGCCTGGGCCCTCAGCGCACAGGCAGCCAACATTAAAGCCACCGCCGCAACCACGTAACTCCAAATCCGTGCCTTCATCCCCATTCCCTTTCATTCACCGCACTCAACCGCAATCCACTCTACGACGTTAACGGCCTACCCGCAACGCGTGGGCTCGACCGCGATGAGCAACGGTCATCGATGCCTGCTCTCTGACCCCTGACACCCTGACCCCTGATCCCTGTGTATTCAGTCACAGGACGTTCACACTCTCGCTGTGATAGCATCCGTCTTTCGACAAGAAGGCGCACGCCGGACCACGGTTTTCGACTCGTAACTGCCGCCGATAGTGCGCCTTCAAGAAGGAGACGCCTATGAAAACGTACCAGGGAAGTGAGATCCGCAATGTCGCTGTAGTGGGGCATGCTCATTGCGGCAAAACCACCCTCATTGCCGCGCTGCTGCATGCCGCCAAGATGACTCCCACCCAGGGCCGTGTTGAAGACGGCACGGCCGCCACCGCCTACGACGAAGAAGAAGTCGCCCGCGGCATCACCATGCAAAACGCCGTCGCCTTTGCCGAGTGGCAGGGCGTCAAGATCAATCTCGTTGATACGCCCGGCTTTCACATGTTCACTCACGAAGCCCGCGCCGCGCTCTTC
>Ga0181520_10004995_pt1 | contig 21600 bp, 22 predicted proteins | sample PEATcosm2014_Bin_29_FD_132451 | JGI IMG/M metagenome (GOLD analysis project Ga0181520, IMG submission 132451) | Peatland microbial communities from MTU Mesocosm Facility, Houghton, MI, USA - PEATcosm2014_Bin02_30_metaG | ecosystem: Environmental > Terrestrial > Soil > Wetlands > Peat | place... | reverse complement strand
GGCGCTGAACCGGCTGCAGCGCCGCTACGAGTTGATCCTCGAATTCGCCGAGGAGGGAATCGTCGGCCTGGACGGCGAAGGCCGCATCGGCTTCGCCAATCGCATGGCGTGCACGCTGTTCGGCCGCGCCGCCAGCGAACTGGAGGGCATGCTGATCGGCGATCTGGTGGCCGGCGGTGCCGCGCTCGATCCCGCCTTCCTGGCGACGCTGACCGGAGGGGACGCGCCGGCCGTCCAACCGCGCGACGCCATGCTGGTGCGCAAGGACGGGCGGCCGGCGCAGATCGAATACGTGGTGGCGCCGATCCGTGGCGATGCCGAGGTGTCGGGCGCGGTGCTGGTCATCCGCGACGTCGCCTTGCGGCGCAAATATGAGGAGGCGCTGGCCAATCAGCACCGCGACCTTGAGCGCCTGGTGGCCGAGCGCTCCGCCGAACTCAAGCACGAGAACGAGATCAGGGCGCGCACCGAGACGGCGCTTCGGCAATCGCGGGAACGGCTGAAAAGCATCGCCGACAGCCTGTTCGAGTGCGTCGTGGTGGTCAACCACGCCGGCCATGTCATGTTCGTCAACGCCGCGGCGCAACGGACCCTTGGCTTTCCCGGCGAAACACTGGAAGGCTTGCCGCTCGACAGCCTGATGCGTCTGGTCGTCGACGGCCAGGATGTCGTCTTTGCCGATTCGCCGTGGCGGCGGGTGATTTCCAAGTCCGGGCACCTGCGCGACGACGACGCCACGGTCAAGGCGATGGCGCGCGCCATTCCGCTCTCCGTCGCCTATGCCTGTTCCGCCATCGGCGACAAGGGAAGCCGGCGCGGCGCGGTCATTTCGTTTCGCGACATCGCCGAACTCAAAGCGGCCCAGCGCGAGGCGATGCAGGCATCGCGGCTGGCCAGCGTCGGGCAACTGGCCTCCGGCATCGCCCATGAAATCAACTCGCCGGTCCAATATATCGGCACCAACCTGCAATTTATCGGCGATTCGCTCGAAACGATGATGGCGGAATTGCGGGAACCCGGATCGACAGCGGCCGGCAAGCTCGATTTTCTCATCGAAGAGCTGCCGGCGGCGGTCCGTGAATCACTGGAAGGTGTCGACCAGATCAGCCGCATCGTCTTGTCGATGAAGGAATTCTCCCACCCCGGCACGGCAACCAAGACGCTCACCGATATCAATCGGGCGCTGGAGACAACGCTGACCGTCAGCGTCAATGTGTGGAAACACGTCGCCACCATCGTCCGCCACTTCGACCCCGACCTGCCGTCCATTCCCTGCCACGCCGGCGAAATCAATCAGGTCTTCCTGAATCTGGTGGTCAATGCCGCCGAAGCCATCGAGTCGTCCGGCAAACCGCGGCCGGGCACCATCGCCATTACAACGCGCCGATCCGGGCAATGGGTCGAGATCGTCGTCGCCGACAGCGGAACCGGCATTTCGCCGGCCAATCTCGAGCGGGTGTTCGATCCGTTTTTCACCACCAAGGATGTCGGCAAAGGCACCGGGCAAGGTCTCGCCATCTGCCGCGACGTCGTGGTGGTCAAACATGGCGGCAAAATCGAGGCCGGCGGCGTGGACGGTGCCGGCGCCGTATTCGTCGTGCGGCTGCCCATCGATCCGCAACAGGTGACCGACGAGGCCGATCGTGAGTGAACCTGACACCAACGCCGGCGGGTCGCCACCGGCCGAGCCGCCGGACCATCACGGGCACCGCTGTCGCGAGGTGGTCGTCCTGGCGATGCGGGCGTTCCTCGACCTGCTCGACAACGCCGTGGTCGGCGAAACCATCGCGGTGGACGCGGTGCGGCGAATCGCCCAGGCCGTCATGGCGGCGGAAGGGGCGCTCGCCAGCTATTACGACCACCATGCGGGCGGTTGCGCGGCCTTCTTCGAGCTGATCAAGATCGAGCGCCATCGGACCGATTTCTTCGGCCGGGCGCTGGTTGAACCGCTGGTGCCGCTGTTCGACGATGTCGGTTCGGGGGTTGATCGGAAAGTCCTCCCGCATCTCTTCGCCGCCATCCGCATGATCCTCGGCGACGAGCTCTACACCGACTACAAAGATCGGTGCACCGGTATCGCCAATGAACTGCGCGCCGGCGCCGATTTCGTGCCCTGGGAGAAGTTTCACGCCGATGCGCGGGTGCAACAGGTGCGGGAGGACACCCTGGTGGCCATCGCCAACAGTTTCAAACGCTTTGCGCCGCGCAAAGACTGGTTTCTGATCGTGATGAACAACGACCCGAAAATGATTTCGCTGGGCAGCAACATGTTTGTCCCCAAATCCGCCGAGGACATGCTTGAGCATGCCTTCGGCGAAGCCAATTTCGTCCGTATGATCAAAGCCTTGTTCACCTCGGTGCGGCCCGGCGGATTCGATGCCGGGCAGCGGGCCTCGTTCCTCGCCCGCCACGGCGCCACGCCGGAGGCGGTGTTCGGCGCGTTCTTCGTCGAATTGACCATGCTGGAGCAGCGCCAGGCGGCCGCTGTCGGGCGCCGCAAGGGATTTGGCATCGAAACACGGCGCGCCGCCAAACCCCGTCCCGCGACGAAACGGAAATAGGGATCGCCGGCGCGGCCCGTTCCGGGAGGGTTGACTTTTCCACCTGGCGCGGCGTACAACCCGCTCCTCTCAGTTAGCTGAGACATGCTTGCTTCCAAGGAGGCCGGCCGGTCCGCGAAGACTCGCGCACCGGTCCGTCGTCGTTTGGGTCCATGGGGTGTCGATGTTCGATGGGTTGAGTTCACGTCTGGGTGAGGTGTTCGACCGGCTGAAGCGTCGCGGCGCTTTGAACGAAGCCGATGTCGGCGAAGCCTTGCGCGAGGTGCGGATCGCCCTTCTCGAAGCCGACGTCGCGTTGCCCGTGGTCAAGGACTTCATCGCCAAGGTCAAGGAACGGGCCGTCGGCCACGAGGTGGTGCGCTCGATCTCCCCGGGCCAGATGGTGGTGAAGATCGTTCACGACTGCCTGATCGACACGCTGGGCGCGGCCGAGGAGCTCAATCTGGCGGCGGTGCCGCCGGTGCCGGTGCTGATGGTCGGTCTGCAAGGGTCCGGCAAGACGACCACCTCGGCGAAGATCGCCTTGCGGCTGAAGTCCCGCGACAAGAAGAAGGTCCTGCTTGCCTCGCTCGATATTTATCGCCCGGCCGCCCAGCAGCAGCTCGAAATTCTGGCAAGCCAGGCCGAGGTGGCGTCGCTGCCCATCGTCGCCGGCGAACAGCCGGTCGACATCGCCCGGCGCGCCATGGAGATGGGCCGGCGCGAGGGCTTCGACGTGGTCATTCTCGACACCGCCGGGCGTCTGCATATCGACGACGCGTTGATGGCCGAGGTGGCGCAGGTGCGCGACGCCGTCGCACCGGTCGAGACCCTGCTTGTCGTCGACGCCATGACCGGCCAGGACGCGGTGACCCTGGCTCGCGAATTCAACGAGAAGATCGGCATTACCGGCCTGGTGCTGACCCGCGTCGACGGCGATGCCAGGGGCGGCGCGGCGCTGTCGATGCGCGCGGTGACCGGGCGCGCCGTCAAATTCATGGGCGCCGGCGAAAAGCTCGACGCGCTGGAGCCGTTCCACCCCGAACGCATCGCCGGGCGAATCCTCGGCATGGGCGATGTGGTGTCGCTGGTCGAGAAGGCCATGGACACCATCGAGGTCGAGGAGGCGGAGAAGCTGGCGGCCCGTGTCGCCAAAGGCCGCTTCGATCTGAACGACATGGCCGCCCAGTTCCGCCAGGTCAAGCGCATGGGCGACCTGAAGGGCATTATCGGCATGCTGCCGGGCCTGGGGGCGATGAAACAGAAGATCGACGAGGCGTCGATCGACCCCAAGGCGATCAATCGGCAGGAAGCGATCATTCTCTCCATGACGAAGAAAGAGCGCACCAACCCCGACCTCATCAAGGCCAGTCGCAAGCGGCGCATCGCCGCCGGCGCCGGGGTCGATGTGGCGGACGTCAACCGTCTGCTGAAACAGTATCAGCAGATGGCCGATATGATGAAGAAGGTTACCAGATTAGGTCAAAAAGGCCTGATGCGTCACGGCTTGGCCGGCTTGTTGCCGCCCAGCCAGCGTCGTTGAATTTGTTTTTCCTCTCGACCGTAAGGGAATTGGCATGTCTTTGAAGATCAGATTGTCGCGTGGCGGCGCCAAGAAGCGCCCGTTCTACAAGATCGTGCTCGCCGATTCGCGCAGCCCGCGCGATGGCAAGTTCTTGGAAAAGCTGGGCACCTACAACCCCATGCTGCCGCACGATCACAAGGACCGGCTCGTTCTGAACGAGGAGCGCGTCAAGCACTGGCTGTCGGTCGGCGCCCTGCCCACCGACCGCGTCGCCCGCTTCTTCGCCGATCTCGGCTATATCGTGGCCAAGCCGCGCGTCGAGCAGACCAAGCAGTCGGCTCCCAAGGCGAAAGCGCAGGAGCGTCTGAAGGAACAGCAGAAGGCCGCCGAGGCCGCGGCGGCGGCAGCGCCCGACGCCTAGGCGATGACCCGGGTCTGCGTCGGGGTCATCGTCGGTGCCCACGGGGTCAAGGGCGCGGTGAAGATCAAATGCTTCACCGAGCGCCCGGTCGATGTGACGTCGTATGGCCCGGTGGAGACCGAGGACGGGCAGCGGCGACTGGCGCTGACCCTGATTTCGGCGGGCAAAGGGGTGGTGACGGCGGCGATCGCCGGAATTGGCGATCGCGATGTGGCGCAGGGCTTGAGGGGCACCAAACTTTATGTGCCGCGCACCGCTCTGCCGCCGGCCGGCGAGGAGGAGTTCTATTACGGCGATCTGGTGGGGCTGAAGGCGCTGACCACCGAGGGTGCCGATCTGGGTGTGGTTACCGGGGTGTTCGATTTCGGCGGCGGCGACGTCATCGAGGTGGAGGGGGCGCAAGGCGCCAGGATGTTTTCCTTCACCAGGACGGTGGTGCCGGTGGTCGATGTGGCCGGCGGGCGCGTGGTGATCGCGCCGCCCGACGAGGTGGAGGCGAAGGAGTAGACCGACAAGTGTGGACGGCGACGGTGCTGACCTTGTTCCCGGAAATGTTTCCTGGACCGCTTGGCCAGTCGCTGGCCGGGCGGGCTCTGAACGAGGGCGTTTGGGCGTTGGAAACGGTGGACATTCGGGCTTTCGCGCGCGATAAACACCGCTCCGTGGACGACGCCCCGTTTGGCGGTGGTGCCGGCATGGTGATGCGTCCCGATGTGGTGGACGCGGCCATCGCGGCGTCGCACGCTGGCGGGCCCCTGATCTATCTGACGCCGCGCGGGTCGTTGTTGACGCAAGGTCTGGTCAGGGATTTGGCGCAGAGGGAGCGGATCACGCTGCTGTGCGGGCGCTTCGAGGGGGTGGACCAGCGGGTGCTGGACGCCCACGGCGCCGAGGAAGTCAGCCTCGGCGATTACGTTCTGTCGGGCGGCGAGCCGGCGGCTCTCGCCCTGATGGACGCGGTGGTGCGGCTGTTGCCCGGGGTGACCGGCAATGCGGAGTCGCTCGCCGAGGAGAGTTTCGAGTGGGGCCTGCTGGAGTACCCCCACTATACCCGGCCCCAGGAATGGCAAGGCCGGGCGGTGCCGGAGGTGCTGGTGTCCGGCCACCACGAGAAGGTTCGAGCCTGGCGACGGCGTCAGGCGGAAGAGGTGACGCGGCGACGACGGCCGGACCTGTGGTCCCGGTATGTCGCCGATCGCAACGAGACGTGAAAAGGGTAGGACCATGGCGAATATTATCGAAGCGTTGGACAAAGAGCAGATCGACAAGCTCGTCACCGGCAAGACCATTCCCGACTTTGCGCCGGGCGACACGGTGAAGGTGTCGGTGAAGGTGGTCGAAGGGACGCGTGAGCGCCTGCAGGCCTATGAGGGTGTGGTGATCGCCCGCCGCAATGCCGGGCTCAACAGCTCGTTCACCGTGCGCAAGATTTCGTACGGCGAAGGGGTGGAGCGTATTTTCCCGCTCTATTCGCCCAACCTGGCGGAAATCGAGGTGGTGCGCCGCGGCGACGTCCGCCGCGCCAAGCTCTACTATCTGCGCGACCGCCGCGGCAAGTCGGCCCGTATCGCCGAACAGACCACCGGCTATGCCGCCAAATTGGCCGCCGCCGAGCGTGAAGCCGCCGCCACCGCCAAGGCGGATGCCGCAGCCAACGCCAAGGCGGAAAAGATCGACAAGGAAGACAAGGCGTAAGGGTTATGCCCCGTACTCTGTTCGACAAAATCTGGCAGAGCCATCTGGTTGATGTCCAACCCGATGGCACCTGCCTGCTCTATATCGACCGCCATCTCGTCCACGAGGTGACCAGCCCGCAGGCCTTCGAAGGCCTGCGCAACGCCAGGCGGGCGGTGCGCCAGCCGGGCGCGACGCTGGCGGTGGCCGATCACAATGTTCCCACCACCGATCGCAGCCAGGGCATCGCCGACGAGGAGTCGCGAATCCAGGTGGCGACGCTGGAGAACAACGCCGCCGAGTTCGGCATCGACTATCTGCCGATGGACGATATCCGCCAGGGCATTGTCCACATCGTCGGACCGGAACAGGGCTTCACCCTGCCGGGCACCACCATCGTTTGCGGCGATTCGCACACCTCGACCCACGGCGCGTTCGGGGCGCTGGCCTTCGGCATCGGCACTTCCGAGGTCGAGCACGTGCTGGCCACCCAGACGCTGGTGCAACAGCCGGCGAAGAACATGCTGGTCGCCGTCGACGGCGCGCTTCCCGCGGGCGTGACGCCGAAGGATCTGGCGCTGGCCGTCATCGGCCGGCTGGGCACCGCCGGCGGGACCGGCCATGTCATCGAATATGCCGGGGCGGCGGTGCGCGCCCTGTCGATGGAAGGCCGGATGACGCTCTGCAACATGACCATCGAGGCCGGCGCGCGGGCCGGGCTGATCGCCCCGGACGAAACCACCTTCGCCTATGTCATGGGCCGCCCACGCGCGCCGAAGGGCGCCGCCTGGGAAGCGGCGGTGACCGCCTGGCGGACGCTGAAGACCGACGAGGGCGCTCATTTCGATTCCGAAATAAGAATCGACGCGGCGAATTTGGCGCCGATGGTGACCTGGGGCACCAGTCCCGAGCATGTGCTGCCGATCACCGGCACCATTCCCGACCCGGCGGCCGAGAGCGATCCCGCCCGTCGTCAGGCCTATGAACGGGCGCTCGCCTATATGGGACTGACGCCGGGCACCAGACTCGACGGGATTCCCATCGACACCGCCTTCATCGGCTCGTGCACCAACGGCCGGATCGAGGATTTCCGCGCCGCGGCCGCCGTGCTGAAGGACCGCAAAGTGGCGAAAGGCGTGCGCGTGCTGGCGGTTCCCGGTTCCGGTCTGGTCAAGGAACAGGCCGAATCCGAAGGGCTTGATGCTGTTTTCCTGGCCGCCGGCGCCGAATGGCGGGAACCGGGGTGCTCGATGTGTCTGGCGATGAACGCCGACCGCCTGAACGACGGCGAGCGGTCGGCCTCCACCTCCAACCGCAATTTCGAAGGCCGCCAGGGGCGCGGCGGGCGAACCCACCTGGTCAGCCCGGAAATGGCGGCGGCGGCGGCGGTGACCGGGCGGTTGACCGACGTCAGGACACTCAAGTAAGGGCTTTGCCGATGGACAAATTCACCAAATTGACTGGTGTGGCGGCGGCGCTGCCGCTGATCAATGTCGACACCGACATGATCATCCCCAAGCAGTTCCTGAAGACGATCAAGCGGACCGGCCTCGGCACCCATTTGTTCGAGGAGATGCGCTATACCCGCGACGGCGCCGAGATCGCCGACTTCGTGCTGAACCGGCCGGCTTTCCGCAAGGCGACGATTCTGGTGGCCGGCGCCAATTTCGGCTGCGGCAGTTCGCGCGAGCATGCGCCGTGGGCGCTGCTGGATTTCGGCATTCGCTGCGTCATCGCCGAAAGTTTCGCCGACATCTTCTATAACAACTGCTTCAAGAACGGCATTCTGCCGATTCGCTTGCCGGCCGCCGACATCGCCAAGCTGCTCGACGATTCCTCGCGCGGCGCCAACGCCACGGTGAGCGTCGACCTTGAGGCGCAAGCCATCACCGGGCCGGACGGCGGCCGCATCGTCTTCGACATCGACCCCTTCCGCAAACACTGCCTGCTGAACGGCCTCGACGATATTGGCCTGACACTGGCGAAGAACGACAAGATCGCCGCCTACGAGTCGCAACGGCGGCTCGAACAACCTTGGCTCTAGTTTTTTAGCCGTTCGGGAGTTTTTTCATGACCACGCGCAAGCTTCTGATCCTCGCCGGCGACGGCATCGGGCCCGAAGTCATGGGTCAGGTTCAACGGGTCATCGACTGGTTGGCGAAGAGACGACACATCTCCTTCGACCTTGAGGAAGGCCTGATCGGCGGCGCCGCCTATGACCGCCAAGGGACGCCGCTCGCCGACGACACTATGGCCCTGGCGATCGCCTCCGACGCCGTGCTGCTGGGCGCGGTCGGCGGACCCAAATGGGACGATCTCGCCTTTGCCCTCAAGCCGGAACGCGGCTTGTTGCGCCTGCGCAAGGACATGGGGGTTTATGCCAATCTCCGTCCGGCCTTCGTGCTCGATCCGCTGGTCGACGCCTCGTCGCTGAAGCCGGAGGTCGTGCGCGGCCTCGATATTCTGTTCGTGCGCGAGTTGACCGGCGGCGTCTATTTCGGCGAGCCGCGCGGCATCGAAACCTTGCCCGACGGCCAGCGCCGCGGCGTCAACACGCAGGTCTACACCACCTCGGAGATCGTTCGCGTCGCCGAAATCGCCTTCGATTTCGCCAAGAAGCGGCGCGGTCGCGTGCATTCGGTGGAGAAGTCCAACGTCATGGAATCGGGCCTGCTGTGGCGCGAGGAAGTGCAGAAATTGCGCGACCAGCGGTATCTCGGCGTCATGCTCGAGCACATGTACGCCGACAATTGCGCCATGCAATTGGTGCGCAATCCCCGGCAGTTCGACGTCATCGTCACCGACAATCTGTTCGGCGACGTGCTGTCCGACTGCGCCGCCATGCTGACCGGCAGCCTGGGCATGTTGCCCTCCGCCTCGCTCGGCGATGTCGGCAAGTCCGGCCACCGCGCCGCCGTCTACGAACCGGTGCACGGCTCGGCGCCCGATATCGCCGGCAAGGACCTGGCCAACCCGCTTGCCGCGTTGTTGTCGTTCGCCATGGCCTTGCGCTACAGCTTGGACATGGAGGCCGAGGCCGATCTGCTCGAACAGGCGATCAAGAACGTGCTCGATGGCGGCTTGCGTACCGCCGACATCATGCAGCCGGGCAAAGCCAAGGTGTCGACCACGGTGATGGGCGAATCGGTGGTGTTTGAACTGGATAAACTGGCCAACTGAAGGCCGTAGGTTTTCTCCTGCCCCCCTCACCCCAACCCTCTTTCGCCTTCGGGTGGAAAGGGGGCGACCGCTCGCTTCCCGCCAAACGGGGGAGAGGGTTGGGGTGAGGGGGAGAACCGCGAGAGGGTAAGACATGGGTTACAAGGTTGCGGTGATCGGGGCGACGGGCAATGTCGGTCGCGAGATGTTGCAGACGCTGGCCGAGCGCGATTTCCCGGCGGATGAGGTGATCGGCCTGGCCTCCGAGCGTTCGGTCGGGCGCGAAGTGTCCTATGGCGAGAAGGCGATCATCAAAGTCCGCGACCTCGCCAAATTCGATTTCACCGGCACCGACATCGCCCTGTCTTCACCCGGCGCCAAGGTGTCGGCGGTGTTCAGCCCGAAGGCCGCCGCCGCCGGCTGTGTGGTCATCGACAACACGTCGCATTTCCGCATGGACCCCGATATTCCGCTGGTGGTGCCGGAGGTCAATCCGGAAGCCATCGCCCGGTATCGCAAACGCGGCATCATCGCCAATCCCAATTGCTCGACCATCCAGATGGTGGTGGCGCTGAAGCCGTTGCACGATCTGGCGCGGATCAAGCGCGTCGTGGTGTCGACCTACCAGTCGGTGTCGGGCGCCGGCAAGGAGGCGATGGACGAGTTGTTCAATCAGACTCGGGCCATTTTCGTCAACGACCCGGTCAAGCCGGATCGTTTCCCCAAACAGATCGCCTTCAACGTCATTCCGCATATCGACGTCTTCATGGACGACGGTTCGACCAAGGAGGAATGGAAGATGGTGGTCGAGACCAAGAAAATCCTTGATCCGGCCATCGCGGTGAGCGCGACCTGCGTGCGCGTGCCGGTGTTCGTCAGCCATGCCGAGGCGGTGACCGTCGAGTTCGAGTCGCCGATCGACGAGACCACGGCCCGCGAGGCATTGCGCCAGGCGCCGGGCGTCGTGGTGGTCGATCATCGCGCCAGCGAGGGCTATGTGACGCCGATCGAAGCGGCCGGCGAGGATGCCGTCTATGTCAGCCGCCTGCGCAAGGACCCCACCGTAAAGTACGGGCTATCCTTCTGGTGCGTCGCCGACAATTTGCGCAAGGGCGCGGCGCTCAACGCCGTGCAGATCGCCGAAGTTCTGGTCCGCGACTATCTCGGCAAGTAGCGGATCGCCAGACTGGCGAGGATGGCGACGCCGGTGGCGGCGATCAGCGCGCCCGACGTCCGGTTGACCCAGTTCAGCCAGATGGGCGAGAAGCGTTCGCGCACCGCGCCGGTCGCCGTCGACAGCAGAAGCCACCAGGCGCTCGATCCCAGGAACACGCCGACAATCAGGATTCCGGCGGCCGCCGGCCGTTGCAGGCCGATGGCGCCCAACGCCGCGAAAACTCCGACCGCCGCCAGGATGGTGGCGGGGTTGGACAGGGTGATGGCGAAGGTGCAGAAAAAATCCTTCAGCCACCCTTCCTTCGAGCATCTTTCGCCGTTGATGGTCAGCGGGTGGGCCGCCGGCTTCAAGCCGCGCAGGCCTAGGACGACCAAGAAAAATCCGCCCAGCAGGCGGATTGACGATTGGTGGTCGGTGAGGAAGGACGAGATGACGGACAAGCCCAGCCCGGCGATCGCGCCGAAAATGGTGTCAGCCAAGGCGGCGCCCAGTCCGGCACCGAGCGCGGCGTTGCGGCCTTCAGCCAGAACGCGGCGGATGCACAGCACGCCAACCGGACCGACCGGAGCGGCGAGGGCAAATCCTATGGCGAGCCCACGAAGAAACAGAAACGGATGCATCGTTACCAATCTTGGATCGTTGATCCATTGATAGGATTTAGTTCGGTTGCACGCCAGAAAAAAGAGCGCGAACCGCCTGTGCGGACATCGCATTGCTGCACAAGCGTAACTTTTCTGCCACCCTGGCTCGCGATACTCTGCTGCCCATCATAGGCCAGGACGCTTCGCCATGCCAAACGACACCGTGTTTGTAACGTTCTCCGCCCCCGAACATTCGGGCAAGACCATCCTCGAGGCGGCTTTCGCCAAGATTCTCGCCGAGCATGGCATCGAAGTTCATATGCCGCCCGATCCGCAGCGCGCCGAAAAGCTGGCTTTGGGCTTCGAAGAACTCGTGGCATCCTTCAAGGCGCACGGGCTGTCGGTCACCTTCATGGAAGACAACACCGCGCATACCCATCGCTGACGCCAGCCGGTGGCTGGCGAGGGAGGCAAGGCAATGGACAAGCCCGCCCGACCGCGCCGCAGCGTTCTCTACATGCCGGGGTCCAACCCGCGCGCTTTGGTCAAGGCGCGCGACTTGCCGGCCGATGGACTGATCTTCGATCTCGAAGACGCGGTGGCGCCCGATGCCAAGGCGGAGGCGCGGCGCCTGGTGGTGTCGGCGCTGGCCGAAGGCGGCTATGGCGGGCGCGAAATCCTGGTGCGTATCAACGCCCTGTCCACCGCCTGGGGGCGCGAGGACGTCGCGGCGGCCGCCCGTTCGGCAGCCGATGGCGTGCTCATCCCCAAGGTTGAAAGCGCCGACGATGTCGGGCAGGTGGCGGCGCTCCTGGAGGCGGAAGGCGCGCCGCCGACCATGGATTTGTGGTGCATGATGGAGACGCCGCGGGGAATCCTGAACGCGCGCGAGATCGCCGCTGCCGGCCGCCGCCTGACCGGACTGGTCATGGGCACCTCGGATCTGGCCAAGGATCTGCACGCGGCGCACACGCCGCTCCGCCTGCCATTTCTGGTGGCGCTGGGTCAATGTCTGCTGGCGGCGCGCGCCTACGGGCTGGCCATCGTCGACGGCGTGCATCTCGACCTCGACGACATGGCCGGGTTCGAGGCGGCCTGCCAGCAGGGGCGGGACTTCGGCTTCGACGGCAAGACGCTGATCCATCCCAAGACCATCGAGGCGGCCAACCGTATTTTCGCGCCTTCGGCGGACGAGGTGGCGTGGTCGCGGCGCATCATCGCCGCGCATGGCGAAGCGGCCGCCGCCGGCCGCGGCGTGGTGGTGGTCGACGGCAAGCTGGTCGAGGCGCTGCATGTTGCCGCGGCCCGCCGTCTGGTCGCCATGGCCGAACGGATCGAGGCCTTGCGATGAAAACCAATCCCGGCAATTTCTTCGAGGATTTCCGGCTCGGTCAGGACATCGTTCATGCCGTGCCGCGCACCGTCACCGAGGGCGACGTCGCCCTCTATACCGGTCTCTATGGCGGGCGTTTCGCCGTTTCATCTTCGGTGGCCTTCGCCCGCTCGCTGGGTCTGCCGGGCGCTCCGGTGGACGATATGCTGGTCTTTCATCTGGTGTTCGGCAAGACGGTGCCCGACATCTCGCTCAACGCCGTGGCCAATCTCGGATATGCCGAGGGGCGTTTCGGCGTGCCGGTCTATCCCGGCGATACGCTGTCCGCCACCTCGCGCGTCATCGGGCTCAAGGAGAATTCCAACCGCCAGACCGGCGTCGTTTATGTGCGCTCGACCGGGGTCAACCAACAGGGCGACATGGTGGTCGAGTATGTGCGCTGGGTGATGGTCCGCAAGAAGGACCAGACCGCGCCGGCACCCGACCCGGTGGTGCCGGTGACCATGCCGGTGGTGGTTCCCGGCGATCTGGCGATCCCGGCGGAGATTACCCTGGCCGGCTATGACCGCGTTCTGGCCGGTTCGCCGCATGGGTGGGAAGACTATGAACCGGGCGAGGCGATCGACCATGTCGACGGCATGACCGTCGAAGAGGCCGACCACATGATCGCGACGAGGCTTTACCAGAACACCGCGCGGGTGCACTTCAACCAGCATACGGAAAGCCAGGGCCGCTTCGGGCGCCGCCTGGTCTATGGCGGCCACGTCATCAGCCTGGCCCGCGCCTTGTCGTTCAACGGACTGGCCAATGCCTTCAAGATCGTCGCCATCAATGCCGGGCGCCATATCGCCCCGGTGTTCGCCGGCGACACCGTCTATGCATGGAGCCGGGTCGAGGCGAAAATCGAACTGGCGGGCCGCGCCGACGTCGGCGCCCTGCGCCTCAAGACCTACGCCACGAAAAATCTCGCCTGCGCTGACCTGCCGTTGCTCGCCGGAGACGGCCTCGCCGATCATCCCGCCCTGGTGCTCGAATTCGACTACACGGTGTTGATGCCGAGGAATTGACTTGCCTCAAATCAGGGGTTACACCGGACCCCCGCTGCTTTCCGATCCCTTGGGACAATCCGCAAAGGGCTCCCGCGATGTCGATATCCGACCGGCCGCTTTCTCCCCACTTGCAGGTCTATCGCCTGCCGCTCGTCGCCCTGCTGTCGATCGTCCATCGCATGACCGGCGTCGCCCTGGTCGGCGGTTCCGTCCTGCTCGCCGTCTGGCTGGGCGCCGCCGCCTTCGGCGCGCCGGCGTTCGCCATGGCCTCGGCGCTGCTCGCCTCGCCGCTTGGCAAGCTGGTGCTGTTCGGCTTTACCGTCGCCTATTACTACCATCTGTTGAATGGCATCAGACACTTGTTCTGGGATGTCGGGCTGGGCCTCGACCTGGTCGTCGCCCGCGCCTCCGGCCGCCTGGTGATGGCGGCGACGGTCGTCCTCACCATTCTCACCTGGGCCGTCGGTCTGTCGCTGTGAAGGAGCTGAGATGAGCCTGCGCACTTCCCTGGGCCGCGCCCGCGGCTCCGGCGCCGCCAAGGACGGATCCGAGCACTGGTGGCAACAGCGGGTCACCGCGGTGGCGCTGGTACCGCTCTCGGTGTGGTTCCTGGCCTCGGTGGTCTCGTTGAGCGGGGCCAATCTCGAGCAATTCCGCGCCTGGCTGGCGGTTCCCTGCAACACGGCGCTGGCGATCTTTTTTCTGCTGGTGGTTTTTCACCACGGCCAGCTCGGCATGCAGGTGGTGATCGAGGACTATGTCCATAACCGGGCGGTGAAGCTGGCCGGCATCATCGGGGTCAAGCTGCTGGCCGCGTGGTTTGCCATCTTTTCCGTGGTGGCGGTGCTGCGCGCCGCCTTTGTGGGAGCGTGACCGCCATGGCGGCCTATGAATTTGTCGATCACACCTATGACGTGCTGGTGGTCGGGGCGGGCGGCGCGGGATTGCGCGCGACGCTCGGCATGGGCGCGGCGGGCTTCAAGACCGCCTGCGTGACCAAGGTGTTTCCGACGCGCAGCCATACCGTCGCCGCGCAGGGCGGCATCGCCGCCAGCCTCGGCAACATGGCCGAGGACAATTGGCGCTGGCACATGTACGACACCGTCAAGGGCTCGGACTGGCTGGGCGACCAGGACGCCATCGAATATATGTGCCGGGAGGCGGTGCCCGCCGTCTACGAGCTCGAACATTTCGGCCTGCCCTTCTCGCGCATCGACGACGGGCGCATTTACCAGCGGCCGTTCGGCGGCCATATGCGCAATTTCGGCGAGGCGCCGGTGCCGCGCGCCAACGCCGCCGCCGACCGCACCGGGCATGCGCTGCTGCACACGCTTTACCAGCAGTGCCTCAAGCACAAGGCCGAGTTTTTCGTCGAATATTTCGCCATCGATCTGATCATGGATGACCGTGGCGCGTGTCGCGGCGTCGTCGCCCTCAATCTCGACGACGGCAGCCTGCACCGGTTCCGCGCCCACACCACGGTGCTGGCCACCGGCGGCTATGGCCGCGCCTATTTCTCCTGCACCTCGGCGCACACCTGCACCGGCGACGGCCACGGCCTGATCGCCCGCGCCGGCCTGCCGTTGCAGGACATGGAGTTCGTGCAGTTTCATCCGACCGGCATCTATGGCTCCGGTTGCCTGATCACCGAAGGGGCACGCGGCGAAGGCGGCTATCTGACCAATTCGGCGGGCGAGCGTTTCATGGAACGCTATGCGCCGACCGCCAAGGATCTCGCCTCGCGCGACGTGGTGTCGCGGGCGATGACGGTGGAAATCCGCGAAGGCCGCGGCGTCGGCAAGGATACCGACCACATCCATCTGCATCTCGAACATCTGGGCGCCGAGATGCTCGAACTGCGCCTGCCCGGCATCTCCGAGACCTCGCGCATCTTCGCCGGCATCGACGTGACGAAAGAGCCGATCCCGGTTCTGCCCACCGTCCACTACAACATGGGCGGCATCCCGACCAATCTGCACGGCGAGGTGCTGCGGCCGACGGCGGCCGATCCCGACGCCGTCGCCGACGGGCTGATGGCGATCGGCGAGGCGGCCTGCGTGTCGGTGCACGGCGCCAATCGCCTCGGCTGCAACTCGCTGCTCGACATCGTCGTCTTCGGCCGGGCGGCGGCGCTGCGTGCCGCCGAGATGTTCAAGCCCGGTCTGCCGACCAAGCCCTTGCCCAAGGATGCCGGCGCGCTGGCGGTGGAACGGCTGGAGCGGCTGCGCACCGCCAAGGGCGGGCGCAATACCGCCGAAATCCGCCTGGCCATGCAAAAGACCATGCAGAACGACGCCGCCGTGTTCCGCACCGAGCGGACTCTGGCTGACGGTGTGGCGCGCATCGACGACGTCGCCGGTACCCTGGCCGATCTCAAGCTGGCCGATCGCTCGCTGATCTGGAATTCGGATTTGATCGAGGCGTTCGAGCTGGAAAATCTGCTGGCCTGCGCCAAAACCACGATCAATTCGGCGCTGGCGCGGCAGGAAAGCCGGGGCGCGCATGCGCGCGAGGATTTCCCCAACCGCGACGATGCCGGCTGGATGAAACACTCGCTGGCCTGGATCGACGCGTCGGGCAAGGTGACGCTCGGCTACCGGCCGGTACACACCTACACGCTGACCGACGAGATCGACTATATCGCGCCGAAAGCGCGGGTTTACTGAGGATACGCCATGGTCGAGTTCACCCTGCCCGCCAACTCCAAGGTCAAGCCCGGCACCAAGCATCCGGCTCCGGCCGGCGCCAAGCGCGTGCGCACCTTCCAGATCTACCGCTACGATCCGGATGCCAAAGCCAACCCGCGCCTCGATTCCTTCGACATCGACCTGGATACGTGCGGGCCGATGGTGTTGGACGCGTTGCTGAAGATCAAGAACGAGATCGACCCGACCTTGACCTTCCGCCGCTCCTGTCGCGAAGGCGTCTGCGGCTCGTGCGCGATGAACATCGACGGCACCAACACGCTGGCCTGCATCAAGCCGATCGAGGACATTAAGGGCGTGGTCAAGATCTATCCGCTGCCGCATATGCGGGTGGTCAAGGATCTGGTGCCCGATCTGTCGTTGCCCTACGCGCAACTGACCTCGATCGAGCCCTGGCTGCAAACCGAGAGCCCGCCGCCGCCCGACGGGGAAATTCGGCAAAGCCCGGCCGAACGCGCCAAGCTCGACGGGTTGTGGGAGTGCGTGCTGTGCTTCTGCTGCCAGACCTCGTGCCCGAGTTATTGGTGGAACGGCGAGCGCTATCTCGGTCCGGCGGTGTTGCTGCAGGCGGCCCGCTGGGTCAATGATTCGCGCGACGACCATACCGGCGAGCGGCTCGACGCGCTGGAGGATCCGTTCCGCCTCTATCGCTGCCACACCATCATGGCCTGCACCAGCACCTGCCCTAAAGGCCTGAATCCGGCCGAGGCGATTGCCGACATCAAAGAGAAAATCGCCGAGCGAAAGCTCTGAGCCTTTCCCGTCTGGCGGTCAGGGCGGCAGCGGCGTGTCGTGGCGCATCGGCGCCAGGTGTTCGCGGATCGGGCCGGGCGTTTCGCCGGGGCGGGGCACGCAGCTGTACATGGCTTCACTCTGCGCCGTCCACGCGCATTGATTGGGCTGGATCAGGTCAAGATGCGCCGTCCGGTCGAACCCTCGACACACCTCCTCGGCGATCGCCTGGACGTGTTCCGGGCGGGCGGTGTCGGGGTCGTAGCAAACGATGACGCGCCCGCGCTGATGGTAGCGATAGTCGGACAGCAAATAGGGATCGTCCGAGCCGCATCCGGCGAGAAGAACGAGCAGCGGTACAGTGGCGAAAATGAAATGAAGCGAACGCATGACCATCGCTTCTCTTTAGCCGACCCTGAACTGGCCGGGAAGTGCAATCGTCAACGTCCCGATGTTGTCTATGGCGCGACGACAGGCTATCTTGCTCTCATTGTTCCTGGGGGAGGAGGTAAGACGCGATGTCCGAGAACCAGAAGTATCGCTTGGTAACCCGCAGCGACTTCGATGGGCTGGTCTGCGCCGTGCTGCTTAAACACCTGAATCTTATCGACGAAATCGTCTTCGTCCACCCCAAGGACATGCAGGACGGGACGATCGAGGTGACCGGCCGGGACATCACCACCAACCTCCCCTATGTGGAGGGCGTGCATCTCGCCTTCGATCACCACATGTCCGAGACCTTGCGCGTCAACAAGCACGGCAACCATGTCATCGACCCGGATGCGCCGTCCGCCGCCCGCGTGGTCTATCGGTATTTCGACGGCCGCACCGCCTTTCCCGACCGCTTCGAATCGATGATGGCGGCGGTCGACCAGAGCGACGCCGCGCAGTTTTCGCGCGGTGAAATTCTGCATCCGACCGCCTGGGTGTTGTTGAACTTCCTGATGGATCCGCGCACCGGCCTCGGCCGCTTCCGCGAATTCCGCGTGTCGAACTTCCAGTTGATGATGGATCTCATCGACTATTGCGGAAATCATTCGATCGAAGAAATCATCGATCTGCCCGACATCAAGGAACGGGTCGAACTGTATTTCGACCACGAGGAAAAGTTCAAGGATCAGCTTCGGCGCTGCGCGACGGTTCATGGCAATGTCGTGGTGCTCGACTTGCGCGAGGAAGACCCGATTTATGTCGGCAACCGGTTCATGATTTATGCGCTCTATCCGGAGTGCAATATATCCATCCACGTCATTTGGGGTGTGAAGAAACAGAACACGGTGTTCGCCGTCGGCAAGTCCATCCTCAACCGCACCTCCACCACCAATATCGGCGCCCTGATGCTGGAATTCGGCGGCGGCGGTCACGAGAACGCCGGCACCTGCCAGGTCGATAACGACACCGCGGTGGCCAATCTCCAGGTGTTGGTCGAGCGTATCAACGCCGACGGCTGACGCCGTTTCTCCCGGACACGGGTCGGGGACGTCCGCCGACATGGATGCCCCGCCAGCCGAGGGTGGCCCTCTCGCCCACTATCGCGCCCTGGTGGCGTCCGGCGCCTTGCGCGCCGATTCGGCGCAGGCCAAGGCGGCGGGAAAGCTGGAAAGCCTGCACCGCGCGCTGGAAGCGCATGTCGCCGAACGCGACGGCGCCGGCTGGCGGGCGCGCCTCCGCCTTCCGTTTTCGGCGCGGGAACCTTTTTCCTGGTCGCCGGCGGCCATTCCCAGCAGCGGCGTTTGCCAAGGTCTCTACCTGTTCGGTCCGGTCGGTTCCGGCAAATCGATGCTGATGGATCTGTTTTTCGCGTCGGCGCCGGTGGCGGCGAAGCGTCGGGCCCATTTTCATGAATTCATGCGCGACGCGCACGCCGCCATTCATCGCTGGCGGCGCAAGCGCGACGCGGGCGACGCTGATCCGATCCCGCCCCTGGCGCGCAGCATCGCGCGGGAGGCCGGGTTGCTGTGCTTCGACGAATTGCAGGTCACCGATATCGCCGATGCGATGATCCTCGGACGGCTGTTCGAGGCGTTGTTCCGCGAAGGGGTGGTGACGGTGATCACCTCGAACCGTCATCCCGACCTTCTCTACAAGGATGGCTTGCAGCGCGAGCGGTTTCTGCCCTTCATCGGCCTGATCAAGAGTCGGCTCGACATCACCGAGGTCAGCGGCGGCACCGATTATCGGCTGGGCGGCGCCCAAGGCGGCGGCCTCTATCTATGTCCGGGCGGCGCGGCGGCGGAGCGGGCTCTGGCGGCGCATTTCGACCATCTCACCGACGGCGCCCCCGCCGGCGAAGAGGCGATCGAGGTTCTGAACCGGACCTGGCGGGTGCCGAAGGCGGCCAACAAGGTGGCGTGGTTCGCCTTCGACGCGCTGTGTCGCAGTCAGCTTGGCCCGGCCGATTATCTGGCCTTGGCGGCGCGCTATCATTGCGTCATCGTCTCCGATGTGCCCCGACTGTCGGCGGAGAACCGCGACGCGGCGCGACGGTTTGTCACGTTGATCGACGCGCTTTATGAGGCGCGGGTGATGTTCATCTGTTCGGCCGCGGCGCCGGCCGAGGACCTGTACCCGGATGGCGACGGCGCCTTCGAATTCCGGCGGACGGCGAGCCGGCTGATCGAGATGCAATCCGAACGCTATATCGCCGAAAGGAAGACGCTATGACCGAAGGTTCGTTTCGTTTGTTGCACACGATGATCCGGGTCCGCGACCTGGAGAAATCGATCGAATTCTATGTCGGGAAGCTGGGTATGCGGCTGTTGCGCCGGACCGATTATCCGGAGGGAAAGTTCACCCTGGCCTTTGTCGGCTATGGCGAGGAAGTCGACCACACGGTGATCGAGTTGACCCACAATTGGGGCCGCGAAGAGCCCTATGAGATCGGCACCGGTTTCGGCCATCTGGCCATTGCCGCGCCCGACATCCATGCCACCTGCCAGGCGCTGGCCGCCGCCGGTGTCCCCATTCCCCGCCCGCCGGGACCGATGGGCAATGGCGGCGTGGTCATCGCCTTTCTCGAAGATCCGGATGGCTATCGCATCGAATTGGTGGCGCGCCGCTAGGCTGACCGGCCCGGCATGGCGAAATCCACCAACCGGGATGGCGGATTTCGCTAGATTGTCGGGTCACGGGGGCTGTCCGCCATCCGGTGCGACGGCGTTTTTGGCGTGGAACGAGGTGTTTGTCCAAACTGGCACGATTCGTGATTGGATAGGGGCGGCTGCGGCAATGTGGCCGGATAAACGATAGCCGCCGCGCCGGAAAAGTAATATTGATCCTATAAAGGGGGGCCGACTTGAAGTCCGGGTGCGCTCAAGAGGGGGTGAAAAAAATTCGGACGACGGTGCTTGCCGCGACCCTGACCATATTTGTCGGCGGTTGCGCCGTCGGGCCCGACTTCGCCACCCCGCCGGCCCCCGACGCCACGACCTACACGCCCGAGCCGGTGTCCGAGCGGACCGTCGCCGCCGACACCGACGGCGGCGCCGCCCAGCACCTGCAATGGGGGGGCGATCTGCCGGGCGCGTGGTGGACCCTGTTCGGTTCGGCGGACCTGTCGGCGATGATCGACGAGGCGATTGCCAATCACCCCAGCATCGAGGCGCAGCAAGCCGCCTTGCGGGAGGCCGAACAGACCCTTGCCGCCGAACAGGGGACGCTGTTCCCGACGGTGAGCGGCGCGGCGGATCGCAACCGGTCGAAATCGAACCCGGCGCTGTCGGGGTTTCCCTCCACCGTTCCGTCGTTCTTCAGCAGCGTCTACGGCGCCACGCTCACCGTCTCCTACAATCTCGATCTGTGGGGCGGGGAACGGCGATCGATCGAGGGGATGGAGGCGGCGCGCGACGCGGAGCGCTATGCGCTCGAAGCCAGCGTCCTGACCCTGACCAGCAACCTGGCGAACCAGGCGATCACCGTCGCGTCCCTGCGCGCCCAGATCGCCGCGACCATCGAGATCGAGCGATCGCAGACCGATCAGCTCGCCCTGATTCGCCGGCGCTTCGCCCTGGGTAGCCTGACGCAGGCGGACGTCCTCCAGCAGGAGGCGCTGCTGGCGGCGACCAACGCCACCCTTCCCGGTCTCGACCAGCAGCTTGCCCTCGCCCAGCACCAGCTTGCGGTGTTGCGCGGGCGCTTGCCGGCCGACACGCCACCCGCCGAATTCGACCTCGCCGCCTTCGTCCTGCCGGGCGAACTGCCGGTCAGTCTGCCGTCGTCGCTGGTGCGCCAACGCCCCGACATCCGCCAGCAGGAGGCGCTGCTTCACCAGGCCAGCGCCGAGATTGGCGTCGCCACGGCGAATATGCTGCCGCAGATTGGGTTGAGCGGCAATTTCGGCGGCGCTTCGACCGCTTTGGCCGAGTTGCTGCACGGCGCGTCGAACACCTGGAGCCTGACCGGCGATGTCGGTCAGACCCTGTTCGACGGCGGCACCTTGTCGGCCAAACGCCAGGCGGCGCGCGCCGCGTTCGACCAGGCGGCGGCGAATTACCGGGGGGTCGTGCTGACCGCTTTCCAAAGCGTCGCCGACGTGCTGACCGCGCTGGAAAACGACGCGCGGGCGCTGAAGGCGCAAACGGCGGCGTTGGCGGCGGCGAAAGCCAGTCTCGATTTGACCAGCCGGCGCTATGCCATCGGCGCGGTCGACGAAGTGACCCTGCTCGCCGCCCAGCAGAGCTATCAGACCGCCAAGCTCGCCCAGGT